>Ga0209648_10000944_pt1 | contig 23045 bp, 24 predicted proteins | sample GraSoi2013_115cm_FD_185830 | JGI IMG/M metagenome (GOLD analysis project Ga0209648, IMG submission 185830) | Grasslands soil microbial communities from the Angelo Coastal Reserve, California, USA - Sample 9_17_2013_115cm (SPAdes) (version 2) | ecosystem: Environmental > Terrestrial > Soil >... | reverse complement strand
GGCGGCGGCCTGCCAGTCTTGCGCGGCGTCGGGGGAGTGCTGCCCGGGGCGGGGGCCGATCGGGTCGCCGGGGTGGGCATAGCCCCAGGTTTCCCGGTACTTCTCGATCAGCCCAGCGTTGTGTTCCCAGTCGGCGCGGGCCAGCGGGTCGGCGGGCACCGGGCCTAGCCCTTGGCGTATCCACAGTGGCTGGGTTTCGGCGGCGTGCTCGCCCAGGCGCCGCTGCCGGTCGTTCATCGCCTCCGCCAGCTCGCGGGCGTAGCGGTCCATGTCGGGGTCCCCGGTGGCGGGTACCTGCTCAGCCAAGGGGCGTGCGGGCAGGGCGGGCAGGCGGGTGATCTGTTGCCGGATGCGCCAGTCCACGACTTTGGCGACCGATTCGGCACCGGCTAGGGAACCGCGGGCCATGGCCCGGTCGAGCACCTCGCCCATGTTGAGCCCGGCGGCCTCTGCCTCGCGCAGGCTGCGCCACAACCACTGGGCGGCCGGGTCCTTCTTCACCTGCTCCATCTGGGCCGGGGTGAGGACACCCGCAGCCGCCGCTTCGTAGCGGCGTTGCGCGGCGGCCCGGGTGACGTGCTGCCATTGCACGTTGAGCAGGTCGAGCCGGTCAGCATCGGCCCAGGCGGCGGCCCGGGTTTCGGTGGCCGACAGTTGCGTGCCGTCGCGTTCCATGATCTGCGCCGCGGCCGCGGTGATATCCCGCTTGGCGGGGCCGGGCGGCTCGGCCAGGCCCGCGTGTTCGCGGTCGAGCACCGCTTGGCGGGCCAGCTCGGGCGCGGGCTCGGTACCCGGCTGCGGGTCGGCGTACAGGTGTTCGCGGGTGAAGAAAAACCCGCAGTTGGAGTGGGCGCCGCGGGTCATCGCCGGGTACAGCGCCTGCAGGTCTTCCTGGCCGGTGAACACCGCATACCCGGTGCCGCGGGTCTGGCCTTGCCCGGCGTGGACGGTTACCGCGTACCCGAGGTGGCAGTCGTTGCGCAGATAGTTCCGCGATAGCCAGAACGGCTCGGTCCACTGCCGCTCACCCGTGACCGGGTCATAGTCAAGGAGCTTGCGGACTTCGGCCCAGGTGCCGGTGCCTTCGGGGTCGGTGCCGGTGAGCTGGAGCACGTCCCGGTTGGTGATTCCCCCGTCCGGGTTGCCTTTCAGCGCGGTCTTGTCGTTGCGCCGGGCCATGATCAGGTCGCCGCGGGAGGCCCGGTAACCGCCGCGCAGGTCGATCGTGCCGCCGTTGTCCACCACACCCCAGCGCACCAGGTCGTCACGCACGCGGCGGGCCAGTTCGGCGGCGCGTTCCTCGGTGGCGGCCATCAGGATCGGGTCGCCGCCTTCCAGATAGTCGGCCAGGAAAGCGCGGGCGGCGGCCTCCATCATCTCTTCCGGCCCGCCGCCGTACAGGCGCCCGTGCTCGGCGTACTCCCCTAGCACGGTCACATCCCCGGTGCGCAGTCGCAACGACGCCGACCGTTCCCACGGCTGGCCGAACCGCAGCGCCTCATTGAGTAGCACGTGCCCCTTCTGACGGGACATCATGGCCATCGCGCCGCCGCCCTCGATCGCCGGGATCTGCGCGGTGTCGCCGGTCAGCACCACCTTGCAGCCGTGCCCGGCGGCGCGGCGCAGGACGGCGGCGATGTCGGGGATGGACATCATCCCGGCTTCGTCCAAGATGATCAGGCTCCCCGCGGTCAGCTCCGCCGGAGGCCGGGCCTCGCGTGCCTCGCGGGTGTGCCCGAGCCATTCCGCGGTGTTGTACGCGGCCATGGCGACACCGTTGTCCGCGGCCTCGCGGCGGACCACGTTCCGCGCGTTCGAACTGGTGGTGAGCGCCACCACCGGTCCCATCCCAGCTGCACCCCAGATCCGCGCCATTTCGGTGGCGGTGCGGGTCTTGCCGGACCCGGCCGGGCCGGTCATCACCTCCGCGCGCCGCGGTGAGGTCAGCAGCCACCACGCGGCGGCTGCCTGGTCCGGCCGCAGCCCGCACCCTGGGGCCTGCGCTGGCTCACTGGTGGTGACCCCGGCGCGCAGCCACGCCTGCAACTGCTCCACGTCGGCGCCCAAAAGCTGCGCCGCGTGCTGCGGCTCAAGGCGCGGCGCGCCGATCCCCCGGGCGTCGGACATGAGCCGCTCTTCCAGGGTGATCTGCGCCTGCGCCGCGTACAGCTCCGCACCCGTGGGCCGGAACTTGCTGTCACCGTTGGCGCGGCGCAGCCCGTCCGGCACGCGCGGCCACTCCGGCGCCGACAGCAGCGCCACATACTCCCCGGCGCCGCCGGTCAGCACCCGGTCCGCCAGCCGGTCCAGCGCGCCGTCCACCCGGGCGCCCTGCGGGGCCTTCTCGCCCAGGTGGCTCATCAGGTCGGCGCGGGTCCACGCGGTCTGCGCCGTCTGCGCCGCCGCCAAGCCTTCGGCCATCAACCGCCGCTGCTGAGCCGGGGTCAGATCCGGCCGCGGCGCCGGGTGAACCGGCACGCGGCGGAACTGAGCCTGAGCCGCCGCGTCAGGCTCAGTGATCCGGGCCTGGGCTTGAGCCTGAGCCGCGTCTTGGTCCCGCCGCTGAGCCTGCGCCTGCGCTTCGGCGCGGGCGGTGCCGCGCCGGATGTCCCGCTCTTTTTCGGCGTCCCGCTCCTGCCAGCCACGCCACGCGCGCAGAAGCGCCGCCGCATCGTACGGCCCCGCCTCGGTTCCGGCGCTGGTGACGAACCGGGCGAACCGGAACATGCTGGCCGCTGCGGATTCGTCCGTGGCGCGGCCGTGTTCGTGTTGGAACTGTGCGGCGATTCCGCGAGCCACCTGGGCGGCCAGTGTGTCCCGCGCCTGCGCTTCGGTTTCTTCCTGCCGGTGGATCTCACGCCAGGCGTCCATCATGCGGTAGGCGCCTTCGCTGAGGGTCCCCAGCTCGGTGGTATGTGTCCGCTGTTCCCAGTCGTGCAGCTTCTCGGGGATGTCCAGCGGCCCGGCTTCCTTGCCCTTGCGGGTCTGGAAGTTGGACCGCTGCCTCATTTGCTCCAGCGTCCGGGCGTCCGGTTCGCGGCCGTACTCCTGCCGGTATTCGGCCGCCAAAAGCTGTTGCTGGGCGGTGATGGTGTCGCGCCGGGTGGAGAACAGGTCCATCACTTCCTGGCTGATTCCTGCGATCTCCAGGCCGTGCCCGTCTTTCCGCGGTACCCACCGCACCCCCAAAGTGCGGCTCAGCTCTTCCTCCATCACAGCGACCCCGACCGCGTTTGCTTCGCGGCGGAACCGGACTAGCGCGTTGCCGTCCAGCCTGCGCCACTGCCCGTCGCTCTCGCGCACCACCACATGCAAGATCAGATTGTGCACGTGCAGGTGCGGGTCGCCGTCGCGGGAGGTGTGCTGCCGAAACGACCCGATCACCCACTGCCGGGCGTCCTCCCACATGCCCGCGCTGTCCCCGGCCGCGGTGCGCCGCCCGCCGTGACGGCCCGCCCGGGTCACCCCCGCCTTTTCCTGGTAATGAGCCAGAATCGCCGCGTTGCCCTTCATCACCGCGGCCCACACCAGGTCGGCCACCTGCCGCCACTCGGCGGCCAGCTCCGCATCCCCCTCCCGTGCTGCCGTGATCGCCGCCGCCCGAGCCTGCAGCCACGCCACCGTGATCGACTTCGACGGGTTGAAGGTGGCGTCCCAGTAATGCACCGGCTGGCGGGCCTGATGCTCGGCCAGCCGCCGCAGTTCCATCCGCCGCCGCGCCGTCGCCTCCGGCTCCGCCCGCAGCAGTTCCTGATAGATCACGTCCGCGGTCCGCTCGAAGTCTTGCGGCTTGCGCCCCAGCCGTTCACCGGTTCGCGGGTTCACAAACTGGCCGTACAGCGTCTCGAACGCCGCCCGGTCGACCTGCTGGCCGACCGTGAACCCCAGCGCGGCCACCCCGGCGCCGGTCCACACTCCGGGCGGCTCCCCCTTCTCCACCGCCGACAGGTAGTAGTCAACCGGCGCCGGGGTGGCCGGTTCTCCCATCTGCCGGAACGGGTAGGAGGCGTCATGCCCTACCGCCAGCCGGGTGATCCCCGCCATCAGCGGCCCCGCCGTTTTTCGCCCGGCCCGACGCCCGCCTGGGTTTCCAAGATCACCGGAGGTGATCGCCGGGCCATGATCATTAGTAATGCGTAGGTCTGAGGGGTTTGGGTTTTCACCGCGCCACCACCTCCTCACCAGGACTCGGCAATCTTGACGGTGAACTGCATCACTACTATGATGTTCTGCTGTGTAGATGGTTAGAGGGTAGCACTCGTTGTGCAAGAGCCCGGACGGGCAGGATGCTGTCGCGGCAGCGAGGAGGATCTGATCAACGTGAGCGATGAATGGCAGGCGCAGCGGGAGGCGCTCGGCGCGTACATCCGCACGCAGCGGGAAGCGGTTAACGTGTCGTACCGCCAGCTCGCGCGGCGAACCGGCCTGACCAGTAACTACCTGTTCCGCGTCGAGCAGGGCCTGCACCAGCCCTCTCGGCGCGTGCTCAGCCTTATCGCCGCCGCGCTCGACATCCCGGCCGGCACGCTGCTAGCCACGGCGGGCCTGACCGGCGCCCCGGCCGAGAATGCCGGGCAGGTCGTACGGGAGTACCGGCTGGCCCGCGGCCTGCACCAAGCCGACGTGGCTGCGGAACTCGGCACCACCCAGCACTACGTGAGCATGATGGAAGGAGGCCACGGGGTACCGCTGAAACGCCGCCGCCAGCTCGCCGCCATCCTCGGTATTCCGCCCGCCATGCTCGGCCTGGCTGACCCGCCCGGTGACAGCCCGCGGGCACCGGCCCGAGACCCAGGACTGCGCCGCCGCGCCGCCGAACTGGAAGCTGAGCTAGCCTTCGTCACCCGCCTGCTCACCGCGGACAGCCAGAGCCCCGGAAATATCATGAGCAGCCGGGAGGGGACCGGCACGGCCGCAGCGCCCATCGATGACGCGCGTCAATCCCCGCCGCTGCTTCCGGAAAGGGCACGGCCGTGACCGGGGACGGTGGCCTGCACGGCCGCGATGTCACCGATGACACCTTCTACGAGTGGATGCTGTCGGACCACCCGGACGCCAGGGCCGAACGCGACTGGCGGCGCGCCGCCACCTACGAGCATCAGCGCCAGAACGCGGCGGCCGTCCGCACATGGGCCGACAAGGTGAACAACCAGCCCGGCGCTCCGCAGGCGGCGCGGGACCTGGCCGCCTCGGTGGGACCGCGGGCCGACCAGCAGGCCACCAAGACCGAAATAGAGTCGGCCGAACCCGACGACGTGTACGTCGGGCGGCTGCGCGGCCAGTTCGAGACCTGCATGCGCGTATCCGGTCCCGACTGGGCCTACCCCAGCTACGGCTACCCCGGGCACCTCATCGGCCCCAGCGCCGCGAACTACCCGCCACCACCACAACCCGAGGTGGCCGACAGCATCGAACCCGAGATATGAACCGCGACGCAGAATCACCGGCCTCGCCACCCCAGCGGCAACTTTCCTGATCAGCGCTGACACGCACAGCAAGGCCCCGGCGACCTCTGCGGTTTACCGGGGCCTTTCGCATGCACGGGAAGCCGCGCGGGTTACGGCCGGGTGCGCCCGCGCTGCGGTGCGGCGGCGGCTGTGATGATCTCGCTGCTGCGGCCGGTACTGGCGCGCACCTCGGCCAGTTCAGCGCGGTAGGCGTCAGCCTCGCGTTCGGCGCGCTCAGCTCGTGCCCGCAGGTCGGCGCGCAGTTCGTCACGGTCACGAGCGGCGTCGGCGCGGAAGCCGTCCAGCATCCGCTCCGCGTCGGCGCGGACCCGGCCAGTTTCCGCGCGGGCGGCCTGTTCGGCGGCTTCGGCGCGGGCGGCCTGCTGCTGCGCCTGCTGCAGCGCCGCCTGCGCGTCTGCGGCGGCCTGGCGGGCCTGGTCGCGGTCAGCCTCTGCGACGTTGACGCGGTGGCCAGCGTCGGCGCGTACCTGCTCGATCGTGGCGTCCCGGTCGGCTTCCGCCGCGGTGATGAGTGCGGCAGCGTCCTGGCGGGCTTGCTCGACGGTGGCGTCCCGGTCAGCTTCCGCCGCGGCGCGGGCCGTCTCCGCCTGCGTGGCGCGGGCCTGCGCGGCTGCCAGGTGCTCACCCATCTCCTCCGCGGCGGCGTCCGCTTCGGCGCGGAACTGGTCAGCTTCCGCCGCGCGCTGCTCCGCGGCGGCGGCGCGGGCCTCAGCGGCGGCAGCCCGCTGCTCTGCGGCGGCGCGGACCGCTTCCACCTCAGCTTCCGCCGCGGTCGGGTCGGCCACCGTGGCAACGGCGTCACGCAGCCGGTCTGCGATCCCGGCCAGCCGGTCAGCTTCGGCGCGCAGGGAACGCAGCAGCTCCGCACCGGTTACCCGGGCCATCGTGACGGGGTTTTCGGTGTCGGCGGGGCTGGCCGTGGTCCCGGCCTGCGCGGCGGCCAGGTGGCGGCGCTCCCGCCATGCCGTCACCTTCGTGTGGCCGCGTCCTTCGCAGTACTCCGGGGGGCGGCCCGGCCCGGTTGCGGGCGCCGCGGCCTGGTCGCAGCCGGGGTACTTGCACTGGTTCCGCGCCGTCGTGGGGATGTTGTCGCTGGTCATCGGGCGGCCTCCTTGGTGCGCTCTATTCCGATTATAGACTGTTTAGTTTCGTTCTTCAATGTCCTAACTGAACTAAACGTAACGATAATACGTAACCAAATTAACCGGTGGCTCGACCGGCGCGGCATCTCATCTGGCCTGGCCACCCGGAGGTCAGAGCATGGCCGGTGGCCAGGCCAGATGAGAAGTGACACTGACCTGCGCATGGCAAAGGCCCGGCAACCTGTCACGGCTGCCGGACCTTGCCGCGCCGGGGGGGTCCTCGCGGTGTTCCGGAAGGTGTGCCGTCTCCCGGGAACGCTCAGCCCCGCTCAGTGGAGCGGGTCTCCTGGTGCCCGGTTCAGGTAGCGGTGGGCCTGGCTCGCGCAGGCGTGGAACCGGCGCAGGCTGAACGCCTTGCCCGGGAATGCGGTCTCGGGTCCGGTGGCCCGTACACGGCAGGCTGCCTGCCGCAACTGCACGGGGCCGAGCCGTATCAGGCCCCAGGCGGCCCAGTACGCCAGCTGACACGCGCTGGGCCTGGCTGGCAGGTGTGGCCAGTCCGATGCATACAGCGCCCAGGCCAGCTCGTCACAGTCCAGCTCGTCCACCGCGCGCACCAGGGCTGGGTCCTCCAGCCGCGCCGCCGACTCGGCAGCCTTGACCAGCCCTTCCCACCTGCTGCCGGGCAGCGGGCGGGCGCCGCCCATCGGGTCGTTCAGCAGTTGCTCGCGGGCAACGGTCATCACGACTTGCCGCAGACCCGGCACGGGTTCTTGCGGTCGCCACTGCCACGGCCGCCGCAGGCCGAGCAGGCCCGGTCCAGTTCAGCTAGGGCCTTTTTGGTGAGCTGGTAGGGGATGGGTTGGTCGTCTTGGGGGCGGCGCCATGCCATGATGGGAACTCCCTTTCACGAGGGGATGGACCCCCGGAGCGGGAAACTTGCCGGTTTGGACGCTTCGGGGGTCCCGGGGCGTTGAGCACCCGTGGCCCGGCAGAGCCAACGGCGGCTCCTGTCCCTGCCGTACGCATGGAAGCTCACCCGCCAGGGTGTTACTCCTACCGCGCGATGTAGGTGGCGGCCAGGTCCTGCGCGGCGGCGATAGCGCCGATCACGCTGCCTGGCCCAACGTCGTGGGTGTGCAAGCCCGCAGGTTTCATGACCGGCCCGTCCCTATTCGAGGCTGAGGTCCGGCGTGGCTACTCGTGCGGTGAACACCTCGGACTTGGCGATGTCCCCGGTGGCGGGGTCAACCCGCTCCAGCGCGTACACCAGCGGCGCGTACGGGTCGGCGCGGAAACCGCCCTGCGACGGCACGCCCACCACTCCGGGGCCATCAGTGCGGTTCACCGGCCCGTACGCGGCCACATACGCCTCGTACCGGCTGCCCAGCTCCGCACGCACATCCGCGCCAGACGACCCGGCCGCCGCGGTGGTGCGGTCCGCCTCCACGACGGCGCGCGCCGAGTCCCGCAGTCCCAGCAGGGACCGCAGCTCACCCACCTCGCCCGCGGACGGCTCGTAGCCGACCCGTATCCCATCACCCATCGCCTGCGTGAAACCGCCGCCCTCAGCCTCGATGAAGCCGCCCGGCTCGCCCGCGGCCGTCATGCCACACCCTCAGGCCCGTTCGGCGCCAGCAGGCTCAGAAGCTCGCTACCGACCCGTGAGCACTCCGCGCAGCAGCCGCCTGCGGCGAGCCAAGCAGCCCGCTCCCGCAGCTCCGCTATCTGTTGTGCGCCCAGCGGCGGCGGCGTGCCCGGCACCCTGACGTACCCGGTCACCGGAAGCTCGCCCGTGACGAAGCAGCGCCCGGCCCATGACCTGCCGTTCCCGGTCGCCGCCGCACAGCGGTTCCCCGCCCGCCAGCCCCACCCCGGCCAGCACGAACGACAGCAGCAGATCGGCCGACGACCCCGCGTCGAACGCCACCCTCAGGCCCGGGTTGAGCACCCCCACCGCTGCCTCGACCGCCGCGTACAGCGGATAGGCCAGCGCCCAAGCCGGATACCGGCCGTCCTCCACACCGGCCACCACATCCACCGGCACCCGCGCCCGCGCCGCGAAGTCTTCCCGGCTCTCCCGGTACCCCACCCGCGCCACACGCAGCACGGCCGCCGAAATCACCGTCACCGGGGGCGCGCCGCCCAGCTCGAAATCCTCCTCAGCATCCAGCGGGTTACCCCGCCATCCGGTCAGATCACCCACTGCCGGGCCGCTGACCACATCCGCCATCACGGCGGTAGCCTGAACCTGCATCGAGACTCCTAACAATTTCGGTGCTCTGGCCCCAGCGGGATACACCCCGCTGGGGCCTGCCTTCGACCGACAGTACAAACTGAGTTTGTATTAGTCAAGAATCCATAGCTGTCTCCGGCCGGTTCGCTCCGGTCACTCGGCGTCCGCCCTGTCGGTGTCATAAGGGTCGCCGGGACGATGCCTCTCCGGCACGGGGTGGCCGGAGTCACTTACGGGACCCGAGGCCCCATCAGGGGGTCACGGGGGGTCTCCGGCTTCGCACGACGGTGGGTCTATCCTCGAAGTCGTGGCCGCATCAACGCTTATCACCACACCATGCGGGGAGATCTCACGTCACCCGCTTGTAGATGCTCGCCGCAGTCGCGGTTGGTCGCAGGAGGCGTTGGCACTTCTCCTGCGGGGGCGCGGCCTCGGCACCACGCGAAAGACCGTTATGCGCTGGGAACGCGGGGTGGTCCCCGATTCGGCAGCTCAGCAGATCCTTGCAGAATTGTTTGAGGTCTCAAATGATGCACGATTACGGGTGCATTGGCCGAACTGGCTACCGTCCAATCAGGTAGCGGGCGCTCATCAGACGTGGGACCATTCCGGCACTATAGATACACTCACCGAGGTAGCGGAGCGCGCACTTGTGGATCGCCGAGAGTTTCTAGCCCTAGTCGGACCTGAACTTCTGCTTCCCGTGTATACGTGGCGGCTCAACCCTGGCCCCTGGCTCGTGTATCGGGGGCATGGACAGAAAGTAAGCCCGGCTCTTGTTGGAGAAATCGGACGACTAACAGCCGTCCGGCGGCACATGGATGACGAGCACGGCGGCGGTGCCCTGCTGGAGATGCTTCACGCCGATCTGCGGTTCGTGACTGAAATGCTGAAACACGGCAGCTACAGGGAGGAAGTCGGGCGCAGCCTGTACGCGGCAGCCGGTGAACTAGCCCGGCTTGCAGGGTGGGCTGCGTTCGACAGCGGCCGTCACGCTGCGGCACAGCAGTACTACCTAGCCGGTCTACGGGCAGCGACAGCGGTTGGTGACCATGCCTTGTCAGTGAACATCGTAGGCTTTCTAGGAATTCAGGCGTACTCGACTGGTCGGCTTGGCGACTCCGTCCAGCTCATGGACGTAGCGACAGCCGAGTCACGTAAGGCTCCGGCGATTGTCCAAGCGATGACTTGGGCGCGATCTGGCCGCGCCTATGCCAAGCTCGGGGAGCGTGCCACGGCCAAAGAACAGCTAGACAAAGCGGGCAACCTTCTAGGCCGGGCAATCAAAGGGGACACGCCATCGTGGGCCTACTGGGTAGACGAGACGCGCCTGACGGCCCAAATCGGCAGGGCACTATTCGACCTCGAAGACTATAAAAACGCCGAGAAAGATCTCACGGCCGCCGTCATAGCGTGCGGTGAGAAATATCCGCGCGATCGCGCTACTTGGCAGGGGCGCATAGCTATCTCCCAGCTCCGGACAGGAAGACTGGAAGAAGCGTGTGCAACAGGGCGAAAGACCGTGGACCTCCTGGCGGACCAAGTAGACTCCGAACGCGGACTAGGATTTCTCCGCACTTTCAGGGATGAACTGACTCCGCTCGGGAGTTCACCAGTGGCCCGCGACTTCACAGAATACGCTCGCTCACGCCTGGCCTCCTGAGGTCACTCCCGGGCCTTTCGGCGGCGGCCACCTATGCCGCCGCGCGTTCTTGCCTTATTCCATGAGATGATGCGCTCAGGATGCCACATGTGAGTTCGCCCAACTGTCATATCCGGCTGCGGCATCTGTCCCCGCGTGCGGTAAGCGCTGACCGTCGCAACGTTGATCCCCAGGTACGCGGCCACGTCCGAGGTGGTCCACCACTCCGACGTTGGGTCCGGCTGGGCGCTCATAGTGCCCTGCAGCCTACCCCAGGCCCGATGGGTGCACGGCGAACCTCCGCACCGTGGGGATCAGCAACGCCGCCTGCACGGAAGCTCAGCCTCCAGTCACGCTAGACTATGTTCCCTGCCGAAGAAAGCAGTAAAAGCATGCAATCAGACATCTCGCGTTTGCTGAGGCAGCGAGGCCATGAAGTCACGAGTGAGGGCCATGAGCGTAATATCCTGCTTCCGATGAGTGACAACTCAGAGCTGGTCCAGGCATTCGAAACAGTGCTCTATAACCTTATGCGCCGTGACAGTGTCCGGAAGGCGCTTCGTGATTGGGCGTATGATAATAGATCTCCCGACAATACTAGCTCCCAGCTGATTGAGTCATATATCAATCTATGTCGAAAGTTCGGCGACTGGAGTAGCTTCAGCGCTGCGGCAAACCAGAACCGGTACGCCGCAACCTTTGAGTGGTATGTGAGCGAACTTCTCAGGCGAGAGTTCGCCGCCCGTGCGAGCGGATTTGGTATCCGACTGAAGGACGCCAACCCGGAAGACGAGTTTGACTGCATCGCCTTGCTCGATAAGGGCCTGGTCTTTGTGGAATGCAAAACCGGCAAAGGAGACCTCTACGGTGAAATTGCCAAGTTCATGCGCAGAGATGCTGAACTGAGTGCGACATACTCGTTCTTTGTGTTCGACCGTGATTACACTTTTGACAAGGGGCAGGAGGATGCACCCAAGCTTTCAGCGAAACAAGCTGCTGATCTTGATATTCAGTCAATCTCTAAGGTGACTGCAAGAGGTCAAGAGTTTTTCCATATTAACGGGGAGCGGAAATTGGTGGGAGGGCGGATGGTAGGCCGATACTTCATGGCGTGCACGGCTTTCGGAGGATTCGAGAGTCGCATCAGATACATGATTCGTTACACGAACGAGGTTGATGAGACGAGAATCCCATCCTCTGATCTGTTCTCAGTCTCACGGATTCTGTTCACTGAGGATTAGGGCCGTCATCTCGTACAGCAACCTGTACGCGCTACGGCAATCCGGGGCCGCCAACAACACGCTCACTAGGCTGCACCGTTCGACCACATCCAGCGGCGGCCGGATTTTGGCCGCACAGTGACGCTCAACCTTGCTGCCTACTGCGCATCGACGAACAGCATGTCACCAGGTCAACAGGCTTATGAGCCGGTGGGTGAAGTGCGCGACACAGTCTATGGATCAGAAGGTCCGCTCCTGGGTCATCGCCACCGTCCACGCGACGAAGGTCAACTCCGTGTGGTCGTCATGATGAGTCTGGTTGGCTACCGCAACTCAGTCATACAGCATGGAAGTACAGCAACCCGCCTGTACAACGAGGGGCCAGCAGACACCCCCAGAGACGTGATCATGCGTGTGAGGTGGTGTGGAGCGGGGGAGGGGCACGGTTGTCCGGTATCTGGGGGTCAAGGGGTCGCGGGTTCAAATCCCGCCGTCCCGACGGCAAGACCCTGGCATCAGGCCAGGTCAGAAGCTCAATGGATAGACCTCATCCTAGCAGGCGGGTGGGGTCTTTCTTCATGTTGGGAGGAATTTGGGAGATCATCTTCGGAGAGGGCTTCCGGTATGGGCGCGCAGTTCGTCGACGAGCCCGCCTCACCCCAGGCTGACATCTGTGTGTCCCGATCCCGATTGAAGTGAGGCAGTCCCGCCTGATCCGAGGTATCCGGTGCGTCGTCGTGCGGGATCTGATGCACAGCTGTTGGCCAGTCCACTGGTTCCCCGCTGATTTGAGGTAGTCCCAAGTGAGGTTCCGCTCTGGCTCCGTCGCGGCGGATTCCATGACTTACCTCATGATCAGCGGGACAACCTGCACGCTCAACGTCCGCTCGATCCGAGGCACACAGGGACGCGCCTTGCCTCGGTTCCGAGCGGAACGGACACTGTGGCCCCCCGCGGCACGTACCCGGACCACTTTGGCTACATCGGCGGTTGGGAAGAAGTAGAACCGTCGCTAAGAGATGTCGCTCTGCTCCCAGTCTGGCGGCAGTTTCTGCAGGCTGATCAGGACGTCGAGCCCGAGATGTTCCAGGAGCATGGATTTCAGGTGGCGGCCTTCGATGATCTGGATCCGACCGTTGCGGGCGGCGAAGTCCCGGCTTGCCTTGCCCACCCAGGACGTGGTGACCAGGACGCCCTTGGCTGCGTGCTTGTCTTCCATGACGCCGGCCAGCGCGTGCACTGCCTCCAATCCGACGATCTTGCTGTACCGCTTGGCCTGGATGATGCACAGCCCGCCCACGATCGGGTCTTCGTTGATGGCAACCCCATCGACACCTTCGTCGCGCGATGCCTGGGTGACCCACGACTTCATGCCGATGTTCTCGAAGAGCTGGCGAATGAGGTGCTCGAACTCCACTGGCTTGAGGGCCAGCAAGTCCGGCCGGCTGTCCAGGCCGGCTACCACGTCCATCTCCTCTACGAACTTGTACTTCGACAGGTCGAATTGCACGACCGGGCGGACCGCCTCCAGGTCGTAGGGGTGCGGCGAGACCACGGCATTGAGGTAGGCGCGAAGGCACGCCACCGGGTCAAGCTCTGGTTCGTCCAGCACGATCTCGGCGAAGGCGTCCCGCATGGCGTGAGTGCTGATCAGCAAGGGCCGGACGGGTTTGCCGGTCGTGCGGTCTTTGGCGGAGACGTAGCCGTTGAATACGATCCCGCTGACCAGCGTGACCGGTGCGACATCGAAGGCTTCCGCGAGTGTGCGCAACGCCACGCGGGCGATTAGCTTTTCGTACAGTTTCTTGATGGCCACGTCCTTACGCGGCTCCGGCTGGACAAGGTTCTTCGTCTTCACGTACCGCTATCCGGTCACTGGGGGCACCACGTCCTGGCGCGGCAGCTCGTATTCGATTAGCAGCTCGCGGGCTTCCGGCCGGTACATCGCTGCGCACGAGCCATGCAAGCCGTCTGGGTAAGCCGACGTGGCCAGCGCCTCCTGCAAGGCCGTAACGAACGCGTCCGAGCCATGAGCGTTGAAGGCTTCCTCGGCCCTGCGGCTGTCTGCGGCCAGGCTGCGGCTGCGATCCGCGAGTAGCCGTTCAAGGGCGGCCACTTCGGTGCGTACCGCGTCCGTTCTGAACTCGGCCTCAGCTATCCGTCGTTCCATCGCGAGGCGACGTTCCTCGACAGCCCGGCGTTGCCCTTCACGCTTTTCCTCTGCCTGCTGACGCTGCTGCTCACGCAACTGCGCCGCCGCCTGGCGTTGCCGCTCCTTGTCCTGCTGGGCCGCCAGCCGCTCAGCCTGTTGGCGCGCCCGTTCCTCTTGCTGCTGCTGCTTTAACCGCGCCTGAGCAGCGCGTTCCTTCTCACGGCGCTGCTGCTGCGCCTCCTTCTCCAGTTGGGCAGCAATCTTGCGCGTCTCCGCCGCGTACTCCTTGCGGGCGCGCTCCTCCGCACGCTGGCGCTCCAACTTCGCCTTCTGGCGCGCGGCATACATCTGGGCGAGTAACGACTTGCGTCTGGCCATCACGTTTCCCGGGCGGATCGAGACCAATGGGCCGCGGGCCCGTTACGGACCGCACAACGACTCGCACTTACGGTATTGGACAAGCCGGGTTCATCCAATAGCCATGCTGCCGCGGCACATGTCGGCAAACGCGGAATTTCGCTGTGCGCCCTTCATGCTGGGAGAAATTTGGGAGCGGGTCTTCGAGGGGATCTGCCGGTATGGGGCGAGCAACGCGTCGAGCAGTGGCACGAGGGAGTGGGGTGCGATGGCAGCGCGGGCGCGCAGTGATTGTTCCCAGCGAGTCTGCAGGGCTTGTTTGAGTTCGGTGCGCATGGCGTCGGAGACGTGGGTGTAGACGCCGCGCATGCCGGGCACGTCGTGGCCGAGGCGCCGGGCTTGGAGGATCTCGCGGATGCCGTCTTCGGCCATCCAGGTCTTGTGGCTATGTCGCAGACCGTGCGGGGTGAGTCCGCGCCGTATTGGCAGCCAGCAGGCGAGAGGCGTCTCGGGCGGTATAGGTGCGATGCCGCGCCCGCGTGGTGGCGTGAAGCCACTGCTGGGAGTTGCAGGTGCCCACGCGGTCAAGGGGCGCCCCGGCCAGCACGAGGTGTCGGCGATCACTAGCTTGCCTGGCTTGCCACTTTCCGGTTGGTAACGGCCGTCGGCCGCGGGATGGAAGACACGCCGGGCGTAGTTGCTGCGGCGGGGATGGCCACCCTTTGGCGAGAGGAACACATACTGGCCGCTGCCACCGTGGTTCCTGGCACACCCACACTGTTGTCCAGGGTGATTGGTGACGTGGTTGGAGAGCAGCACATCGAGGAATGGCGGGAGATCGACGGGGACCTGCGGCTCCCAGTTGGTGCTCCGGTAGGAGTCGTCTTTGGGTGGCAGCCGGTGAAAAGCGCCGTTGATTTCGTGGAGCTGCCACTCGATGTTGATCAGTGAAGGATGTAGAAACTCCCGTTCCAGGCCGATCGCTTCAGCCCACCGCGTGCCGGTGTAGGCGATGGTGATTATGAGTGTGAAGTCGTCTGCACTAGAGAGCAGGGCCGCGCGTTCCGCTACTAACAGTGCCTCCAGCGGTGTTGCCCATACTCGCTGCGGGCTGCGCTGTATTCGGCGGCCGGTCTTGCGGCCACGGTTGCGGGGGCGGACCGCAGGATTGTACGGAATGAGGGGCGGCCGTGTCGCGGCCGCGTCGCCAAGGATGGTGCCCAGCAGGCCTCGGGCGAGCTGTGCGGTTCTGCGGGAGACACCGGCCCTGGTGGGCAGGCTGTTCTCCCATCGAGTGATCTCCTCGGTGCTGAGCGAGTCCAGTGCCCGGTGTCCCCACGTCGGCCGGATGAAGTGCTCTAGGAGGTAACGGCGAAGGTTTTCGGTGCTGACCCCGACGTCCTGGACTGCGATCCAGCGGTCGACCCAGTCATTGACGGTGAGCTTCCCGGTCTTGTGGTCGGTCCACCGTCCTTCGCGGATCTTTGCCTCCTGGTCGCGGCCCCAGTCGAGCGCGGATTGCTTGGTCTCGAACCCGGGTTCGCTTCCCTCGCTGCCGTCGGGCCGCTTGTATTTCACGCGCCAGGGTCGCGGTCCCTTCCCGCGTTTTTCTGCATAGGCCATGGGCTGAACCTCCAGGCACGTGACGAAGCCACGCAAATGGTGTGGGTTGATTCAAACCATTATCAGGATATCCAAAGTTCGCCGTTTGTGCGATGAAAAGGGTGGATCGGGTTAGTTTGCCCGACTAAGCCCTACCGCACGATGGAGCTGTTACGTGCGGGCCCGGGGTGAGCGTGAGGTGATCGGCTGACGTGCACCGCTGTTCATGATCTCGGCTATGTCGTTGTCGCTGAAACGCAGATGCTTGCCGACGAAGGTACACGGGATCGCACGAGCCGATGCTTTTCTGCGGAGCCAGGATTCGCGGACCTTGAGGATCTGCGCGGCCTCCGCTGGGGTGTGCAGCTGCGACATTCCTACCTCATCATTGCCAGAACAAATAAGCGCTCGCTGCTTTCCTTGGACGTCGGCAAGTACTCGGCTCGGGCTTGCGTCGTCGTGACCGGTGTTCGGGTCCTCGATCGTGGCGCTTGGCCATTGCGCCTCCCTGCCCAGTGGGGCTTTCATCGCGGCGGGGCATGCTATCGCTGCATCGAAGTAGCCGAGAGAACGTCGAGGATCGACGGGACGATGACCCGGTACCTCGATCCCAGTTTGACGATCTTCACGCCAACCTTCTCCCATTCGCCGGTGCGGGCCATCTGGTAGGCCTTCCAGCGAGAGCAGCCGACGATCGATCCGAGGGTGGGCAAGTCAGTTGTCGGGCCGAGCGCCCGGATCGCTTCGGATGTCCACGTGGTCATCTGTTCTTCACCTTGCCGGTCTCGATTTGGGCCGAGCCTCTGCTGGCGGCTCTTATAACGGCTACGGGGCTGCGGGCCGGGTAGCGACCACGACGCTGGCCAGGTCGAGTAGGTCGATCTGGACGTTTTCGCCGGTTTGGGGTGCCTGGATGACTTGGCCGCCGCCGATGTACATGACGACGTGGCCGGGGTTGGCGGGGGTGCCGTCGGTGCCGGCGGAGAACAACAGGTCGCCGGGCTCGATCTCGGTTAGGGGGATTTGGGGGCCGTCTTGCTGCCATTGGTAGGTGGTGCGGGCGATGTGGATGCCTGCGGCGGCGTAGGCGGCGTAGACGAGCCCGGAGCAGTCGTAGGCGCCAGGGCCGTCGGCGCCCCATTGGTACGGCTTTCCGAGCTGGGCCCGGGCGAACGCGATCGCGGTTGCGGCGGCGCCGGTGCCGCCTTGGGTGGCGTATTTGGCGGCCCAGGCCAGGACGTCGGTGACGTACCAGCTGGCGTGGTTGTAGGCGAAGATGGCCTGCTGGATGCCGGTTCCGCTGCCGCCACGGGCGCCGTCGGCGCACAGCGTGGCGGCGGCGGTGTAGATCGCGTCGGCTGGGTCGTAGGGGCTGAGTGGCTGGCTGGGGTCGGCGTTGATGGCGTGGGCGGCGAAGGTGGCGGGCAGGAATTGCATCGGGCCTTCGGCGCCGGCGCTGTTGGCGCCGGAGTGCACGCCGGGGGCACTGGACCGGCCGTGGTCGGACTCGACTTTGCCGATGCCGGCCAGGACGGACCAGGGCAGGCCGGGGCAGGTGTGTGCGGCGCCGGTGTACCAGGTCAGGTAGTCAGCGGGGATGTCAGCTGCGGCGAGCGCAGTCGGGGCGCCGCCGAGGCCAGTACTGCCGTAGGCCTGGGCGGGTGGCACCGGGTCCACCGCGACCAACAGCATGATGGCCAAGGGGAATGCTGCGAGAGCGGCCGCGGCGGCGGTGACGGTCTTGACCATGGCCGGTTGCCCGGTCACCAGAACAGGATGCCGGCAACCAGCCAGCGCCCGCGCACGCGGTTGAGCTGGACGGTGCCGCCGTCGCTGGTCGTCGTGCGGCCTGCCGGGGTGGTGGTGACGCGTTGAGCGTAGATCCGCAGGAACACCACTGTGCGGCTGGGCGGCGGGGCGCCAGCGGGATGGGTGACGGTTTGGACCTGGACGAGGCTGACCAGCCAGGCGCGGCGCATGGCCTGCCATTCGGCTTGGCTGGGCTGGTTGCTGGCTAACTGGCGGCGCAGTGCGGGAGTGACCAGCGGCGCGCAGCGGCCAAGGAAGGTGCTCTGGGTGTCGTGAATGGCGTCGGTGCTGGCCCAGGCGGTGAAGAACGCGGCGGCCACCGACGCCGGGTTCGCGTAGTTGGGGCGCGGGACGCGCACGAGCGAGTTCCCCGGCGTGGGCACCGCAGGCGCGGGTGGCAGCGTCACCGGCGGGGTCCGCGTCGGCAGAGTGCGCTGACCTGCGGCGCACCCGCACAAGAGCGCTGCGCCGGCGACCGCGGCGAGCACCGCGGCGGCCGCGCGGCTTGAGCGGGCTGGACATGATCGCCACGTCTTCATCTCATCAAAAAATGATCTAGGTCGATGTTTGATCTGAGTTGACATCATGGTTCAAGTTATGCCTATGCTGCACCTGCTCGTCAACTCCGATTGTTCAGAAACATCACCCGATTCATCTAATACTGACGGATCGATGGCGTGGTGTCAGCATCACCGGAACAGCCGCGTGCGGCGCGCCAGCTGACCGGAAGCCGGGATGAGGGAGGACGTTCGTGCAGGTGATGTCAGCGCGGCCCGTGCCCGGCCGGCCCGGCCGGGCCGGGCCACCGACGCCGGGCCGCCCGGTCCCGGCTGGCGAGCTCGTGCTGGCCGGGGCGCACGGGGGAGCCGGTGTGACCACGCTCGCGGTGCTGCTGGCACCGGCGTGGGACATGGGCACCCCGCGCGGCTCTCGCCGGGGGTTCCCGCGGCTGCGGCCGGGTGGCCGGCCGGTCGTGCTGGTGACGCGGAACACGGTGCCCGCATCTGGCTGGGCGGTCGCCGCCGTCAACGCGATCACCCAGACGGGCGTCCGGATCGCCGTGCTGGCCGTCGTCAGCGATGGCCTGCCCGAACCGGCCGAGGCGGCCTACCGCTTCCGGCTCGCCGAGTCCCGTGTTGGCGGCATCGTCCGGGTGCCGTTCGTGCCCCTGCTGCGCGTTACCGACCATCCCGCACACCTGCCGCTGCCCCGCGCGGCCCGCAGGGCGCTGGCCGAGATCCGCGCGCTGGCGCACGCAGCCCACCCCGTACCCATGAAGAACCCGTAAGGAGCGCCGCAGATGTCCGCCATCGTGCAGTTGATCGCTGTGCACGGTCTCGTGGCCGGTCACCTGGCCGCGTTGCCGCTGGCACCGGGGGGCGTGGCGCCGCCGAACCCGGCACCGCAGGCCCCGCCCGGGCTTCAGGGACCGGTCACCACGATGGTGGCCTGGGGCAAGTGGGGTGTCCTGGTGTGCGGCGTCGCCGGGCTGCTGATCTGCGCAGGAAAGATGGCGATCGGCCACCGCAACCGCGCCACGTTCGCGGCCGACGGCGCGACGGGCATTCCCTGGGTCCTCGGCGGGCTGAGCCTGGCCGCGGTCGCCGCCTCCATCGTCAGCGTCTTCCTCGGATGACCCCGATAATGCCGGCCCGGCGGGCCCGCCGCCGGCGCACCTGGGCAGTCGCCGCCACCGCTGCGGCGCTCGCGATAGCAGCGGCAGGCGGTTTCGCGGGTTGGAAGAGCAGCCACAGCCCGAGCCCGGCAGGCGCCGCCGGGTCCCGCCATCTTGTGGCCCATCGGTCATTACCGCCACCGTTACCAGCCCCGGTGCCGCCCGGCACACCACAGATTCCGCAGGTGAAGCTCACCGGCCTGCGATGGGCGAGCTTTCACGGAGTGGAGTTGCCGGTCTCGCCCGCCGCCGGGCCCCATGACATGCGGAACGGGCTGGCGTCTGGGTTCACCGACACACCGCTCGGGGCGCTGCTGGCCGCGCTGAACATCGGCGTGCGGGCCAACGCCCAATGGGGGCCGGATGTCTTCGGCCCGACCATCCGCGACCAGGTCACCGGCCCAGACGCACCGGCGCTGCTGGCCGCCTGCCAGACCGCCTACGACCAGGCCCGCCCGGCCGCGGGTGTGCAGCCCGGCCGGTCGCTGGGCCGGGCGTATGTGTCCGAAGAGGCGTTCCGGTGGGAGGGCTACACCCCGGCCAGCGCCACCGTCGACATCGTCAGCGCCGGCCCCGGCGGCCAGAACCTCACGGTCCGGGCGGCGACCCGGATCGAGGTCCAGTGGCGCCGTGGCGACTGGCGGGTGGTCGCGCCCCCCGGCGGGGACTGGGGCAACTCCGCCACCCAGATCACCTCGCTCGACGACTACACCCACCTCCCCGGCCCACCCGCATAGGTAATGGAGCCACCGATGACCGCGTTCGCCACCGCCTTATTCGTGATCTTCGCCGTGGCCGTGTGCACGGCCCTGTATCTGCTGCCCACCCTCATCGGCTGGGCACGGCACGTCCCGCACCTCGGCTCGGTCGCCGCGGTCAACATCCTGCTCGGCTGGATACTGGCCGGATGGGCCGTCGCGCTCGCGATGGCCCTGCGGTCCGCCACCCCAGCCGGACCGGTGGTCCAGCTCGTGCAGCACCTCCCACCAGGACCACCGCCCCTGCCCGGACCGATCCCGCTACCGCCGGGACCGCTCCCCCCACCAGGACCGCCGTTCCCGCCACAGCCGGGACCGCTGTCCCCGCCGTCCTGGCCGACAGGTCGGACCGCACCGCACTACGGCCCAGCGGCGCAGGCCCAACCCGGGGCGCCGGCCGCGGCCTGGACCGCGGCGGACAACGGTTCTGGAGCGCCGGACCGGCCCGGGCCACCGGTCCGGCCGGCCGGACCGCCACCGGCCCGGTCAACCGCGCAGGCGCCGCCGCTGATCCTGCCGCCGCGGACCGGGGGACCAGGCACCGGGGGAACCCGCGGCACCGCGGACCAGCCGGACCAGCCGGGTCAGCCGGACCAGGACCAGCCGCGCCAGCCGGGGGACCAGGACCAGCCGCGCCAGCCGGACCAGGACCAGCCGGAGGGGGGGTAGGCGGCGATGATCTGCCCGACTTTGATCGACCCGGCCTGCGTGCTCGGCCCGGTCACCAGCGTCGCATCGTCGGCGGCGGCGGCTGGGGTGATGGGGCAGCTGGCCGGCACGATCCAGTCCGGTGTCGCCTGGGTCGTGTCGAACACGGCCGACTGGTGGGTGAAGGTGCCCTCACCCGACCTGGCCGCCGAACCGGCCGTGGGCCAGCTCCAGCAGTGGATCCTGCCGATCGCCATCGCGGTCGCGGTCGTTGGGATGATCGTCGCGGGCGGGAAGATGGCGCTGACCCGCAAGGCGAACCCGCTGATCGACGTCGGCTCCGGGCTGGTGATCATCGCGGCCACGTCGGCGGTTGGCGTGGTGCTGCCGTCGATGCTGTTGCGGGCTGGGGACGCCTGGACCGCGTGGGTGCTGGGCGCGTCCACTGGTCACCAGTTCGGGCGCCGCCTGACCGAGGTGATGAGCCTGTCCGGGGCGGCGTCCGGCGTGGTGATCGTGCTGGGCATCGCGGCGATCATCATCAGCACGATCCAGGCCACGCTGATGTTCTTCCGCCAGGCCGCGCTGGTCGTGCTCGCCGGGGTGCTGCCGCTCGCCGCGGCCGGCACGGTGAACCCGGCGACCAGGTCCTGGTTCCGCCGGGTGACCGGCTGGACGCTGGCGCTGATCTTCTATAAACCCGCCGCGGCCGCCGTGTACGCGACCGCGTTCACCATGATCGGCCACGGCGGGGACCCGCGCACCCTGCTGATGGGGTTCGCGGTGATGTTCATGTCGCTGCTCGCGCTGCCGGCCCTGATGCGGTTTTTCACCTGGACCACCGGCACCGTCGCGGACGCGGCCAGCGGCGGCGGTTTCCTGCAGACCGCGATCGGCGGCGCGGTGGCGATCGGCGCGCTGCGCGGCTCTTCCGGTGGATCGGGTGGGCCAGGCCCCGCCGGGCAGGCCCGGATGATGGCCAGCCAGCTCGGCCCGCCCGCCGGCGGCACACAGGACAGCGGGCCACCAGGCGCGGGCAGCCCGGGCACTGGGACCGCGCAGGCAACGGCCCCGACCGCGCCGTTCGCCGGCCCAGCCAGTGCCGCCCCCGTTGGCGGCATGGGCGCCCCAGTCGGTACGGCACCGGGCGGCCCGGCTCAAAGCGCCGCCGGACACGGCCCCGCGCAAGGCACCACAGCAGGCGCCGCACCGGGCGCCGCAAGGAGCGGCAGCGCGGCAGCAGGCGCAGCATCTGCCGCAGGCGCGGCGACCGCGGCCGGGGCTGCATCCGGGACCGCGGCTGGCCCAGCAGGCCCGGCCGCCGAGGCAGCCGGACTGGCCGGCGGCGCGGCAAAGGCCGGCCGCAAGGCAGCGGAATCCATGCAGCCACCGGACCAGGAGACCGAGCGATGACCCATGACCAGGCGCAGCGGCCACGCGATTACGGTGGCTGGCGGCGCCGCCGGAGCATCGGCCTGTGGGGCCTTGGCACGGCCGGGACGTTCACCGTGCTGGCCGCCCTGATGGCGCTGATCCTGGTCGCCGCCGCCGACATCAAAGCCCTGGTATACGTGGCACCCCCGGTCCTCGCCACCGGCGCGATCAGCCTGGCCCGGATCAACGGTGAGCCGATCGCCCGCAAGGCGGTCCGCCGGGTGCGGTGGTGGCACGCGACCAGCCGCAAATACAACCGGTACCGCGCCGCAGTGGTCCGCGAGCACTCGGCCGGGTTCCAGCTGCCCGGCGTGCTGGCCCCGACCGCGCTCGTGGACGCCGAGGACGGGTACGGCGGCAGATACGGCGTGGTCTGGGACCGGCGGACCGGCCTGCTCACCCCGACCCTGCGGGTGGTGCCGACCTCGACCTGGCTGGCGGACCGGGCCGACACCGACACCTGGGTCGCGAACTGGGGCGGCTGGCTGTCCTCCCTCGGCTACATCCCGATGCTGCGGTGGGTCACCGTGATCATCGACACCGCGCCCGAACCCGGGACCACCCTCGCCGACCAGGTCACCGCCGCGATCGACCCCAATGCCCCGCGAGCGGCCCGCGCCATCCTGGGCGACCTGATCGAGGCCGCACCGGCCGCGGCTGCGGACGTGGACACCCGGGTCAGCCTGACCTTCGACCCGGCGGCGTCCCCGGCCGCGCCGAAGAACCTCACCGCCGCGATGGCCGAGGTCGGCCGCGCCCTGTTCGGGCTGGAGACCGAGCTCGGCACCTGCGGGCTGACCGTGCTCGGGCGGCTGACCTCGGCCGAAATCGCGGGCGTCGTACGCACCGCGTTCGATCCGGCCGCCCGCGGCGAGGTCAGCCGCGTCCTGGCCCCGGCCCGTCCCGGCCACAGACACGGCCAGCTCGGCTGGGCCGACGCCGGGCCGGTCGGCGCCGAGGAG
>Ga0209648_10000943_pt1 | contig 23051 bp, 25 predicted proteins | sample GraSoi2013_115cm_FD_185830 | JGI IMG/M metagenome (GOLD analysis project Ga0209648, IMG submission 185830) | Grasslands soil microbial communities from the Angelo Coastal Reserve, California, USA - Sample 9_17_2013_115cm (SPAdes) (version 2) | ecosystem: Environmental > Terrestrial > Soil >... | reverse complement strand
GCTCCGAGGCGCGGACGGAAAGAGCATGAATGCGCGCCGCCGCTGCCGCCTTGCCGGAACCGCGTTCAGCCACCACCAGCATGGGAACGTCGTTCTGCGACAGCTCGCGAATCACAGCTTCGACCGTGCGCATGCCGGCGCTGACGCTCTCGAGCCAAACCCGAGCGACGCCGTTCTGCGGCGCTCCAGCAGTTGCCAGGATTTCCGTGGTTTCGAAGTCCATGCTTTTCGTTTCGTTCCGCAGCCAAGAAGCGGGGAGACGTCTCGGACAAAGGGCGTACCACATGCCTAGAGCACACTCGCTGCCATTCCGGTCAAAATAGTTGCAAGTCGATGGAATCAATATGTGATTATGTTTCAACCACTTGCGACTAGAACCCCGTTATCGCGACTTGACTTACACGTTAGCACATTGCGGACAAATGGGAAATTTATTGCTCATACCTTAGGTAACGTGTGGGGGATTACTTTGCACCTTCTTGGGGATAAAGTCCCTAACTCCCAGCAAACACTGCAAATTGACCGCTTGGCTAGCGAGGTGAAGGTCGATGCGATGGGCTGGAGTGGAATGTGAAATAGTTTTCCATTTTTTACGGTTCAAGGACCGGCCAAGTGCCGGACTGGAGTCGGCGTCCGGCCCGAAGTCTCTTCTGCTGCCCGTCGCCCGGTCCTGGCCCGAAGTGCTTGTTTTACTTGCTGGTTTTACTTTGCGCGAAACACCCACTTTCGCATATTCTCAGATGCAAGCACGCGCCATATGAGTAACTCAGTAGAGGTAGCTCCGCTCCTCTCGCCGAGGGAGGGTCGCTTGTCGTCCAGCTTGCCCCGTTGGCAGGGAGTGGCGCTGCTGCTGCTGGTCGCCTGGCTTTATGCCTCGATTCTCGCTCGCCTTTTTCTGCAGTGGGTTGGGCCCTCGCGCGATCCGAATTTCGAGCACGGAATCTTCGTCCCCCTGTTTGCTTTGGTTGTTCTCTGGCAGGACCGCAAGAGACTGACGGCAATTGCGCCGGCCCCATCGTGGGCGGGTCTCCCGCTGGTGGTGCTGAGCCTGCTTATGCTGGTTCTGGGAGTCTTGGGCGCGGAATTGTTTTTCTCGCGGGTGTCGCTGCTGGTCCTGCTCGCGGGCCTGATCATTCTGTTCCAGGGATGGACGTTCTTTCGCGCGATCCTGTTCCCCTGGGCTCTTCTGATTCTGATGATCCCGATCCCGAACCTGATCCTGCAACAGGTCACCTTCCCCCTTCAGTTGCTGGCCTCAAAACTGGCCACGGTACTGCTAGAGCTGGTCGGAGTTCCCGTGTTGCGGCAGGGGAATGTGATCGTGCTTGCTTCCATGCCGCTGGACGTCGCGGAAGCATGCAGCGGAATCCGTTCCCTTCTGACCCTGGTAACGCTGGCCATCATCTATGGGTACCTGATGGAGACTCGGATATGGGTTCGGGTGGTATTGGCACTCTCAGCGGTGCCGATCGCAGTGGCGGCCAACAGCTTCCGTATTTTTGGCACCGGGCTGCTGGTGCAGTACTGGGATCCGGATAAAGCCGAGGGATTTTTCCATGCCTTTTCAGGATGGCTAATCTTCGTGGTGGCACTGATCATGCTGTTCGCTTTGCACCGCCTGATCTCGCTTATCTGGAACAGCGGTCCGGAGGCAAAATCCGCATGAATACAGGGTCACTTCGCTTCTGGATTGCGGCTGTGCTCATGTTGGCCACGGCGCTCGTGCTCCAGGCCCATTCGCGCAGCGAGTATTTTCCGCCGCGAGCGCCTCTGAGTTTCCTGCCCCTGCAGATTAACGGTTGGACGGGAACCGACAGCGTGCTCGACCAGCAGACCCTCGACATCCTCGGTCCGGGCGAGTTTCTGGTACGCGATTACGAAAACGCGAGCCCGTCGCCGTGGATCAATCTCTACATTGCGTACTTTCCCACGCAAAAGGCGGGCGATACCATCCATTCTCCGAACCACTGCCTGCCGGGTGCGGGATGGGTTCCGACGTCGCGCGAGGTGGTGCAGATTACGAATCCCGACGGCTCTTCGTTCCCGGTCAACCGATACGTGGTTTCAAAATCGGGAGACCGTGAACTGGTGCTGTACTGGTTTCGGGCCCATGGCCGCGCCGTGGCCAGTGAGTACTGGGCCAAGTACTATCTGGTGTCGGATTCGATTCGCATGAATCGCAGCGACGGCGGGCTGGTGCGCTTGCTAACCCCGATGCTGGATGGCGAGTCTCCCGATGCTGCACAGGCGCGCGTGATGAAGCTTGGGGCGCAGTTCCTTCCGCTGCTCGACAGTTACATTCCACGGTAATTCTGGAGCGAGAACCACGTAGGGACAGCCGCCCTCGGCAATCCGCGCGAGCGCAGCTCGCCAAGACTTTCGTTCATCCTAACACTCAAGAGCGCGCGGGGCTTCGCCCTGCCGGACAGCCGAGGGCGGCTGTCCCTATGTGTGCTTCGCTAGGCGTGAAAGCGAATCTCCTCGGATTTCTGCTTCCGCATCTGCGCAAACGCCTGGGGCAGGAAGCGCAGCAGGTCGGTCGCCACCAGAGAATTCTCGCCGACGGATTCGCAGACTAGGTCCCCTGCCAGTCCATGAAGATAGACGGCGAGAGCGGTTGCTTCGAGCGCATGCTGCGGATGTTGCGAGATTAGGCCAGCGACCATTCCGGTCAGGATATCTCCCGTGCCTCCGGTTGCCATGCCTGGATTGCCGGTGGGATTCACCCAGACGGTGCCATCGGGCGCTGCGATTAAGGTGCGATGTCCCTTAAGCACGACAATTAGCTCATGCTTGCTTGCGAAGTTTCGCGCGACGTCCAAACGGCTCGCCTGAATTTCCGGAATGCTCAAGCCGGTCAGGCGCGCCATCTCTCCCGGGTGCGGGGTGATGACGAGGGTTCGTCCGCGGCCGTTCAGTTGGCCGGCCGATCCTTCGAAGGCGTTCAGCGCGTCCGCATCCACAACTATATTGACGACCGACGACGTGGCGCCACGCTTGACAATTGCGCGCACGAATTCGGCGGTCTCGGCGTTGCGCGAGATGCCTGGGCCAATCGCGAGCGTCTTGCGTTTGAGAAGCTCATCGAGACCCGATTCGAGCGCTCGCAGCGAGATTGTGCCTTGATCGGTTTCCGCCAACGGCTCGGTCATGACTTCGGGATGAAACGCCGCAGCGGTTGCGAGGATGGATTTTGGCGCAGCTACTGTTGAAAGACCCGCGCCCGCTCGGAGCGCCGCAAATCCCGCCATCGCCGCCGCGCCCGCTTTGCCGAGCGATCCCCCGATCACCAACACGTGTCCGTAGCTGCCCTTGTTGGCGTCACGGGCCCGGGGCGCGAGCAGCGGAGCGAAATCGAATGGAGTACTGAGATGAAGGCCGAGTTGCGAGACGATGGCTTCTGGCGGCGAGCCGATGGGCGCAATCACGGTGGGCCCGCTAGTCAGCGTTGCGAAAACGTGCGCCCGACGCGGCGCGGTGAAGGTCACGATGGCATCGGCACGTGCCTGATCAGTCAAATCGGCGTCGGAACGCATAGCGTCGGCATCCGCGCCTGAGGGAATGTCGACCGCAACAATTGGAGCTGCAGCCGCATTCATCTTGCCGATCGCCGCCGCATAGAGCGGACTGACCGGCGGACGAAGACCTGTGCCGAGGATGGCGTCCACGATCACGTCCGCAGCGAAGATCTCCGCCGCGTCCGAGGAAGCGAGCTCACTTGCTTCGCGCACGACTAGGGGTGAAATTTTCAGGGGCCGGAGCTTCTGCAGCATCTTTTGAAACATGACCGCAGCATCCCCGCGAAGCTCTTTGGGGTCGCCCAACAACAAAACGCGCACGGCACGGCCCGCTTCGACTAACTTGCGGGCCACGACGAATCCATCGCCGCCGTTATTGCCCTTGCCGCAGAAAATGCCGACGCGCTCGGCTTGGGGGTAATCGGAAAGTGTGAAATGGGCTACGGCTGAGCCAGCGTTCTCCATCAAGTTGATGGACGGTACTCCGAAGCGCTCCGAGGTGGCGCGATCGATCTCACGCATTTCCGCCGCGCTCACGATTTTCATAGGATGGTTTTCATAAGACGATATCCCGCACGCCGGCCGTGTTGCTGCCCGCGAAATGCGAGTATAGATCGGGTCGCGTCCGCACGCAGCCGCCATCCGAGTTTGCCGGTGGAGAGCCACGCGTCCCCGCCCGGCGCGACTCTTCGACTGCGCTCAGAGCTGGCTCGCGAGACGCCCGTCGCTCCACTGCAAGACTGAATGTTAAGATGCTCCACCAACATGCCAACTTTAATTCCGCATCCTACGCGCATCGAATCCCCTGGAAATAAACCGAAGATCATTGAAGAATACGTCGGCCCTGTCAACACAGCGACCGCGGGCATCAGCGTTGCCCGCATGCGCAGTCCGGAAGGGTGGGAGGAACCGGGCCAGACTCCGGAATTTGATAAGTACACCGTAGTCTTGCGGGGCACGTTGCGGGTGCAGCATGAATCCGGTGAACTGGATGTGGCGGCCGGGCAAGCCGTCATCGCGCACCGCGGCGAATGGGTCCGCTACTCGACTCCATTTTCCGGCGGCGCCGAATACATCGCGGTTTGCCTGCCGGCTTTCTCGCCGGAGGCGGTGCAGCGCCACCAGTAGGACTCGCCGGAGGTCACCATGCCCTGCCCTTGACGATCGATCGTTGTTCGAGACGGTTCTGGTCAGCAGATGACTGAATAACATCTCGGAGTCTGCGCTCGTCGCTTTCATCGATCACAACGAACCGGAACGGCTGCAGCGTGCCAGAGATCGAAGGCAACATTTCGGCTGTACCGACCACCGTCCCCGCGTCCGTCAGGAACATCAATTTGACGCGAGAGCCCTGATCCAGAAGGCTGGACAAGGACAAGAGCCCGCCGGCGATGGAAATGACCTGCAACTTGCCTCGAACGCGGTGTCCGCTCTGGAAGCGAAGAACAGCCTCGGGCGTGTGTGTAAACTGCACTCGCGGCGGTCGCCGATTCGGTTCGGTTTGCAACAGCTGAGTCATTCTCACCCATTATGTTCCTCGGTTTGCGAACCTGCGAGATTACCGAAGCACCTGTCCGAAGAATAGCCTACTTTCAATTTGGAATCATTCCAGCCGTCATCGACATATTCCACCGGGGGTGCCCGGAGTTGCAGACTCACGGATAACAGGTGAAATCAGCGGAGGGTTCTTGCTCTTAAGGGGAGGCGATCAGACTGAATTGAAATGAATCAGCCTTCGGTATGATAGTGGGCGTGGATTGCCACAAGAGAGGCCGATCGGGATGATGAAGACAAGAGTTGCGGTGTGCTTGCTGTGGCTCGCGGGTTTTCTGGCCGACGCTCAGAATCCCGATGCGTCCGCACACGGGAACAAGAGTCTATTGATTGCGCTGGAGAATGGCTGGAACCAGGCCCAGTTGCATCACGATTCGAAGGCGTTGGACGAGTTGGTGGCGGATAGCTTCATCAGCACAGACAATGACGGTACTTTCATGACGAAGACCCAGTTTCTGGCTGACAACAGAGACCTGTCCTACGCCCCCACCCTTATGACAAATAGTGACGAGCGGATCTTCATATATGGAGACGCGGCCGTGGTTGCTGGAACCTATCACGCCAAAGGGCTTAACAAAGGTAAGCCCTTTGATCATTATGGGCGATTCACGGACACGTGGGTTTATTTAAACACCAAGTGGGTGTGCGTCGCTACTCATACAAGCGCGCTCAAGAAAAGATAATCGTAATAACGCCCTGCGTTGTGGGCATGACCGCTTTACAATCGTGTTGAATTTCGCCATGAAACTTTCCGTCGTCATGCCGGTCTATAACGAACGCGCCACGCTTCGTGAAGTGGTCCTGAAGGTTCTCTCGGTTCCCCTGGAGATCGAGCTGATCTGCGTGGACGACGGCTCGCGGGATGGCTCGCGCGAGATCCTGGCCGAACTGCAGTCCGAGCATCCGCAAATCCGCATCGTTCTTCAGCCGTATAACATGGGTAAAGGAGCGGCGCTCCGCCGTGGCATTCAGGAAGCCACGGGCGACTTCGTCATAATTCAGGACGCCGATCTGGAATACGATCCGGCGGAGTATCCGCTGATGATCGAGCCCTTGATCCAGGGCAAAGCGGACGTAGTCTTTGGCTCGCGCTTCCTCGGCAGCGCGCCGCATCGAGTGTTGTACTTCTGGCATTCGGTCGGCAACCGGGCTCTCACGCTCCTTTCCAATTGCCTCACCAACATCAATCTTTCCGACATGGAGACCTGCTACAAGGTTTTCCGACGCGAATTGATTCAGTCGATCCCGATCGAGGAGAATCGTTTTGGATTCGAGCCCGAGATCACGGTGAAAGTTGCGCGGCGAAACCTGCGCATCTATGAGGTGGGAATCAGTTACTGGGGCCGCACGTATGAAGAGGGCAAGAAGATCGGATGGAAAGACGGCGTGCGGGCTTTGTATTGTCTGTTGAAGTACTCCCTGAAAGAGCCCAGCACGAGAGCGGTTGCCAAGGCGGCCGCCGCCCCGGATCGCTCAACTGTTTCGTGATGAATCTTGCGTGGCGCGATCTGTTCCGACCGGTGAGCGCGCTATTGGTGGGCGTGTTTCTGCCGTAGCCGCCCTTTGTACGGGTTCGTGCCCTGGTTGGTCGTTCCCGGACTCTTGCTGCCGCCGGTTCCATGGAAGTTGATTGGTGGATTGGGCTTGTCTTTTTCTTTTGCCGGCTTCAGCGCGGGCGCCATTCCCGGCGTTCTCTTTCCAGCAGATCGAGACGGCGCGGAAGACTTGGCGGCCTGACGCTCCAAAGTTTGCAAATCTTTGGCGTTCGCAGTGGAGGCCGTTGCCGGACTCGCTGTCTTGCCGATGGGCGCACTCATCTTCTTCGGAGCCTTGGCGGCGGAATGCGAAGGCTTAACTCTGGATGTGCCATTTCCACTTTGCTGCGCCAAACCGTTCACGCTCATACTCGCTAGTACGACCGCAACCGCCAACGAAAATCTCATGTTTAATCCCCTGCTCCGGAACTTCGAGCCACCTATTCTTAGACGCACGCACCCTGCCATCTAGCGCTCACGCCTCTGCTATGTTAAACCCGCGACTGCGGGAAAGCACTCGCGAGAATGCAATCGCCGGTACACTGCCCGTAGAGTTCCTCGCTCCGCCAGTTAAAACTTCCGCGAAACGTGACCCCGGGAACTTCAATCTCGCAGTAAACGCTCTTAATCCATTTATTAGCAATAGCTTATAGGTTATAGCGGCCGGCTCTTCCCTTCGCACTATAGTTCATCCCGGAAAGCGGGATTTGGCCCGGCACATATTGGCCAGATGCCGCTCCCAGCTAGGCCTTTCGCAATCTATGACTTGCGGCAGCCAGGAGCGACACTGGTCTTGCCGGGAGCCAAAATTTCAGGCTCCGGTGACCCGAAATCCCCCGCCGTGGCACGCAGCGACGGCAAAAGAGGTCGCTTTGAACGGTCATCGGTTGTATCGTCGCTTGGCCACTTCCCTCGTTATTACTGGCGGCCTATTGCTGCTCACCGGGTGCCAGAGCCTAGCCGCAGGCGCGGTCGCAAAAGGAAAGCTTTCAGCGAGTCCCTCGCCAATTGCTTTTGGAAACACCAAGGTTGGGGGCCACGAGGCCAGCGCTGTGAGCCTTTCGAACAGCGGTGGAACCGATCTCACCATCACGCAGGCGACGCTGAGCGGCTCAGGATTTTCGATGAGCAATCTCGCCCTGCCCCTCACGATGCACGCCGGAAACGCGGCTTCGGCGACGATCACGTTCGCACCCCCCGGAGCCGGAACTTTCAGCGGCAGCGTCACGTTTACTACCAGCACAAACCAGAACAACGGCAATGACAACCAGGTAACCAGCGACGTAATGCTTACCTTCTCTGGCTCGGGAGTTGCTCCCGGAATACTGGCTCCCAATTCTTCCAGCCTGGCGTTCGGAAGTATCCAGGTGGGCAGCAACAGCAGTCAGTCCGAAACTTTGACCAACACGGGCGGATCCACCGTGACGATCTCGCAGGCGACATCGAGCGGAGCCGGTTTTTCGGTCAGTGGACTAACTCTGCCGGTGGCCCTCGCCGCCAATCAGAGCGTCACTTTCAACGCGACCTTTGCTCCAGCCAGCGCTGGCGCTGCGAGTGGAACGTTGAGCATCGCCTCCGACGCGTCCAACTCGGCGCTGAGCATTCCGCTCTCGGGCACAGGCCTCGCGTCGGGCGCGCTGAGCGCAAATCCGAGCAGCGCGAATTTTGGAAACGTAACCGCAGGAAAGAATCAAACCGTGCCCATGACGGTTACCAATACGGGCGGGGCAGCCGTTTCGTTGTCGAGCGCGGCGGCGACTGGCAGCGGATTCAGCGTCACGGGTCCGAGCCTGCCGATCGCGCTCAGCGCCGGACAGGGCACGACATTCAATGTGATCTTCACTCCTTCGACTGCGGGCGCGGCGAGCGGCGCACTGACGATCAATTCCGATGCGAATAACCCGACGCTCTCCGTACCACTTGCTGGGACGGGCGTTGCGCAAGGTCAATTGGGATCGAATCCGTCCAGCTTCAGCTTCGGGAACATCCAAGTCGCCGCTTCGAAATCGCTGACCGGCTCCCTGACGAATTCCGGCGGATCAAGCCTCACGATCTCGGCTGCTACAGCAAGTGGCACCGGATTCAGCCTGAGCGGACTGACCTTGCCGTTGACATTGAATGCCGGCCAGAGCGCGTCGTTCACGGTACTTTTTTCTCCGAATACGAGCGGCGCCGCCACGGGCAGCGTGAGTATCGCTTCCGACGGCGCGAATCCCAACTTGAGCCTTCCACTTTCTGGAACGGGCGTAACGCAAGGCGCGCTGGCTGCGACTCCCACCAGCCTTGCATTCGGTAGCGTGCAGGCCGGCAACAGCACGACCTTGTCCGAGACGCTGACCAATTCCGGCGGATCGAGCCTCATAATCTCAGCCGCCACTGCAAGCGGCGCAGGATTCAGCTTGAGCGGGCTGACCTTGCCTTTGACATTGAATGCCGGTCAGAGCACGTCGTTCACGGTGCTCTTTTCTCCGACTACGAGCGGCGCAGCTAGCGGCAACATAAGCATCACTTCCACCGCCTCAGATTCCAATTTAACTATTCCACTTTCTGGAACGGGTGTCGCGCAGGGGACGCTCGCTGCGAATCCTACGAGCCTCGCGTTCGGTAGCGTGCAGGTTGCTAACAGCTCGAGCTTGTCCGAGACGCTGACCAATTCCGGTGGATCGAGCCTCACCATCTCAGCCGCCACTGCAAGTGGCAGCGGATTCAGCCTGAGCGGGCTGACCTTGCCTTTGACATTGAATGCCAGCCAGAGCACCTCATTCACGGTGCTCTTCTCTCCGACTACGAGCGGTGCAGCTAGCGGCAGCGTCAGCATCACTTCCAACGGCACGAATCCCAACTTGAGCATTCCGCTTTCTGGGACTGGCGTGGCTCCGGGAGTGCTGGCTGCGAATCCCACGAATCTTGGGTTCGGTAGCGTTCAGGTCGGCAACAGCACGAACTTGTCTGAAACGCTGACCAACACCGGTGGATCGACCATCAGCATCTCGCAGGCGAACGTGACCGGGGCGGCCTTTTCGGTCAGTGGATTGACTTTGCCCCTCACGCTCACGGCAAACCAAAGCGTGACGTTTACTACGACCTTTACGCCGACCGGTGCGGGCGCTGCGAGCGGAAGCCTGTCCGTGGTGTCGAACGCCTCGAACTCGCCGCTCAATATCGCGCTCTCCGGAACCGGAACAGCCGCCGGCCAGCTGTCCGTTTCTCCAACCAGTCTCGGCTTTGGCAGCGTGACCGTCGGGTCAAGTTCGCCGCTCAACGGCAGTCTGACCGCCAGCGGCGCGTCGGTCACGGTTACATCGGCAAGCCTTAATAACGGCGAATTTGTGCTCTCCGGAATTTCGCTGCCGGCAACGCTCGCCGCCGGTCAATCCACTCCTTACACGGTCACGTTCACGCCGCAGGCCAGCGGAGCCACGTCGGCGTCTTTGTCGTTCTCGAGCAACGCCTCGAACTCGCCAGCCGCGCAATCGATGACCGGCACGGGAGCCACGCCAACTCAGCACACCGCGGACCTCACTTGGAACTCATCGACTAGCGCGGTCGGCTACAACATATACCGCGGCACCGTGTCTGGTGGTCCGTACTCGATGATCAACGCTTCGCTGGTCGGCAGCACCGCATACAGCGACAACACGGTTGCCTCGGGCCAGACCTACTACTACGTAGCCACGGCCGTGGATGGCAGCTCGAGTGAGAGCGCATACTCGAATCAAACACGGGCTGTCATTCCGAATCCGTAGGCGTCGCGGTCGGCACGGCTGGCTTGCGACCGGCTAACTGTGCACAGCCAACTCAGGGAATCGTGGCTCGTATTTCGCCGGAGAACCGGCTCTCGTGGCCGGCTTGATCCAGGGCGGTCACAACGTAGAAGTAAGTCTGGCCACTGACGACCATCCGGTCTTCATACGGTGGGCCCGGGACTCGGGATGCGATTTTCACGAATTGCTTGCCGGAAGTCGTGCTCCGATACACGTTGTAGCCGACAACCGAGACTCCCGGGGCGGCCGGGGCCTCCCACATGAGCGTAACGCTGTGATGCGGGACTTTGTGACAGCAAGCGAGGCAGACGCAAAGCAGAGAACATACCGCCAGCAAGAGCCGGAATGGGCTGGTTCTCATTGCTTGCTTATCCCTTGGCGCCTATCGCCGATTGCCTATTTCTGAATTGCCGATTGCCCGAAGTGAGCCGGTAGGCCTTTCCGGGAACCGGGCACTGTCGAAGATGAGTGTTGCATTTTCGTGCAACTGTTGCAAAAAGTATCATCCTTGACAGAGGTTAGAAAAGACAGTCTAATGTAGCAGCTTTAGAAGAATCGCTTGGGAAGTACTAGCGCTCCCCGTCCCCAGGCAGTTCGCCGGGTTAGTGAAGTAAAGGGAGTACTGCATGAACAGCACGAGCAAGAGGAACGGGAAATGGTGGCTGGCAGTTGTCGCGCTGTGTTGCGTGGCCCCTGCGGCGTTTGCCGATCACGCGCAGTTGAGTAAGCCGAAGCACCAGCTGGTGCCGGAGGGTGGCTCCACAGCGATCTATCTGCTCGGAGCCGGCCTGACATGCTTCGGGGCCATGTTCCTAAGGTCCAGGATAGCTAAGCCCACGCAATCGTAAATTCAGATATCACAACAAGGCCTACGTTGCGAGTCAGTTTGTTCGCAAATCTAGGCCTTTTTTTTGCAGTTCTAACGTATTCCCCAAGGCGGCGCCACCAGAACAGCCGAGGACGCCGCTGCCAAAATGGCAAAACTCACAGGGGGCCACGGTGGGGCGAATACCTCACTGTCAGATATTCAACCAACTTCGGCCGGGACGCAGACGCAGATCGCCTAGCAGGTGGTTCTACCTCTAGCGAGCAAGGCGGCGATTCGTTCGCCCGCGTGACCGTCCCAAAGAGGAGGAATGGTTCCCTTCTTTGCCTGGCCAGCGAGGACTCGGGAGAGTTCGGAACGCAGTTTGTCCGGATCGCGTCCGACGAGGACGTTCGTTCCCAGGGAAACCGTGACGGGACGTTCGGTGTTGTCGCGCAGCGTTAGGCAAGGAACGCCGAGGTAGGTGGTCTCTTCCTGGATGCCGCCCGAGTCGGTTATGACGACGGTTGCGCGGGATTGCAGGCCAAGAAACTCGAGATAGGACAACGGGTCGAGGATCTGGAGCTGGTCGGCATGCAGTCCGAAATCGGCAATGCGTTTTCGGGTGCGCGGATGGGCGGGAAATACGACAGAAAGATCGTGGCTGACGTCGAGCAGTGACTGGAGAATGCGCTTCAGAATCGCGCCGTCGTCGACATTGGCCGGACGATGCAAGGTAACCAGCGCATAGCGCTCCGGAATGCCATTGCGGTGCTGACGCCGCGCCGCTGGCAGAAGCTTCACCAGAGAATCGATCATCACGTTGCCGACGCGGAAGATCTTTTCGGCGGGAATTCCCTCCTTCCGAAGATTGAAGTCTCCGTCCTCGGAAGGCGTAAACAGCAGATCGGCGAGCTGATCGGTAAGCATCCGGTTGATTTCCTCCGGCATGGTGCGGTCGAAAGAACGTAGGCCGGCTTCAACGTGGCCGACGCGCACACCGAGCTTGGCGCAGACCAGGGCGGTGGCGACGGTTGAGTTGACGTCGCCATAGACCAGCACAACTTCGGGCTTGCGGTCCAACAGCACCGGCTCGAAGCGAGTCATGATTTCGGCAGTCTGCCGCGCATGCGTCCCAGAGCCCACCGCCAGGTTCACATCCGGAGCCGGAATTCCGAGTTGCTCAAAGAAGACATCCGACATATTGGCGTCGTAGTGTTGGCCGGTGTGAACCAGGGTCTGGACGACGTGCTTCCACGTTTTGAGCGCGTTCATCACCGGCGCGACTTTCATGAAGTTTGGACGAGCGCCAACGATGTGAAATACGTTCACGGATTCTCCGGTCAACAGACAACCTTAGACTAAATTATTTGAAGATAATCGCAAGCGATGGAGCGATGGGTGGGTGATCTGGACAGATTCGTTGCGGGCTCTCGGGAAGGGGATGGCAGATTTTGATGCCAGTCGGCTACTGGCAATCGTGCCGCTGGCTCTTGATCGCCAAGGTGGAGAATTTGGAGCGGGTGGGACGGAGTCGACACCGCCGCTGTGACCCTGGTCGGGCCCATCGCCTGCTTCACCCGCGTTTGTTTGGCGATCTGCCTAACCTGTCGAGTCGGCGGTTGGAGAGTGTTCCAACCGAATTCCGAACTCAGTTCGCCGCAGCATCCATAGAAGCGCCACCTCCGCAACTATCGCAACACCAAGGAAAATAATCCCTCCGTTGTGATGGAGCTTCCCGTCGAGGAAGCGAGGGTCGACTCGAGTTCCCAGCATTGTGATCGTGAAGATGCGAAGTCCGTTCTTGGCCACAGACAGCGGAATTGTCGCCACAATGAGCAGAGTTTTCCGCCACCATGAGCGAAGAAACAGATGAGCGAGGACCATGGTGGTGACGACCAGCATCATGCTGGATCGAATACTGCTGCACTCGCGCGCGACTTCAATATCCAGTCCCGGGATGGACAACATGATTCCATCCCCTGTCACCGGAACCCCAACCGCCCAAAACAAGATTCGCGCTGCTATTGCGGACTGTTGTTGCAAGAATTCGACGATCCAGCTCAGAGCAAACTCGGGGATGGGGACGATCAAGAACAGAAAGCACAGGGGAAACATAAAAGATCGGAAAACCTCGACCCCAAAGCAAAGCATCACGCTGCCGATCCACCAGGTTACGAGCGCAAACATGCTCAGCGATAATTCGCCGCCCTGCAAAATATTGGTATGACCCCAGCGCGCAAAACACGCAAGAACACCGGCACCGACCAGAACAGCCGCGCCAACGCTAATGCGACCCTCAGCGACCGTTCGCAGCGCGTCTCGATCCAAGTAAATTAGCGAAACGCTCAAAGGGAGAATCAAGAGGATGTGCGTGTAGGCCTCGTTCGCAAGCGCCAGGTCCAGCGCGCTGACTAGCGGACGCCACCAGAACAAGATCGACACAGCACACAGAAAGGCGAAGGCCAGAACTCGATTTCGTGTCGTCATGTTGTGTTTTGCACTTCTGGGTCAAATCTCCAGCAATGCCTAGCGTCAGCGCCCGCCCGGTTCGGAGTGGAACTGTTTCCAATCTAACACTTGCGATCACCCTTCCGCTTTGGAGATCAATCTAGCGCGGGGATGCCTCCACGGACCCGTTCGATGGAGGAGCGCGGGAACGCATCGAAACGTAGTTCAATGGAGCGCCGACGACCTCCGAAGTGCACCTGATCTCGCATTGGATAGCCTTGGGCGCTTGCTTTCAGTTCCTGCCTGAATTAGCCAGCACAACATTTAAGGAATTGGGCCATTGCGCGTTTTTCGATTACGTCGCTGTTTGATTAACTCGCTCTTGATCGCCACTGGAATCGCGCTCCTTACCGGTTGCCACGGGTTAGCTCCAGGCGGTTCCAGCGGCGGTTCCAATGGAGGTTCCACCTTGGCCGCGTCATCGTCCACGCTCTCCTTTGGCAACGTGCAGAAGAGTAAAAGCTCCAACCTTTCGGAGACGTTGACCAACACCGGCGGATCGGCGGTGACAATCTCAGAAGCAAACATCAGCGGCACGGGCGTTTCGGTGAGCGGGCTCAGCTTGCCGACCACACTCTCTCCGAAAGAAAGCTACACGGACAACACCTTCGCCGCAGGTCAGACCTACTACCACGTCGCGACGGCCGTCGACGGGAGTGGTAACGAGAGCGGCTACTCGAATCAGCCCAGGCCGTGATTCCAACCCCATAAACTTCGCCACCACCGGTCGAGAACCTGGGCTCAGTAAAAGACATTCTCGACAAACGTCTGTTCCCGGACCCAACGCGGCAACTTCTAGATAGTCTCTATTGTCAGGGTTGGAAACGCTGCCTTGTACAGGCGCTCATCCAGAGTCAACAGCCGGTAGCTCCGAGTTTGAGCGTGAGCCCCTATCAGGAAGTCAGCAAGAATGCGTCGACTACCCGAATCACGTTGTTTACGCCGGCGTTCCGCGTAACCTTGGAACGCCCGCCCGGCAGAACGCCACACGGCTTCGCCCAAATCCCAATCAATGGCAATTCCCGTCTCTTCGAGAAATGAACTCACGAAGGTCTCGGTCCGGCCCGGGGCAGCAATCAACTCCGCAAAAACCGGTGCCGACACCACCAAGCTTCCCCGATTGAATGCTACCTCCAGAGCCGTCTGTGCGGCCAAGCTGAGGGTGGGATCTTTGTCCCACAATGCGACAACAACATTGGTATCAATGGCCGTCGTCATTGTCCGCGCAGCTCTCGCAGCCATCGACCAATGCTTCTTCTGCCAGACCCGATCTCCGGATTGCCGATACCGCGGTACTTCGAGAACGTGCTCTTGCTGCGGACCGGCCGGACGCGGATACCCTTTCCATCGCTCTCAAACAATAGGCGGTCCCCCGCACGCACGCCAAGGATGCGCCGTACCTCACGGGGGACAGTGATTTGCCCTTTGCTTGTGATCCTCGCTTGCTTCTGCATTCCGATCTCCTTCCTCCTTACTTTAGCACATTTTCCTTACTTTCGCAGTGTGACCTGCATTGGGCTTTGCCTCGACAAGCGGGACTTGGTCGAGGCTGCACTCGTACGCAAACCCGGAGTTGATCTTGGTCTGTTTGACGAACTTGTTTACTAGGTTTCCGCCGATGCCCGCTGAAGCTCAATCGCAAGCGTGCCCTTTTTGTTCTGACCAAAGATCGACGAGATCCTGGCTCGCGGAAGAGGAACGAAGCAGAGCGGGACACCCGCTTCGTCGAACTCAGCAGATATCTGTGCGAGGTACGAGCGGGACCGTACTGGAGGTTGGAGAACCTGAGGTCTCTTGACCATTTACGCCATACTTCCCCTGCTCACCCCTCCGGCATCCACCCGGCTGCGGTTCAGCTGAAGAGTCGACACAAAACGATGCTTGGCCGTTATAGATCCGCGATAAAGCCGCATGCGCTAACGAGCGCTCGTGCGGATCCCTGCGGGGGGCGATCAGCAATGGTCGTCCCTACCGCGACCACCAGGTACGGCACCCCGGAACAGAGCGGATCTGCAATTTTCAAGAACTGTTTGGCCGCTATTCTGACTCTTTCAAACAGCGGGTCCTCAATTACGTCTGGCGGGTTGAGCACTCTCGGAGTGCGACTGGCGTATTCTTCTATGGTTTCATAGAGCGAAAGCGGATAGTTTGCGCTTGGCGTATACTGTGATCGCCTCTTCCCCGGGAAAGTCTCACCGGCCCCAGCACGCGAATCGTCAACAGTCCACCAACCTCTCCCTCCCCCTGAGAGAGAAAAAATGCGCGCCATTCAGAAAGCTGCAAGCTGTCTCCTGGCCCTGCTACTGCTGGCCGCCTGCGCGGCGGCTCAATCGACGAAACAAATCCAAATCGGCACTTTCGTGTTCCACGGGACGACCGATCCGAACTGCGGGCAATTCTGCAACGCCGGCTACAAGGTCATCATCAACGCCTCGGCGCTCACGAGCGACGTGCTGTCGTTTGGCGACATCACTGTGGCCATCGGCACGATCAGCCAGAGTTCTGGTCCGGAGACGACGCCAATCGACCTGGCGTTCGTCGGCGGCCCCAGCCCTTTCGTTCTGCCAGACTGCGCCAAGGTGCCCTGCCGCTCGATTGACCTGCAGTTGACCTCGACCACAGGAAAGCCTTTTAGCCTGGCTCTGCTGGATGGCAGCACGTTCACCACTTACGCGGTGAACACCATCACCATCAAGGCGTTGCCGGGCCAGCACGTGGTTAAGCCGGGGCAGTCCGTGCCGATCATGCTGGTGCGGGACGCCTCGGGGAAGTGACCGGCTCGACGCTTACAGAGAGAATTCAGCTAGAGGAGCAGAATGCGTTCACGCCGTCTGTTCCAACCGGTTGGCCGAGTCGGGCTCGCCTCGGACTGGCTCGCGCTTACGCGCCCTGCAGGGCGATACGCCAAAGCAGAGCGGGACACCGGCTTCATCGAACTCGGCAGATATCTGTGCTACGAGCGGGGCTGGACTGGAGGCTGGAGAACCTGAAGTCTCTTGACCAGTTACGCCATCCTTCCCCTGCTCGCCTCTCCCGGCATCCACCCCGGCTGCGGTTCAGCTGAAGAGTCGACACAAAACGGATGTAACTTCCGCTGATAACAAATGGCTCGTTGGCTTCGTTTCGCAAAAGCTCAGCCTGTTCGATTTTGGCACTTCACAAAACAAACCACTTATTGGCTTCGCTTTATAAAATAACAGCGCCGGTGCTCTCCCCATGCAGTGACCGAATCCACTTCTCTTTTCTCTGTGGCCATTCATTACTCGCCATTCCCGCGCCGAGAACCCAAAGGCGACGGGCACCGATGGGCTGTTTTCTTCGACTACCGCTTCGGGACCACGGTCGAGCTGTCTCGCCGTAAACCGCCATGCCCGATTTTTTGCGACGATCGCAGTTCGTCCCGTCTCCTTGAGATAGGCGATCGCGATGAATGGCTTCGTTTCTTAAAACGATGGTTCCCAGAATGCGAGTTGGCTTCGTGTATTGGTACATCGAAGTTGTCGCCGCGGTGCGTTCCTTCAGCAAAGAGATACACTTCCCCGGTTCCGCACTCGCCGACCGAGGAACTGAAATCTGTTAAGACGGTAGGATGATGAAGCGCGCCTCGACCTCATGCAGGAGAGATTCGAGGCTGATGTCGAGACGGATGCGTACTTTGCTCGAGAGTGTGGCCAACTCCAGAAGAGTGATGTCGGAAATGGGCTAATCCGTCCCCGTTCCGACGCGCATCGTCAATGGCTGCTCTTGCATTTTGGAGAGGTGAGTTTGTTGACGAACTTGTTTACTAGGTATCCGCCGATGCCACCCAAGCTCAATCGCAAGCGGGCGCTCTTCGTGCTGACCAAGATCGACGAGATCCTGGCTTGGGAGAAGAGGTACGAAGCCGAGCGCGATACCCGCTTCGTCGAGCTCGGCAGGTATTTGTGCGAGGTGCGGGCGGGACAGTACCGGAGGCTCGAGAACCTAAAATCATTTGATGAATTTCTGGAGAGACGGTTCCCTGAATCGAGGAGGAAGGCGTACTACCTGATGTCCATCCACGAGCACCTGCCGCCGCAGGCGAGGCGTGGGCTAAAGGAAGTGGGTTGGACGAAGGGGCTGGAGTTGGCGAAGCTCGCGCGGAGAGACGGGCAACACTTCGATTGTGCAACCTGGTTGCACAAAGCCCGGGAGATGCCGAAGGAGGACTTCAGGCGGGAGGTGGAGAAGGAACTGACGGGGAAGGAAACAGAGCCGTCGGAGCTGATCTACTTCAAAGTCTACAAGAGCCAGATCGCGGTGATCGAGCAAGCAACCGAGACAGCAGCCCTAATGTTGGGCACGGACAAATCGCGCGGTTACTGTCTGGAGATGATCTGCGCCGACTTCCTGGCGGGTGCGCACCTGGACAATGGCAACCCGGAGATCTTGCTCAACTCGATCTCACGCTACTACAAGTTCTTGCCCGGCGAACAACAGCAAGCCTTCCTCGAAACCCTGCGGGAGAAAGCATCGTGAGAACGATTCGCCCCAAAACCGCTCCCTCGCGTCTGGACCCTTTGTCGTACGAACAACTGCGCCAGCAGGTTCTGTGTCGCGACGGCTGGCGGTGTCAATCCTGTGGCACGATGTCGAATCTTGAGGTGCGTCATAGAGAATTCCGCAGCCATTCGGGATCCGACTCCGAGGCCAACTTGATCACGCTGTGCGCTGCATGCCACGCTACAGCGCATCGTCGCTAAGGCCAAGAACGTGTTGCATGGTCGTGTTATCCCCTGCCGGGCCGCGATCGAACTCGATTGGGTCGCGGATGTTTCATCACTGGGTTCCTTGCTGGACCGCCGGCCGCGTCCATTGACAATGTGTATACCCTGCCCTTCTGGGACCTGTCGCTCCTCGCTCATCGCCCGCAAACTGAAGTTGCTGCGCCCTGGTAGAGCATTCCAGACATGGAATCGTGAGATCGGGACGCAACGGCTTCACATCCCCCGCCGCGCAGCTCTAGCGCGGCACAAGAGGTCGTGCTGTGAAGAATTTGGGCTCGAGATGGAGCGGCGTCTCGTGCGGGCTCCGTTTGTTCTTCTTTTTCGCGACAATTCTTGCGCTTACCTTACATGCATCCGGTGCCACCGGACAGCTCACGGTGAATCCTTCAAACGTCAACTTTGGCAGCGTCTCCGTCGGCAGTAGCCAGACACAATCAGTCACTCTGACAAATTCTGGCGGCCCGAAGTTGACCATAACTCAGGCGACTCTATCAGGAACGGGTTTCACCTTGAGCGGTCTGAGTTATCCCGTGACCCTCGCTGGTGGGCAGAGTGTAACCTGCAACGTAACGTTTACCCCGCAGTCTACTGGGACTGACAGTGGCAGCGTCTCGATTACATTCAGCACTCAGGGCTCAAACGGCAAAGGAAACCACGTTCTCATCCAAGGTAGCTCCACTGCTGTGACCTTGCCAGTGTCGGGCACAGGGGTGACCTCTGGCCAGCTCACGGCGAACCCAACCAGCCTCGGCTTCGGCAGTGTTCAGGTCGGTAGTTCCCAGACACTGGCGGAAACTCTCACTAACTCGGGCGGAACAAGCGTCACGATTTCTGCGGCAACCACCACTGGCTCCCCGTTCACGGCCAGCGGCTTGAACTTGCCGATCACTTTGAGCGCAGGCCAGAGTGTGAGCTTCAGTGTCACATTCTCGCCCACGTCGGTGGGTAGTGCCAATGCCGACCTGGTCTTCACATCCAACGCATCCAACCCTGCTCTGAATGTCCCGCTCTCTGGGACGGGCACTACGCCCGGCCAGCTCACGGCAAACCCAACCAGCCTCGGCTTCGGCAACGTTCAGGTCGGCAGTTCGCAGACACTGGCGGAAACTCTCACCAACTCGGGTGGAACAAGCGTCACTATTTCTATGGCAACCACCACTGGCTCCGCGTTCACTGCCGGCGGCTTGAACTTGCCGATCACCCTGGGCGCAGGTAAGAGCGTGACTTTCAGTGTTTCGTTTGCAGCTCAGTCTGGGGGAAGCGTAACTGGAAGTCTCGTAATTAGCTCCAATGGCTCGAATCCCACGCTCTCTGTGTCGTTGACAGGAACAGGAACATTGCCGGGCCAATTGGCGGTCGCACCCTCGACCATCAATTTTGGGAACGTCATCGTTGGAACAACGCAAAATCAGACAGGCACACTCAGCGCGAGTAATGCCCCTGTCACCGTGTCATCGGTGGGCGTGAACGGATCTGAATTTTCCGTAAGCGGGATCTCCCTACCGGTGACGATCGCCGCGGGAAATAGTGTTTCGATCCAAATGACATTTGCGCCCCAGGCCTCCGGCACCGCATCCGTAAAGGCCACGTTTGCCAGCAACGCTTCCAATTCTCCGACGGTGCAGTCCCTAAGCGGCTCCGGAACTCCGCCACCGCAGCACAGTGTTGCTCTGGCATGGAACGCGAGCACGTCGAGCAGCGTGGTTGGATACAACGTCTATCGTGGAACTGTGGCCGGCGGCCCCTACACGCAAATCAATTCTGCCCTGGATGCGACTACCAGTGAAACTGACAGTACGGTCCAGGGCGGTCAGACGTACTACTTCGTCGTAACTGCGGTGGACTCCGCAGGAGCCGAAAGCAGCTATTCGAATGAGGTTCAGGCGGTGATCCCCTATCCTTAATAGCAATTGCACCATTCGCCGTGAATGACCCTCACGTTTGCGTGGAAGGCCTCGGCTTCCCGGATAAGGACCTCACCGCGGATCGGCGGGCAAATAACCCCTGCACGGACCATTAGCGCTTCGCCAAGTTGCCCGTTCCATCATCCGTTTCGCACCTGCCAGTAGCGCTCCCGTTAAGAATGTAGCTAGCCTTCAATAGTGTGCCAGTCTTATCAACCGTCGCCCGCACCGTGATGTTGTCCCCGCTCTCGTCACTGCCCGAAAGGACAACGTTCGACCCCGAAACCGTGACTTCAAGACGCACTTCTTTCAGGCAGTCGGAGCTCAGGGTGGAGGTGCCGATGAGGTGTCCGCCCGAGTCTGGATGGGAATTGATTTTCTGCGCACCGACCTTTCAACCGTTTGCAGTGCAGGGGGAATCGTTAACTGCGGTTCGGAATCGGCTCCATTTCTACCGGCACCGCCACCTTCGGAGGAGGCGTGAACTGGTGCTACTGATGGCGCGGGCGTTCCGCACATAATGCAAACAGCCCGACACCGGGGGTAGCGAAAATCGCAGGAGGCACAGGTTAGGGATTCGTCGGTTGGAGTGTTAAAAGCACAGAAGATCTCCTTGGGGTCGGAGTTTCGTGCTCGTGGCGAAGAAAATTGTCCCCGCTTTGCAAGAGGATACTAAGCCGGCAAAAAATATCTCCGTAACAGTTGCCTCACTTTCGATTTCATGTGGAACCGATCTAATACCGCTCCGGTTTTTATCGACATTACGTTACAAGCGTGATAAATGCTACTCGCCAGGAGAGGATACGCTCGCCGACTGAAAAGCCATGCGCTCGCTTCTGGATAGCTTTCAGTCGCGAAATACTCCTGCCATTTCACGTAGCTACCAAAGTCATAAAACTGAGGTGAGTTTTCCTTGAACAGGTCCTCCAGAGCAAGCAGGAGAATGACTGAGCCGACACTATAACTTCGCCACGCATCGTCGACTCCAGCAAATTCAGTATAGAAGCGTGAGGCATATTGCTGCCCCAGGATAAAGGAACAAGGGATATCTCCGCATTTTAGCAGATAGGATCGCAACCATCCACGCTGCGCCAAAAACTGTAGCTTGCTCCTCACGATATCAGGATCACGCAAGCCCCAGCCACGATCAAACTGCCAAGTTCTTTTGGAGAGTTCATAGGCAGCTTCTACGAACTCATCTATTTCAGATGCCTTGCTTACTCGCATTAGCTGCACGTCCCCGCGCTCTCGCAATAGCCTAATTTCCCTGAACCGATTCTTTCGTGTCTTTGCGGAAAACTTCTTCATGTAACTCTCAAAAGTCCCGTCCAAACGAATCAACAGATGAGGTAACGACCCATTTCGGCTGTAGAACTGAAACCATCTGCGTATGAGCGTGCTGTTGTGTAGATAGTTCCAAAAGAACGACTCAGTTCTTACATTACTCACATAAATTGCGTCGGGGCTTGACTTCAGAATTTGGCCAATCAGCACGTCATAGGCGGATTCTTCCGCCGGCATGTTGTGTGTACTCTGCAAACATAAGGTACGTATTGGGAACTTCACCACCTGGAACGCACCAAGTCCGCACATTAGCTGCCGTTGGTCGAGCACAAACGGAACGGCGCCAACGATTTCCCCACCTTTCTCCAGGAAGTATATGCGGACGTTCTCCTTGTTCGTGGCTCTTGGGTACACCCAGGGCGCTGCGAAGTCGAGTTGTTCAAGGTTGGAGACGGTGCTTCCTGAATGTTTGAAATGCTCTGCAATCCAGTCGGGATCACACTGAATTGTATGTTCAGGAAAGCGGGCATTACATTCTTTCCAGCTCTTTACACACAAGCTCAAGGCGTGATCGAGTTGAGTTTCACGAATGTCGTAAGACATTCTTCGTCCCTTTCTTGTGTTTCCTTCCCGCTCGAACGAACTCGCGTGAAGCCTGGGACACTGCGCTCGTCGAGAACCTGCCCGTTGGGAATATGAAACACAGACCTCTTGCTTGCCAGATGTCTTTCCGCAATAAAACCAGTTTAGCGTAGGTTCCGCCGCCGCGAAAGACCAGTCCCGGCGTCGGCCATACTGAACCCGCAGGCGACGATGCAACTAGAGTTTCACCAACTCGACCGGCGATGGGAACATCTGCGAGTCCGTCAACCGCACCGGCAGCGGCGGTGATGGCACGTTGGCTGAGTCGGGCCAGCAGACGCCGATCGTGGTGGTCCTCTCCCCAGACCAGCGCGAGCGTTACCTAGTGATCGACGGCCACAAGCGCATCGCGGCGCTTCAGCAACTGGGCCGGGACACGATCGAAGCCACCGTCTGGACGATGAGCGAAGCCGATGCTCTGCTGCTGGATCGGTCGTTGTGCTTCAGTCCACAGGAAAGCGCGCTGGAACAAGGCTGGCTGTTGTCGGAGATGGAGCAACGTTTTGGCTACTCGCTGGAGGAGTTGGCACGCCGCTTAGACCGCAGCGTGAGTTGGGTGTCGCGGCGATTGGCGCTGGTCGAGTTGTTACCGGAAACCATCCAGCAGCAAGTGCGCGAAGGAAGGCTGGGCGCGCAACTGGCGATGAAGTATCTGGTGCCGGTGACGCGAGTTAACGTGGAAGACAGCGCGCGGATGGCTGCCGCTTTCGTCCAGCACCGTTGCGACACGCGGCAAGCCGGACAACCCTATGCCGCCTGGCGGGACGGCTCGCGCGTGGTCCGCGAGCG
>Ga0209648_10000942_pt1 | contig 23065 bp, 19 predicted proteins | sample GraSoi2013_115cm_FD_185830 | JGI IMG/M metagenome (GOLD analysis project Ga0209648, IMG submission 185830) | Grasslands soil microbial communities from the Angelo Coastal Reserve, California, USA - Sample 9_17_2013_115cm (SPAdes) (version 2) | ecosystem: Environmental > Terrestrial > Soil >... | reverse complement strand
AGCGAGTCAGGGGTCACGTGACGAGAATTATTCGCCCGACCCGCCCCCGCGTCAGTGATCGCTGGACGGCGCAATTGTTTGGTTTCGCTTCGGCGCGGCGCAGCCTTCCGTAATCTTGCTCGTGATGTTATCAGCGTTCCGTTCATGGGATAATCCAGTCAGCAGTCGTGGTGCTCTTAGACGCGGCAAGCCGCGTCTCTACGGGAGGGCAGGATCGCGCTGCGAGTCGTTTGCAAAACCAAGGGCATCAAAATATGGTGACTGCCAATCAGGAACGTTTCTTCTTCGAACACTACGGTCTTACAAATCACGATCTTGAGATTTATCTGACCGCCGCACTTTCGGCCGGCGGCGACTACGCCGACCTTTATTTCGAATACCTCACCTCAACCTCGCTGATGGTGGACGAGTCGCTCGTGAAGTCCGCGTCGCAGGGAATCTCAGCAGGCTGCGGCGTCCGCGTCGTTTCCGGCGAACGCACCGGCTATGCCTACACCGACGATCTTTCTCCACGACGGATTCTCCATGCTGCCCGCACCGCCGCCTTGATCGCGAGCGCCCCGGCCAAGACGACGGTCGCCGGATTTCAGCAGAAGCCAGCCCGCAGCTTGTACCCGGTGGCGTTGCCTTCGGTGGACGCGGACATTACCGCCAAGGTTGAACTCCTGATGCGCGCCGATCGAACGGCTCGCGGATACGATCCACGGATCAAGGAAGTACGCGCCAGCTATGCCGACGAACTGAGGACCATCCTGGTGGTCGGCTCCGACGGCACCTTTGCGGAAGACTCGCAGCCGCTGGCGCGCACGAATGTTTCCTGCATCGCGAAGACGGATGCGAGTTCGGGCCGCGGCAGTTCGGGCGGCGGCGGCCGGGTCGCGCTCGACTTCTTCTTTGGTGGGAAACATGGCGACAAGACTCCCGAGTTTTTTGCCAAAGAGGCCGCGCGCCAAGCAATTCTGCAACTTGACGCGCGCGAAGCTCCGGCCGGCGACATGGAAGTAGTGCTAGGTCCAGGATGGCCCGGCGTTCTGCTGCACGAGGCCGTAGGTCACGGGTTGGAGGCCGACTTCAATCGCAAAAAGACGTCGGCATTCGCCGGCCTGATCGGCAAAAGAGTGGCCAGTGAAAAATGCACCGTTGTCGACAACGGCACGATGCCGTGGCGCCGTGGCTCCTTGAACGTGGACGACGAAGGCCAGCCGACGCAGGAAACCGTGCTGATCGAGAATGGAATTCTCAAGGGATATCTCAGCGACAAACTCTCCTCGAAGCTGATGGGCCTCGCCGATACTGGCAACGGACGCCGCGAGAGTTATGAACACATTCCGATGCCGCGCATGACGAACACTTATATGCTCGCAGGGCAAGATGATCCCGGGGACATTATTCGTTCGGTAAAGAACGGCGTGTACGCGGTGAACTTCGGTGGTGGACAGGTCGATATCACGAACGGCAAATTTGTTTTCTCGGCGTCGGAAGCGTATCTCATCGAAAACGGACAGATCACGGCCCCCATCAAGGGCGCAACCCTGATCGGCAACGGACCGGATGTGCTGACGCGAGTTTCGATGGTCGGCAACGATTTGAAACTCGATGAAGGCGTCGGCACCTGCGGCAAAGATGGACAGGCCGTTCCCGTCGGCGTCGGCATCCCGACAATTAAAATCGACCGCCTGACCGTCGGTGGCACCGCAAAGCGGGAAACCGGCGGATTCATGCAGTAAGAGAATTGCAGAGGTCAGAGGTCAGATTGCAAAGGTGAAAATCCACACAGTAACCTCTGCAATCTGACCTCTGACCTTTGCAATATTTTCACCATGACAACAACCCTGGAAACCACCGAAGTAAAGCCCGCCCTCGATCTCAAGGAACTCGCCACCGACGTAGTCCGTCGCGCGATGAAAGGCGGCGCGACCGCCGCCGAATGTGTCGTCCGCGAAGGCGACGAATTTTCCACCGTAGTGCGCCTCGGCCAGGTCGAAACCCTGAAGGAATCGGGCTCGCGCGCCATCGGCGTGCGCGTCTTCTTCGGACAGCGCGCCGCCAGCACCTATTCAAGCGATTTTTCCGCTGCCGGAATCGAGCGCATGCTGAAGTCAGCGCTAGAACTCGCAAGAATCACTTCCGAAGATCCCCACGCGGGAATTCCCGAAGCCGGCAAATTCGGATCGCTATCCGGCGACCTCCAGCTCTACCACGAAGACGTCTACTCGCTGCCCGGTCCCGAGCGTATTGAGTACGCGCGCCGAGCCGAAAAGGCCGCGCTCGACGCTGATCCCCGCATCAAAAACTCCGAAGGCGGATCGTTCGACGCCGCCACCGGCAGAAAAGTGCTGGCGAATTCTCACGGCTTTGTCGGCGAATACCGGCGGTCGTACTGCTCAGTCGCGGTGGTGCCCATCGCGCAGGACGCGAACGGAGGCATGCAGCGCGATTACTGGTATTCGGTAGCGCGCAGCCTGGCCAAGCTCGACTCAGCGGAGCAGGTCGGAAAAGAAGCGGCGCGCCGCACGCTGCGACGCCTGGGCGCACGCAAAGCGAAGACTGCGCATGTGCCGGTGGTCCTCGATCCGATGGTCGCAAGCTCCATGCTCGAACATATTTTTGAGGGCGTGAATGGCGACTCCGTCTATCGCGGAGCCTCGTTCCTGGCCGGCAAACTAGGCGAAAAAATTGCCGGACCGAACGTCACCGTGGTCGATGATGGCACCATGCCCGGCGGTTTCGGCACCACGCCCTTCGATGGCGAGGGCATTCCCACCCGCCGCACGGTAGTGATCGAGAACGGAATTCTGAAGTCGTATCTACTGAACACCTACACAGCGAAAAAGTTGGGCCTCGAAACCACCGCCAACGCATCTCGCGGACTCGCCGGGACACCCGGCATCGGCCCGGGAAATTACTTCCTGGAACCGGGACCGAAAACGCCGAAGCAGATTATCGCGGAGATCAAAGACGGCCTCTATGTAACCGAGTTTCTAGGTCACGGCGCCAACTTAGTAACCGGCGATTACTCCCGCGGAGCTTCCGGTATGTGGATCCTCAACGGCGAACTAGCCTACCCGGTAGAAGAAATAACAGTAGCCGGCAATCTCAAAGACATGTTCTGCAATATCTCGGAAATAGGCAGCGACCTGGAATTCCGCGGCAGTGTAGCGGCGCCCACGATCCGCCTCGACGGCCTGACCGTAGGCGGCGAATAACCAGAAGCCCGGCTCGGAGTTTGGATCATTTCACCCTCGATTTTAGACTCTATTGCCTTAGTTAAGCTTCTCCTTGATAATTGAGCCCGCTGATCGGTCCACGCTCCGGTCCCCAGATGCCCGCCAGTTCCCCAGAATGAGGTCTGCCATGACTTCGCGTCGAGTGATTTTTGCTTTCTCGCTAACCGCTTTCTTCCTTCTGACGTGTGCGACGACCCCGACGTTAGCCCATGGACAGCAATCCTGGACAATCCAGACCTTCGCCGGTGGTGGTCCCAACAACATTCCCGCCAGCGGGACGGCCGTGGGCGACATTGGAGGAGTTGCAACGGACTCGACCGGAATACTCTATATCTCCAGTTCCATTGAGGGCGAAATCTGGAAGGTCGCCAACGGAAATCTCATGATCGTTGCGGGGGCTGGCGTTGGGGCGGCGGGTCAATCCTATAGCTATGCCGGAGATGGTGGCCCCGCGACGAAAGCAACATTGCTTGGTGCCGGTCAAATTGCCTTTGATCAAAATGGAAATTTCTTCATTCCGGATTCCGCATGGAGCCGTGTGCGTAAAGTGGATCACAACGGAATCATCACACTGTTCGCAGGAAGTGGGGCACGTCAAGGCAATGGGACATGCGTTTTTGACGGCGACGGTCCAGCCACGCAACACACCCTGTGCCAACCCATCAGCACCGCGGTCGATTCGCAGGGGAATGTCTATATCTCAGACCATGAAAACAACCGAATCCGCAAAGTGGATGCAGCGGGGAACATGACCACGGTTGCAGGGAATGGAGCCTTAAATGTCTACGGCCAATGCGTGTATGACGGAGACGGCCCAGCCGTCCAACATGCCCTATGCTCGCCTGATGACATTGCTTTCGACAGCAGCGGTAACCTGTACATTGCGGATTATTTTAATTATCGGATCAGGAAAGTAGATAGCAACGGCAACATGACAACTGTAGCCGGCAACGGATCGATGGGATTCAGCGGCGATGGCGGCCGTGCGGTCGATGCCAGTATTAACCCTTTCGGAGTGGCGCTTGACGCTGTTGGCAACATGTATACCGGCGACCTGGGCAATAGTCGCGTACGCAAGGTCGATACCAGCGGTATCATCAACACCATCGCTGGCAATGGAAATTGCACCTTTGATGGTGATGGCCCGGCGCTGCAGCACAGCATCTGCTTCGCCTATTCGCTGGCGTTAGACTCGTCCGGAAATGTGTACGTGGCTGACGGCAACCGTAGAGTCAGAATGGTGGATCCGCAAGGCGATCTAACGACAATTTCGGGCAACGGCACAATCTTCGACAGCGGCAATGGAGGACCAGCAACCAAGCAACCGGTTTACACCCCTTACTCGGTTACGACGGATCCGGCCGGGAATGTTTATGCCACGGACTGCTATGCGATTAGGAAAATCGATCTGCAGGGCAACATTTCCCCGCTCACTGGCCATGAACCGCCGTGCCAAAACCCCCTTTCGTATGGCCTCGCCGTCGACGGCTCGGGAAATACTTACTACACAACCCCCACGACTGTGTTCAAACAGAATTCGCAGGGAACAATAGCCATCGCCGGAACCGGCGTTTGTACTTACGACGGAGATGGTCCGGCGACCCAACACAGCCTGTGCAATCCGGAAGGTTTAGTCGTGGACGCCGCTGGAAATGTGTTCATCGCAGACACCGACAATAACCTGGTGCGCAAAGTGGACACCAGCGGCAACATGGTTACCATCGGCGGTTATTACTATAAACCCGGTTTGGGCTGCTACCCTTTCGATGGGGATGGTCCCGCCACCAGCCACAAGCTGTGTTCCCCGTGGGGTTTGGCAATCGACGCCAGTGGAAATATCTACCTGTCGGATAGTCAGAACTTGCGGGTTCGCGTGATCTCGCAGGCCAACAGCACGATCAAGACGATCGCCGGCAACGGGATGCTCAACCAGAACGGCCAATGCATTTTTGATGGGGACGGGCCCGCCTTGCAGCACAGCCTGTGCGTTCCGACCGGCGTTGCCGTCCTCCCCTCGGGTGACGTCTTCGTCGTCGACAGCGGTAACATTCGTGTCCGCGAGATTTCCGACGGGACCATGACGACTATAGTAGGCAACGGCATCAGCGGTTTCGGCGGCGACGGAGGGCCTTCCGCCGCGGCCCTGGTCAACCATCCTACCGGCGTGGCGGCCGGCAGTCAGGGTGCCGTGTACATCTCCGACACTTACAACAACCGCATTCGCCGATTGACCGCAGCCGCTGCCACCACAACCACCTTGTCTTCTTCCCCGAACCCATCCCATATCGGACAAACCGTGCTATTGACCGCTAAAGTTACCGCCTCTTCGGGAACACCCACGGGCAATCTGACTTTCTACGACGGCGCGACTCCTCTCGGTACCGTCGTCCTCAAGCAGGGCGTCGCTACATTGAAGATTTCAAGCCTGTCGCTCGGCATCCGCTCCTTGACGGCGTCTTACGCCGGTAACGGCACCTTTGCTTCCAGCATCTCTGCGCCCTTGTCGCAGACGGTGAAGAAAGCCGTGCCCAGTGTAACCTTGCTCTCGACACCTAATCCCTCGAAGCCGAAACAACAGGTTACGTTTTCAGTTGTTGTCAGTGGAAAGGCCGGAGTACCAACGGGCTCCGTCACTCTGAAACAAGGAACCAAGATTCTTGGAACGGCGACGCTGGCAAATGGAGACGCGAGCTTCGTGGTTGCTTTCTCGACCGCAGGTACCTACACAATCGTGGCCCACTACTCAGGGGACCAGAAGTATAGTGCCAGGAACTCCATTGGGTTGAGCCAAGTCGTGAACTAATTGCCGCGTGCCCCACGTTGCGCGTGTTTCGACACCTGGGATTCCGCGCATCGACGGCCTCACCGTTGGCGGGGAGAAAAGAGACCTCATTTCACCAAAGGAGAGTCGTGACAGAATCAGCATCCACCGTCAAGTTCAGCGCCTGGGCCCCCACCTGACATTCAACCTCCCGTCCCTCACCTTGGTTCGTGATGACAAGAACGCGGCTGCCATCTGGGTTCTCAAAGGCCACGTGATCGATACCGCGCAAGTCCCCGTGGGAAGCAATTACTTGCGCGCCCCGCTGGATCGCTTTGGAAAAATGAGCGAAGGCCCAATATTGCCCGCTATGGGTAATTTCATGGGTCTTGGAGTCAACGGTCACTACACCGCCGCATGGGAAGGGGCCAATGTTTGGCTTTCCCTTTTCATCCAACACTAAATTCCATCCGACGATGCACTGCGCCCAGTTCCGCAGTATTTCGCTGAAAGTGTGGGACCATTTGGCCCAATCCGTCCTGTAGTCGGGGCTGGTGTAATCAGGTCCACCTTCTGTCCAGTAAGCGTTCTTGGAAGGGAAGGCATCGTGGACTCGCGTCATGGCGTCCGGAGTGCCGTAATAGCCATGCCATGCGATTCCATCCACGTATTTGCTGACTTCAGGATCGCTCAATTCATCGATAGCTCTGCCCCACAGATTGTAGTTGTGGTCGAGTATCCAAATCCTGGTGTCGAGAGACGCTTTCTCGAATGCCGGCCCGAGAAACTTTTTCACGAATTCAATCTCGTATTCCTGTCCCCACAAAGCTGCCGGCATTTTTCCGTTCTGGTCCGTATCGACTTCGTTCTGAATGGTGACGGCATTGATTTTTACCCCTTCCGCAGAATAGCCTTGCAGAAACTTCACGAAGTATTCCGCATACGAAGCGAAGTATTCTTTTCGCATGGACCCGCCCAGCATGGAACCTCCGGCTTTCATCCATCCGGGAGGACTCCAGGGCGAGGAGAAGAGGTACAGGTCTGGATTCACGCCGCGCGCGGCACGCAGCGTAGGCAAGATATATCCGCGGTCATGTTCAATGCTGAACTTCTTCAGGTCCGGGTCCGGCTCCGGGCTGTCGTCAAAGCTGTAGGCACTGGTGGAATAGTCGCTGGATCCAATGCAAGTACGGCAGACCGATAGCCGCAGGCCCGTAGGTCCGAAGAATTCGGAAAGCAGCGCTTGCCGCTCCTGCGCGTTCAGTTTTCCAAACCAGTAACAGGACGCATCGGTGAACGCGGCGCCAAAACCGAGGATCTTCTGATAACGCACTGAGGGATCTAGTTGAATACCTCCCGAAGTGTTCGTGGTCGCGGGATGCCACTGCGGCGCTTTGATCCGCTCAAATTTGCGGTCCTTCGACGTTGACCAGGCCTGTAGGCCGGGCTCGGGTGCGGCCCAAAGCAACGAACTCCTGAATGCTGCCAGGGAAGCGGTTGCGGCGGCGGTGGTTTTCAAAAACTTTCGGCGAGTGCTCGGAAGCATTTGTTCCCCTTCTGTGGCGTGAAAATGTCCCTACGTGCCGCCCAGGACAAGCAATTAACCTAGCACGTTTACCTGGGAGACGCAGAAACCTTAGGGAAGATTCTGCAGCGCCCCCAGCAACTCCTCAATCTCCGGCAGCTGGTCAATCGGATAAACCTTCGCAAACGCGATCTTCCCCGCTTTATCCACGACGAACACGGCGCGCTCGCTGATACCCGCAACCGGCGGGCCTTCGCGCAGGATGCCGAATTTGCGTGTTATCGCGGCATGGGGATAGAAATCCGAGCACAAAGGAACCTCGACGGAGCCAAGTTCCTTCTCCCGCCATGCGATGTGGCTGGGGATCGAATCTACGCTGATGTCCAGGACCTGGGCATTAAGCGCCGCGAACTCTTTTTTTCTGGCATCGAGCTCGGGCACCTGCGCCGCTCAAGTCGGCGTCCAGTCGAGCGGATGAAAGGCCACGACCAGGTTCTGGCGGCCGAGATAGTCGCGCGAGCGCATCGTAATCTGGCGTTTGCCGGCAATTGCAGGGAGTTCAAAATCCGGCGCCGGATCGCCAACCTTCAGGGCCATAGCGTTCTCCAATCCGAAACAGAATTGTAATTCAGATTGCAGAGCAGCCTGGCAGATTGCGCGCGGCTGTCCTCTCCTGTGTTAGGAAGGACGCTTTGCGGCGCACGCTCGAGCGTGCCCCTGGTTGAGCAATTGTCAACCGCTGGCACGTAGGTAAGACTTAGGGTATCGAGGAGGGCGGTTGGCTATCGATGTGAGCGAAGCGCTGGTCCAGACTCTGGTTCAGACTATCGATCTGACGATTAGTTATTCGCGCGGAGGCTCTGCGCCGGTTTGGGCCTCGAACCACGCAAGCCTTGCGATCCATCGGGGTGAGGTGATGGGGGTGCTGGGAGAATCTGGCTCGGGCAAAAGCACGCTTGCCTCGGCACTGCTCCGCCTGCTGCCGGCTCACGCCCGGTATGACAGCGGAAGCATAATGTTCCGCGGTCGCAACCTGCTGACGCTGACCGAGCCGGAGCTGCGCCAGGTTCGCGGCAAGGAAATTTCTCTGATTTCACAGGATCTCGCACTCTCACTGAACCCAGTGATAAGAGTTGGCGATCAGATCGCAGAGGTGGTCCGAGCGCATGTCGCAATGAAAATGAATGGCAGCGAGCGCAGACAACACGTCGAGGAGTTGTTGCGGGCAGTTGGTTTCGACCTGGCGCAGCAAATCTATTCCGCTTACCCGCACCAACTCAGCGGAGGTCAGCGGCAGCGAGTCGCGATTGCACAAGCAATAGCGTGCCGTCCAGCGCTGGTCATTGCCGATGAGCCTACGAGCAAGCTTGATGCTGCACTGCAGGCGGAAATCCTCGCTCTCCTCTCTGAAATCCGCAGGCGAGACGGCACAGCATTCCTGGTGATCAGCCACGATCCAACCATCTTTCCCGGATTTGCCGATCGCATTGTCGTTATGTATGCCGGCCGGGTGGTTGAAGAGGGGAAGACAGAAGATATTTTTCGGAGGCCTCTTCATCCCTACACGCAAGCGTTGGTACGTCTTTCAGGGCGGTACTTCGTGAACGCACAAGCCAGCCGCGTGCGATTTCCGGTCATTGATGGCGAGGCCCCCGATTTGACGCGCATCGGCGCCGGTTGCCGCTTCGAGCCGCGTTGTCCGGAAAGGATGCAGGTGTGCACGAACTGCGATCCGCAAGAGTTGACGCCCGAGCCATTTCGCCGAGTGAGCTGCTTCAAGTATGGGAGCTGACGCACCCATCGCGGCAAACAGCCTGCCCTTCCTGCGCGTCCGCGGGCTGAGCAAACACTACACGCGGCGCAGCGGTGTTTGGCGAACGCGCATTCCAATCGCTGCTGTGCGCGGCGTGGATTTTGAGATACCCGCCGGGAAAACGCTGGCTCTAGTCGGAAGCTCGGGATCGGGGAAATCCACGGTGACGCGCTGTGTGACCCGGCTGGAGAGACCCGATGCCGGCCAAATCTGGGTGGGCGGCACAGACATTTCACGGCTGGGAAATCGGGACCTGCACCGGTTCCGGAGTGAGATCCAAATGATTTTTCAGGATGCGGTCACTTCCATGAACCCGCGGTTCTCGGCGGCGCAGATCATCGAGGAGCCATTATTGATCCAGGGGCGCGGCGGCCAGGAGGAACGCCGGAGACATGCCCAGGAATTGATGAGCGAAGTGGGCCTTTCGCCGAGCTCGATTGATCGCCCGGTGATGGAATTCAGCGGGGGGCAGCGACAAAGATTGGCGATCGCGCGGGCACTTGCGCTGCAGCCAAAACTTCTAGTGCTCGACGAAGCGCTCTCGGGCCTGGACCTTTCTACTGAGGCGCAAATCACCAACCTTCTGCTTGACCTTCAGGCGGCGCATTCGCTCACCTATCTCTTCATCTCTCATGACATTGCGCTGGTGGCGCGATTGGCCGACGCGATTGCCGTGATTTCGGCGGGGCAAATTGTGGAGCAGGGTCCGACTCCGCAGGTGATTTCGAGTCCTAATCACCCGGCAACCAAGGCGCTGCTGGCATCGGCCAGGACCTTTCAGAAGAATTATGCAGAGATGTTGGGAGTTTCCGGATGAAATACCTGGGCCGGAGATTGTTGCGCGCAGGGTTGCTCCTGTTGGGCGTGTCGGCTCTCTGCTTTTTGTTTACAGAAATGGCGCCTGGAAGCTTCTTTGACGAGATGCGGCTCAATCCGCAGATTTCGCCTGAGACCATTACTGCATTACGCGCGCGGTACGGACTGGATCAACCGTTGGCGGTGAGATATGCGCGATGGATGGCAGCGGTAGTCCGCGGAGACTTCGGATACTCAATCGCCTACAACACACCGGTCGCGCCGCTCCTCTGGGCGCGCGCAAAAAATACGCTCTTGCTCACTGCAACCGCAATGCTTCTGACCTGGCTCATTGCGGTCCCATTGGGCGTCTTCACGGCAGCCTCTCGCGGACGGTGGCTGGACAAAGTCGTAGCAGCCGGAAGTTCGTTGCTGATTTCCATCCCGGAAATCGTGATCGCGATCGCTCTCCTCGCGCTGGCGGTTCGCTCGCGAGTGGTGCCCGTAGGGGGAATGAGGTCTCTTGGTTTCCAGGAGCTCTCGACTTGGGGCCAATTTCAAGACGTTGCGCGACACATGTCGCTGCCTGCGTTGGTTCTGGTCTTAGCCAGCATCGCTGTGGTGGAAAGACATGTCCGGGCCAGTGTCCTCGAAGTCCTGGAAGCGCCTTATATACAAGCCGCCCGCGGACTGGGAATCAGCCGTCCTCGATTGTTGTTCCGGCATGTTCTGCCGGTCGCGGCGAATCCTGCGATTTCGTTGTTCGGCTTTTCTCTCGCTGGCTTGCTCAGCGGATCGCTTTTGGTTGAAGTCGCCACTGGCTGGCCCGGCTTGGGACCTCTCATCCTCGATGCGACGCTCTCACGCGATCTATATCTGGTCATCGGCGGGGTGATGTTTTCAGCGTTGTTCATGGTGGCCGGCAATTTTATCGCCGATCTGTTGCTGCTTGCTTCCGACCCGCGGATTCGCACAGGAGAATCCGATGCGAACTAAAACGCTGATCTTGCTGTTGGCGTTAGGGATTTTGCATTTGATGGTGATCTTCGCCGGCTTCATCGCGCCGTACGATCCCGGTGCGCAAAACCGGGAGTTGCCCTACGCTCCACCTACTCGGCTGCACTTTTTCGACGCTTCCGGGTTTCACCTGCGACCATTCGTTTATGCTTCGGTGCTTGCTCTCGACTCCTATCAAGAGGACCGGACTCGCGAGTATCCCGTGCACCTGTTGGTTAGGGGAGGCAGCTACACGATCCTGGGGATACTCAAATCCAACGTACACCTCTTCCGGGTGGACGAACCCGCGCGCATCTTCGTTTTTGGCGCCGATGGCTACGGCCGGGACGAGTTTTCACGGTTGCTATACGGCGGACAGATGTCTCTGGCCGCGGGGGTGTTGGCGTCTCGGGTTATTACGGAAAGTGGGTTGACGAGTCGCTGATGGGCTCCGCCGAGCTATTCTTGTCGTTGCCCTGGTTATATTTCCTGATTGCAGTCCGAGCTTTCCTGCCACTCCACCTCAGCCCCACGGGAACATTTCTGCTTCTGATCTGCGTGATCGGATTGATTGGATGGGCGCGCCCGGCGCGGCTTGTCAGAGGAATAGTTCTTAGCGCACGAGGGCGTAACTATGTCTCGGCAGCGCGAGGCTTTGGCGCCTCAGATTTCTACCTGTTGCGCCGGCATGTTTTCCCGGAAACATTTGGCGTCCTCCTGACTCAAGCGGCGCTGCTGGTTCCACAGTATGTGGCGGCAGAAGCCACGCTATCGTTTTTCGGACTGGGCGTGAGCGAACCAGTGCCGAGCTGGGGCAATATGTTGAGTACGCTGCAGCAATATAGCGTATTAGTGTCGTATGGCTGGCTGCTGGCTCCCGCGGGCGCGCTGGTTGTTACCTCCGTAATCTATTGGCTGCTGGCTGATGCGCTCCATTCGCGGTTAAAATCTTATTCAATCTGACTGAGTTCTGTGGGGGAAGGGTGTTATGCAGGTCATAGCTCGCCTTGCCCTTTTCGTGTGTCTGCTCGCCGCCCGGTGCATCGCCGCGGCACCCACCCCTGCGCCGCTGAGTCCGGCGGAAGAATTGCAGCGTGTGGATGGCGAGGTGGGCCGCTACGGCGGACACCTGGTCGTCGGGCAACGCTCCGAACCCAAGACTCTGAATCCGGTCACGGCCGCCGATGCCGTCTCGCGCGAGGTCATCGGCCGGCTTATGGCCGACTTGATCACCATCAATCGGGGGTCGCAGCAAATCGAGCCCGGATTGGCAAAGTCCTGGACGACATCGGCAGATGGGCTCACGTTCACCCTTAAACTTCGCAAAGGTATCCGGTTTTCGGATGGACATCCATTCGACGCGGACGATGTGATTTTTTCGTTTACCGTCTACCTGGATGAAGCGGTGAATTCGCCGCAGCGCGACCTGCTGGTCATTGACGGCAAGCCGCTCACCGTAACCAAGCTCGATCAATACACCGTCAGATTCGCGCTGCCGCGGCCGTATGCCGCCGCCGAGAGAATCTTCGACGGCCTGGCCATGCTGCCCAAGCACATCCTGGAAAAACCATATCGCGAGGGACGATTCGTCCAAACTTGGGCGCTAAACACCTCGCCCGCCGAGTTCGTTGGGTTAGGTCCGTTCCGGGTTAAGGAATACCTCGCCGGACAGCGAATCGTGTTGGAGCGCAACCCCTATTACTGGAAAGCTGACAGCGATAACCATCGCCTGCCCTATCTGGATGAGCTGGTTTTTCTCTTCGTGGGCAGCGAAGACGCGCAGGTAATGCGCTTTGAAGCCGGTGAAACCGACGTCGTAAACCGCCTCAGTTCGGAAAATTTCGCCCTGCTGGCCAGAGAGCGCACCCGCACGGGCTCGCGGCTGGTGGATCTCGGCCCCAGCCTGGACTACAACTTTCTGGTCTTCAATCTGAACGATCTGAGCGCAAAGAAGCTGGACACCATCTCGGCCAAACAGGCCTGGTTTCGTGACCTCAAGTTTCGCCAGGCCGTATCGGCAGCCGTTGACCGCGACTCTATCGTGCGGCTGGTGTACGGCAGCAGAGGCACAGCGCTTTGGGGCAACGTCGGTCCCGGCAACAAGCTTTGGGTCAACCAGGCAATCCCTCATCCGCAACGTTCATTGGAGACCTCGCGACAGCTGCTGAAATCCGCCGGATTCTCCTGGAACAATGCGGGCCAGTTGCTCGATTCGTCGGGCAAAGCGGTCGAGTTTTCCATTGTTAGCAGCTCGTCCAATACGCAACGCATGAAGATGGCAACGCTGGTGCAGGACGACCTCGCGCATTTGGGCATCCAGGTCCACGTTGTGCCTCTCGATTTCCGCGCGATGCTCGACCGCATGTTTCAGAGTTTTGATTACGAAGCAGCAATCATGGGCCTGGGCGGCGGAGACCCCGACCCGAATCCTGAAATGAATGTATGGCTCTCCAGCGGCAGCACCCACCTCTGGCATCTGGGAGAAACCCAGCCCGCCAGCGCTTGGGAGCAGGAAATCGATCGGTTGATGCAGCAACAGATGATTACGCTGAACTACGAAAAGCGAAAGCGGCTTTACGATCGGGTTCAGCAAATCGTCGCGGAAAACCTGCCTTTCATTTTTCTTGCCACCGCGAATGTTCTGACCGGCGCCAAGGCTCAGGTCGGCAATTTTCATCCCGCAGTGCTGGATCACTACACTTTGTGGAACGTGGACCAGCTTTACCTGCGCACCGAAGCCAGAAGAGCGGAAAGAGCCGGAGTCCGGTGAAAGTTGCGGCAAAAATGCAGCGTGAAGGCCGGGCGTCCTGGCCTGACGATCGCCTTGTAGCCGAATGCCTGAAGGGAGACCACCAAGCCTGGTCGGCGCTCCTGGATAAGTACAAGAACCTGATTTTTTCCATTCCCATCAAACTGGGGATGTACGAAGATGCCGCCGACATTTTTCAGACGGTATGCCTCGACTTGCTTACAGACTTGCCGCGCTTGCGCGAGCCGCGCGCACTGCCGAAATGGCTGATGCAGACTTGTTATCACAAATGCCTCCAGTGCCGTCGCCGAGCGGAAAAATATGTACCACTCACGGAGGAGGATGGCGAGACTCCGCCTGCCAACGGCAGTCCGTCAACCCTTCCCGAGGACATGCTTGTCCAACTTGAAAGAGAACAAATCGTCCGCGACGCGATCTCGGAATTGTCGCCGCGATGCGAGCGGATGGTCCGCATGCTGTTTTTCGAGACTCCGCCTCGTCCTTATCAGGAGATTGCGAAAGAACTCGGCATGGCCACCGGATCGATCGGATTCATTCGCGGCCGGTGTCTGGGAAAACTTAAACAGCAACTGGAGAACATGGGGTTCTAAGTGAGCGCAAAGGCAGTCCGGCGAACGGAATGCGATGCCATGATCGAGCGCTTGCTGGCGCTTGACGATGCCGCCAGCCGGCAACAATTGATTGCGCAGCAGCCGTCGCTCGACTGGGACCAGCTTGTATCCACGCTCACCGAGCGAGTGCGGCAGGAGGTCCGCGTAAGCGCCGCCAACGCCCGGCACTTGGCGGATCTTGCGATCTCGGTCGCGGAAACAGCAGGGAGCCCGACTGCTTTGGCCAAGAGCCTGCGCGCTAAAGCGAACGCGCTTTACTCCCTGGACGAACATTCCAATGCCATCGAGATGCACGAGCGTGCCGCGAAGCTATTTGAAGGCGCCGGCGAGCAGCTTGAATTGGCGCGCACTCTAAGTGGATCCATCCAGCCGCTGCTTCTGCTGGGACGTTACGATCAGGCGTTGGCGGCGGGCGAACGCGCCCGGGCCATCTTCGCGGATCAAGGGAATACCTGGCGCCTGGCCCGGCTGGAAATCAACATCGGCAACATCTACCACCGGCAGGATCGCTTCACGGAAGCGCTGGCGTGTTACGAGCGGGCTTATAAGGAACTACTGTCGCACGACGATCCCGAAGGTTTGGCTGCGGTGCTGAGCAACCTCTCGCTTTGCTACATCAGCTTAAACGAATTTGCGAAATCGCTGGAACTCTACCAACAAGCCCGTCAACACTGCGAACAAAAAGGCATGCCGGTTCTGGTCGCCTATGCCGATTACAACATCGCGTATCTCTATTTCCTTCGGGGCGAGTATGGACGGGCGATCCAGATGCTTCGCGATGCGGCGGTCAGTGGAAAAAAAGCAGGCGATGCGTACCAGACGGCGCTGTGCAATCTGGATCTCGCGGAGATCTACCTCGAACTCAACCTGAGTGCGGAAGCCGCCGAACTTGCGCCTGCAGCTCATGAAGGCTTTCAGCAGCTCGGGTTTGGTTATGAAGCCGCCAAAGCGCTTGCTTTTGCCGCCATTGCCGCCAGCCAGCAGGGGCAGGTTTTTGAGGGGCTGAAGCTATTCGCCAAAGCAAAAGAAATGTTCGTCGGCGAAAAAAATCAAGTCTGGCCGTCGCTCATCGACTTGTACCAGGCACTGGTGCTGTTCAATGAAGGCCGCCTGTTCGAGGCACGCCGCCTCTCGACCACCGCGCGCAATTTCTTTAGTGCGTCCACGATGCCAAGCAAAGCGGTATTGGCGGAATTGCTTCTCGCCCGTATCGCGCTGCGCTTGAATGACAGCTCTGCAGCACGCCAGCACTGCGATTCCGCGCTGCGGCAGTTGAAAGAATTGGAAACGCCGGTGCTCAAGTGCCAGGCAGAGTTTTTATCGGGCAAAATCGAGCAAGCAACCGGCAAGGACGATCATGCCTACGAATCGTTCTGCCGTGCCCGGAGCGTGCTGGAGATGCTCCGAGGAAACCTGCGCGGCGAAGAGCTAAAGATCGCTTTCTTCCACGACAAACTGGAAGTCTATGAGAACCTCATCGACCTCTGCCTCCGCCGGCCTAACGGATACGAAGAAGCCTTCAGCTACGTCGAGCAAGCGAAATCTCGTAGCTTGATGGATCTTCTGCTTCAGCCCGTGCACGTGCCCTCGGAAGCGGACGCCGGACAAAGCGAACTGGTGCGTTCGATCCGTAACCTGCGCGAGGAATTGAATTGGTATTACAACCTGATTGAACGAGAGCAACTCCGTCCTGAAGAACGGTCGCAGGAACGAATTCAGCAATTAGAGCAGCAGGCGCGGGAACGGGAACACGATCTCATGCGCGCAGCTCAGGAGGCCACTGCCGCCGAGATGAGCGACGCGGGATTGCAGGCGCCCAGCAATGTTCCGCTCGCCGAGATTCGGGCAGCCCTCTCCACCGACACCGTCCTGGTGGAGTATTTCTGCGTGCAAGACCGCGTCCTCGCCTGCGTTCTCGACCGCGACGATCTGCGCATCGTCCCTGTAACGGTGCAGTCGCGCGTGCAAAAGCTGCTGCAGTTGCTGCAATTCCAGCTCTCGAAGTTTCGCCTCGATCCACAATACGTGAACACATTTCAGGAAGCGATGCTGCAGTCCACGCAAGCCCACCTCAAGAATCTTTATCAGGAGCTGATAGCCCCGGTGCGCGATTTGCTCAATGCCAAACACCTGGTCTTCGTTCCGCATGGCTTGCTTCATTACGTTCCGTTCCATGCTCTGCATGACGGCGAATCTTATCTGGTGGATCGCTTCTCTATTTCCTACGCTCCCAGTGCGAGCATTTATGCGCTGTGCCAGCAAAAACAGGCGAATACGTCTGGAGAATCGCTGATCCTGGGTATTCCGGACGCACAAGCGCCTTCGATTGCCGATGAGGTGGAAGCCCTGCGATCGATTCTTCCGGCGGCAAAACTCTTCATGGGCTCGGCTGCAACCGAAGACATTCTGCGGACGCATGGACCTGGCAGCCGGATCGTGCACATTGCGACGCATGGATATTTTCGTCAGGACAATCCCATGTTTTCGTCCATCCGTCTGGGGGGATCGTACTTGAATTTGTACGATCTCTATCACCTCAAGCTTCCAGCGGAATTGGTTGTGTTGAGTGGCTGCGCAACCGGTCTGAATGTCATACGACCGGGAGACGAAGTGGTCGGGTTAGTCCGCGGCTTACTCCAGGCCGGAGCGCATTCACTCGTTCTGAGTCTCTGGGACGTTCACGACCGCAGCACCAAAGAGTTCATGATTTCGTTCTACACACGGCTGGGGCGCGGCATTTCCAAGCCGCTCGCCTTGCAAGGCGCCATGATCGAACTGAGGGAGCGGTACCCACACCCCTATTACTGGGCCCCTTTCACATTGATAGGAAAGGCTTAAGCTCGCTTCAAGAATTTGTTCTGGTGCCTATATTTTTCCCCGGGCTGGGTTCCCTTATTCATCAGAAGGGCAGTCGCTTTCCTCGCCGGAAAAAGGCGCCGCGCCAGCCCCAAAACCGAAGGGACGAGGTTGAAGAAATGGAGCATTTCTCGGAGCAAACCTGGGCTGATTTCGTTCGTGGAATCAGCGAGTCCGAAACGAGGGCCAATATCGAATCGCATCTTGCCCGAGGCTGTTCGGATTGCAAAACCAATTTCGACATCTGGAACCGATTGCAGACAGCCAATGCGAACGAAGGAACTTATACCCCACCGGACAGCGTAGTTAGGATGATGGAACTGGAATTTGCGAGGTACGCGATGGAGCGGAGTCCGTCGGTTTTAGCGAGCCTGCTATTTGACACACTCTCGCAGCCTTTGCCGGCTGGAATCCGCTCCGGAGTAGCAGTCGTGCGGCAGTTGGTCTACGAGGCGGAAGGATTTACGGTGGACCTCCGCCTGGATCCGCAATCGCAGTCCGGCAAGATCTGTGTGGTCGGCCAGGTGCTCGGCAAGGGTGTCCCGCGCATTTCGCCAAGCAGCGCTTCCATCATGCTCTGGACGGAAAAAGGACAACCGATAGTCCATGTCAGCGCAAACGAGTACGGTGAGTTCCAACTTGAATTCGACGCCCAAGAGAATCTGCGACTGTCGATCGATGCGGCGGGCCGCAAGACAATTCGGATTCCACTGACGAATTTAGGGCCAGGCAATGTCGCGGGGTGAGATTACGTTGGGAACCAAAACCGGTTACCCCGTAAGTCTTACCGGTGTAATTAGCGCAATGCGAACAATGATTCTAGAATTTGCCATTGCTTACCAAGAAGCTCCCCCGACTGGAGAACTGAAAATGAACGCGATTGTCGATGGTAGGAGATTGGGCTCTAAGCGGCGGGTAATCGTGATTGGTTTGCTGCTGGCCCTGATATCCTTATCTGCAACGCCGGCGAACGCGCAAGCTCGTCTCGTCGTGCGCGACTCGCTAGGCCTGTCAGGCCTCAATTTGATCTGCCCGTTGCTGGGATGCAATGTCGTCCGTAGCCTCGGTGACCCGCAAGGACAATTGTTCCTGATCACCTTCCCATCCATTCTGAATCCGGTGACCGCCTTGCTGAAAATCAACCTGCAACTCGGCATTGTTGATGCGGAAATAGACCAGGTCGCCAATACACTGGATGCCTATGCAGGGCCAGCCCCCTCGTATCTGACGGATGAGAAGCCTACCTCATACTATGGCACAACCGTATGGCACGGTTATGTAGCCCAGCCAGCCAATCAGTTAATACGCACGAGCACGACGCAAGCCACTTACCACGTTACCGGGTCCGGAGTTACAGTAGCTGTGATTGATACCGGCGTGGACCCAACCAATCCTGTACTGCAGAACTTGCTCGTTTCCGGGTATGACTTCACGCGTAATACTAACGGCGGGTCGGAAAAGTCTGACGTCAGCACTTCGCCGGATCTGAGTCAGGCGCAGACCGCTCAAGTCAACCAGCGAACGGTTGCCGTGCTCGATCAACGCACGGTCGCTGTCCTTGATAGCTCGCAGTATTCGGCGTTCGGGCACGGCACCATGACCGCCGGCATCGTACACCTGGTTGCGCCGCAGGCCAAGATCATGCCTCTCAAGTCGTTCAACGCCGCCGGGACAGGCTACGATTCCGATATCCTGCGAGCCATTTACTACGCGGTGAAAAATGGTGCCAAGGTGCTCAACATGAGCTTCGATTATCCGAGCTACTCGCCCGAGCTCGCCAATGCCATCAAATATGCGAACAGCAACGGAGTAATCTCAGTGGCGTCGGCCGGAAACGACGGCAAGCAAGTAGCAGTGTATCCAGGCGCGTTACCGTCTGTGATCGACGTTGCCTCTACCTCGAACTCGGATATCCAATCCGTATTCACGAACTACGGCGCGCCTCCGGTCTGGATAGCTGCTCCAGGCGAAGGTGTAGTGACGACTTATCCGTGGGGCACTTATGCCGCTGGATGGGGAACTTCGTTCAGCACGCCCTTCGTCAGTGGGACCGCTGCCCTGATGCTAGGTACCAACGGGAATTGCACCAGTTATAAAGTCGCGCCCGGATTGGCGCATGCGGTGTCCATTTCCGATCCTCAATTGGGATACGGTCGTCTGGACACCTACCAGGCCGTGCAGTCATGCCACTGATGGCGAGCCAAGGCGCGCATACGAGGATGACCATTGCGGGAATTGGCGATCCACTGTCAGCAGACCCCAGCTCTTTAGTGCTGCGCATTAAAGAGCTGGAGGAGCAGCACCTTGCATTTCGTAACTCGCTGATCTGCGCGTTTAACCAGCTACTCGATCTCAAAGACATCAGTACTGGTGTGCATAGCACTCGCCTGGCGGAGTGGGCGATCCGGGTGGCTCGGAAGCTGAATATTCCCGAAGAACGTATGTATCAGGTCGAAGTTGCGGCGCTGCTCCACGATATTGGCAAGATCGGAGTTCCAGACGCCATTCTCAAAAAGCAAGGGCCGCTTACGGCCGAAGAACGCGTCTTGATTAATCGGCATCCTGAATACAGCTGGTCAATCCTGCGCATGTTCCCTGGCCTCGAAGACGCGAGTTTGTACGCCTTACATCATCACGAGAACGTCGATGGGACTGGCTATCCGGCGGGGCTGCAAGGGAACGAGATCCCGATCGTCTCGCGAATTGTGTCGGTCATTGACGCTTACGATGCAATGGTCACAAGCCGTTGCTACAGAAAAGGGCTCCCTCACGCCGAAGCGACCCGTCGACTGGTGGAAAGCATTGGAACTCAGTTCGACGCCGAGGTTGTACACACCTTCATCCCCATTGCGGAGCAAGAAGCTGGCGAAGTATTCGCCGCCGCCGGAACCAGTACCAGCGCCGCACTGTAGGCCGAGGTGCGAAAGTGGGGCCGCCGGACCCTAGTTAGTGGACTTGGTTAGTGGACCCGATTTACTTCCCGATACAGAAGGTGCTGAAGATCAGAGCTAGGATGTCGTCGGTGGTTGTGGCGCCGGTGATTTCGTCGAGGGGACGGAGGGCTCCGTAGAGGTCGAGGAGGAGCATCTCGTGCGGCACTCGGACGGCTACTGCGTTGGCCGCCGCTTCGAGCGAGGATAAGGCGTCGTTGACCAGTTTCTGATGGCGAACGCTGGTGAGGAAGCCGGATTCGAGTGGGGTGGTGGAGTCTCCGGCTACGTGGTTCAAGATTGCGGCGCGCAGTTCGCGTATGCCTTCGCCGGTTAGGGCGGAAGTGGGGATGGGCGGCGGCAAAGGCCGGCCGGGCTTCGCCCGGCTTGGGCGGACGAGAGCTTGCCCTGAGCCTGTCGAAGGGGCGTTCGCCCCTCCGTGAGTCGTTTCGTCCTCATGCGCGCTTGGCAGATCGGATTTGTTTTCTACTACTATCGCTTGGCGTCCTTCTACCTGAGTTAGTAACTCGCGGTCTTCGTCGGATAGAGGCTGGGTTTTGTCGATGACGACCAGGACTAAGTCGGCATCGGCGAGGGCCTCCATCGACTTCTTGATGCCGATGCTTTCGGCTTCGTCCAGGGCGCGGCGGATGCCGGCGGTGTCCACCAATTCCACAGGAATCCCACCGATGGCAACGGTTTCGCTGACCAGGTCGCGGGTAGTGCCGGGCTGAGCCGTGACGATGGCGCGCTCGCGTTCGACCAGGCGATTGAAGAGGCTCGACTTGCCCACGTTGGGACGACCCACGATGGCCAGGGTCAGGCCCTGATGAACGATTTTGCCGTAGGTAAAAGTGGCGGCGAGTTGAAGGAGCGGGCTTCGGACTTGAGCGATGCGATCCAGGATGGTGGCGTCGGGGGCGACGGAGATGTCGTCCTCGGCGAAGTCGATGCCGGCCTCGAGCAGGGCGATAAGGTCGACTAATTTCTGCTTGATGGGCTTGAGGCGATTGGAGAGCGCGCCTTCGAGTTGCTGGGCGGCGACCTTGGCTTGAAACAGGGTTTGCGAGTCGATCAGGTCGCGGACGGCTTCGGCCTGGGTAAGGTCGAGGCGGCCGTTGAGAAAGGCTCGCATGGTGAATTCACCGGGCTCGGCGAGACGGGCGCCGCGGGCAAGAGAGAGTTCGACGATGTGGCGGAGGACGACGGGCGACCCGTGAGCGGAGATTTCGACGATGTCGTCGGTGGTGTAGGAGTGGGGCTTAGCGAAGTAGGTGACTACGACCTCGTCGATGCGGGCGGAGGATTGCACCCCTGTACGCGTAGGGGCAGGTGCCCCCACCTGCCCAGCCGAGCGAAGCTCGGCTAGTTCTGGACGGCCAAGGGCCTGCCCTGAGCTTGTCGAAGGGGCGTCCGTCCCCATGTCAGCTGCCGGTTCAATAAGATCGCAGCGGACGGCTCGCCCCGGCTCCAACAAACGATTCAGGCGAAGCATGGGCGCGGCTATCACTCGCGCCTCCGGTCCGGCCAGGCGCACCACGCCAATGCCGCCCCGCCCGGCCGGCGTGGCAATGGCGACGATGGTGTCGTCGAGATTCATCAGACCAAACGCTGTTGCTTAGTAGCTAACATGCCAATTGTAAGTCTCCGCAATAGACCAGCTCACTATTCAGGCTAGTTTGCAGTCTTTAGAACCTTCGAACAGTAGAAGGGCATTTTTGCCCGCGCCCTTTCGCCCGCCGGGAAGCATTCGGGGTGGTTGTAAGGAACGTAACAGGAGGCGGGATCTCGGATGCAATCGTCATCGGCGTTGCGCAGCTCAATACCAAGTGAACTCCAGAAGTAGCGCTTAGCTTGAAGTTGGCTCCAACTTCCCAGGATGCTTCCGTCCGGAAGCGAGACTTTATAGAGGCGAAAGGTACCCATGCAGTCGCAGTAGGAATGGGGCAGTATTTCAGCGGCAATGTAGAGCGTTTTGGAGTCTTTACCCCAGCGCACGGCTCCCAGATTGGGCTCTTCTCGTGGCCCTCCGCACGAAATGGGGTAACTCAAAAAATCTTTCACTACTTGCTTTGTGGGATCGGCCTCGGCGCCCGGACCCAAGACTCGGAATCCGTTTTCAGTGACGTAATGGACGAACACAACATAATCGCCGACAGCACCGCCTTGGCTATAGGTTTCAGCGAAGGCGGCTGAATCTGGGGCCCACAAGACCTCTGCGTTGAGATCGTCGCCGATGCCGGTCGAAAAATGCTTTCCTCCGACAACAATAGAGACTTTGCTAGTCCACCACTTCTTCGTCTCTTGTTTCGCCACGATACGTTTCTTACCATCCGGAGACGGCAGGATCAAAGGTGCTCGGACGTGTCCCATGATGTCGCGTGCCTGGCAGGAGAAGGCACCGTGGTCTTCTCCGCATGGATTCTCTGGGGCTTGCGAAAAGCTCGCTGCGGCAAGAGCAAGAAGGACAAAGGCTAGAAGTGTGACGATACGCATTCTTGAGGCCTTGGGTAGGTATTCCTCACACTGCCACGCTTTATTGCGACATTCAAGCTGAAAACTTCTCGCTTAAGACGGTTTGATGACGAAGGGCGCGTTTGCCGGAGACTGTCGGCGTCATTTATACTTACGCTTCGCCTCAAGCCATCTGATTCAATCAGGAGCAAGGGACTTTCGATGCCGAAACGTACATTTCAGCCCAACAAGCGCAAGCGCTCGAAGAAGCATGGGTTCCGGACTCGCATGAAGACCAAGAGCGGGGCTGCGGTGCTGTCGCGCCGG
>Ga0209648_10000941_pt1 | contig 23092 bp, 22 predicted proteins | sample GraSoi2013_115cm_FD_185830 | JGI IMG/M metagenome (GOLD analysis project Ga0209648, IMG submission 185830) | Grasslands soil microbial communities from the Angelo Coastal Reserve, California, USA - Sample 9_17_2013_115cm (SPAdes) (version 2) | ecosystem: Environmental > Terrestrial > Soil >... | reverse complement strand
TGGTGTGGCAGCCTAAGCTGAGCAAGAAGGGAAGCTTCACGCCCATCGTGCTCCCCCGTGCGTTTTTGCAACACAACCGAGCTGGCTGCTGGAAGCTATCCTCCCCAGCCAATGAGTAAAGTTGCCAGGAAGTTGGGGTATGATCATTCCTTTCTCTGCAAATATTATCCCGATTTGTGTAGGGCGATATCGGCGAGGTTTGAAGTGTACCGGGCCAGTCAATGCGAGGAGAAAAAGCAAGGCATCATTTGTGAGGTACGTCGGGCTGTGTTCAAAGTGCACTCCGAAGGGCTCTATCCAAGCCAGGTGCGGGTGAGGAACTTATTGACGAGGCCGGGGGCTATCAGGATTCCCGAGGCTCTCCATGCGTGGCATACCGTTCTGAAAGAGCTCGGCTGGGAAAAGTAAAGCTTGGTCGAAAACAGGTACCCGAATCTCGGTGGGAATTTGTGGAACCATAAAGCTGCCGCGGCGGCAAAGTTATGGGTATAGTCGCAACTTGAGATGTGATTATTCCCATTTCTTTGCAGTCAGCTGGACGCATAAAATTGCAGTAAAGCGCTTCTCGCACGCTCGAAAACTGAAAGATAAAGGTAGAGTTTTTTGACTGATTGGACTCATATACTCATAGTTCGGTCATTTTCAGGTTGGTTTTGAAAAATCAGCACCGAGCTGGTCATACAGCTTTGGCGACAAGTCCAAGAGTGCTAAGAGGTGCTGTTGCAACTCCGACAGAGGCGTGACATGGTGGTGAAGCTGTTGCCCAATCGAGACCTCGGACAAGTGAATACCCTGAAACGCCCCCAGCAGGGCTTCGGCCGTAGGACGGTTGGTGGTTCGTTTCGGATTGCCGGCGTACAATCCTGCCACCGTTGCTTTGGTGTCAGCCAGGTGCTGGCGAGCGCTGAATTCCAGCAAGGTCAAGACGCGCAAGCCCATCGAGAGCAAGCGAATGAGGCCGGTGGCTCGCTGATCACTGTGCACATACATGGGCGAGAGCGACAGCGGTTTGCCTTTCAACCGTCCAAAGCCACGCTCCACCAGATATTCTTCGCGGTACGCCAAGACCGCTTGCTCAAGCGGCAGCACCTCTCGGGCTTGATTGGTGGCATACACACGCCAGCCCAACCAGCGGATGGCTTCTTCCACAGCGGGTGCATCCACCTCCGAGCGCACGCTCAGTGCTCGTTCGACCCGTACTCCCGCAGGGCGGTTCCCATAGGCACGCACCCGGCGTTCTTCCGCCTGTTCTGTGATCGTCACCTTGAGCAAGCCGTCGACCCGGTGTCGTTTGAGGATGGCTTGGGCGGCCTGCTCGACCGAGACGACGTCATGGTAGCGTTTTTTGCCCTGTTTGTGCTCATTCAGGTCTCCCACTTCAGCCTGGGCTGTGGCCAAACGAGCTTGCAGCGCTTCTGTTGCGGCTTTGGCTTGCTGGATGGAGCGCACGATCAGGTGTCTCTCGGTCCAGGTGATGAGCTTTCCCGTCACTTCGGCGCTCAGAGTTACCGACTGTTCGTAGCCCTCAGCAATCAGTTCAGGCTGCCCTGCTTCCCGTTCACGTGTCACCGATGTCAAGGGTTGGGTGCCTGCCCAGACCGGCCGCAAATACGCTGCCAAGACGGCTTCTGGCAGGTGCTTGCTGGCCAGCGGGCACAGATAGTAGTCCTGCTGGGCCTGCACAAACGCACGCGTTTCCAGCGCCGCCATCTTGCAATCGCCTACATAGAGCAATCCATGCTCATGCAGGCTGGCGCTGACCTGCTCAATCGCGGGAATATACAGCAGATCGTCGGCTCGTTCCCCCGATACCACCTGCGTCGCCACTGGCAAGCCCAACGGATCCAGCGCCGAAAGCATCACCTTGAGTTGTGGCAGATCGGGGCGGTGGTCTTTGCTGTAGCCCAATTGGAACAGTCCCTCCTCCGTCACCGTCCCATACCCGCTGGCCGTGGTGCTATCGACCCGCACGCGTTTGGGCTTCAGGTTGTACACCCGCACGAGTTGCCGATTCAAGGCCGTTTCGAACTGTTGCCACTGCTGGTCATCGCTGAGGGCATCCAACACAATACTCAACCGATCATCGCTCCATTCCTGCTCGCGTACAACTTGTCCGCTACACTTCTGCACCGTTTGCAATCGCGTGGCTGCCCATGGTTGGACCTGATTCATCCGGTGGTCACCCTCCGACAAAATGTGCGTCAGCCAGATCGTTGTGGTCAAGCCCAGGCTGGTTCCCTCCCAGTTGCCATGGGGCTGAAAGGAGGCATCCAGCAGTTCTGCTATCCTCATTTTCTCGCTCTGCGCCAACAACACCGGAATATCGTCCACTCGTTCTGTCGTCATGGTAAGCTTTTCTGTCATGCAGTAAGCTTACCGCAATTTCAAAATGTTGTCAGTATTTGACCGAACCAGGAGCATATAGTTGCAGAAAATTGAAATTGGACGCATAAGCGTGCAGTAAGTTGTCGATGGGTACCATCTAAAAATGTTGTTCTCTCCTCGTTTTTTAAGAACGGATGTCTCAAGTTGTCAGCACAGAGCAATTCGCTGACCCAGCGTACTCGTTGGCTGACTGTGCTAGAATGGGTGTGAACCATTGGTTTCTCCTTGGGGTCTGGTGATCGGTTTTTTCTACCATACCTCCCAGGGAGGTTTTTCGCAACTTCTGGCTCTCACACTGTCAAGTCCTTTGTCTTGCTTTTGAACCTTGCCAAGATATTTACTGAAGGAGGATTTATATATGAAGAAGATTGTTGTGACAGGAGGAAGTGGCAAAGCGGGGCGGGCAGTGATCAAAGATCTCCTAGCACATGGCTACGATGTGTTAAATGTTGATCTGCTGCCGCCACGTGAGCGGCTAAGTCCTTATTTAAAAACAGATCTCACAGACATGGGTCAGATGTTTGAAGTGCTGCATGGCGCAGATGCGGCAATACACCTGGGTGCTATTCCGGCATCTGGTATTCAGCCAGAAGAGGCCACTTTTCGCAATAATACGCTCAGTACATACAACGTCTTTAATGTTGCTGCGACACTGCGCTTGCAGCGCGTAGTATGGGCATCCAGCGAAACAACCCTGGGCTTGCCCTTTGATCGTGTGAAGCCCGCTTATGCGCCTATCGACGAAGACCATCCACTGTATCCCGAATCGAGCTATGCACTTTCCAAGGTGCTCAGCGAAGAAATGGCCCGGCAGTTCAACCGCTGGAGTGGTGTGCCGTTTGTGGGACTACGCTTCTCGAATATCATGGAACCCCAGGATTACGAGCGGTTCCCCGCTTTCTCGCAAGATGCGCATCTGCGCAAGTGGAATCTGTGGGGCTATGTCGATGCGCGCGATGTTGCTCAGAGTTGCCGGCTGGCTCTTGAAGCTGACGTCAAGGGTGCAGAGGTCTTCATCATTGCCGCTGCCGAGACGGTCATGAATCAGCCTAGTCGCGAACTGCTGACAGAGGTCTTCCCAGAAGTCCCTTTGCGCACAGAGATTGAGGAATTTGAGACACTGCTTTCTATCAGAAAGGCTCGCAAGCTACTAGGATATGATCCTCAATATTCCTGGCGCAATGCTTAAGTCCCATCAGGGCGGTACTGCCATTGAATATGGTGGATAATTCGACCAGCCCCTGCGAACGCATTGCGGGCTGGTTTTCTCCTCATTCGACTCTACAGGTAGGCTACTTCATCCTGTAGACCCAGACGCTTGTACCTTGTGCTGGCTACTTCTTATGAAAATAGTCCTTGAAGCAATCAAGCAGATGAGCAAGGACTATTTTCATCCTCATGGATGACGCCCAGGCGACATGACGCTTCCTTCGGTACATCGCATACTTCTACCGCTTTTGCTTGAGATGCGCGGTGTACCATGCTCTTGTCTGACGCTTTGCGTCATAGCACTTGGGACATCCGTACAGAAAACAGGTGGAAAAGAGTGGAAGAAGATCGGCATTGTGTCAACAAGGGTGAACGGACAGTTTTCAATTGCATCTTGTCTCATACTGCTCGCAAGTCAAATGGGCAGAGAAGACAAAGTCTCTCTCAAGAGCCTATTTTAGAGTAAGGTAGGGGGCCGACGAGGTACCATGGCTGGCCCTTTTTCGACCTCCCCCTTCCGAACCGTGCTTGCACCTTTCAGCGCACACGGCTCTCCAGTTGATGACAGCCACTCAGGTTCAGGTTCATACATCCCGTGCCCTTCTTCCTTTCAACTGTCACTCACCTGTCCCCCTTCCCCGTGTCTCAGGCATTACCCTGAGCAGTTGAGTACTATGAGGACTCCGTCGCCCTGAGCCTCGCAGCTTTTAGGCGATCCCGCATTTACGCTCGTCAGACGTACAGTGCGTTTAGGTGCCCATTCTCGTCCCCTTAAACCTGTCCGTTACAGGTCGCTCGCCATAGAGAGCCTTTGCCAGTCATCCGTTCAAACCGACTCGTATGGCGTTGTCGCGCAGAGATGTGCTGCGACAGGTGTGGGATACCACCGCTGGAGACTTGGGTTCAACCAATCCAGGCTTCACCCTGCGCACAGGACTTGCGGAGCAACGCCTTACACATCGCAGAGACGTCTCCGCTTTCCCGCCATGCTCATTTCCCCCTTGTCTTTCGACGTAAGGTAGGGCAGGTGTCCTAAAAGGCTAATTTGCTCTCAACCTTCTACCCTTCAAGGGCTATCTAACGAGCGCCGAAGCGGCGCACACGGATGTCCCGAGTAGCCAGCACAGGCGGCTTGGGTCGCCGAGCATACCGAGTTGTTCTTTCAAGGGTTCTCAAAGCCAATGGCGGGCCAGGTGAGAGTCCAAAGCGAGCCTGCTCGTTTGTCACCGACCAGCGAGGAGGAACTACTCCAAGGCTCTTTCTAACCGAGCCTCATCCACCCAGATTACCTCAAGGACCGTTCCCGACAGGACATAAGGAAAGGAGCGAGCTGTTCTCGCTCCTTCTGTGCAATGACTGCTCTACGGGCTTTTGCATTATGAACCGCATCCCATACGCGCATGGACATAAAGGCCTTTTTGGGGCTTTTCCTCAGCTATACCAGGCTTAATCAGCAAAGAAGGACGCCGAAAGGCTCGTGGTATGTCCATGCAGTTGCGCCTTCACAACCACATCACCTTTCCAGATGGGACGTCCTTTGCAATCTGGCTGAGGCGTCCAGTTCCATTCGTAGTAACCCTTGCTATCGGCGTACGCGGTTCGCTTAAGTTCGCTGCTTGGGTCGGGAGCACCATTGCAGAATCGCACCGTGATCGTCAATACCGCACCAGGAGCCGTCTGAACGCAGACCCGCCCATGTGCGCCGCCGCCAAGAACGTAAAATCCCCCTGCGCCGCTATCCTGACATCTGATTTCGAGCGTGAGCGGAGTCGCCCGAGTGGGTGTTGCTGTGAAGTTGGCGCTATTGCCCTCGCCTGGAGTGGTGGGTGAGCCACAAGCAGCGAAGAGCAATAGCAGGCTGGTACCTAGTAATGCTACTATGATAAAGCTAAAATGCTTGAAATATCCTTCCATGGTGTCTTCTCCTTTCACCACGACCTGATGCCTCTTCGCTGTCCGCTTGAGATCACCCCACACTGATACTGTTAAAAGGTGGAGTGTCTGATCAGTGCTGGATGCTGAGAGGGAGAGTAGGTAGGACCATTACTCAACACATTTGTGCCCCCTCCTATTTGCAGAAGGTCTTCAGGTGTGGTGAACATGGCCTCGTGACAAACTACTGGGAGTAAACCACAACGTGATGCGCCAGTGGGTGGCTGAGCGACCGCAAACACCGGAGTGGCCTCATCATCACCAGGGACAAAGGATGTTGAGATGTAATCACCTACCATGAGACCCTGGGATGTATCTGCCAGCCAGGTCACCTTCATCGGTCCAGCCAACTGCTCTTTGCTACTCCAACTGTTCCCACTGTTGGTGGATGAAACAAAGCCGATATCGAGCTGGCATGTGGCGATGGTGCAGCTTGCATGCGGGTAGTAGTAGAAAGCCAGCCCGAGATGTGCAGACTCATCAGCGGTTGTCCTGTCCACAGCCAGGCCGGGGATGAAGTGATCGACACCGCTGCCAATAAGGTCAATCGGGATGGGCATTGGTAGTGTCCAGTGTAGGCCATCGCTGGAGGTAATCATCACGATATCGTTGGCGCTGCAGCCGGGTTCAAACCGACAGTCTTGCCAGACGACGTACAATTTGCCCGACCTGTCCATCTCGGCGGAGGGAAGGGGACCTGTACGAAGGTTTCCGCTCACCAGGGAAGACAGTATTTGCGCAGCAAGGACTACCTTACTCCAACTCTTGCCTCCATTGGTGGACCTGAAAGACAGGACCGCGGTCTCAAAACAATCGTCTATCGGGACGATGACCGTGCCATTGGGCTGAACGAGAGGCTGTCCGCCGATGACACAGGCTTTGTCAGGGGTCGTCTTTGGTGACAACCAGTGCCGTCCCCCATCGGTGGAGGTGCTCATCTGGACCAGGTTGATGCTGCTAAAGTTGTCGAACTCGGTGTAACAATGCCCGTAGAAAGGGCTGCTGGCCGTATCATCGCAGACGGTCCAGTTTTTGTCGAGAAAAGCCCCTGATGTAGTACCTGCATTATCCACCACGACGGGGGGACCCCATGTCAGTCCTCCATCAGTTGAGCGGCTGACGACGACATCTACAGAAATGACAGAACCATTGAGGGCATGGATGCCAAGGGAGGAGACCATCCAGACATTGTGCCTGGCATCGAAGGCAACCGAGGGGTCACTGGTACGGTCATATGTGCCACCTGTGAAGATGGTGAGACCAGGCAGAAAGCCGCGACTCCAGGCCTCTCCGCCATCCGTGGAAGTCGCAAAACCGATGTCAGAAGCTCCACCATTAAAGAAGCGGCCAACCTGAAATGCGGACACGATGGTGTTGCCAAAGGCAAAGGTGTCAGGCTCGACTTCCGTCTTGTGCTGACTGGTGTCGTTGGTGAAAGGGTCGCTGCTGATTTGGGTTAATTGCTCTCCCGCCGCAAGGGCGAGAACTCGTGAAGAGGGTGCGAATACGAGGGACAGTGTGAGAGCCAGGAGTGTGAAAGCCGTAGCAATGCACATTCGCCGGCGAATGAGAGAAATAATTAACATATCTAGCACCTCCTTGCCTTTAGATCGTTCTCCTGAGAACGTGTCCTGACACTTAAAACAGTAGTATGAACATAGATTTATGTCAAGTGGTAGTTTTGAGCATAAGTACAGGGTTTCACGCCACCGCCCGTTCCTGCGCATAGAACAGACCATGACAGATTTTACGAGTAAGAAAGATTTCGGTAGGGGAAATGGCCTTCCCAGGATGTAATCCTTGCCAGACCCCATGCCTGCCGCGTGCATGACGCTTGACTTCTTTTTCCTCGCGTGTTTTAATTTGACTAGATGAGCTTTTTTAGTCATATATTCACTTGGCGTGCAGTGTGATGAAGGGAGAGAGGCAATGCCAACAACGCAAAGGAAAGGGCGATTTCTCCTCGGAGCATCGATCTTTGGCCTTGTAGTGTTCTGTGCTTTATCTGGGGTGACGCAACTGGTCGCGCCTTTTCGTGTCTTGCTTTCCTCTCCGTTTGTGCAGGTGCTGGTGGTGCTGGCGGCGGTAGTGACGTGCACGATGTTTCTCCTATGGGGACGCCTGCCGGGAGTGGTGGACCGGTGGGCATATGTGGCGGCAGTGATGGTGATGGGGCTGCTGCTGGTGCTCTTCCAGGCGGTTGCTCCCGCGCTGGGCCGGATCGGTGGTCCTGTGACAGCGGCACCGCTGCTGATGCAGGGACTGATCTATGGCTTGTCGCTGGCGGCACTAGTGGCTTTGCTGCTGGCGGGCGAGAAGACGAAAAACGCTGGCGCTGATGATCTGTGCGCTGCTCTCGCTGGCGATGATCCTGGCGACTATCTTTAGGGACCGCTATGCGCTGGGGTCCGGGTTGATGACGTTTGGCCATGGCTATACCATTTTTGTCGATATCGTGTATGGGTTGGCGCTGTTATGGGTGCCGCTGGCGATCTATGCATTGCTCTGCCTGCGCTCCAAAGTGACCTCCGCGTCGAGTCTCGGGGTCAGTAAGAATCGGTAACAAGCAGTAATGCATGCATCCTATACTCAAAGTGTGAGAGGGAAACCTCTCAGAGAGAAACGAAGGGAGACTTCTACGAGGAAGGAGACACATGTAGACGAAGGGCGTACCACAAGGACAACATCCTCTACGTGAACGGAGCCCTTCAGAGAGCTATGCACATCAGCGAAATGAATCGTCTTTGTGCCGCCAGGATAGCCAACGTGTGGAAACGTCTGGAACACAATCAATAACAGGGTAAGGAGAACTCCCTTGGACAGTTAATGAGGCTGGTACCCTTAGCAATTTCCTCCCTTCATGGGCAGAGAGCAACACGTAACCACGAACGCGATCGATAGTAGTAGGTCTTCGCTGTCGAGGGCGGGATATGCAGCCGCTGCCCAATCTCGCTAAAGCTGAGGGCTTCGGTGTACCGCAGCCACACCACGGCACGCAACGCGGATGGCAACCGCTGGATAGCGGCACGCAGGCGATGCTGCGACACCATCCCGTATTGTGTGTAAAGGAAAGCTGTTCAAAAAGGGGTTCCTGCTAGGATAATACAGGCATAGAACATTGCTTGAGGATGTTCATTCATTTCCAAAAAGGAGAGTGCTCTGCCTGTACCTCAGAAAAAGCCTATCACATCGAAATCTTCGGTTTCAACGCCGGAGTCCTCGTCACCCATGCTGCCAGAACAGGAGGAATTTCGTCAGCATGTACGTCGCCTCGCTGTGAGTGCCGTGCAGGTCTTGATCGAACAAGTCATGTGTGAAGAATTGGAGCAGTGTATTGGAGCGTCATGGGGAGAATGCACTCCCCATCGCAGGGGTTATCGCAATGGGGCCTCTACCCGTGACTTGCTAACTCCCACCGGACGCATTGAGGATCTCAAAGTCAGAAGACGATCGAGAAGGGGAGTTTCACACGCAGGCATTCGAGCGGTATAACCGAAATGCCCCCGAGGTAGCTGAAGCCTTGACCCAGATGGATGTCGCGTGGGGTAAGTACTCATAAAGTAGGAGAAGTCGCTGAAAAACTGATGGGAGTTGGTCCCTCCGCCAGCGCCGTGATCCGACTCAATCACACCTTGACTGAACAATTTGAAGCGTGGCGCAAGCGTCCCCTGCTTGCCCACTACCGCATCTTGTACCTCGATGGCATCCATTGTACGGTTCGACATGGCAGCCAAACCGACTCCACCATCATCTTAACTGCCCTTGCTGTCGACCTGGAGGGGAACAAGGACGTGCTGGCCTTACGTGCGTGTGCCGAAGAGGACAAAGATGGGTGGCTGCGATTCGTTTGTCCGAAACCGTGAAAACGGGGGAAAGACAGCAACGGGACATCCGTCCCGATGACAACTGATAGTCCGATGGTGGGCACAATTCCCACCCCTCTAGGTGAGAGAGGAACAGCATTCTCCCCTCGGTGGCGACTGGTCATCAAACCGAGAAGCGGGAGGAAACGGGGAACTACCTCAAACTCGATGGGGGAAAACCTCAAGCAAGTTGCTATGGCTAGCGCAAGCGAATCTGTACGTGAACCGTCGTCAGTTGTAACAAGCCAAAACGAGTTAACGCAAGTAGCTAAAAGCCAAAGCGGGGCTTGGTCCAAAAATGGACAAGGATAGGGGCCGACATATCCATCCGTGATCGGTATTCACTCCCACGAACCCCGGCGGATAGCAGGAGCCTAAAGGCAACGCAAAACGGATTATCGGAACGAAGTAACCAACAGAGAACTCTCATGTGAGGTCGATGACATGAGCAGGTACCAACCGCATGTCTCTGTCTGGTGGGATGACCTGAGAAGCCAATGCCTGGGGTAATGCCCAGGATATGCTGACACAGATCCGAGAGTGTGGAATGAAGGAGTGTCAATAGCATGGAAGAAACCAAGGCACCGGATGCAAATCCGAGTGAGGAATGGGCAGCATTGCCCTGGCGTAAGCTAGAACAACACCTGTACCGCCTGCAAAAGCGCATCTTCAAAGCCTCTGCACGTGGAGATCTGAAAACAGTTCACAAGCTACAAAAACTGTTAATGAAGTCTCGGTCTGCCCGACTCTTAGCAGTCCGACGAGTGACCCAGGAGAATCAAGGCAAGAAAACCGCAGGAATAGATGGAGTGAAATCCGTCTCACCAGCCGGTAGACTCGCCCTGGTTGAAGCTATTCACCCGAAACGGATGAGCAAGAGGAAACCCAAGCCGCTCAGACGCGTCTGGATACCCAAGCCAGGAAAAGCTGAGCAAAGGCCGCTCGGAATACCCGTCGTGTTCGACAGGGCATGTCAGGCATTAGCCAAACAAGCTCTCGAACCCCAATGGGAAGCCTTGTTTGAAGCTGATAGCTATGGTTTCCGACCGGGACGCAGTGCCCAAGATGCTATCGCAGCAATCTTCCTCAATATCAAGCAAAAGAGCAAATATGTGCTTGATGCGGATATTAAAGGTTGTTTTGATAATATCGACCATCAAGCGCTCTTAGGGAAATTGCGTACATATCCAGCCATGAGACGACTGGTGAAAGGTTGGCTCATTGCTGGCGTCATGGATGGGGTAGACTTTTCGCCGACCCAAGCAGGAACCCCACAGGGAGGCGTGGTTTCACCTTTACTGATGAATATAGCGCTTCACGGAATGGAAGAAGCACTCGTCAACGCCTACATGGATGGGAAGAAAACGCTCTCCGCACGACAGGGAGCGCCTAAACTCATCCGTTACGCTGATGATTTTGTGGTGCTCCATGCCAAGGCCGAAGAGGTTCTCAAAGCGCAGCAACTCATCGCGACGTGGTTACAGGGCATTGGATTGGAACTGAAGCCGAGCAAAACCCGACTCTCCCATACCCTGAAGGAATATCAGGGCAACATTGGGTTCAATTTTCTGGGATTTACTCTTCGACAATACCCGGTAGGAAGAACTCATACGGGGGCATGCTGTGGAAAACCGCTTGGTTTCAAGACGCTCATTAAGCCAAGTAAAGAAGCAGTCCAACGCCATGTGCAAGCACTCAGGAAGATCTTACAGAAGAGTCAATCTCTCTCGCAAGAGGAACTCATTGACCAGTTAAATCCAGTGATTTACGGCTGGACACTGTACTATCGCACAGTTGTATCCAAGAAGCAATTCACGGTTTGCGACTATCTCTTGGTGCATATGCTCTGGCAGAAGATGACCCGAAAACACCCCAAGAAAAGCGCCAAATGGGTCAAAGAGAAGTACTGGCGAACAATCAAAGGGAAAACCCGAACATTTGCTACGTCAGATGACTCAACGATGCATATCCTTCGACGACATACATCGACACCTATCCAACGCCATATTAAGGTAAAAGGCCAAGCAAGCCCGTTCGACGGAAACCTTCTTTATTGGGCAAAACGGCTCAAAGATCACCCATTAACGAAGACCACGCTTGGAAAACTGCTCCAGAAACAGCAAGGAAAATGCCGATGGTGTGAACTTCTCTTCTGGGAGGAGGATCAGATCGAAATTGATCATATCACCCCAAAAAGCGAGGGCGGCGATGAAGAACTCAGCAACAAGTTTGCCCTTCACCGACATTGTCACGACCAAAGGCATGCCAAACACGACAGGGTGTATCACTAACAACTGACCGCACTCTTGAGGAGCCGTGTGAGGCGACAAGTCTCACGCACGGTTTTGGAGCCGAGCGGAGGGGGCAACCCCTTCGCTTAGGCAGCAGTTGTCTGTTACAAGACCTGCGCCGCCGTGGAGCAACGCAGATGGATTTGATCGTGACCGATGGCCATGATGGACTGCTTTCAGCGGTCTCTGCCCTCTTTCCAGCGACACTACGCCAGCGTTGCCTGGTCCACAAGCAGCGCAATGTGATGAACGCTATTGCCCACCGTGAGCACAAGGAGGTCGCGACAGAACTGGCAGGAATCTGGAAATCACCGACAGTGGAGGAAGCACGTACACAATTGGCCGCCTTCAAAGGAAAGTACCGTCTGCGCTATCCAGAAGCGATTCGCAGCCTGTGCGAGGATGAAGACCATCTTTTGACGTTTTATGCCTTTCCACAGGTCATGCATCGGTATATTCGCAGCACCAATGCCATTGAAAGCTTGTTTAGCAATGTGCGGCAGCGCACGGATCAGATTGACGCCTTCACGACGGAGACGAGTTGTCTCACCATCGTCTGGGCTGTGATGCAAGATATCCGTCTGCCAAGAATTCCGGTCGACTAACAGCTCAGCGCTGATGGCTCTTGGTGTACTAGCAACCAGCCGAAAAGGGTGGTTCGAGGGGAGATGGTGCTTTCTGATCTTCCTGTGTAACAGAAACGCGATCAGTCCATCGGGGAAAGAGCTACACCACCTTTTCGCCCGATGGCTGACGCCGCACCTCTGCCGCTTTCTCCGTTCCGTCAGATCCTTTGGAGCGGATAGCTCAGTCTCCTATTTCTGCTTGTTTGTTGGCTGCTTACCTTTACACACAACTCGGTATGGTGTCAATGTAGTTCTTGTAGCTATAAGATATACAATAAATGCTATAGGCTAGTTACCTCCATAGGCTTTCGTAGTTCCTCCGTGCCAATATGGACATACTCTATATGCTTCCACATTGACTTTGCGGAATGGACAGCAAGGAGCTGCCTCGTAACCTGCTACGGGGCTAGAGAAAGCTGTAGCAACTCCGCAAGTGCTCATTGGAAGCATATAGTGACGTAGTAATGCGTTCATGACCGAGGAGTGTTTTCAAGCAGAAGGCATTCATCCCTAACGCGGCTCTATTGGTAGCACATGTATGGCGTAGCCCATGACAACTGATCTTTTTGGTAATACCTGATAGTTTGACATACTTCTCTACGATTTTCCGCACTCCGCGTATACTGAGGCCCTCACCCTGGTAGTTTAAGAAGAGGTGTTGATCCGTGGTCTTAGGCCGTACTGAAAGATAGGATTTCAAGGCCTGCAGAGCTTTCTTCTCAAGGGGGATCACACGTTCCTTGCTTCCTTTGCCGTGAATCGTCAGCGTTTTGTGCTCCAGGTCAAGCTCATGCACACAAATGGCGACCGCTTCACTCACCCGAATGCCAGTCTGTAAAAAAAGCTGCAGAAGAGCAAAGTCTCGGAGGTTTCCTCCTGCTGCCGCCAACAACCTTGTATACTCATCGGGTCGCAAATACTGCTTTGGCTTGCGCTCCTTGCGAGGTCGATCAACCGTTGCGGCGGGAGAGTGCGGGATAATGCCCTCTTTCACCAGATGCGTAAAAAACAGTTGTAAGGAAACCAGCTTTCTAGCACGCGTGGTACCAGTGCGCCCGTTGTTCGCCAGATATCTCAAATATTCGCTGACATGGCTTCGTTTTACTTGCTGTGCTTTTTTGATTGCCGCGTCATGCTCAGCCAGCCAAGCAAGAAATTGCTGGATATCTGCGCGATAGGCCTGAATGGTCAAAGGGCTTTTGTCCAGTTCGCGTGTAAACTGGTCCAATGAGGAAGCTAAGGTTGTGTATGGCGTTGGTGTAGTCATGCTTTAACTATGCCCATTCTTTGTTCTGGTGTCAATCGTAAGCATGAAGAAAAACTAGTTCCTATAACCCGTCACAACGGCACTTCTATTGGACCAGCAGCAGAGGCCATCGTGCTCGAGAGAGCGGTGGGGTGTCCCGAGAATGGGACCAGCCTGTTGAAAAACTAAACTGATGAGCTTTGTAGAATGTGAAATACCCTGTTTTGCTGCCACAATACTGCGAATAGGTCCCCTATGAGGGAGATTTCCGACGTTTTTCTTCTTTGTTAAGCTCTGCAATAGAGTTTTTCAACAGGCTGGGGACCTTATGGGTACCTAGTGCGGGGTCGAATAAGAGTTTTAAGGCGACCTGAATGTTTGCGCTAACCAGAATGTGACCGCTTGTTAGCCAGAAATCTGGCCGCTAAACCACTACCCACGAAAAAGTTAACCAAAAAACTGTACCATCTGTTAATGAAACAAGAGAGCCACCCACACACAACTGTATTCTCTTTCAAATCAGCATAGCCATGTAATAGTATCTTACTAGTATGCGTTACGATCTCCTACCTTTTTGGCAAAAAAAGCACTTTCCCGTCGTCTATCTTCTTGGGAGATAATGTAGCGAAATGGATGACCTTCCATTTCTCAACAGAGATGAGGAACCACATGAATGAGAGCCATCAGGACAAGATAGGGATCAAACTGACAGCAAGGCTTCGCGCGACGAAAACAATATTTGTACTCGTGGTCTATTGCCTAGCAATTGCCCTTTTAACTGCCTGTGCCATTACCATTGTCGTGAAACTGATCTTCTGGCCACCCTGCACAGACACGGGGAAAAACTGTGTCATTGATCCCTGGTCAGTTGTTGGACTTACTGCTGCTATCTTGGGGGTTGCGGCAACGGTGCTTGCGATCTTGGGTGCAGTAGCGGTTGCTGCCTGGTGGGGATATTTAGATGACCGAGTGACTCGTCGGGTAAATGATCTGTTCATAGCACGAGTAAAGGTAATAGAAATGGAAATCCGTACCGAAACTAACAAGCTCATCCTTAAGCACCTCGTGTCAGATAATGAGTTAACACATCTCAATAACCTTAAGGGCGATGGAGCATTTTTCGCCGAGAACAGTGGCGAATTCATACCGGAATTGAGGCACCTGCTCTTAATGGGTTGCATCGAACGTCAACACGATCGTGGTTTCAGGTCATTGCAAGAAGCTTTTTGGCAGTATGGGCGCGTGAATGTCAAAGACTACTTCATTATTACAGAGACAGGAAAAGCATACTTGAAGCAGGTGGAATAAATCAGGGTTAAGCTTTGAAGCAGAAAGATCAGCAGGATTTCAGCAATCCTCTCCTTGCGCAGATCAAAAATGGGAAGAGCGCGAAGCGCAACCAGTGCAGGGGAAAATCTCAACCCCAACCTAGTGTTCTGGTATAGTTTTTTGATTAACACCTGCACAGAAATCTGCATAGTGGCTACCGATAATGATTAACAGTTTTTTGTTCTCTGGCAAGGAAATTTGGTTAACATTTTCAGGTGAGTGGTAACGAATGTGGCTGTCAAAAACAACCTGAAGACTTCCTATGATACAACCCTATGATTTACCTAATTTTCTGGATTTTTTTATAGTGCTTATGCAGTGTGAACCTATAAAATAGGATATGTAAGATCAGAACAAGTAAACAAATCAACACTGCAATAATATAGGGGCGTGAGTCAGAAGGGAAGGAGAGAAGCGAGCCGTTGTCGATGCTAAGCCTGAATTCGGTTAGCACAAATGCCGCTCCTGCGAAACACAGGCTGTCGAGAATTACAAATACCGAGAATAAGAGAAAGGCGTAAGTGCTAGGCAGACCATACTCCCGAGGGGTACGGAAAACAATACTAATATCTGGTATCTGACTTTGAAGGGTTTTAACATAATATTCTCTAATGACGTTCATAACGATTTTATGTCTCTCGTAGATATGTACTAAGGAAATTAATCTTACAAAAAATAAAGTATTACCTATACCGAAAATGATAAATGCGAAAATAGCCAATGCTTGTAGGTAACTAAGTGCTTTATCAGTAAGCTGGTAAAGGACGCTTATACCAGATATTGATATACCAAGAAATAAAAAATATAAATTGAAAGTACTTGTAAAGTCATTTGATACTTGTTTTAGAAAATCTCCTCTGAATCTAAACTCCTCCATTAATATACTTTCAATTTTCAGATCATTTTCGGTTATGATCTTGACTTCCGTTAAATTGTTCAAATTCTGTGATGTAGATAGAGAGGTGTCGGTTTTATTTGATGGGGGAAGAAACCTGTACCAAAAAGGCTTATTTTGTGTCTGTGACATAATGGCGTTCTTTCCAAAGCTAGCGTAACGGTTGTGCAATCAGATGCGATTCGTTGAAAAATGGCTGAAACCATCAAAAATTTGCTTTCTGCGGCGAGGAATGATCGCCTGCTACTGTGAGTATCTGACCAGCAAAGGCGCTCTGCTCGCTGAACTTTAACGACCTTCCTCCTGAATCCCGGATGATCTGCGCCGAGACATGGGCCGCCACTCGCACCTGGCGTTTGATACCCAGTTTGCGCACGTTCAGAGCGTTTTCGGCTGGCTGTGCCTGGACTTCCAACCAGTGAGAAGCCCAGCGAATGAAATTCGCCGCGAACATGACGAAAGCCTCCTGAAGAGCAATGGCCGGTTCGGAACGCACTTTGAGGTGGTGCAGATAGAACACCTGCTTGCTCTCTTTCATTCCGGCCTCAATCGTCTGCCTGCCGTTGTACTGCTCGAACCACCCCAGCAAATGCTCCGTCACCCGCTGAGCACCGAAATGAACCAGGGCGCTCTGTTTCAGGGTTCTACCCGTATAGAAGCGTTCCAGAGCCACATCTAAGGGGTAAGGGCAGTTCGCGAGCTGCAGAGCAGGCCAGGCAACCAGTTCGGCGTTGGCGCCCACGGGCGTCCAGACAGTGGTGTCGTCTACCTGCCGCTTGAGAGCAGTCACGACCTTGTGGCTATGGGGTTTGGTGTAGAGGTCGTAGCCCATTTCGATGAGCAGAGCCACGTTCTCATACGTGCCGAAGCCCGCATCCAGGCGGAATTCTGCCTCGACTGGTTCCGAGTTGGCGGCATTGTCCTGCTCAAAGCGCAGTAGACGCTGGGACAGGTGAGCCAACTCGCTTTGCTGGTGGCTCCGCTGGACCGTGGTCTTGTCCAACCGGCGCTGGGCTTGCTTGCAGGCCGACGCTCGACTGTTTGAGCGTTTCACGGCCGCTTGCAGGCGGCTTCGGGCCTGGGCCAGGTGGCTGGTCGGACGTTCTTGAAGCTTCCGGAACTGGTAATCCTTTTCCAACTCATCCAGCTGAGACTTCCGCTCCTGCACCTGCTGCTCTGCCTCTGCCATTCGCTCCTTGGCCTGCTTCACAGCCTGCTTCTGTGTTCCCCATCGCTCGCCTGTTTGGGCTACCTGCTGCTCGAAGGCATGAATGCGCTGGCGAAGCAGCTCGGTACGTCGTCGCGGTCGCCGTTTCAAGCCAGCCTCGGCGGCCACAACGAGGGCTTCGGCCTGCGTGCAAGACACGGTATCGCCCGGGTGATGGGCCACTGACAGCCACAACCGTCCATACGTCGGGCTTTCCAGGCTGACGACGCCCGCCTGGTATCCCAGTCGGATGTCGTCAGCCATATGCCCAAAGGCGGCATGGGGATAGGTCCGGCTGGTATTGGACACGGGAATGCCGGTCAGATCCCCATCCAAGCGTAACCGTTTCCCCTGCGAGCGCAGCACCTGCACCTCAGTATCGAGGTAGGGCTGGCTGATCTGTTCCACCACCTGGACGATTTGCTTGACCTCCTTCCAACTCAGGCCGCTTAGTGTTCGACTCACGCCGCTGTAATCGGCCCATGCTGGTTGTTCCCACGCTTGCGCCACCGCCTGGTCCTTATCCAGGGGATGCGCTGCTCGGCTGATATCCTGCAAGTGCTGCAACCCAGCTAAGATGGCCACCAGAAATTCCAGTACCTTGGTCTGCGGCCGATGATGATACTGCTTTTGCTTGAAGGACAGAGCTTGGAGCTTTTGAATCAAGCCGATGTGTTGGGCAAACCAGCCCCAAGCCACCAGAAAGGCATGCTGAGTGTCGTCTATGTGTGTTTCGCTGTTGCTCATGACTGTTCCTTGCTGCAATGGAAATGCTCATGAGCATACAATATCTGGATTCAGTTGGTAAGGTACGAAAAATCTTTCGGTTTGAGGCCGTTTTTCATGATTCGGCCTCTGATTGCACAAAACTTACGCTAGAGTTCTCAAAAGCTTCAAATTTGATAAAATATATTCAATATTCATATTAACGTATAAAGTACTGAGTCGTACAATGAAACAGCTTGTTGAAAAACCCCGAAAGACTGATGCAAAGAAGATCAAATTTAGTTCATTCATTCCACATCTTTCTAAAAAAATTAATGTGGTAGTATAGCAGTGAGAGCGCCTAGCGTTGTCAACGCAATGCCAAGTTGCCCTAAACGACGCTCAGACAGGGAGTCGACTCTAAATACTATGAATGGCCTGCCGCTGGTCAAAATCTCAAGCGACTGCTCAAAAAACGAGGGTGGGGACGGCGTCCTTGCCCAGCAGAAGCCGTTTTTTCCCTATTTTTTGGCTACCATATAAAGTAGCATAATAGTTAAATAATGCCTATACTTCCCGATAGGTTTTGCTGTTGAGCTTTACCTTTTCATGTAGTAAGCAACGATGAGAGCAAGTATTATTATCGCGGCAACCGTTGCTGCACCTGCATAGAGAGCTTCCCTTTCGTGGTTGTGTATGAAGGTTTGCAATGCTGAGAGCGATCTGTAGGGATTATTGGGATCGAATGGGATATATTCTCTTCCTGTGAGCATTGCCAGCAAGTTTGGATCTGTTCCAGTTTCAACCAGGGGGAGAATTGGTTTTCCTGCTCGTTCTGCGTAGCCAATTTCTTGATGTACGTATGCCGAGTGCTGGCTCTGTTTGGTAAGTAAGACGGTTACGATGTCAGCCCGGTCAATGTTCTTCTGCACCTTGTTGGTTACGTCCTGGTTTGGCTGGCGGTCATGCTCAAAGAGATATACCTCCGATTTCATTTGTTCTAGTTCGTTCTTGAATGCCTCCACGATTGGATAGTCTGCGGTGCCGTGGCTAAAGAAGATGGTAGACACTGTATTCGCTCCATGTTGTGTACCAGAATGCGTTTCTACCCATTATACAAGAGGTGTCAATCGGGAGTTCTCTAACAGTTGATGATTTGTGACGTACAATTTATCAGCCTGTTGAAAAAAAGGCGACACAACAATTGATAAATTTTACCGAAAGGAATACAACGCGTGCCGCCATAACTGCTCACATAACATAAAATTTGATGATAACTGTCAGAAAGAGCACAATGAGGATGATGCCGAAAAGTCTTACAGAATGGAGTATCCCTGCTATCACGAACCTGCTTATCCAAGGGTACTATGAAACGGAGTTTTTTGATTTCAAGGAAATGCTACCCCACAGCAAAAATGAAGCTGATAAGACGCGACTTTATAAAAGTTGCTGTGCGTTTGCAAATAGCTCAGGTGGTTTTCTAATATTCGGTGTAAAAGACGACAGGTCAATATCTCCTAAAGATCGACTGGTAGGTATTGACCAAGCCCTTGATCTTCCAGAGCTTTTCGGAAGCTATCCCAAGAACTGCAATCCCAGTATTACCTGGAATTTTCTTAACCCTCCTTTGCAATTGGATAATGGCAATGTTATTCATATTTTTGAAGTACCTAGAAGTTGGAATGCACCGCATTGTATTGAAGTTGCTGGTTCAAAAGGGTCTGATCTATTGCGATGCTTTACCAAAAGGACACATAAGGGCAATGAAGATATGAGCTACGAGGAGATTAGAATGGCATTTCTTCAATACTACGAAAAAAGGCTGAAGCTTCAGCTTTTGCAAGCAGAGCTACAAAACACCAGGAAGCACGCGGAAGAATTGATAATCTCTCCACCGCTCAATCAGGTTAAGATTATCCTGGGTGAGTTTAGCCTCACAGTGATTGAAACGGTACTTGCAGATACCTATACAATCCTCACTGAACAACAAGAGTTGCTGGAACTTCTTGGCGAAATAAGAAATCGGTGTAGGGTGGTCAATGATATGTTACGGATATTTTATCGAGTCGCTACCGTTAACTTGGTTGGAAACAACGTCGAACCACATCAGGCTATAGAGACGCACAACAGGAACATTGAAGGGGAATGCAGACCTGTTCTATTTGCTTGTGATCGCGCTCTTTCGCTCCTCAAAAAAGTCATAGAACCATAAGGCATAGTCTACGTTTCATTTAAGGAAAAATATCAGCCATTCAAACTTTTCAACAGGCTTGATCATTCTACGACATGAGACTATATCTTTTCTTACTTGAGAAAGTAAACTTATGTAAGATTTGTTTATATACTTGGGGGGTAATTATAGATGCCATGCCGAATCCTCTGAAAATAACCTGCCGCACATCGTGATCAGGCGACCTCTGCCGATCGAAGGGTGACATCATAGCCCAGTTGCTCCAAGGTACGAAGTGCTCGACGCCTGGCCACCTCTGCGGCTTTCTCGTCAACATGGTCCGGTCCCAGCTCCCGATAGGATTGCTGCTCTTTGAGCAGGTGATAGATGATGATCAGGATTCGGTGAGCCAGAGCAACAATGGCTTTCTTGTGCCCCATGCGTTTGCGGAGTCGCTGGTAATACGCACCGAGAAAGGTACCCTTACTGCGAGCGGCTGCGTTGGCGGCTTCAATGAGGGCCTGGCGCAGCCATGGGTTCCCTTTGCCCGTCTTGGTGCTGAGCCGTTTGTTCGCACTGATCTTGGCCGCTGGACACAAACCTAACCAGGAAGAGAGATGGGCTTCATCAGGAAACCGATCCATCTGAAGCCCCAGTTCGGCCACAACAATCTCGCCGATGCGCACATTGATGCCAGTCACCTCATCAAGGATACGAATCGCCTGCGCACTGCTCAGGAGCTGAGGGGCTTCCGGCTGCGTGGAAAGCAGTGGGATAGTTTCGAGAGACTCAGGAGGAACTGGTGTCTCACTTGCCTCCTCTTTGGCTGGAAGGTCGTCAGAGGGGTCAGGTGTCTCAGGGTCATCGGAATCGCTTTGCAGGCCCAGGCGATGAGCAATCTCTCGATCTAACTCTCGTACCTGCAGGTCAAAGAAGTCCAACTGTCGCAGTTGACTCTGCAATAAAAAGCGGTGATGGTCTCCCAGGGTCCCTTGCAGGGCCTGAGCCAACTGCTCTCGTTTCTCTTTCATCCGTCCACGAGCCAGTTCGGCCAGCTTCTGCGGGTTCTGCTCCCCTTCCAGCATGGCCTTCAAAATCGCCCGTCCCGATTGGCCGGTGATATCGCTGGCTACGGGGGCCAGTTTGATATTGGTGTCTTCGAGCGTCTTCTGGATGCGATTGACCAGCCGTGCACGGTCGGCTGCCAGACTACTGCGGTAGCGCGTCAAGTCCCGCAGTTCCCGTTGGGGACGAGGAGGCACAAAGCTTGCCCGCAGCAGACCATGCTGGAGCAGGTCGGCGATCCATTCAGCATCCTTCACGTCCGTTTTTCGCCCTGGGACTGCCTTGATATGTTGGGCATTGCACAGCAGGAGCTCCAGTTCCCCTTCCAACACGTTCCAGATCGGCTTCCAATACACGCTCCCCATAATGTTGCCAAAAATGTGATAAACTGGGAGTACACCATAGAGATCCTGCGTTGCGACCTTCGCACTCGTTTGAGAGACCCGCTTCATGCCTCGCCTCCCAACTCAATATTGTCCCACGAAGGCTCATGTCCCCAGGGTCCAGGAGCATCGTATGTCCAAAACATCCCATCGTCAGCGTCCGCCTCTGGAGGTCAACGTCATGTTTGAGCCACATCGCCTGCAACACGATCTACTCCGAGAGGCCTATTCTTCTCTCATTCCTGAAGCTCGCCGACGCTTGTCTTCAGGAAAGCGGTCATCAGGAGTTCACCGTATCCAGTCGCCCGAGGGCGTAGAAAGGAAGATGGCATGAATACAAAACAAGTGGCACTCTACGCTCGTGTTTCCTCGGAGCAGCAAGCAGAGGCCAAAACAATTGAAAGCCAGTTAGCAGAAATCCGTGCGCAGATCACCGCAGATGGCTTTGAGCAGAACAGCGTGCTCGAATTTGTGGATGAGGGGTACAGCGGTTCAACGCTAGTTCGGCCAGCCCTGGAGCGCTTACGAGATGTGGCTGCAGCAGGTGGCATGGATCGGCTCTATGTGCATTGTCCCGACCGATTTGCTCGCAACTATGCCTATCAGGTGCTCTTGTTGGATGAATTGAACCAGCAAGGGGTAGAAGTCATCTTTCTTAATCGGCCTCTGGGGCAGACTCCTGAAGATCAGTTACTGTTGCAAGTTCAAGGGGTGATTGCCGAATACGAGCGAGCAAAATTCCTCGAACGGAGCCGACGAGGAAAGCGTCATGCTGCCCAGGAGGGACGCGTCGGTATCCTCTGCCATGCACCTTACGGTTATCGCTACGTAAACAAGCAGGAAGGAGGTGGAGAAGCTCGTTTTGAGATTGTTTTTGACGAAGCTCGCATCGTGCAACAGGTGTTTGCTTGGGTGAGTCAAGAGCGCTGCACGATCAACGAGGTGTGTCGCCGCCTTCACCAAGCTGGTATCCGCACACAGACGGGCAAAGAGCACTGGGATCACAAAACCATTTGGGATATGTTAAAAAATCCGGCCTACAAAGGAGAGGCGGCCTTTGGCAAAACACGCTGGCTCCCTGTCGGGCCACGTTTGCGGGCTCCACGAGGCAGGCCTGAGCAATCACGGCGTGGATATGCGGGAAACGATGCTCCGAAAGCAGAGTGGATCACTATCCCTGTCCCTGCGCTGGTCGAGCCAGCTTTGTTTGAAGCCGTGCAAGAGCAATTGGAAGAGAACAAGCGGCGAGCACGTATCCCCGAGAAAGGTTCCCGTTACTTATTGTGGGCGTACCAATGATGCACGCAATGCCTATTACCGCTGTGCAGGCGCCATGAATATTCCAAGGCAAGGCTTCGAACGTGTCTGTTGGAACAAAGAACTACGTATGGACCAGGCTGATGCTGTGGTTTGGCAAGAAGTCTACCGACTGCTTGAGGAGCCAGAGCGCTTGGAGCAAGAATACCGACGCCGTTTGCTTCCGCAAGAGCAGTCCAGTGAGCACAACGGATTAGAAATCCAGATGGGCAAACTGCGCCGAGGAATCGCACGTCTGATCGACAGTTATGCTGATGGGCTAATTGACAAACAGGAATTTGAACCGAGAGTGACTCGCATGCGCGAACGGATGCAACGTCTTGAAGAGCAGATACAACACTTCAAAGAGGAAGCCGAGGTGGAGGGAGAGATGCGTCTGATTTTGGGGCAGTTGGAAACCTTTGCTGCCAAAGTGAGTGCAGGACTGCAAAATGCTGATTTCTCTACGCGTCGGGACATCTGCGATTTT
>Ga0209648_10000939_pt1 | contig 23166 bp, 22 predicted proteins | sample GraSoi2013_115cm_FD_185830 | JGI IMG/M metagenome (GOLD analysis project Ga0209648, IMG submission 185830) | Grasslands soil microbial communities from the Angelo Coastal Reserve, California, USA - Sample 9_17_2013_115cm (SPAdes) (version 2) | ecosystem: Environmental > Terrestrial > Soil >... | reverse complement strand
ACCCTCGTGTCGACTAACCCGGCCAACGCGGTGTTCGACTCGACGACGATCACCATTCCCGCGGGCACGTACTACGCGTACACGGGCGTGACCTTCTCGGCGAGCGGCACCTACGTCATCACCGCCACCGCCACCGGTTACACCACGGGCATCTCGGGGCCGGGAGTCGCCCCGGCGCCGCCCGCCCCGCCGGGTCCCGTCAGCCGCCGCCCCTAGGGGCACGCTCCGCACCCCGAGGCAGTTCCGGTTGCGCTCCGCCCGCGTCCGATTCATAATCCGCAAGTCGATTCGCGTCCGCCGTCGTTCCTTTCCTCAACGGAGCTTCTAGTGAGAGCCAACCTGTTGCTTACGGCCGGCCTGCTCGCCGCCTGCGCCGCCGTCGGCGCCGCCCAGCAGACCGCGGCCCCCGGCGCGCCCAACCCCGACCCCCGCGTCGGTCTCCGCGCGGGCATCCAGAATGCCGCGCAAGCCGCGTGGAACTTGAAGCTCATCGCCGCGGTGCCCAAACCGGCTGCGCTCACCGACGATACCAACCCCGGCGACTTCCTCTATATGAACTCGGACATGGGGTTCACCGGGCACTACGTCGTGCAGGGCAACTTCCACGGCCTCCAGGTGTGGGACATCGCCAACCCCGCGAAGCCCACCATGGCCGCGCTGTTCATCTGCCCCGAGTTTCAAAACGACGTTTCGGTCTACCACAACCTGCTCTTCGCCTCGGGAGAGGATTTCAACGGCCGGCTCGACTGCGGTACCAGCGGCGTGCCGGACTCCGTGAGTAAGGACCGGATGCGCGGCATCCGCATCTTCGACATCTCGGACATCGCCCATCCCAAGCAGATCACCGTGGTGCAGACCTGCCGCGGCTCGCATACGCATACGATCGTGACATCGCCCGCGGACACCGCGAACGTCTACGTCTACGTCTCCGGCAGCTCCCCCGTGCGCTCCCCCAACGAGCTCGCGGGCTGCTCGTCCCTCACGCCCGACAAGGATCCGAACAGCGAGCTCTTCAAGATCGAAGTGATCCAGGTACCGCTCGCCCATCCCGAGCAGGCGCGCGTGGTGACCAAGCCCGCCATTCTCGCGGACCTCGCCGCGCCCACCTCGCACGGGGAAGCGCCCGAAGACATCGCCGCCGCCGCTGCCCACGCCGCCGACTGGCGCGCCAAGGGCGGGCTGACGGCGAAGGTCCACGGCAGCGAGGTCATGGTCGGCCCCGGCTTCGTGCACATCTTGCTCGACAGTATCGTGAAGGCGCGCCACGGCACCGGCACGCCGACGGCGGCCGACTCCACTATGCTGCGCGACAGCCTGCAGCTTATCGTCGATCGCATCGTCAATCCCGCCGCCGGCTCCGGCCCGCCGCCGGGACCGGTCCAGTGCCACGACATCACCGTCTATCCCGCCCTCGGAATCGCGGGCGGCGCCTGCGCGGGCTACGGCGTCCTCCTCGACATCAAGGATCCCGCGAATCCCAAGCGCGTCGCGTCGGTCGCCGATTCGAACTTTTCCTACTGGCATTCGGCCACGTTCAACAACGACGGCACCAAGGTCCTGTTCTCCGACGAGTGGGGCGGCGGGCTCGCGCCCAAGTGCCGCGTGACCGACAAGCACGAGTGGGGCGCCGACGCGATCTTCACGATCGCCAACGGCACGATGACGTTCCAGAGCTACTACAAGATGCCGGCCGCGCAGACGTCGAACGAGAACTGCGTGGCGCACAACGGCTCGCTCATCCCCGTGCCCGGCCGCGACATCATGGTGCAGGGCTGGTATCAGGGCGGCGTGTCGGTGTTCGACTGGACCGATCCGGCGCATCCCCAGGAGATCGCGTTCTTCGACCGCGGCCCCATGGACTCGACCAAGCTCGAGGGCGCGGGTTCCTGGTCCGCGTACTGGTATAACGGCGTCATTGTGAGCTCGGAGATCGGCCGCGGGCTCGACGTGTTCGAGTTGACGCCGAACGCGCTGTTAACCCAGAACGAAATCGACGCAGCCAGGCTGGTGCACGTGGACTACCTCAACGTGCAGGACCAGCAGCGCAACTGGTGGCCGGCGAGTTTCGTGGTGGCGCGCGCCTATCTCGACCAGCTGGAGCGCAACAACGGATTGGCGGCGGCCAAGACCACGAGCGCGCGTGCCGCGCTCGCGAGCGCCGAGCGCTTGTCAGGTCAGAAGCGCAAGACGGCCCTCACGCAGTTGGCGGCGCGGCTCACCGCGGATGCCACGAGCGCGGGTGATAAGAAGAAGGTGTTGGCGCTCGCCGCAGCGGTGACGGACCTGGCGAACGCGAAGCGCTAAAGCGGTAGGTGGTTTACCGGAGCCGGACGGCGGGACATCCGCCGTCCGGCTCTTTGCACGTGTGGACGGCACGACACACTGACCGCAGTGCACCGTTTTGGTTCACGAGGGGTAGGTGTTTTCCGACATTGACCACCGCCCGCGTCGCTTGCTAGGATTTCGCTCACCAATGGCGCGACGCAATGAGCCGTTATGGGCCTGGGCCCGCGTCCGCGGCGACGCGAATCACGGCGTGCGCCGCGGGGCGTGGTACCGCGTGATCCGGTTCACGTCCGAGAATGCGTTGCTCGCGGTGGCGCACAACCAGGTGCGCGTGCCGCGCCGTGACCTCGATGCGAGCTACACGCGGCCGCTGCAATGGTCGATCGTCCACCGGCCCGCGGACGCGAAGAATCTCCCCGTTGACTGGGGCGATCGCTATGCAGTCTGCCCCGTGTGCGCCACCCGCGCGCCGCTCAAGAATCATCCCGCTAAGCAGCGCTGCCCCACCTGCAACGGCCTGTTCGAGGTCAGCTGGCCTTAGACGGCCGGATGCGGTGCCCCTGATACGTCACTTACAGCCGATCTTCCCTGAGCCGCCGCCCCGGCTGATGCCGCCGCTGACGCTGGTCTTCAACCGGCGCAGCGATGAGGTCGGCTCGACCGGCGAAACACCTGAGAATGCCGTCCCGATCCCGAGCGACACCACCCATTGCGGCGACGAGCTGGTCAGGCCGTGGCCCACATCCACGGTGAAGGCGAGCGGTCCGGCCACGGCATAGCTCACGCCCGCACCGACCGTGCGCGTGAGCGGCTGGGTCGAGTCGGCATGGCCCACATCGCCGCCCACGGATCCATCGACGATCCAGCGCGGCGCCACAGTGTACGCCGCCTCGAAGGCCAGCGACGTCGCCTGCGGTGCGCTCAAGGCCGACTGCGTGCCGAGTCCCGAAAACCCGTGGCTGCCGCTCGCCGATAGCCGTAGCCCCTCGCTCGGCGCCACGTCCACGCCCGCGTCCATGCCCCAGGAGGTCTGCCCGGTGCCCAGTCCGCAGGTGGCGTTGCCCGTGGGCAACGTCGCGACCAGCGCCGCGCCGAGCGTCGGTGACCACGTGCCGGCGAACGTGTGCGCGGCGCCCGCCATGAGTGGCAGGTCGCCCAGCCCGGTGCTCGAGACCGTGCCGTTCGAGACATGCACGTAGGCGGGCACTGCTGAGAGGGTGAGCCACGGGCCCACTTGATATTGCAGGATGGCGCTCAGCCCGCGTTGCGAGCGTACATCGCTGATTTTTGCTGAGCCGAGCGTGAAGCCGAAACTTGCCTGCGCTGCGCCGACCACGGGCACACTAGCAGCGGCGGCGACGCCGATGATGAAGCGAAGTCGAGGATGCATGACCATCAAACCCGGGGAAGCCCCGATTGGTCACGCCCACTGTTGCCGGACGGAACGCGCATGTGACCTTGCGCCCGCCCGGGAGTCCTTGCTCTCGGTAGCACCAACGTCCCCAGCCAGGAGCAACAGGTTATGAGGATCACGCATGTCACGAGCGCGCTGATCGCGCTCACCATCGGCGCAGCGGCCGTGGCCGTCGCACAGGCGACGCACGGCGCCAAGCCGCCGACGCAGCACGGGCAGATGAGTCACGCGTCGCCGTCCACGCCGACCGCGACCAAGACGACGTTCAAGGGCATCGCGGCGAAGCTCGGCACCACGCCCGACGCGCTGGAGTCGGCCTACACCGCGGCCAAGCAGGCGAACCCCAAGCTGACGCGCGGTCAGTTCGTCGCGGCCAACGTGGTGGCGAAGAATCTGGGCGACAAGAACCCCGCCATCACGACCCAGGCGCTTCTCGACGGTCTGCAGAGCGGCAAGAGCCTCGGCCAGACGCTGCAGGGTCTCGGGGTGAGCGCGAGCGACGCCGACAAGGCGCAAGACGCAGCCAACAAGGAGATTCGTGAGGCGAACCGCGGCGGCAAGTCCACGTCCGCGGCCAAGCCGGACTCAACGAAGATGCACTAACGCAGCGACGACTGTGATGACCCCGGGGCGAGTGCCCCGGGGTTTTTGTCTTAGCTCTTTGGCGGACCCAGCCGCTCGCTGTCGCGCTGCTGCGCGATCATGCGCTCGGCAAAGTCGAGACGTTCTTCGATTTCCCCGAGCCGCTTCTGTAGGTCGTCCACCGCCTCGCTCAAGCGCGTCGTGTCGGCGTCGGGCAGCCCCTGCCGGTCGAAGCGGCTGAAGCGACCCCGCATCGCGGGTATGACTGCCCTGCCCAACGAGCTCGCGAGGATGATCACGGCGACGCCGAGTGCCCAACCGGGAATACCCCAGAACATGCGCTACCTCCTGGTCCAGCCGAGCGGCGCGATGTCGTGTGACGTCGCGCGCGCGTGATCCTGCGCCGCCTTAAGGTGCCGCTCATACTCCGGGCGCCAGGCCGCGGGCAGGTGCTCCCGAAAATACGCGGCGGTCATCACCGCGCCGCGCGGCACCGCCGCCGCGCCGAACCCGACGGCCACGACGTCGCCCAGAAAACAAGTCGAGCTGCCCGTGTCCATCGCATTCACCACGCGGCATTCGAAGTGGGCATAACACTCGTCCAGAATCGGCACGCCGGTGGTACCCGGGCGGTGCGGCACGGCGGCGAGTTTCTCGATCGCGCGGCCGCTCTGAAAACCGAGATGATGAATCAGGTCGTACTGATCGGTGCGCAGCAAGTGCAACGCGAAGCGGCCCGTCTCGAAGATCAACCCGTGGCTGAAGTTGAACTTGTGAATGAAGACTGCCAGCCGCGGGATGTCGGGCACGATCGACGCGCGGATCGCGCTGTCGATGATCAGGCCGTTGCCCTTGTTGCCCCGCGCCGACGTGATCGCGACCACGGGAGACGTGAGATTGCGCAGCAGCTGGTAGATCTCCGCGGGGGCGGGCTCGGACATAGATTACAATATATGGGGCACCTCCCTGACCGCTTCCGCGCGCTGGTGATCGCCGCCCAGCTGTTCCGACGGCCCGGCACGGCCGTCGTCGCGGTGTCGGGCGGCACGGACTCGGTGGCGCTGCTCGATCTCCTGGTGGGTGTCGCCCCCGAGCTCGGTCTCATGCTGGTCGTGGCACACGCCGACCACGGCATTCAGCCGGGGAGCGGGGCAGTCGGGCAGGCGGTGGCGGAGCTCGCCGCCCGGTATGGGCTCGCGTTCGAGCTGGGCGAGCTGAACCTCGGTCCCACGGCGACGGAGACCGTCGCCCGGCGCGCGCGCTACGCGTGGCTCGGCGAGGTACAGCGCCGCCGCGAGGCCCGCTACCTCGTCACCGCCCACCACCAGGACGATCAAGCCGAGACCGTGCTGCTGCGGGCGCTCAAGGGCAGCGCCCCCGCCGGGCTCGCCGGGATGCCCGCGCGCGGCCGGGGCGGCCTGATCCGGCCGCTGCTGCCGTTCACCCGCGCCGAGCTGGCCGCACACGGCGCCGCCCGCGGCCTGCCGTTCTACGAGGATCCTGCGAACGCCGATCCGCGTCATCTGCGTAGCTGGCTGCGCACGGCGTTGCTGCCCGCGCTCGCCGAGCGCTTGGGCACGCGCGTGCGCGACGATCTGTTGCGCTTGGGTCGCGCGGCGGCGTCGGAGCGTCGCGCGTGGGACGCCGTGTTGGAACTCGTTCCCGACCTTGCACTTCACGTCGACGCGCACGCGTTCGATGTTGCTCGCGACGCGCTGCTGGGCTATGATAAAACGTTGTCCGTCGCGCTGTTGCGCGCGGCGGCGCGGCGCACGGGCCTCGTGCTCGGTCCCGCGCGCGCACGCCAGTTGTTGGCGCTGGCGCGCCGACCGTCGGGGCGGCGGTTGCCGCTGGGGCAGGGGTGGATCGCCGAAGTGCAGTTCGACCGCCTGCGCGTCACGCGCGGCTTCGCCTGCGCCGCCGAAGAGGTGAATCCGTCCGACGCGCAGGGCGCCGCGGTGTTCGGCGCCTTCACGCTGACCTGGCGGCCCGAGGCCGCTCCCCCGCGCGTCGGGCGCGACGGCTGGACCACCTGGATGGCTGACACCGATTGGCAAATTCGCTCGGGCCGGCCGGGCGACCGGCTGCAGCCGCTCGGCGGCACGGGCCGGCGCGAGCTGCGGCGGGTATTGATGGAGGCGCGAGTGCCGCGGGGCGAGCGGGCGCAGTATCCGGTCGTGGCTCGCGGTGAAACCATTCTATGGGTTCCCGGTATCTGCAGGTGCGCGGACGCGTTGCCCGCGCCCGGAACCAGGGCGGTGCGGGTTGACGTTACCCCTAGTGGCGGACCGGCGGACCGGCGGGCGTAAGCTCAAACGCATCGTGTTCGACAAGGACACGATCGCGCACCGCGTGGTCGAGCTGGGACAGGACATCACCACCGCCTATCCGGACGGCGAGCTGGTCGTGCTGGGGCTCCTCAAGGGCAGCTTCATTTTCTTGAGTGACTTGGTGCGGTGTATCGACCGGCCGCTGCAGGTGGATTTTCTCGTGGCCGCGAGCTACGGCAGCGACACGGTGTCGAGCGGCAATGTCCGCCTGCTGTACGATCCGGAAACGGTCCTCAAGGGGAAGCACATCCTGCTGGTCGAGGACATCGTCGACACCGGCCGCACGTTGAACCGGCTGGTCAAGCTGCTGCGGGAGCGGCAGCCGTTGAGCCTGGAGATTTGCGCGTTGTTGGACAAGCACATTGCGGAGCACTTGGAGCTGGAGCCGGCGTTCCTCGGGTTCGATTGCCCCAACGAGTTCATCGTGGGCTACGGCCTCGATCACGCCGAGAACTTCCGGCACCTTCCTTATATAGCGAGTCTGACGTAGATGCCGAATCGCATACCGCCGCCGCCCCGGGAGTTGAACTGGGCCCGCATGCTGCGGACGCTGTCGTTTTGGGCCCTCTTGATCGTGGGGTCCGTGGCCCTCGTGAAGTTCGCGGGCGGCCGGGGCCAGGACGCGGTCGAAATCTCGTATACGCAGTTCTCCCAGCAGTTGTCGGATAGCAACATCGCGGCCGTGGAGGTTACCGAGCGCCAGCAGGTGCGCGGGGATTTCCGCCACGCCATCCCCGAAGGCCGCCGTAGCGCCGACAAGTTCACGACGCTGTTGCCGTTCGAGTCGACCGACGCGTGGACGACGTTGCTGCGCGCCAAGGGCGTAGACGTGAAAGCCAAGGAGCCCAAGCAGTCGATCGGGCTGTTCCTGATGAACCTGTGGCCGCTCCTGCTGATCGCGGGCTTGATGATTTTCATGCTGCGGCAGATGCAGCAGGGCGGCAACCGCGCCTTCGCATTCGGCAAGTCCAAGGCCAAGCTGCTCACAGGCGACACCCCCAAAGTCACCTTCGCCGACGTGGCTGGCTGCGATGAAGCGAAACAGGAGCTCGAGGAGATCATCGAGTTCCTCAAGGATCCGCAGCGCTTCCAGCGGCTGGGCGGCCGGCTGCCCAAAGGCTGCCTGCTGATCGGGCCGCCGGGTACCGGCAAAACGCTCTTGGCCAAGGCCGTGGCGGGCGAGGCGGGGCGGCCGTTCTTCTCGATGTCGGGATCGGACTTCGTGGAGATGTTCGTGGGCGTGGGCGCGTCGCGCGTACGCGACCTGTTCGAGCAGGGCAAGGCGCACGCGCCGTGCATCATCTTCATCGACGAGATCGACGCGGTGGGCCGCCACCGCGGCGCGGGATTGGGCGGCGGCCACGACGAGCGCGAGCAGACGCTGAACCAGCTGCTCGTCGAGATGGACGGCTTCGAGTCCAACGAGGGCGTGATCCTCCTCGCCGCCACCAACCGGCCCGACATCCTCGATCCGGCGCTGCTGCGTCCGGGCCGCTTCGACCGCCAGATCGTGGTGGACATGCCCGACCTCAAGGGGCGGGAGCAGGTCCTGCGCGTGCACACCCGCAAGATCCCGCTCGCGTCCAACGTGAACCTCGAGCCCATCGCCCGGGGGACGCCGGGGCTCGCCGGCGCGGAGCTCGCCAACATCGTGAATGAGGCGGCGCTGCTCGCCGCCCGCCGCAACAAAGCCCACGTCGACCAGCAGGACCTGGAGGACGCCAAGGACAAGGTGATGCTCGGCCTCGAGCGCAAGAGCCGCGTCCTCTCCGATGAGGAGCGCCGCCTGGTCGCGTATCACGAGGCGGGGCATGCGCTCGTGTTACTCAGCGTGCCCGGCTCCGACCCGCTGCACAAAGTGACGATCATCCCGCGGGGCCGTGCCCTGGGGCTCACCGCCTACCTCCCGGAGGAGGAGCTGCACAAGTACACGAAGCAGTCGATCTTGGCGCGCCTCGCGATGGCGTACGGCGGCCGCGTGGCCGAGCAGCTGGTGTTCGGCCCGGACAAGGTCACGCCTGGGGCGGCTCAGGACATCCAAATGGCGACGAACGTCGCCCGGCGCATGGTGACGCAATTCGGCATGAGCGACGCCATCGGGCCGATCGCCGTGGGCGACCGCGAGCAGGAGATTTTTCTCGGACGCGAAGTCCTGCAGCGCCGTGAGATCTCCGACAGCACGGCGCAGCTGGTCGACGAAGAAGTGAAGCGCATTCTCACGAACGCCTTCGCCGACGCGACGCGCATCCTCACCGAGCGGCGCCCGGCGCTGGACCGGCTCGCGGCCGCCCTGCTGGAGCGCGAGACGCTCGACCGCAACGAGGTGGAGTTGGTGGTGGCGGGCAAGCCGCTGCCGCCGCAGGCGCCGCCCGTGGTACTCCCGCCGCGCGACCCGGGCCCCGTGAAGGACCGAGCGCCCGCGCCGGGTCTGGGCCCCGTGCTGGGCAATCCGCCGCCGGAGCCCGCCGGGGCGTGAAGCTCACCGCGCTCGCCGCGCACACACCCGAAGCGGTGCGCGCGGCGCTCGCGGCGCGCGGGTGGGAGTCGCAGGCGTCCTGGTTCGCCGCTACCGGCGTGCAACCGGTGGTGGTCCTTCTCGAAGACATCGACGACGCGGAACGCGAGGGCCTGGTGCACTGGAGCGCCAAGGCCGGCGCCGACGTGCTCACGGGCGTCGGGTGGGCGCTGGTCGCCACCGCCGCGAGCCGGCTCGCGCCGCTGGCGCGTCCCGACCGCGTGCCGGAGGCGCTCGCGGGGCTGTCGCCCGAGCTGGCGCGGTTCCTCGTGGCGCTCGCCGATCCACCGCGCGCGTGGGAGGTCCGAGGCACCACCGTCGCCCTCGATCGCCCGGTGATCCTCGGCATTCTCAACGTCACCCCCGATTCGTTCTCCGACGGCGGCAAATTCTCCGATGCCGAGCGGGCGCTCGCGCACGCCGAGCACCTGATGGCCGACGGCGCTCAGCTGATCGACGTCGGCGGGGAGTCCACGCGGCCCGGCGCGGGCGTGGTGGCGGCGGCGGACGAGATCGCGCGCGTGGTGCCGGTGATCGCGGAGCTGGCGCGCCGCAAGCTCGGGCTCGTAACGGTGGACACCCGCAAGGCCGAGGTGGCGCGCGCGGCGCTCGACGCCGGGGCTGTGGCCGTGAACGACGTCTCCGGACTGGCCTTCGACCCCGGGCTGGGCGAGACGGTCGCCCGCGCCGGGGCAGGGCTGATCGTGATGCACATGCGGGGCACGCCCGATACGATGGACCGGCTCGCGACCTATACGCACGTGGCGCCCGAGGTGGCGGCCGAGCTGTCCGGTGCCGCAGCGCGGGCCGAAAGGGCTGGGATTCCGCGCGAGCGGATCGTGGTGGATCCGGGATTCGGCTTCGCCAAGACGCCGGCACACAACCTCCGGCTGCTCGACGAACTGGCAACGATTGCCGGGCTAGGGTATCCTGTAGCGGTCGGACCGTCGCGCAAACGCTTTCTCGGAGCGGCCACCGGGCGTCCGGTGGAGGACCGCGACCGCGCGACGGCGGTGGCCTGTGCGTTGGCGTGGGAGCGCGGCGCCCGGATCTTCCGGGTGCACGACGCGGCGCTGGCGCGCGAGGCCCTCACCCTCGCGCACGCGGTGGGCACGCCCGGATGAACCTCGACGTCTTCAAGTTTCTGGCGCCGAAGCCCTGGCCCGACGTGGTGGAGATCCTCCTCGTCGCGTTCGTGGTGTATCGCTTCCTGCTGTTCCTCGTGGGGACGCGGGCGATCCAGATCCTCTTCGGGCTCGTCTTCCTGTCCCTCGGCTACTTCCTGGCGCTGCTCGCGCGCTTCACGATGATCTCTACGCTGCTCGGCATTCTGTTCACCTACGGCGCGTTTGTCGCCGTCGTGGTGTTCCAACCCGAGCTGCGGAACGCGTTGGCGCGCCTGGGCCAGTCGCGCTTCATGCGCGCCTTCGCCAAGGGCGACCGCCAGAGCGTGGCGGAAGAAATCGCCGAGGCGTTGGACCGGCTGTCGCGCGCCGGCACGGGGGCCATCATCGCGGTCGAAGGCGACATCGGCCTCGAGGAGTTCATCACGACCGGCGTGCCGATGGAGGCGAAAGTCTCGGCCGATCTCGTGACCACGATCTTCACGCCGTACTCGCCGCTGCACGACGGCGCCGTGCTGGTGCGCGGTGACCGCATCATCGGTGCGGGCTGCGTGCTGCCGCTCACGCAGTTCAAGGTGGCGGACAAGTCGCTCGGCACGCGCCACCGCGCCGCGCTGGGCCTGTCAGAAGAGACCGACGCGACCGTGCTCGTGGTGTCGGAGGAGACCTCGACCATCTCCGTCGCGAGCCACGGGGTACTGCACCGCCCGCTCACTGCGCAGCAGGTCCGTGACCTGCTGTCGGGCGCCGTGTCGCACCTCGAGGGCACCGAACACATCGCCGTTTCCGCTCACTAGTGCGTCCGAACTATCGCGCGGCGCTTGGCGTCGGGGCCGTCGCGCTGCTCGTCTATCTGCTGACGCTCGCGCCTACGGTCACGCTATGGGACGCGGGCGAGTTTCTCACCGCGGCACGTACCCTCGGCATCCCGCACCCGCCCGGCACGCCGCTCGTGGTGCTGCTGGGCCACGTGTGGGGCCAGGTGGTCTTCTTCGGCAACTACGGGTGGCGGTTGAACCTGCTCTCCGCCCTGTCCTCGGCGGTGAGCGCGGGCTTCTTCTTTCTCATCGCCGAGCGCGCGTTGGCGGGAGAAGAGCGCCTGATCCAGACGGCCGGGGCGGCCGCGGCTGCGCTGCTCGCGGCGTTCACGTTCACGCACTGGCAAAACAGCAACGAAACCGAGGTGTACGCGCTCGCCACGACGGGTATCGCGGGCGTCGCGTGGCTGGCGTTGCGCTGGCGCGACCAGCGCGCCGACCCCGGCGCGGCCCGGCTGCTGTTGCTCGCGGTGTACGTGCTCGGTCTGGCTATGGGCACGCACCTGCTCACGCTGCTCGTGGGCCCCGCGCTGTCGCTGTTCGTGTGGCATGTGCTGCACGCATCGCCGGCACCGGATCCGGCGGAGCGCGAGCGCGATTGGGCGGTGTGGGGCGGCCTCACCAGCGTGTGGGTGCTGCTCGTCGCGGTCGGGATCGGCAGCACTTGGCTCACCGTGCTGGCGCTGCTCGCCGTGATCGCCGCGCTGGGCTGGGGTGTACGAACGCGGGCCTGGCTCTTTCCCGTCGCGGCGCTCGTCGTCGGCGCGGTGGGCGTTTCGACGTACCTCTTCCTTTATATCCGCTCGGCCCAGAATCCCTGGCTCGATTCCGCCGATCCCGAGACGTGGGGCCGCCTGCTCGGCGTGATCCACCGCGTGCAGTATCCGGTGCGTAGTCCGCTCGACAATCCGTTGTTCACGCACGGCCCAGGGAACCCGGGCCGCACCCTCGTCATCACCGCGCAGCAGCTCGTCAACTACGCGCAGTATTTCAATTGGCAGTGGGGGCGCGCCCTCGGACCCGGCGCGGTATTCGCCACGGCGCTGTTCGCGGTGCTGGGCGCCGTCGGGTTCACCGAGCTGTACCGCCGCGACCGCGCGATCTTCCTGCTGCTCGGCACGATCTGGCTCGTCACGGGGCTCGGACTGGTCGTCTACATGAATTTCAAGCCCGGGTATGCATTGTTCTGGGGCCAGTACCCGAGCTGGACGCAGCATGAAGTGCGCGAGCGCGACTACTTCTTCACGGTGAGCTTTCTCGCTTGGGGACTCGCCTCCGGCGTGGGTCTCGTGCCCGTGGCGCGCGCCGTCGCCGAGCAGTTCGGCGTCCGGTGGCGCGCGGCGGTGGCCGTCGTGCTGCTGCTACCGCTGGTGGGGAACTGGAGTGCCGCCAGCCGGCGCGGGCCGGACGCGACGCTGGCACGCGACGTCGCGTGGAATATCCTGCAGTCGATCGAGCCGTACGGCATCCTGTTCACGCAGGGCGACAACGACACCTACCCGCTGTGGTATGCGCAACAGGTCGAAGGCCTGCGGCGCGACGTCACGGTGGTGAACTTGTCGCTCGCGAACACAGACTGGTATCTGCGCAGCCTGCGCGACCACCCGCCCGCGCGGTTCGAGACGGCCGCGACGCTGTCGCCCTACGTCCTCGTCCACGGCGACGAGCCGCGCCAGCCGGTGATCAATCTCACCGACTCGAGCATCGCCCAGCTGGAGCCCTTACGGCTCGACACCGCGACGACGCTGCGGGGTGCCGGCCTCGAGCTGCAGTTCCAGCGCGGGCAGGTGCTCCTGGTGCGCGACGCCGCGATGCTGCGAATTATCGTGCAGCAATTGCCGCTGCGCGGCGTGTACTTCGCGTTCACGGGACCCGACGGCATCGACCTGCGGAGCCATCTGGTACGCCAGGGGCTGGTGCTGCGCGTGGTGCCCGGCGATGCGCTGCACCAGCGGGGCGTCGTGCCCGCGCTCGACTCCAGCGGGCTCGACACGGCGCGCACCGCGTGGTTGCTGGATTCGGTGTATCACTATGGCGGTCTCGACCGCGCGCACGCGGCGAAGCTCGAGGGCGGGGCGCGGCAGATGGCGGCGTCGTTCGCGGGCCCCTACGTGGAGCTCGGTGCAGTGGCCGAGCGCGCAGGCGATATCGCGGAGGCGGCGCGGCGGTTGGTGCAAGCGCAGGCGCTCGCGCCGTCGCCCCAGCTGGCGGGCCTCGTCCACGCGCTCGATTCCGCGGCCCGGGCCCCACGGCCCGTGCCGCCGCCCGTGCGCCGGCGCCGCCGCTAGATTCCCACCCCCCTCACGGGTATTATCCCCGGTTATGGATTTCGGGGCTTTGCCCGAGCGCTTGCACCACATACGCGCGGAAATCGCGCGGCAGCAGGCGGCGGGCGGGTGGACGCACCCGGTCACCATCGTCGCGGTGACGAAAGGCTTCGGGGCGGACGCGGTCGCCCGGGCGCTGGCGGCGGGACTCACCGACATCGGTGAGAACCGCGTGCAGGAGGCGCTCGACAAGATGGCAGCGCCGGAGACGGCGGGCGCGACGTGGCACCTGATCGGGCACCTGCAACGCAACAAGGCCAAGCTCGTGCCCGGCCGCTTCGCAGTGGTGCAGTCGCTCGACACGGGCGATCTGGCGCTCGAGCTGGACCGCCGCGCCGCGGCGGCCAACACCACGCTGCGGGTGCTGGTGCAGGTGAACGTGGCGGGGGAAACGCAGAAGGGCGGGTGCGCGCCGGAGCAGGCGCCGGCACTCGCGCGACAGGTGGCGGGGCTCGCGCATCTGCGCCTCGAGGGTTTGATGACGCTGGCGCCGTTCACCGACGACGTCGCGATCCAGCGCCGCACGTTTCGCGCCTTGCGCGAGCTGCGCGACGCGCTACAGCAGGGGGACTTATGGCTGCCGACGCTCTCCATGGGGATGTCCGCCGACTTCGCTACAGCAGTCGCGGAGGGAGCCACGACGATCCGGTTGGGTACGAGCCTGTTCGGCCCGAGGGCGGCGTGACCGACGACGCCTTCGCGCTGACGCCGCTCGACATCCGCAAGCAGGAATTCCACAAGACGCTGCGCGGCTACGACCCGCGCGAGGTCGAGGACTTCCGCATCCGCGCGGCCGACGCGCTGGAGCGCACCATCCGCGACCGCTCCGTCCTGGAGGAGCGGATCGCCGCCTATGCCGAGCAGTTGCACGAATTCCGCCAGCGTGAGCACGCGATGAACGAGGCGCTGGTGGCCGCGCAGCAGCTGCGCGCCGAGACGCGCGCCGCAGCGGAGCGCGAAGCCCAGGTGATCGTGCGCGAAGCCGAAGCCGAGGGCCGCCGCATCGCCGACGAGGCCCGCAACGCGGAACAAGACGTGCGCCGCCAAATGGACGAAGCCCAGCGCCAGTTCGACACCTACTTGGCGCGCTTCCGCGCCCTGCTCGAGCGCCAGCTCGCCGAGCTGAGCGCCCTGGAAGGCCAGGGGTGAAGGCGTACCCAACCCTCGATCCGCAGATCACCGCGGATGGGCTGGAGAAGCAGCTCCTCGCGACCTGGAAGCACGAGCGCCTGTTCCAACAGGTACAGGAGGCGACCCGCTACGGGCCGCCGTTCGTGTTTTTCGAGGGTCCGCCGACCGCCAACGGCCGCCCCGGCATCCATCACGTCTTCTCGCGCACCATCAAGGACCTGATCTGCCGTTATCACACCATGCTGGGGCAGGGCGTCACCCGCATCGCGGGGTGGGACACGCACGGCCTCCCCGTCGAGATCGAAATCGAGAAGCAGCTGCAGATCTCCGGCAAGCCGCAGATCGAAGCGTACGGCGTGGCGAAGTTCAACGCGCTGTGCCGCGAGAGCGTGTTCACGTACAAGGGCGACTGGGAAGCGCTGTCGGACCGCATCGCCTATTGGCTCGACTACGAGCACCCCTACGTCACCTACACCAGCGACTACATCGAGACGGTGTGGTGGCTCCTCAAGAAGTTGTACGACAAGCAACTGCTGTACCGCGGTCACAAGGTCCTGCCGTATTGCCCGCGTTGCGGTACGGCGCTGTCGTCGCACGAGCTGGCGCAAGGCTACGACACCGTGCGGACCAACTCCGTGTTCGTGACCTTCCCGCTGGCGGAGGACCCCAAGCGGCAGCTCGTCGTGTGGACCACGACGCCCTGGACGCTATTGTCCAACGTCGCGGTCGCCGTGCACCCGGAGCTCGAGTACGGCGAGTACGAAGTGGCGGGCGTGCGCTACATCGCCGCCGCGGCCCGCGCGCACGACGTGAAAGTCGGCGGCAAGCCGCTGTCCGAGGCCCCGCGCGTGGGGTCGCTCACCGGCCGCGAGCTGGTGGGGAAGCACTACGTGCGCCCGCTCGATCTCGTGGACTTGCCGCCCGACGGGTCGCGCTGGGTGATCGTCGCGGCGCCGTTCGTGTCGGCCGACGAGGGGACCGGCCTCGTGCACATGGCGCCTGCCTTCGGCGCCGACGACTACGCCACGGGCCAGCAGCACGGCCTGGCGTTCGTCAATCCGGTGGCGCCCGACGGCACGTTCCGCGGGACCACCGCGCCCGAGCTCGAGGGCAAGCTCGTCACCGACAAAGCGACGAACCAGCTCATCATCGATCGCCTGAAGCAGCTGGGGCGCTGGCTCGAGACGCGGCCGATCACGCATACCTATCCGTTCTGTTGGCGGTGCGATTCGGCGCTGATCTATTATGCCCGCAGCTCCTGGTTCGTGCGCACCACGGCCTTCAAGGCGCGCATGATCGAGCTGAATGCCGAGGTCGACTGGCACCCCGCCGAAGTAGGCGCCGGGCGTTTCGGCGCGTGGCTCGAGAACAACGTCGACTGGGCGCTGTCGCGCGACCGCTACTGGGGCACGCCGCTTCCGGTGTGGGAGTGCGATAAGGACCACGAGCACCGCGAGGTGATCGGCTCCTACCAGGAGCTGGCCGAGCGCGCGCCGCAGATGATGACGGCGGGTTCGACCCGCACAAGCCGCACATCGACGAATACACCTGGGCGTGCAAGACCTGCAAAGGCACCATGCACCGCGTCCCCGAGGTGATCGACGCGTGGTTCGACTCCGGCGCGATGCCATATGCCCAATGGCACTACCCCTTCGAGCACCAGGCCGAGTTCGAGTCGCACTTTCCCGCGGACTACATCTGCGAGGGCGTGGACCAGACCCGCGGCTGGTTCTACTCGCTGCTGGCGATCGCCGCCGGCGTGTTCGACAAGCCGGCGTACCGGCATGTCATCGTGAACGAGCAGGTGCTGGACGAGCAGGGCCAGAAGATGTCGAAGAGCCGCGGCAACATCGTGAACCCGTGGCAGGTGATCGAGCGCTACGGCGCGGACGCGGTCCGGCTCTACTTCCTCGGTCCGAGCCAGGTGTGGCTCCCCAAGCGCTTCGACGCGGCTCAGGTCGGCGAAGTCACGAGCGACCTGCTGGTGAAGCTGCGCGAGCTGTACAAGTTTTTCACCTGGTCGGTGGAAGGCTGGACGCCGGCGGCCGGCGCGCCGCCCGTGGCCGAGCGGCCGCTGGTGGACCGCTGGCTGCTGGCGCGGCTTGACGAGGTGACGGCGGCGGTGCGCGCCGCCTGGGACGGCTACGACGTCACGGCCGGCGTTCGCGCCATCATGGAATTTGTGGTGGACGATCTGTCCAACTGGTACGTGCGGGTGAATCGCCCGCGGTTCTGGGCGCCCGACCGCGCCGCCGATACCGCGGCCCTCGCGACGCTGCACGAGGCGCTGGTCGCGGCCTGCCGCCTGCTCGCGCCGGCCGCGCCCTTCCTCACGGACTTCCTGCACCGGGCGCTTGCGGGAACTCCCGTGCACCTGGCGCGTTTCCCCTCCGTGCAGGGGCGGCGCGAGCCGGAGCTGCTGCTGGCCATGGGCGCCGTGCGGCGCCTCGTGACGCTGGCGCGCGCGGCCCGCGAGGCCAAGAGCCTGCGCGTGCGACAGCCCGTGGCCCGGATTCAGGTGTCCGTGCCGCCCGCCGTGCGGGGCAGGGCCTTCTCCGACCTGTTAGATATCCTGGCCTCGGAAGTCAACGCCAAGGCATTCGAGGTGCTGGAATCGGATCACGACCTGGTCACGCTGCAGGGTCGCGCCAATTTCCGGAGCCTCGGCAAGCGGTATGGCAAGGACACGCCGCGGGCGGCGGCAGTGGTGTCGCAGCTCACCGCGCCGCAGCTCTTGGCGTTGGAACATGGGGAGACGGTGCGGCACGGGGAGTGGGCGTACCACCCCGAAGACGTGACCGTCACGCGCGAAGTGACGAGCGAGTGGCTGGTACAGGCCGACGGACCGTACGTGGCGGCGCTCGATCCGGCGCTCACACCGGAGCTGGTCCAGGAGGGCCTGGCGCGCGAGGTCGTGAGTCGGGTGCAGCGCCTGCGGCGCGACGCGGACTACGCCTACGCGACGCGCATCGAGTTGAGCGTGAGCGGGGCGCCCGACGTGCTCGCTGCCGTGGAGGCGTTTCAGGATTACGTGACCGGCGAGACGCTGGCCAAGAAGCTGGTGCTGGGCACGGCGCTCGACACGGCGGACGTGCGCAAGGACGTGGACATCGACGGACGCCGCGTGAGCATCGCGCTGCGGCGCCACGACGGACGAAAGGGTGAGACGCGATAATGCCGACGAAATCGACCAAGGGCGCGAAGCCGAAGCCGTCCAAGGGCCTGAGCAAGAAGCAGCTCCAGCACCTGGAGAAGCGGCTGCACGAGGAGCGCGCGCGTGTGATGAAGGAGCTCGGCTACTACGGCGAGTCCTTCAACTCGAGCCTGCAGGCCTCCGACGGCGACCTGTCCAGCTATTCGTTCCATATGGCCGATCAGGGGACCGACGCGATGGAGCGCGAGAAGGCGTTCCTCTTTGCGTCGCAGGAAGGGCGCTACCTCTGGCACGTGAACGAGGCGCTGCGGCGCCTGTACCGCTCCCCGGAAACCTTCGGCAAATGCGAGCAGTGCGGCGAAGAAATCGGCTTCGACCGGCTCGACGCGCTGCCGCACGCGCGGCTGTGCATCAAGTGCAAGGCGAAAGAGGAAGATGGCAAGCGCCGCTGACCGCCGGTTGTTCTGGGGGACGACGCTCGGCGTGCTGTGCCTCGATGTCGTCAGCAAACTGTGGGCGGAGCAGTCGCTGGCCCGCCGCCTGCCGCTCAACGTGGTGGGCGAGTTGGTGCAGTTCAACCTCGTCTACAACAAGTGCGCCGCCTTCGGCATCTGCCTGGGCGAGTACTCGCGCTGGATTTTTCTCGTCCTCGCGATCGTCGCGCTCTTCGTCCTGGGCTCGATGGTGCGCCACACCCGTCCCGGCGATCGCGTCCGGCTCGGCGTGCTCGGGCTGCTGTGCGCCGGCGCGGCGGGCAACATCGTGGACCGCGTGCGCAGCGCGCAGGGCGTGGTGGATTTCATCTTCGTCAACGTCGGCGTCGGCGACTGGCGCTGGCCCACGTTCAATGTGGCGGACTCCGCCATCACGGTGGGCGCCTGCGCCCTGTTCGTGATCCTGTGGCTCGAGGGCAAGCCCCACGATTCCGTGAAGGAGGCCGGGACCGCGGCGGCGCCGTGAGCGCCGCCGCGCCCCTCGCCATCCGGTTCTGCGTCGCGGCCGCGACCACCGAGCGCCTCGACCGCTTTCTCGCCGACCAGCTCGCGCTGTCGCGCACACAAGCCGCCCGTCTCATTGCCGAGAAGCTCGTGACGGCCGCCGAGCGCCCGCTGCGCGCGTCCGCCCTGCTCGAGCGCGGCGCCGAAGTCACCGTCCAGTTCCCGCCCGACGCCGTGCCCCGCACCTACGCTCCCGCTCACGCCGAGCTGCGCTTCGTGTTCGAAGACGAGCACCTCGCGGTGCTCGACAAGCCCGCGGGTCTCGTCGTGCATCCCGGGCCCGGCCATTGGGAGGACAGTCTCGTCAACATCCTCGTCGGACGCGGCGTCGATTTATCCACCGGCGCCATGCCGGGCCGGCCGGGGATCGTGCACCGGCTCGACCGTGATACGTCCGGGCTGATGCTGCTGGCCAAGACGGACCAGGTGCACCGCCGTCTCGCCGCCGCGATCGAGCAGCGTCGCGTGGAGCGCACGTATGCCGCGCTGATCTGGGGCCACCTCGCCAAGAGCCCGGTGGAGATCACCGCGCCCATCGCGCGCGATAAGAACGAGCGCAAGCGCATGGCGGTGCAGGCGGGCGGGCGGCACGCGGTCACCTTCGCCACGGTCGTGGCGCGCTGGGAACTGGCCGAGCTCGTGCGCGTGACGCTCGGCACCGGCCGCACGCACCAGATCCGCGTGCACCTCGCGCACGTCGGGCATCCCGTGGTGGGCGATCGCGAATACACCTACGGCGGCAGCCGCCGCGTGACGCCCTCGCGCCGCCCGGAGGCGGAGCGGCTCGAGTCGCTCGCACCGCGCCAGCTGCTCCATGCGGCGGCATTGACGCTGGCGCATCCGGTTACCGGCGTGCAACTCGCCCTGCGTTCGGAGTGGCCCGCCGATTTACGCCCCGCGCTCGCCGCCGCCGCCGCTGATCCGACTTTGCTTGCTGAACGTAACCCCTTGCAGTATCTTCGTTTCTTCCAATCCGATGAGTGACGCCGCCGCGGTTCGACTGCTCGTCTTCCGGGTGGGTAGCCTCGCCTGCGCGGCCGAAGTGGAGAGCGTCCGCGAGATCCTCCCGCGGCTCGCGGTCACCCGGATTCCCGGGGCGCCCCCGGTGGTGGCGGGACTCGTCAACGTCCGCGGCCAGATCGTGACGGTCGTCGAGGGGTGGCGGGCGTTGCACCAGGCGGCGCCGCAGGAGTCCGACGCCGGCGGCACGACGATGCTGCTCCAGGTCGGCGGCGGCCGGGTGTTGGGATTCACGGTAGACGAAGTGCTGGACCTGCTCGCGGTGCCGGACGCCGCGCTGGAGCGGCGCGACGCGCTGCCCGGCGTGGATCCCACGCTGGTGCGAGCGGTCGGGCGCCGTGCCGGCCAGCCATTCGTCGTGCTCGACACGGACGCGCTGCTCGGACCCATTTTGTCTTCTTAGGGAGGTTGTGTGAGCCATACCGTCCTCGTCTGCGATGACGCCATCTTCATGCGGACGATGATCAGCGACATTCTCGCGCAAGCGGGTTTCGAGGTCGTGGGGGAAGCCGAGACGGGCACGCAGGCGGTCGAGAAGTACCACCAGCTCAAGCCCGATCTCGTCACCATGGACATCGTCATGCCCGATATGGGTGGCATCGATGCCGTGCGTGAGATCGTCAAGAAGGATCCCGACGCGAAGATCCTGATGTGCAGCGCGATGGGACAGCAGGCGCTGGTGGTCGAGGCGATCCAGGCGGGTGCCAAGGACTTCGTCGTGAAGCCGTTCCAGCCGTCCCGGGTGCTGGAAGCGGTACAGCGCGTCCTCGGGTAGCTCATGGATCTGTCGCAGTACGCCGAGTTGTTTCTGGCCGAGAGCCGGGAGCATCTGGGCGCCTGCAACCAGCTCCTGCTGGAATGGGAGCGGAACCCCCAGGCGACCGAGCCCGTGGGCGGAATTTTCCGCGCGGTCCACACGGTCAAGGGGATGGCGGCGACGATGGGCTACGCCCGCGTGGCGGAGCTGTCGCACCGCATGGAGAACCTGCTCGACCTGCTGCGCCGCGGCGGGCGCAAACCCACCGACGACCTGCTGCAGCTCCTCTTCCGCGCCACCGATGCCCTCGAGCGCGCCATCGACCTGTCGGTCGCGGGTCGCGACCGCGAGGCCGACGTCGCCGGGATCGCCGCCGAGCTCGACGCGGCCGCGCAGCGTTTCGCCCCCGCCGACGCCAAGGCCGCCAAAGCGGCGGCCGTCACCGCGCCCCCGCCGCCGACCGAGCCGCCCGCTGGGGGCCGCCTGGTGCAGGTGACGCTGCGCACCGAGACGCCGCTGAAGGGTGTGCGCGCGCTGCTGGTGCTGCGCCGCGCGGAGGCGCTGGGGGCGGTGCATGGCGTGACGCCGCCGCTTGCGAGCTTCGAGGCCGACGACTTCGACGGCCGCTTCGCCCTCCGCCTGGCGAGCGAGACGGCGGCCGCGGACATCGAGAAGGCGCTGCGGGGCGCGGGCGACGTCGAGACGGTGGCGGTGGACGCGGTCGACACGGCGGGGGCCGAGCACCGGATCGAGCCGGGCGTCGTCGAGGCCGCCAAGGCGCGCCACATTCGCGTCGACCTGCGGCGCCTCGACGCGCTGATGGACCTGATCGGCGAGCTGACTATTACGCGCGGCCGCCTCAACGAGTTCGCGGCGCAGCGGCGCGACGTCGCCGTGGATGAGATGGCGCTGCAGGTCTCGCGGCTCTCCACCGAGCTGCAGTCGGAAATCATCCAGGCACGCATGACGCCGGTGTGGCAGGTGTTCGACCGCTTTCCGCGCCTGGTGCGCGACCTGGCACGCCAGCTCGCCAAGCAGGTGCAGTTCCGCGTCGAGGGCAAGGAGATCGAGCTCGACCGCGCCATTCTCGACGAGCTGGGCGATCCGCTGCTCCACCTGCTGCGCAACGCGGTGGACCACGGCATCGAGCCCGCCAACGAGCGGCGCCGCGCCAAGAAGCCCGTCGAGGGCACCATCGTGCTGGCGGCGGTGCGCGAGCGCGCCAGCGTCGCCATCACGATCACCGACGACGGCCGCGGCATCGATCGCGCTCGCATCCTCGAGAAGGCGAAGCGTGAAGGGCTCGTGGATCAGCACGCCGAGGCGCTGTCGGACGACCAACTGCTGCGGGTGATCGCCCGCCCCGGGTTCACCACGGCCGAGGAAGTGACCAACGTCTCGGGCCGCGGTGTGGGGATCGACGTCGTGGTGACGCGGATCCGCGCCCTGGGCGGCACGATCGAGATTCACACCGAGGTCGGCCGCGGCACCACGTTCGTGCTGCGGCTGCCGGTGACGCTCGCGATCGTGCGCGCCTTGATCGCCGACGTGGGCGGCGAGCGCTACGCGCTGCCGCTCACCTACGTTGCGGAGACCGTGGAATTCGGCGCGGCGCAACGCACCACGGTCGAAGGCCGCGAAGCGATGGTCCTGCGCGACCGCGTCGTGCCGCTGGTGCACCTGCGTACCCTGCTGGGCGTGCCGGGTGAGCCGCCGTCGGCGCGCCGTCCCGTGATCGTGCTGGAAGCGGGCGAGCGCCGCACCGGCGTCGTGGTGGACGGCATGGTGGGGCAGCAGGAAATCGTGGTGAAAGGGTTCGACGCGCCGCGCGGCACGCTGCCGGTGTTCAGCGGGGCGACGATCATGGGCGACGGAGTGCCGGCGTTGATTCTCGACGCCGGTGGGCTCGTGTAGAGGAGGGGGGATGGACGACGTCCGTGACCTAAAAGCGCTGCAGATCGACGCGCTCCGCGAAGTGGCCAACATCGGCGCGGGGCACGCCGCCACGGCCCTGTCGCAAATGACCAACCGGCGCATCATGATCAGCGTGCCGGAGATCAACATCGCGCGCCTCGAGGAGGTGCCCGAGCTGCTCGGCAGCGCGCAGGAGGTTGTGTGCGCGGTGCTGATGCACATGCTGGGCGACCTGACCGGACGCACACTGCTGCTCTTTCCGGAACCCGTCGGCCGCCGCCTCTGCGACATGCTGCTGCGCCGCCCGCTGGGCACCACCACGACGTTCGAGACCATCGAGCAGTCGGCGTTGAAGGAGGCCGGCAACATCCTGTCCGGCGCCTATATGAACGCCCTGTCGGACTTCATGGGCATGTTGCTGCTCCCGTCGGTCCCGAGCCTGGTCGTCGACCTGTCGGCCGCAGTGCTCACCACCACGTATCTCAACTTCGGGCACGATCGCGATTTCGTGTTCTGCGTCGAGACGGAGTTCCGCATCGATGCGGAAGAGGGCCTGCGGGGTCATTTCCTGCTGCTGCCCGACCTGGCCTCGCTCAAGGCCATCTTCGACGCCATCCGCTTGACCTGACCCGTGACGGCGCCGGCGCCCTCCGAACGCGACCTCGCCGTCCTCCGATCCTTCGCCCGCCGGATCGACGCTTCGGACGCCGGGGCGCATAACAATCTCGGCGTCCTGTACTATCAGAAGGGGCTGGTGGCCGAGGCGATCGCGGAGTTCACGCGCGCCCTCGAACTC
>Ga0209648_10000938_pt1 | contig 23189 bp, 22 predicted proteins | sample GraSoi2013_115cm_FD_185830 | JGI IMG/M metagenome (GOLD analysis project Ga0209648, IMG submission 185830) | Grasslands soil microbial communities from the Angelo Coastal Reserve, California, USA - Sample 9_17_2013_115cm (SPAdes) (version 2) | ecosystem: Environmental > Terrestrial > Soil >... | reverse complement strand
GACTCATGGCGCTGGCGGTGATTTTCCGGCGCTAGGTTTTCGGCGCTAGGTACCTCATGGATCTCCCCATCCGGCTGGGCGCGAGTTCCAGAATGAGACTCCCCATCCGGCGCTGGCGCGCCACCTTCCCCGCGAGCGGGGAAGTCACTTATCTATCTAGATCACATTCCTTTCTTTCACGAGTGAGCCCTTGGCGAACCGGGTGAAGGCGAATGGGGTGATGTCGATGTCGGACGTGCGATCCAGCAGGAGCTGGCTCAACAGCAGCGCGGCCGCCGGCGCCTGCATGAACCCGTGTCCGCTGAAGCCGGCCGCGCACCAGAAGCCCTCCACCTCGGGCACCGGGCCGAGGATCGCCTGGTGGTCTGGAGTCGTCTCGTAAAGGCCCGCCCAGGCGGTCTTGACCCCGGCCCCGGCCAGCGCGGGCGCGCGGCGCGCGGCCTCCTCGAACATCTTCTCCAGGAAGTTCCAGTTGACGTCGGTCGCGAATCCGGGCGCCTCGTCCCGATCGCTCATGCCCATGAGAACCCCGTCCCCCTCAGGGTGGAAATAAAAAGAGGTCCTGAAATCCACCGTCATGGGGTTGGTCCGCGGCACCGCCGGGAAAGCGCCTGTGACAGCGATATGGCGGCGGTACGGCAGAACAGGGATCTCGAGCCCCGCCATCCGGCCGATCGAAGCCGACCAGGCTCCCGCGCAGTTGAAGACCATCCGGGTCGCAACGTCGCCGGTCGATGTTCGAACGCCCTGCACCCGTCCCGCCGCGACATCCACGCCGATGACCTCGACGCCCTCTTTCAGGCGCGCACCGTGGCGCTTCGCGGCGGCAGCGTACCCGGAGGTGACGTCGGCCGGGCTCGCGATGCCGTCGGTTGGGCAGAAGGTGCAGCCGAGCACGTCCTCGACGTTCAGCACAGGCACCATGCGCGAGACTTCGGCCGCATCGACCCAGCGAGCCTCGGTCAGGCCCACGCGGTGCCACATCTCCATGTTGTTGCGAAAGTCCTCGACCTGCTGCGGAAGCGTGAGGACGAAGAGGTAGCCGATCTGCCGGAAGTCGGCCGGGTGGCCGGTCTCCGCTTCGAAGTCCGCGAGCATCTTCACCGAGAGACGCTGAAGACGGACGTTGGCTTCCATCGAGAACTGCTGCCGAACGCCACCCGCGCATTTGCCGGTGGATTGAGAGCCAAGGGTTTCGCGTTCGAGGAGCAGGACGTCCACGTTGCGCCTGGCCAGCTGGTAAGCCAGCGCGCAGCCCATGATTCCGCCCCCCACAACGACTACATCAGCGCTTTCCATGACCTTCCACAGCGTGCGAGCCCGGCGCGCCACGCCTGCTCCACGCCATGCCCCACACCTCGAAGATCAGCTTCAGCGCGGCGAACGTCGTGATGTCGCCGCTGTCGAACGGAGGCGAAACCTCGACGATGTCGAGACCGACCAACGTCGCGCGGTCGGTGGCGCTCGCCAGGAGATCGAGGGCCTGTCGCGTCGAAAGCCCGCCGGCCGACGGGATCTCCGTCCCAGGCGCAAACGCCGGATCGAGGGCGTCGATGTCGAACGAGACGTGGACCTTCTGGCCGGCCAGCCGCTCGGCGATCTTGTGTGCCGAACGCTCAGGTTCGCGCGCGAGCTCCTGGGCCGAGACCAGCAAGATCCCATGCGCGGTGATGAACTCCAGCTCCTCGGGGTCGTAGTCGCGCCCCGCGGCGATGACCACTCGGGCGGGGTCCAGGCCCGAAACGTCGAGGGCGCGGCGCAGCGCGCATCCGCACGTCCACCTGCCCCCGCGCGAGAACTCGCACAGGTCTGGGTGCGCATCGACCCACAACAAGGCGAGGCCCGGGTGGCGCCTGACCTGCGCGGCGAGGGTGGAGATGAAGGTGCAGTGGTCGCCGCCGAGCACCGTCAGGAACGCCGAGGCCGGGACTTGCGACAGCCGGTCCGCAACACTCGACCACCCGGCCTCGATGTCAGGCCCGGGGTCAAGGTCTCCGATGTCGGCCACGCGCAGCCCCGTGAGCAGGCGGCCGTCCTCGGTAACGGGGGGTATCGCGGCTGACAGGCTGCGAATCCTCTGCGGCGCCAGCGCCGCCCCTTTGCGGTAGACCGCAGACCCGTCGTAGGTGATGCCGGCCACGACCACATCTGAGGTTTCGGGTGTTCCGCCCACCAGGCCGGCCCACGGTTTCAGGCCGTCCAGGTTCACTGGGCCAACCTCGCGGACGTCCGGACAGGACGCTTTTCAGGCACTTTCAAGATCAACAAAGCTCCAATCAGCAGCCAGGCCGAGAAGACGGCAAAGATGACGGGGAAACCTCCAGGCAGCCCGAAGATCCGAGGCCCGGCATTGAACGGATCGAGCAGGAAGCCGCCCACAAACCGGGCGATGATCCCAGACCCTGCGGTGGCGATGTTGCTGAAGCCCATGAAAAGTCCGGCCTCGTCAACAGGAATCACGTCCTGGATGAAAGCCCAATCGACTGAAAAGAACAAGCCATAACCGACCCCGACGAGAATTCCCACAAGGGTCGCCTGCGCCGCGAGGTCGGGTACTTTCAGCGTGTCCGAAAGGGGCTCGACGAGCCGCGGGGGCAGAAGCTCGTAGTTGCTGAAGACCAGCATCAGGACTCCGGCCGCCCCCAACAGCCCCCCGACGAGGATGAACGGCCTGCGGCCGAAGCGATCCGAGGCGCGCGCCGCGGGGAGGGCGACGACGAGCGCGGAGACGACCACCAGCCCCAGCAGCGTGTAGCTGGCTGCGATGGTGGCCCGCCGGTTGCCTTCGAAGAACACGTTGCTGAAATAGAAGAAGACGAAGCTCTGCACGCCGACCAGCCCCATCAGGATCAACAGGCGCGAAGCCATCAGCCAGATGAAGGCCGGATATTGGAGGGGTCGTGCGAACGTCGCCCTAACGGCCTGCCGGAAGCCGGTGAACTGTTCGCTTGTGGGTTGCGCGCGGTCCGGGATCAGGAGGACCGTCGGCAGCATTGTCGCGAGCAGAAGGCCGCAGATGCTCAGGATCGCCACGACCCGACCGGCGTGCATGAGGATGAACCCGGCGCCGATCGTGCCGGCAAGCAGCCCGACTACGTTTGAGATGCCGTAGTAACCCGACGCCGTGCCCCGCTGCGACATGGGGACCACGTCGGGCATCAGGCCCTGGTACGGGCCCTGCGCGGTGTTGGACGCGGTCTGCAGCAGGAAATAGAAGATCACGACCATCCAGTAGGTGCCCGAAAGGGCCAGCCCGACCAGGAAGATCACATCGCCCGCCGTGCCGATGACGATGAAGGGGCGGCGGCGACCCCAGCGTGACCGCGTGCGATCCGAGACCGCGCCGACCACCGGCTGCCAGACCACGGCCATCAACGAGCCGATCCCTTCCAGCACGGCCAGCGCGACGCCCTCGTGCCTCCTGCCCACCAGCTGGATGACCAGGTCGGGGATGATCAGACCGCCGAGGCTCGTCCACAGGTAGCCGATCGCCACCCAGTAGATCGAGAGGAGGGCGAAGTCGAGGTGCCCGAGCTTGCGCGACGAGGGCGCCCCGGCGATCAATCCGGTCTATATGGCGGGAGCGACGCTTTGACCGGCCGGTCTTCTCGATAGCCCAGCGCGTACTCGCCCTGGAGGATGGTGTGTACCTCGCGGGTCCCCTCGTAGATGATGGGCGCCCTCGCGTTGCGCAGGAAGCGTTCCACCGGGTACTCGGCCGAGTAGCCGTATGCGCCGTGCACCTCGATCGCGTCGTGCGCCGCGTTGAAAGCCGCATCGGTCGCGTACTGCTTCGCCATCGAGACGTCACGCGTATGGCGAGCCCCGGTGTTTTTCATCCAGGCGACCTTGAAGTAGAGGAGCCTGCAGATCTCGTAGTCGCGCGACATGCGGGCGATCATCTGCTGGACGAGCTGGTAGCGTCCGATCTCCTGGCCGAAGGTCTTGCGTTCGCGCGCGTACTTCACCGACGCATCGAGCGATGCCCGCACCGTTCCGGTCGCGCCGGCCGCCACCGTGTAGCGACCGTTGTCCAGGCAGCTCATCGCGATCTTGAAACCGTCGCCCTCATCGCCGATGCGATTCGCCTCCGACACCTCCAGGTCGGCCATGAAGATAGATCCAACGTCGCCCGCGTGGAGGCCGAGCCGCCCCTCGATCGCCTCCGTTCGAAGGGCCTTGCCAGAAGCAGAGCGGTCGAGCATGAACGCGGACACTCCGCGCGAGCCTGCCTTCGGGTCGGTCTTGGCGAAAACCAGCATGAAGTCGGCGGTGTTCGCGTCGGAGATCCAGATCTTCTGGCCGTTCAGCACGTAGCCGCCACCCGAGCGCCGAGCGGTCGCCTGCATCGAGGCAACGTCCGAGCCTGCGTTGGGCTCGGTGAGCCCGTAGCACGCCAGCTTCCGACCGGAGGCCATGGGTACGAGCCAGCGCTGCTTCTGGTCCTCGGTGGCCCAGGTGTAGAGGCCCATCCCGACCAGGCCGACATGGACGGAGAGCACAGTCCGAAAGACGGTGTCGACGTATTCGAGCTCTTCACATACGAGGCCCAGGGACAGGTAGTCCAGCCCGACCCCGCCGTAGCGCTGGGGAAAGCAGACGCCGGGCAACCCGATCGACGCCAGCTTGGCGAAAATCTCGGGGTCGTGGCGTCCGGCGCGGTCGTCGGCCTCGATGCGAGGAGCGAACTCGCGCGCGCAAAAGTCGCGCACCGTGGCGACGAGCTGCTCCTGGTCGGAGGTGAGCGCTAGATCCAGCATCTACGCCGGTATTAGATCACGCCGCCGGGGGCTATTTTTTCGGGGTCGGCGAGGGCGAGTGTGTGGCGGTGCGGGCGGGAGAGGCGGTGGTGGTGGGGTGCAGGTCGCTGGGCTTCACGTGGCCGATCACGGGCAGGTGCTGGCCGATGCTCAGGATGAACGGCGCGGTCCGCGAGGAGTGGAGCTGCGGCTGCAAGAAGTCGGTGTAGATCTGCTGCAGCTGATGGATTCCGGCTACCGAATCCAGGTGCGCACCGGAGGACTTGGAAGCGGCTGTCTTCAGAGCCTGCAGATCTGACTTCGAAACCATGGCCGACGTGATCGGATTGGAAAGGATCTCCGACTCGAGCTGGTTGACCTGCGTCAGGGTGAGGCTCGCGCTCTTCAACGCGGGCTGGAATGCGTTGTCGAGCGTGACCAACGCTGAGATCGCGAGATAGACCACGACCAGCGTCACTACCCCATGAACGACGACGCCCAGCAACCCGTCGATGCCGCGGATCGATTCCAGGCGGTGAAACGCGCCGCCGATCGAACCTCCGATCGCGCCCATGACGACAGCGATGATCAAGGCGACGAAGACGGCAAGCACTGCGTTGAGGTGGAGGAGCTTCTGCATCTCGGTCGTGTACTGATCGTGGAATCGGAACACCGCAAGCAAGGTGCCGAAGAAGAAGATCTCCGCGAGCAGTGGCTGAATCACGCCTCGCTGATAGCCGACGATCAGCGAAACGATCAGCACGAGAACGACGACTACATCGATGATCATCGCTGCGCCTTCATGCCGCGCTCGGGCGCCTGATGGCGATCCGTGACTCGACCACGAGGTATCCAACGAACATCGCGACGATACCCAGCGCTTCGCTGATCGGCTGGGCCGCGTAAACGCCCTTCGTCTGAGCGTAGCTGTGGCCCCCCGCCACGAGGAAGGCGCCGGCTGCCAGGATCGCGAGGCCCACCACGCGGTTGGGCGGAGCGCCCGAGCGCGCCGCCTTCCACGCGGACCATGCCGCACCGCCGATCAGCAAGAGCGAACCGCCCAGGTTCGTGATCAAGGGCAGAACGGTGGGCACGTCGATCGCGCCCCTCGCAGGTACCTGCGCTCTGAGGAGCTGCGGATTGGTGTGCGCGATGAGTACGGAGACCAGGGCCACGATGGAGATAACGACCATCGCGATTATTGCGATACGGCCGGTGCGTGCCGGGACCAGCAGCAAGAGCGATCCAATACCGAGCCACCCCACGTTGAGCAGGCCTCCGAAGAGGTAGTAGCCCTTGTACGTGGCACCCGACCAGCCGAAGGCCTCTCCCGCGGTCTCGAAGAGGGCGGCCGCCGCAAACATGGCGAGCGCGACAGCCCAGATCGCCTGGTAAGGCTTCCGGCGGTTCATATACTGGCGGGCGACGACGGCGGCGAAAGCACCGCCGACCGCACCTGCGATCAGGGGGATGACAAACACCGGCGCAATTCTAGAGGCCGGGCTGGAGGCCACGTCGAGAGATTCGGCGCCGAGGTGGCCGAGATCCTAGGCGCGGCCGAGCACCGCAGCGCGTGCATCGCGCATGCTCAAGCGAGGAGCGCAGGCCGCAACAACGGATATCGGCCGCATCGGCGACGAAGATCCGACGGGGATCTCCGGCCCGGCCTCTCAGTTATGCGGCTGTCGAACCGCCCACACTGGGCCAGAATCGCCGGGTTCCGCTAGACTCGGGCCAATCTTGGCCCGAACGATAGCCGTCGCCATGCAGAAGGGGGGTGTCGGCAAGACCACCACCGCCGTCAACCTCGGTGCCGCCCTTGCAGAGCTTGGCCAGAGGGTGCTCCTGATCGACCTCGACGCGCAGGGCCACCTCACGCTCTACATGAAGCCTGCGGGCGAAATCGAGAAGACGGTCTACCACCTGCTCGTGGACCCGGACACGACCGTGACGGATGTCGTGCAGGAGGCGCGGCAGATGGGCGTCCACTACATCCCCGCCGACGTCGAGCTGGCAGGCGCGGAGAACCAGTTGATCAATGAGATCGGCCGCGAGAGCATCCTGCGCGACAAGCTCGAGCCGGCGCAGAAGCGCTACGACTTCATCATCATCGACTGCCCTCCCTCTCTCGACCTCATCGTCATCAATGCGCTCGTCGCCGCCGACGAGGTGCTCGTTCCACTGCAGGCAGAGTTCCTGGCCTTGCGCGGAATGCAGGAGCTCCTCGTGACCATGGAACGAGTGAAGCGGCGGCTGAACCCGCGCCTCGAGCTGCTGGGAATCCTGCCGACTCTATACAAGCAGCGCGCGCTCCACTCGCAGGAGGTGCTGGCGGCGGTCAGGGAGAAGTACGGCGACAAGGTCTACGAGTTCGGCATCACCGATTCGATCCGTTTTGCCGAGACGCCCCTCGCGGGTCAATCCATCCTTACTTACGCCAAGGACTCGGACGGAGCGAGGTCTTACCGTGCGCTCGGAGCGAAAGTCATAGAGAATCACCGAGGAGTCATGTAATGCCAACCTTCAAGCGCGTTTCACTCGCCGGATCCGAGGAGCTGTTCCGGCCGACCCGACCGCAGGTCGTCACCGACACGGACGATGTGATCAAGGGCGCGGTGGACCGCCACGTCGAAGTCAAAGAGGTCGTCTACCGGACTCTCAACTTCACCCCGGAGGAGATCGAGCTGCTGCTGGAAGCCATCCAGGTCGCGAAGTATCCGGACCGCCCGCGTGCGAAGCCGGCGCTCGACAAGTTCGATTCCCTGGACGCGCTTCGCCTGAAGGTGCAAGGAGCCCAGGACTAGACGTCTAGTAGCGCTTCTTCGATCGCCTTCTGAAATAGCCGTAGATCCAGAAAAGGCACAAAAGAGCCAGGGCGGCGCCGAAGCCGACTGCAGCCACCTGCTCCATTGCTGTAAATACTGATGAGTGGCCAAGCTCTCCATCGTCAAGGTCAAGCTCGATCGCGAAGTCAACGGGTATGTCCTGTCGTGCTCGGGCAGCAAGGAGGCGATCGTCATCGACCCGGGGCTGCCGGTCGAGAAGATCGCCGAGCAGCTGAAGGGATTGAAAGTCCGCTACATCCTCGCGACCCACTGCCACCCTGGCCACGTCGCCGGCAAGGACGACCTGAAGGACCTGGTAGGCGGCGAGACCGGCCTTCACCCCGCCGACGCCAAGCAGTTCTTGCGCTCTGCCGATCGCTACCTGGTCGACGGCGACGAGCTCGACTTCGGAGAGTTCAAGGTGGGCGTCATGCACACCCCGGGGCACACGCCCGGCAGCCTGACCTTCGTGATCGCCAACCATGCGTTCGTCGGCGACACCCTTTTGGCCGGAGGCATTGGCAAGCAGACGCCTGAGACAGACCTACGCCGGCAGATGATGAGCATCGGGACCAAGCTGCTCCGCCTGCCGCTCACGACGGCGCTGTACCCAGGCCATGGGCCGGCCAGCAGCCTGGAGCGGGAACTCGCTCAGAACCCGATCTTCAGGGGCGCCCCAGCCCCTCGGTAGGCCTACGAGCCAGCGAGACTCATTGAGATTTTCGTAACTCCGGAGGTCCCGTCAGCTCCCAGGATGCCGGCGAACTTCGAGTTGCTCTTCCGGCTGAAGGTGGCGGCGAACGTTCCATTTGCCCCGCCGTTGAACTGGATCGTCCAGTCGCCCTGGGCCAGCTTATTCGTGTAAAAGGCCTTCACCTTGTCCACCGAGTCGAGCGTTTCCCACTCCATGCCCCACGTGGTCACCCCGTTGGCCGAGAAAGCCGCGCCGGCAGTCAGCCGCGCGCCAGGGTAGACCGGCACGTCAGCGGGGAAGGCCGGCGGCGTCGGAACCGCGGCGTCGAGCGGACCCACCGGCGACGGAGCGACCGATGCCTGTCGAGTGCTGCTGGCAGTGCTGCCGGAAGGGCTGCCGGGAAGCCGGCAAGCGGATGCGCCCACGAGGACGACGATGAGAAAGAGCGCCGCCGCGCCGCGGATCGCGAATCTCATGCGTGACGCCCGAGCATCACGGTAGACGAAGAACGGAGCGCCATCTCATGTCTTCAACGCGCCGGGCGCACCATTCGACCCGACGCGCGGCCGGTCAGTTTGCCGTCGCGAACGATCGCACGCCCACGCAGAAACACGTCCCTGATCCCAAAGCGGAAGTCCATGCCGTCGAAGGCTCCGTGGCGCTGTCTTGACCGCATGAGCGCCGGGCGGATCAGTGTCGTGCGACTCGGATCGACGATCACGAGGTCTGCATCGAAACCCGGCGCAAGCGCACCCTTCGTCTCCTGAAGCCCCGCGAGCGCTGCCGGGCCCTCGCTCACCCAACGAGGCGCGAGCGACACGTCGCCCAGGCGCGCGGCAAGTTGGAGGCAGCTCAAGTACAGGGATTGCACGCCCGGGCTTCCCGAGGGCGCCTCATCGAGAGGTCGTGCCTTCTCCTCGTCGGTGTGAGGCGCGTGATCGGTGGCCACGATCCTGATCACCCCGTTGGCGGCCGCCTCGACCAGGGCCTCGCGATCGGCTGCGGTGCGCACTGGCGGAAATACCTTCATCGAGGTGCCCAGGCGGCCGAAATCCTGGTCGGAGAGCCACAGGTACTGCGGGCAGGTCTCGAGCGTCATGTGCGTCCCGGTCTTCATTGCGTCCTGGGCAGCCCGCAGGCCGAGTGCGCTGGAGAGGTGGGCCACGTGGAGGCTCACGCCGCAATCGCGGGCGATGGCCCCGGCGGCTGAGATGGCGACCGCCTCGGCCTCGGCGGGCCGCGACTCAAGGAGGTCCGAATAGGTCTCGAGAGGGCGCCGGAACGCGGCGAGGATCGCCGGGTCCTCCGCGTGGATAGCAAGGGGCAGCCCGATCCGCGCGATGGCGGGCGCGAGCCGGGCGAGGGTTCCGTAATCTGGCGGCGCCTCGAGGTCTAAGTCGTCGGCGTCTGACATCTGCAGCACCTGCTTGCGGCTCCTGCCGAAGCTGTAGCCGAGGTACGCCTTGAACCCAACGGCTCCCGCTGCTGCCAGCGCCTCCAGCTGGTCTTCGGTGGAGCTCGAACGGAGCAGGGCCCACAGGCCGAAATCGACCCGCGCCTTGGGGCGGGCGAGCGCGGCCTTCGCCTCGAGCACGCCGGCCGCGTCGACCGCAGGCACCGTGTTGGGCATGTCGAGCACGGTGGTCACGCCCCCCATCGCCGCCGCCGCCGTCAACGTTCCGAAATCCTCCTTGTCGGGAAATCCGGGGTCGCGGCTGTGCACGTGCACGTCGATCGCTCCCGGCATCACGTACATGCCGCGCGCATCGATGATGGTCGCGCCGCCCGAAGTCGCCGCACCTGCTTCGACGCCGGTGATCACGCCGTCGGCGATGTGGACGTCTGCATCGAGCGGACCATCCGGCCCGTAGACCGACCCGCCCCTGATGACAAGAGTCGCGGCACGAAAACTCGGCGAGAGATTCGGTGTCAAGATGGCCCAGATGCTAGGCGCGGCCGAGCATCGCAGCGCGCGCATCCGTTGATGCGTAAGTGAGAAGCGCAGGTCGCAACGACGCAGATGGGCCGCATTGGCGCCGAAGATCCGCCGAGGATTTCGGGTCGCGACTCTGGATCAGTCAAGTTCGAGGTCTGAGACCCGGAAGAGCGGCGAATACGGAATGCCGGCGGTGTGGATGTTCTCCTCGCCGCCTTCGCCTCGGTCGAGCACCACGACCAGGTGGATGACGTCTGCGCCGGCGTCGCGGAGGACCTGCGCCGAACGCAACGAATCGCCGCCGGTCGTGACGACGTCCTCGATCACGGTGACCTTCTCACCCGGCGATAGGTGACCCTCGATCTGCTTGGACGTGCCGTAGCCCTTCGGCTCCTTGCGCACCAGCACAAGCGGCAGGCCCGTCTCCATCGAGACGGCTCCGCCCAGCAAGACCGCTCCCAGCTCGGGCGCCGCGAGGCGCTGCGTCTCGGGTGGAACGAGGGCCGCGAGGTGCTTGCCGAGCCTGCGCAGCAACGCGGGGTCTGTCTCGAAAAGGAACTTGTCGAAATATCGATTCGACCGCTTACCGGAGCGCAGCACGAAATCACCCTTGAGGTAGGAGGCCTTGACCAGGTCGCGTCCGAGCCCCTCGCGGTCGCTTGCCCGGTCCTCGGTCACGCAGTCAATCTAGCGGATAAAAGCAAGCCGCCTTGTGATCGGCGCCTAACGCCTCGAGCGGTGGAACGGCCTCAGCGCAATGCTCGCGTGCCCGCGGACAGCGGGTCCGAAAACGGCACCCGGAAGGCGGGTCAACCGGTGATGCCACGTCTCCTTGCAGGATCACACGCTCACGTGTGAGCTCGATCGCCGGGTCGGGGATGGGCACCGCCGCCAGCAGCGAACCAGTGTAGGGATGCCTTGGCCGCCGGTAGAGCTCGTTGGCCGGCGCGACCTCCATCACCTTTCCGAGATACATCACCGCAACTCGGTTTGAGATGTGTTTGACGACCGAAAGATCGTGTGCGATGAACAGGTATGTGAGATCCAGTCTGGCCTGCAGCGCCTCGAGCAGGTTGATGATCTGCGCCTGGATCGAGACATCAAGTGATGAGATGGGTTCGTCACAAACGATGAACTCTGGGTCGACCGCGAGCGCCCGCGCGATGCCGATACGCTGTCGCTGCCCGCCTGAGAACTCGTGCGGGTACCGATCCACGTGGCGAGCATTGAGCCCTACCAGGTTGAGGAGCTCGCCGATCCGCTCCGTCCGTTCTCGGCCCTGGAAGAGACGGTGGATGTCCAGCGGCTCGCCGACAATGTCTCCGACCGTGTGACGCGGATCGAGCGATGCGTAAGGATCCTGGAAGATCATCGTCATCTTCCGGCGAAGTCGCCTGAGCGACTCCCCATGCGAGCGTGTGATGTCCTCGCCGCGATACGAGATCACGCCTTCGTTCGCATCGAGGAGGCGGATCAGAGTCCGGCCCAGCGTCGACTTCCCACAACCAGACTCTCCAACCAGGCCAAGCGTCTCGCCCTTCTTGATGTCGAGGTCGACGCCGTCGACCGCGTGAACGTGCGCGATGGTGCGCTGCAGGACCCCTGACGACACGGGAAACCATTTCTTGAGTCCGCGAACTGAAACCAGCGGATCCGTGGCCGTCCATGCGCGGTGCAGCGCCGGCGCCGCTGCGATGTCAGGCACGGGGCAGCTCAGTGCCAGCCTGCGTGACCCAACACGCGGCCTGCTGCGTGTCGCCTACAGGTTGCAGCCTCGGGTCGTCATGTGAGCACCGGTCCACCCGAAAGGCGCACCGCGGGTGGAACGAACACCCGGCGGGGGGATCGATCAAATCCGGTGGCGACCCTTCGATTGGCTTGAGAGGCTCGCGTCGGTCTGCGTCGAGGCGCGGAATCGACCGCAGGAGAGACCACGTATAGGGGTGCTTGGGGTGCGCGAACACGTCCGCGGTCGGGCCCGACTCGACGATCCTACCGGCGTACATCACCATTACCCGTTCGCACATTCCGGCCACCACGCCCAGGTTGTGGGTGATCAGGATCGTCGCCATCCCGAACTCGCGGTTCACATGCCGCAAGAGATCGAGGATCTGAGCCTGGATCGTGACGTCGAGTGCGGTGGTCGGCTCGTCGGCGATGAGGACCGCCGGCGTGGTCGTCAGGCCCATCGCGATCATGGCGCGCTGGCGCATGCCGCCGGAGAAGTGGTGAGGAAAATCTCTTGCCCGTTGCTGCGGATTAGGAATGCCGACCTTCGCGAGCATCCTCGTTGCCTCCACGCCGGCAGAGGCATTGTCCTTGGCCTGGTGGATCACCAGCGGCTCACCCACCTGCCAGCCGACCCTGAAGACGGGGTTGAGCGAGGTCATCGGGTCCTGGAAGATCATCGCGATCGATTCCCCGCGGACCTCCTGCATCTCGGCCGCGCTCAGGCCGACCAGGTCACGCCCTTCGAATAGCACGCTTCCACCGACGATCCTCCCGGGCCGCGGAATCAACCTCATGATGCTGAGAGCGGTCACGGACTTGCCACATCCGGACTCCCCCACTATGCCCAGGGTCTCGCCGGCGTGCAGCTCGAACGAAACTCCGTCGACTGCTTTCACCACTCCTTCGGGCGTGAAAAACTGTGTTTTGAGATCTCGCACCTCGAGCAGTGGCGCGGGCATCGCTCAGCGAAGCCTCGGATCGAAAGCATCGCGAACCGCATTGCCGAACAGGTTGGCCGCCAGCACGGTCAAGAAGATCGTCACGCCGGGCCAGATCACGAGCCAGCTCGAATGAAAGAAATACGTCTCTGAGTTGGTCAGCATGTTGCCCCAGCTGGGCGTGGGCGGGCTGATCCCGAGACCGAGGAAATCGAGCGCCGCCTCGATCAGCACGACCTGGCCGAGGTAGAGGCTGCCGAAAACGATCATCACATGCAGCACGTTGGGCAGCAGGTGGCGAAAGATCAGGCGGGCGTCGCTCGCGCCGAAAGCCCTGGCGGCGACCATGAAATCGCGCGTACGGACCGACAGCACCTCGCCTCTGACCAGGCGCGCGATGCTTCCCCAACCCACCGATGCGATGATCAGCGAAAGGGTGATCGTGTTCGGCTTGAAGAGGATCGACATGAGAATGAACAGGAAGATCGCCGGCGTGGCGAGGATCATGTCGACGAAGCGCATCAGCAGGCCGTCGATCAGCCCCCCGTAGAACCCGGCCACCAATCCAACGCACGCGCCGATGGTCAGCGCGACCACCACGGCCAGGAAGCCGATGCCCATCGAGACCTGGGCGCCAAACAGCAACCTCGTCAGCTCATCGCGACCGAGCTCGTCGGTGCCGAGGATGTGGCTCGGCGTCAGCGGACGGGCAAAAGTGTTGATGAGGTCGATCGAACGGTAGTCGGTGTGCGTGATGAGCGCCGCGAGCAGCGGCGCGGCGAGAGCGACCACGACGAAGAACAGGAGGACTCCACCCGAGACGATGCCGATACGGTTCCGCCGCAGGCGACCTCCCGCTTCCCGCCAGTACCCGCGCGACGTGCGCGCGACGATGGCGGTCGACGGAGGAACCGGGGCCTCGATCGGCAGGGGCGAGATCATTCGTATCGGATCCTTGGGTCGAGCGTCGCGTAGAGGACGTCGGCCAGCAGGTTGCCCGCCACGACCAGGAGCGCCGCGAACGTAGTGATCCCGAGCACGGTCGTGTAATCGGTCTGGAGGGCGCGTTCGTAGAGCAGCTTTCCGATCCCCGGCCAGCTGAAGACGACCTCAACGACCAGGCCGCCGCTCACCAGCGAGGGCAGCTCGAGCCCGACCAGCGTGATCAGCGGGATGACCGCATTGCGCAGCGCGTGGAGGTAGACGACGCGCCTTTCGCTCATCCCTTTCGCGCGGGCGGTTCGCACGTAGTCCTGCGACAGGACCTCGAGCATGCTCGATCGGGTGAACCGAGACCAGATGGACAGGTACACGAACGAAAGGACGGTCGCCGGGAGGACCAGGTGAACGAGCCTGTCGAGCGGATCGCCGCCGTTCGTGCCGGGTGTCATCACCCCGCCCGATGGGAGGAAGGGCAGACCCCACGCCTCGAACTGGACGGAAAAAATCAGGATGAGCACGAGCCCGAGCCAGAAGGCCGGGACGGCGAACCCCGCGACCGATAGCGCCGTGAGCGCGTGATCGATCTTGCTTCCTCGTCGCAGAGCGCCGGCGATGCCGAGGGGAATCGAGATCAAGACGCCGATGAGGATGGCGGTGATCGTGAGCTCCAGAGTCGCCGGCAGCCGGTCGAAGATGTGGCTGGACACGAGGCTCCCGTCGATCATCGAGCGACCGAAGTCGCCGTGGGCGATGCCCGCGAGCCAGGTCAGGTACTGCACGTAGAGTGGGCGGTCGAGGCCGAGATAGCGCTTGATCGCCTCGGCGTCCTCGGGCTTCAGGTTGGGGTTGAGGTCGAGGCCGGGGATGTAGCTGCCCGCCGTGGCATGCATCAGCGCGAACGTGATCAGCGTCACGCCGATGACCACCGGAACGGTGGCCAGCACCCGCCTCGCCAGGTACTTGACCATTAGTTGGAGCCGGTCGGGAGGTGAAGCCGCCTCCCGACCGGGATCATCTCCCTACTTGCCGTCTGACACGAACGTGTCCTTCATCCACGGGCGTCCCTGGTATGTGTTGTACGGCCCGACGTTGAAGTTCTTGACGCGGTTGTTGACGCCCCAGAGATAATTCGGGTAGAACAGGATCGGGGCGGGAAGGTCGTCGGCCAGGATGTTCTGGATCTGCGCGTAAAGCGGCTTGCGCTTGCTGCGGTCCGTGGTCTGCAGGGCCGACGCCATCAGCTGGTCGATCTGGGAGTTGCTGTACTGCATCCCGTTGAGGCCGCCTGAGCCGATTCCCTTCGTGGTCCAGAGCGTGGTCTGGTCGGGATCGGTGTCACCGAACGCGATGCCGATCAGGATGACCTGGAACGTGTGAGTGGCGCGGATCTGCGTCACCAGCGTTTGGAAGGCGATCGGTCTTGGCGCCGCCTCGACTCCGATGTCGTGCCACTGCTGCTGCATGATCTGGATGAGGTTCTCGCGAACCTTGTTGCCGGCGTTCGTGTTCAGCTCGAACGACAGCTTGACGCCGCCCTTGGCGCGGATACCGTCTCCGCCCTTCATCCAACCTGCGGCATCGAGCATCTGCTCGGCCTTCGCCTTGTCGAACGCGTACTTGGGCGTGACGGCCGTGTTGTAAGCCCAGGTCGTCGGGGCTTCCACAGAGTCGGCGGGCACCGCCTGCCCGAAATAGGCGGCCTTCGCCATCGCAGTCCGGTCCAGGGCGGTGTGCAGGGCTTTGCGCACGTTCTTGTCCCCGAAGAGCTGTGCTGGGGCGCTTCCCGGGGCGAGGTTGAACTGGTAGTAGACAAAGCCAGGGTTGATGAAGGAGAACGCCGCGATGTTGGTGGCCGTCTTCAGGTTGTCGAACTGGCTGGCGTCCGGCTGGCCGACGTCGAGCTCGCCGGTCTTGAGCTGCTGCGCCAGCACCACCGCATCGGTGACGACCTTGAAGATGTACTGGTCGAGGTTCGACTTGCCCCCCCAGTAGCCGTCGTTGCGCGCCAGCACGACCTGCTGCCCCTTGTCCCACCTGGTGAATGTGAAGACCCCACTGGACACGGTAGGACCCTGGAAGAAGGTGTGCGTGTTGAGCGCCTTCGGCGTCACGCTCCCCAGGATGTGCTTGGGCAGGATCCCATACCGGCAATGCGTGTCCACGAAGTTGGCAAGGACTTTGCTGAACTGGAAGACCACGGTTTGCGGGTCCTGAGCGGTGACGCTCTGCAGGTAGCCCGAGAGGTTGGCGCGGTACCGAGAAACGAAGTCCTTGGTATCCGGCGAGAAGATCAGGTTGTAGGTGAAGGCAACGTCGTCAGCGGTCAGCGGCTGGCCGTCCGACCACTTCAGGTTCGGCCGCAGCTTGAACGTGAACGTCATCTGGTCGGAGGAGATCGTCGGCGCCGCTTGCGCGAGCATGGGTACGTTGTCGCCCTTGGCGCTGATCGACTGCAGGCCATCGAACAGCAGCGTGATCATCTGTGTGCTGTTGACGTCCCCCGAGTTCAGAGTGTTGAAGGTCGAGATGTCGCTGATCGTGCCCTCGATCAGCTTGCCCCCTTTCACCGGCGTCAGGGACGTCGATGGGGTTCCTCCGCCGCCGCACGCCTCGAGGAACTCGACGACCCCGGCGCTGAAGGCGGCGTAGGCGGCGGCTCCCCCCATCCGTTTGAGGAAGTCCCGCCGCGACCAGTCCTCTAAGAATCGTTCGAACCTGGCAAAGCCCTCGTCGTCATCCCCGGTGTCAAAACCCACTCTTGCAACCCTCCTAAGAAGCGTTCCCGTAAGGTGGCTCCTTTCCCCGGCCATCATATGGTGAGTCCCCTGTAATGGTCAAAAAGGATCTCTGATGGCCTCCCAGCTAGCGATCGGCGTCGCCAGGGTCGTACTCCACCTGCCCGACAGCGGCTCCCTGAAGTCGAAGCGCCAGGTGGTCAGCGGATTGCTGCGCCGCGTCAGGGCGCGCTACCAGGTCTCGGCGGCGGAGGTCGGCGAGCTCGACCGCTGGCAGCTGGCGGAGCTCGCCATCGCGACCGTGAGCGGCGACGGGCGCCATGCTGACGAGGTGCTCGCGGCGGTCCTCACCTACATCGAGTCGCACAGCGACGGGGCTCGGATCACCGACGTGTCCACCGAGTTGGTGCGCCTCTAAATGCGCGCGGCTGACGCGCGAGACCAGTTGGTCGAGTTCGAGGCCGGGCTGCCCTTCAAGCTCGACGGGTTCCAGCGCGAGGCCATCGAGAAGCTGGAGCGAAGCCGCGGAGGGGTCCTGGTCAGCGCGCCGACCTCCAGCGGCAAGACGATGGTCGCCGAGTACGCGATCTTCCGGGCGCTGCAGGACGGCCTGAAGGCGCTCTACACGACCCCGCTCAAGGCCCTGTCGAACCAGAAGTACCACGACTTCGTGCGGCAGTACGGAGAGTCGCAGGTCGGCCTCGTCACCGGCGAAAACACGATCAACGACGACGCCCCGGTCGTCGTCATGACGACTGAGATCCTGCGCAACCTGATCTATGAGGACCCCAAGCGCCTCGACCTCGTCCGCTACGTGATCCTCGACGAGGTCCACTACATCGACGACTTTCCTCGCGGCTCGGTCTGGGAGGAGATCGTCATCCAGGCTCCGGCCAATATCAAGTTGGTCGGTCTCTCCGCAACCATCGGCAACTACCAGGAGATCGCCGACTGGATGGCCGAGAACCGAGGCGGGATGGAGACCGTCTTCCACGACGTCCGGCCGGTCGAGCTGAAGATGTGGCTGGCGATCAACAACCACTTCCTGCCTCTCTTCAAAGAGGACGGCGGCATCGACCAGCGCACCTGGAGCAAGGGCGCGCAGGAGGAGGAGGCGTCTTATCGAATCGGCGGCTACCGGTCGCTGCCCTCGAACGACCTCCTGCACGTGGTGCCCGAGCTGCGCAGCCTCGACATGCTGCCCGCGATCTATTTCATCTTCTCGCGCCGCGGCTGCCGCGAAGCGCTGCAGCGCTGTTCCTACCACGAGATCGACCTGACCACCGCGGCCGAGAAGGAGGCCATCGACCGCGTCGCGGCCGAGCGGCTCCAGGCCTTGACCGACCACGACGAGGAAGCTCTTTTCAGGCGCATGGTCGACGCGCGCCTGTTGCGCCGCGGGCTCGCCGAGCATCACGCGGGTCTCTTGCCGTACCACAAGGAGATGGTGGAGGAACTCTTCCAGCGCGGCCTCATCAAGGTCGTCTTCGCAACCGAGACGCTGTCGCTCGGGATCAACATGCCGGCGCGCGGAGTGGTCGTTTCGTCATTCACCAAGTTCGATGGCGTCAACTTTTCGCACCTCACCACGGGCGAGCTGACCCAGCTGATGGGCCGGGCCGGCCGGCGCGGGATCGACGTGATCGGACACGGCGTGATCCTCAAGGAGTCGGACGTCGAGATCGGGACCATCTACGAGGTCGCGATGGGTCCGACGCTGGTGGTCGAATCCAAGTTCCTGCCCAGCTACAACATGGCCCTCAACCTGCTTCGCGTCTACACGCCTGAGGAGGCGGAGGCGCTGATGCAGCGGTCGTTCGGCCAGTTCCAGAAACGCCTGGCCGCGGAGCAGACCAAAGAGCGGCTCGTGAACGTGCGCGAGCAGCTTTCCGACATCCGGCGCATGTGGGACGACCCGAACGTTTCGATCGAGGACGTCGCCCAATATTTCAAGCTCGAAGACCGGCGCCGAGCGATCCGCATTGAGCTCAGGCGCCTGCGCCGCGAGGCGGGATCCGAGCGCAGGGGACGCCGCGGGCGGAACACGCGGGCGATGGGACCTACCGGGCGCATCGTCCAGCGCCTCGAGGTTGAGGCCAAGGGCCTGCTGGAGCGCCAGCGGAAGTTGAAGGTGGTGCGCTCGCCCCGCTTCGGCGAGCTGCTCCAGAAGTACGCCCAGATCCGCACCCTGCAAAAGGAGCTCGAAGGCGGCCAGCGCGAGGTGAGCGGCCAGATGGACGAGTACCCGCGCAAGCTGCGACGCCTGTCCAAGATCCTGGCCGAGGCAGGCTTCCTCGCCAACGATCGGCCCACCGACAAGGGTCTGTTCGCTTCTCGCGTTTACGGGGAGAACACGATCCTGGTCGCCGAGGCGGTCTGGCTGGGCTGGTTCGAGGGCCTGACGCCAGAAGAGCTGTGCGCCGTGGTGGTCATGTTGACGGCCGAGGACAGGGAACGCGGCCGGGACCGGCAGGCCCGCGGCCCGCGACGCTACCCGACGCCCGCCATCGCGCAAACCGCGCGCCTCATCCGCTCGCTGTACTTCCGCTTCGCCGACATGGAGAGCGAGCTCGACGAGCCGAACTTGCGCGCGCCGTCGCATGACTACATCGATTTCGCCTACCGCTGGGCGTCCGGTGAGGCCCTCGACAAGATCCCGCTCCCGCCCAACGTCGACATCGGCGACGCGATCAAGGCGATGAAGGGCCTCTACTCGATGCTGCGCCAGCTCGAGTGGGCCGTGCGGACGGCGAAATCGCCCCTGCAGGACACCATGTCGAGGGCAGTGGTGCAAATGGAGCGGGACGTAATAAAGAGGACATACTAAAGATATGAGAGGAAACCTAGGTTTCCTCTCATGGCTCCTTTTCCTGCAGGTTGGGATTTTCTTATAGGGTTTTCTCCTAGCCGCGGTGAGCAGGCTGGATGAGCGATTGGCGGACGGCCTGGCGAAGCCAGGCCTACCGGCCGCGCGAGTAGTCCAGGGCTAGACTGAAATCAGCGATGGCCTCTAGGAAGAGACGGATTCTCGTTACCGGCGTTGCTCGGTGGTGGGGCGCCCTCGTCGTGCAGAGGCTGGTTGAGGATCCCGATGTCGCCGAGGTGATCGGCATCGACACCCGCGAGCCCCGCTACGACCTCGGACGCGCCGACTACCTCAAGCTCGACGTGCGCCACTCGCTGATCGGTAAGCTCGTGCGAGCCGTCGGCATCGACACCGTCGTGCACACGCTGACACGCGTCGACTCGTTCGACATGGATCCGCGACGTGCCCACGAGATGAACGTCATCGGCACCCTCAACCTTCTCGCGGGGTGCGCAGGGGAAGGCAGCCCTGTGCGCCGGTTCGTGCTGAAGTCCTCCGGGCACGTCTACGGCTCACGTTTCGACCTGCCCGCCGGGCTGCGCGAGGACCACCGCCTCGACAGCAACTCGCGCCACCAGTTCGTGCGCGACATCGTCGAGGTCGAGTCATATGTCACCGACTTCGGGCTGCGCAATCCAAAGATCGACATCCTGGCGCTGCGATTCGCGAACAGCCTCAACCCCGATGAGCCCCAGCCGCTGGCGCGGTACCTCGACCTCGAGGTGGTGCCGACGGTCGCGGGTTACGACCCCACGCTTCAGCTCATCCACCGCGACGACTGCGTGGCGGCGATGGTCCTTGCGACCAAGCGCGGCCCGGCCGGCGCTTACAACATCGGAGCTCCGGGTGTGGAGCCCCTGTCCAGGCTCCTCGATTCGGTGGGCAAGCTGCACGCTCCCCTGCTTCCCCCGGTAGGCCTGGAGCTGGCCGCATTCGCCGTGCGCAAGGCAGGGATCGCGTTCTTGTCTCCGCAGCTCCTCGACCTTCTGCGTTGGGGACGTTCGCTCTCGACTACCAAGGCCGCGCGGGAGCTCGGTTTTCGCGCCGCTCGGGACACGCGCGCGGCCTTCGAGGACTTCACCCAGCAGCGGCGCGTGCTGCGCTATGCGCCTGATCGGCACGCCTATCAGTACGAGAAGGAACTGGAGGACTTCATCCATACGCGCCAGATGGATTCCGAGAACGGCGAAAGCGAGTCAAACGGTGCGGCGGAGCCGGTGGCGGATCGACCGGCTAGGGCTCGCTCCCGCCGCCATCGATAGCGATCGTCTCGCCGTTGACGTAGCTCGCGGCGTCTGAGGCGAGGAACGCGACGACGCCGGCGATCTCATCCGGCACGCCGATCCGGCCCATCGGGTTCGACGCCAGCACGCGGTCGAGAATCGCCTCGTTGCTCCACAAGCCCTCGGCAAACCGCGTCTTGATCAGGCCAGGGGCGACGGCGTTGACGCGGACCTTCCCCCCCAGCTCGCGGGCGAGCTGGCGGGTCAGCATGATCAGGCCGGCCTTCGTGACGTTGTAAGCGCCGAGCCCAACGCCCGGCCGCAGGCCGCCTACGCTCGCCACGTTCACGATGGTGCCGCCGTGCGCCTCCATCCAGGCCTCGTATACGAGCTTGGTGAGGATGAAGACTCCGCGCAGGTTGACCTCGAAGGTCTTGTCCCAGGCCGGCAGCTCGGTCGCGATCACAGGCCCGAAGTAAGGGTTCGTGGCGGCGTTGTTGACCAGGATGTCGATATGGGCGTGGGTCTTCATCACCGACTCGACCAGCCGCTCGAGATCTTCCTGCCGGCCCGCATGGGCGGCGATCGCCGTGGCCCGCTCTGGATGGATCGCGTTGATCCGCGCCGCCTCCTCGTCGAGGTCCGCCTGCTTACGGCTCGAGAGGACGACCTGGGCGCCCTGCTCAACCAGCGCAGTCGCGATGGCGCTTCCGATTCCCCGGCTCGCGCCGGTGATCAACGCGACTCGGCCGGTCAGGTCGAACCTGGAGCCTTCGGGCACGACTGATACGATAGGCCGTCGCATGGCAGTCTCGGGGAAGGCGGCCGAGGACATTCTCGAGCGGATCTTTCAGCCCACCACCAAACCAAGCGCTCGGGACCAGGCCGAAGAGACGTTGCGGCATCCCAAGCGACTGGTCTACGTCGCCATGTCCAACAAAGTCTTCTACTGGCGGGCGCACATCCAGAAGTTCGTCCTCGACTCCGGCATGGTCCCGGTCAGCCCTTTCATGTTGTTCGACTACTACCTGATGCACACGGTGTCGAAGGAAATCGTGCGCGAGGCGATGAACAACCTCCTCGCGCGCTGTGATGAGGTCTGGGTTTTCGGCCGGCTCTCGCTGGGCGTGAAGGTGCAGGTCGGAATCGCCAAGCGAATGAACAAGACCGTTCGCTACTTCGACATCGGCGACCTGCCGGTGACGGTGATGCCGATCACCGAGGAAACAGCGCAAGAAGAGCTCAAAGACTAGACGCCCGAGGCGACCACTCTCCGGTACCACGAGTCCGGGTGCGCCAGCTCGTCCAGGCGTGCCATGTGCGCCTCGCTGCTCCAGACCAGGTTGAGGACCTTCATCCCGTGCTGGTCGTGGATCGCTCGGCAGAATGCCTCGCCACGTGTGTACTGCTGCAGCTTGAGGTCGAGTCCGGTGAGCTTCCAGATCAATACCTCGAGCGGGCTCTTGCCCGAGCTTCGCTCGCGGTACGCCAGCTCCAGCTGCACGAATCCCGGCAAGAGCCTGCCTCCAAGCTCGTTCATGACGAGGTTGCTGTATCCCTCGACCACCGACATCGTGCCCTGGACCTGTCGCATGACCCTCCATTGGGCCGGCAGCAGGCCGGCGAATGCGGCGATGCGCGCGGCGGGCGCGGCGCCCTTTCTCACGGAGTCGAGGAGCACCCGCATCGAGCTCTCCATGTAAGGACGCAGCCACGAGTGGGCCGCGAACTGCCACGCGTGGGTCATCTCGTGGAGGATCAACCATCGCCGCAGGTCGTCGTCGGGCAGGTTGGCGCGGCGCCCCCACTCCTCGACGTTGGTCTCGACCAGGTAGAGACTTTCGCCTCCGGCCGGCTCCGCGCCAAGGAGCTGCGGGTCGTACTGGCCCAGGACCCGGCGCCCGATGAAGGACAGCATGAACGCGACGTAGTGGTCGACCCCGGTGCGCCCGACCTCGACCAGCAGCGAGTTGGGCACGCGCCCGGATTCGAGAACCGGGTCGATGGCCCGCCTCAAGATGCCGAGGTTCAGGTCGAGCCAGCCGGCGCGGTCGAGAGCCTGGAACTCGGGAAGGGACGCGCCCTTGGGAAGCCCTCCCACGAAATTGAGCAGCGGCTTCTGCAGCTCCGCCGCTAGGTTGCGATAGCCAAGTGCGGCGAAAGCAAGCTCAGCACGACTGAGTGATGGTGTCTCGAGCCGGGCGCGCGCGCTCCGCCGCACCTGGTCCCAGTCGACGAGGACGGTCGTCCCGCCTCGCGGCCGCACCGCCTCGGCGACGGCCACCGTTGCGAGACCGAGCAGCGCGCCATAGAGCGCGGCTTTTCCGACTGAACGCCTCATCTCCCCTCAGAGTAGAGAACGCGTGCAGTCCGCTGGACGACGTCGAACACGCGACCGCTTTGTCCCTATGCCGTTGCCCGGCCGCCCGAAGAGCTAGTAGATGTAGGGCCAGCTCCGGTTGCGCTTGAAGACGACCTTGCACCCATCGCAGCGGAAAACGATCTGGAGGTGCCGTCTCCCGATCGCCGCCGAGTCACGCCCGCACACGGGGCAGGATGC
>Ga0209648_10000937_pt1 | contig 23203 bp, 17 predicted proteins | sample GraSoi2013_115cm_FD_185830 | JGI IMG/M metagenome (GOLD analysis project Ga0209648, IMG submission 185830) | Grasslands soil microbial communities from the Angelo Coastal Reserve, California, USA - Sample 9_17_2013_115cm (SPAdes) (version 2) | ecosystem: Environmental > Terrestrial > Soil >... | reverse complement strand
GTCGGATCCGGTTCTTGTCCCGCATGGATGCAGCGCGTGGAGAAATCGAGTTGATTTGATTTGGTCATCAAGAACCTCTGTTTTTGGTGATGCCCGGATATTTCGCTTCGGAACGCGTAGGGTGGGCAAAATCGCTTGCCGAGATGCGGCCAAACCGGAGCTGTACCAGGAGCGATTTTGCCCACGCGAACAAGACGCGTGGGCATTGCGCCCGCGAGAGCTGTGATTGAAAACCGCAACCGAGTTCTGCAATGCCCACCCTACGGACCTACAGCGCAATGCGAAAATAATTGATGAGGTCGAGGCGAGTCGCCACGCCGAGAAACTGATCGCCATCCATGACAATCGCGACATAGTCTTTGCGGAACAGTGGCAAAAGATCGGCGATCGGCGCGTCGGCGGAAATCGTCTCGAGTCGTGTCACCATCACCTCTTTGACCGGTCGCGCAAACGCCGCGTTGGGGTCGTCGCGCGCGGTGATGAGCGCGGCGAGCACATCGCTCTCGTCGACAAGACCGACGACATGCCCGCTCTCGTCCACGACGGGAAGCTGCGAGACGTCGGCGGAGCGCATGCGCGCGAACACGGTGCGCAGGTTGTCCTCGGGCCGCACCACGACCGCGGTTCCCTCGCTGTAGCGGCTGACGACGACGTCGCGCACGGTGCCGTGCCGGTCGGGGTGGCTCCAGCCTTCCTGGGCGAGGAAGATGGGATTGAACACCTTGGACAAATATTTTGCGCCGGAATCGCAAACGAGGCTCACGACCCGCTTCGGCTCCGCCTGCGCGCGGCAATAGCGCAGCGCTGCGGCAAGGAGCGTCCCCGACGAAGAGCCGGCGAGCACGCCTTCGGCGCGCAACAGGTCACGCGCGCTGGCAAAGCTTTCGGCATCGGGAATCGCAAATGCCTCGGATACAAGGCCGAGATCGGCATTCGACGGCACGAAATCTTCGCCGATGCCCTCGACCGCCCAGCTTCCGGCCTGCACCATCCGACCAGTCTCGACGTAAGGCGCGAGCACGGAGCCTTCTGGATCGGCAAGAATCATCGCGGTCTTGGGCGAGGCGCGGCGCATGAAGCGGCCGATTCCGGTCAGCGTGCCGCCCGAGCCGACGCCCACGACGATCGCGCCGACGTCGCGATCCATCTGACGCAGGATTTCCGGACCGGTGGTCGTCTCGTGCGCCTGCGGATTGGCCGGATTGGCGAACTGATTGACGAAGAAAGCGCCAGGTGTGCGGCGCGCGATCGCCTCGGCGAGGTCTTGATAGTAATCGGGATGCCCTTTGCCCACGTCCGAGCGCGTGGTGACTACCTCGGCACCCATCGCCTTGGCGTGCAGCACCTTCTCGCGCGCCATCTTATCGGGAACGACGAGCAGCGTGTGATACCCCTTGCGTCCGCCCACCAATGCGAGCCCGAGCCCGGTATTACCGGCGGTGGCTTCGACGATCGTTCCCCCGGCCTTGAGGCGGCCATCGGCCTCCGCAGCCTCGATCATGGTGCGCGCCGGACGGTCCTTGAGCGAGCCGGAGGGGTTTGCGCTCTCGAGCTTGAGAAATAGCCGGCACGGGCCACGATCGATCCGCGTCACCTCGACGAGAGGCGTATTGCCGATGAGATCGAGGACCGATGCCATGGTGATCCACACTAGCGCGTCCCGCGCGGTGCATGAACGCGCCGGCGCAAACGGCGGCACCGCACCCGCGGCATACCACTGCACGACCCAATGCCGGCGCAGCTCTTAGCTTTCCATCCATTCGCCGAGCGCCCTGTTCACCGCGTCGGGCTGCTCCATGGTCGAAAGGTGCCCGCAATCGGGGACAACGACGAGCCGCGATCCGGCCACTCCCGCGGCAATCTCCTGCGACAGCGCGGGCGGGGTCAGTTCATCGCCATCGCCGACGAGCACGAGCGTCGGACATTTGATCGATGCCAGCAGCGGCCGCGCATCCGGTCGCGTCATGATGGCCTGCTGCTGGCGCAAGAACACCTCTGCTCCGGTCTCCTCCGCCATGAGGCGCACGCGCGCGCGCAGCGCCTCGTCGCTCTGTCGGCTGCGATGCACGAACCACGGAAACTGCAGTGCCGTCACCTCGGCGAAACGGCCGCTTTCGGCGAGCGCGATCTGCGGCTTGCGGCGCTCGCTTTGCGCCGCCGTTTCCGGCCGCGCCGAGCTATCGAGCAACGCGAGCCTTTGTACGCGCTCGGGCGCGAGCCGCACGATAGTCAAGGCGAGATAGCCGCCCATCGAGAGACCCGCGAGCGCAAAGCGCGGCGGCGCAGCGGCCAGGATCTGCGCCGCGATCACATCCATGCTGTTCGCGCGGGTGTGGTCGGCGACCTGCGCGGGCCCGAATCGCCACAGCGGCGGGATCTGCTCGGCATAGAGCCGCGCTGAGCAGTTGAGCCCGGGGATGAGCACGACAGGCAGCGGCTTAGACATAAGCGCCCTCCGGAGCGGAAAAAAATTAAGCCGCAACTTGACTTATTGCACTGCAGCAGGATTGACTTTGGGGCGCGAATGACTATGTTGCGCGCAAACGGTTTGACCGTAGCACCCGACCGTCCGTCTCCGCGCAACTTTAGTCGTTGTTCCGTCATCCGGCGCGGCTAGGCTCCGGACGGTCCCAACTTGAGGTTGCATGTCCTTTTCACAGCTCGGCTTGTCCGAAAAAGTTCTCGCCGCGGTCAGCGCGGCCGGCTACACCACTCCCACCCCAATCCAGCAACAAGCCATACCGCACGTGCTCGCACGGCGCGACGTCCTCGGCATCGCGCAAACCGGGACCGGCAAGACTGCGGCGTTCACGCTGCCGATGCTCACGCGTCTCGAGCACGGCCGCGCGCGCGCTCGAATGCCGCGAACCCTGATCCTCGAGCCGACGCGCGAGCTCGCCGCGCAGGTTCAGGAAAGCTTCGAAAGATATGGCGCGGGCCAAAAGCTCAACGTCGCACTGGTGATCGGCGGCGTGTCCTTCGACGACCAGGACTCAAAGCTCACCCGCGGCGTCGACGTTCTCATCGCAACGCCCGGCCGCCTGCTCGACCATTTCGAGCGCGGACGACTGTTGCTCACCGGCGTCGAGCTCTTGGTGATCGATGAAGCCGACCGCATGCTCGACATGGGTTTCATCCCCGACATCGAGCGCATCTGTAAGCTCGTTCCCTTCACCCGCCAGACGCTGTTCTTCACCGCCACCATGCCGCCGGAGATTCGGCGCATCACCGAGCAGTTCCTGCACAATCCGGTAAGGGTGGAAGTCACGCCGCCGGCGACCACGGTGGCCACGACCACTCAATGGCTAGTCAAGACCGGGCGCGAGCCGCACGACAAGCGCGATACGCTGCGCCGCCTCATCCGCTCGGCCGAGGGCTTGACCAACGCGATCATCTTTTGCAATCGCAAGCGCGAGGTCGCCGCTCTGCATCGTTCGCTGCTGCGCCACGGCTTTTCCGCAATCGCCCTACACGGCGACATGGACCAGTCGGCGCGCACCGCAGCGCTCGATCAGTTCCGCAAGAACGAAGTGACGTTGCTCGTCGCCTCCGACGTCGCCGCGCGCGGCCTCGACATTCTGGCGGTGAGCCATATCTTCAATTTTGATGTCCCGCACCATCCCGACGATTATGTCCACCGCATCGGCCGCACCGGGCGCGCCGGGCGAAGCGGCACCGCGATCACTGTCGTTGCGCCCGCTGACCGCAAGAGCGTTGCCGCGATCGAGAAGCTGATCGGGCAGAGCATTCCCTGGATGGGCGAGCCGCCGCAAGCATCCGAGCGCACGGAAACGGACGAGCACCCCAACGGCGAACAGCGCAACGGCCGCCGCCGCGGACATCGTCGCGAGCGCCCTGCCAGAGCCGAAGGCACCGTCGCGCCGGTGACCCGCCTCGACGAGGTGCGGCCGCGGCGCGCGGGAAAACCCACGCCCCGCCCGGCGCCTGCCGATGACGGCGGACATTTGCCGGCCTTCCTGTTTCGGCCGGTCCGCGTGAAGGCGTAATACGCCCGTCGCGCGAGAGCGCTCGAAATCAATTCACGATTTGTAGCGGTCATTCCCGTGCAAGCGGGGCGGCGGCCGTCTGGGCCAGCGCTTCGCGGGCACGAACGGATGTGCACGGAGAGAACGAGAGGCGACCCGAACTACTGCGGCTGCGCCGCCGGCTTGAGCTTGACTGATTCGCCGCAGCCGCAGGCTGAGGTCTGGTTCGGATTGTTGAACACGAATTGAGCGGCGAGCTTGTCCGTCTTGTAGTCCATCTCCGTGCCGATCAGGAACAGCACGGCCTTGGGGTCGATCAGCACGCGCACGCCCTTGTCCTCGACCACCTCGTCCGCGGCGTCGATCCGCTCGGCGTATTCCATGGTGTAGGCCATGCCGGCGCAGCCGCCGTTCTTCACGCCGACGCGCACGCCGACGATCGGCTGTTCCGCGTTCGCCATCACATATTTGATGCGCTCGGCAGCGGCGTCCGTGAGGCGGATCGCCTGGGCTCTCGCGCGGGGTGCGGCCATTTTACCTCTCTCCTTCCGCCGCCCCGAAAATCAGCGGCGGAATCTGGTATAGCGTTAAAATAACAACGAATTTGTCGTTGTGAAGGCCTGCCTTCGCACGGCCGGGGCCCACATTCCGTCTTACGCGTTCGGGCGAGCCAGCAGGCCCGCGCGCAGCTGGCCGCCGCTGATCTCCTGCGGAAACGGCACTTCGGTCATAGGATTGCCGCGCCGAGGGATCGACGCAATTCCAAACAAGCCGCGTCAGGATCGAGCAAGCAGCTCAACATCCAGATCTTATCTCAGCGGTCGAAACCTGCGGCAGCAGCCAGTGCATCGAGGTATAGCATGAACGGGCTCGTCACTAAGATCGCAGTGAACACCGCATTGCTCATGACCCTTGTGGCCGCCGGAAGCGCCTACGGTCAGACGAGCGAGGGCGATCAGCACAGCGCGCCCACTTACGCAGATGACTCCTGCCAGACGGGGGAATACGGCCCGCCCGTTCGTGTGCAGCCGGGAGATGTGGTCGAGGACGGGGAGATCGTTGGTCGTGATCCCGATCCCAATATTCGTACCCAGCTTGACCGGGAGCACTTTCCCGGCGGCGACGACTGCCCCTGACCGGCAGATGCTTTAGTACGTCGCCCACAGGCCCGGCGTCGCAAGCTCGAGGAGATGTCCGTCGGGGTCGCGGAAATAGATGCTGTGCCCGCCGCGCGACCAGGTCGTGCGGCCCTCGATGGCGATGGCTTGCTCGCGCAGTCTTTGCTCCCATTGCGGCAATTGATCCGCGGCAATGGCAAAGGCCATGTGCAACGGCCCGTGCCCGTCGTGCGGGGGAATGGTGCCGCCCGGCATGTTCACCGTCTCGAGTGTCGCGCCGCGGTGAAACAGCAGCAGCACGCTTTGGCCGCCGACGTCATAGGCGCGAAAGCGCGCGTCGCTCGTCAATCGAGTGAGCCCCAGCACCTGTTCGTAGAAGCGCGACGCGCGGTCGAGATCATCGACGTAGAGACAGGTCTCGATCACGCGGTCGAGCTTCACGCCTCACCACATATTGAGCATGGTCCGCGCTTCGTCCGACATGCGGCTCGGGTCCCAGGGCGGATCCCATACGATATTGACCTTCACCTCGCCCACACCCGCCACGCTCGCGACCGCGTTCTCCACCATGGTCGGCAGCTCTTGCGCCGAGGGACAATTGGGCGTGGTGAGCGTCATCTCAATCGTCACCGCGCGATCGTCGCCGATGTCGATCTTGTAGATCAGGCCAAGCTCGTAGATGTCGGAGGGAATTTCCGGATCGTATACGGTCTTGAGCGCGGCGATGACGTCGTCGGTCAGCCGCGCCAACTCGCCTTCCGGAAGCGCCGAGGACGGCGCGGTTGCGCCCGCGTTCGGCGTAAGCGGGAGCTCGGCCGGCCGCTCGGGAGCCGCCGGAGCGGCTTTGTGCGGATCGTCGCTCATGCGAAGAAACCCTGCGCCTTGGTCACGGCTTGCGCAAGCCCGTCGATTTCGGCGCGCGTGTTGTAAAGGGCGAACGAGGCGCGACAGGTCGCGGTCACGCCGAAGCGGGCGAGGAGCGGCATCACGCAATGGGTGCCGGCGCGCACCGCGACGCCGGCGCGGTCGATGATGGTCGCGATATCGTGGGGATGCGCGCCCTTGAGCTCGAAAGAGACGATCGGCCCCTTGTCCTTGGCGGTGCCGAAGATGCGCAGCGAATTGATCTCGCGCAGCCGCTCGTGGGCGTACTCGAGAAGCGACGCCTCGTGTGTGCGGATGCGTGCCTTGCCGATCGAGTTGAGGTAGTCGATGGCGGCGCCGAGCCCGATCGCTTGCACGATGGGCGGGGTGCCCGCCTCGAACTTGTGCGGCGGCTCGCCGTAGATGACGCGGTCCTCGAAGACTTCCCGGATCATCTCGCCGCCGCCGTTGAACGGCGGCATGGCCTCGAGATGTGCGTGCTTGCCGTAGAGCACGCCGATGCCGGTCGGGCCGTAGAGCTTGTGGCCGGTGACCGCGTAGAAATCGCATCCGATGTCCTGCACGTCGACGTCGAGGTGAACGGCGGCCTGCGCGCCGTCGAGCAACACCGGAATGCCGCGCTCATGCGCGCGCCGCACGACTTCCTTCACCGGCACGAGGGTGCCGAGCATGTTCGACATATGGGTAATGGCGACCATCTTGGTGCGCGGTGAGAGCAGCTTTTCGAATTCATCGATGAGGAAATTGCCCTCGTCGTCGACCGGCGCCCATTTGATGACCGCGCCTTGCCGCTCGCGCAAGAAGTGCCACGGCACGACATTGGAGTGGTGCTCCATGATGGAGAGCACGATCTCGTCGCCCGCCTTGATGCGTTCGCGGCCGAACGTATAGGCCACTAGATTGATGGCCTCGGTGGCGTTGCGCGTGAAGATGATCTCTTCCTTGCGGGCGGCATTGAGGAAGCCACGCACCTTCTCGCGCGCGTCCTCGTAGGCTTCCGTCGCCGCATTGGCGAGGTAATGCAGCCCGCGATGCACATTGGCGTATTCGGCGGTGTAGGCGTGGCTCAACCGATCGAGCACCGCCTTCGGCTTCTGCGCCGAGGCAGCATTGTCGAGGTAGATGAGCGGCTTGCCGTAGACCTGCATCGCCAGGATCGGAAAATCCGCGCGGATGCGCTCAACATCATAGGCGCCATTGGTGACCGCAGGGTGCATGGTCATCCTCGCGTCGCGACCCAGGCGACGACCTGATCGATCAGCGCGTCGCGCAATCCCGCGTGCTCGATCCCCTCCACCGCTTCGCCGACGAAGGCCTGGATCAGAAGCGCCTCCGCTTCCTTCGGCGGAATGCCGCGCGCCTTGAGGTAGAACAACAGATCCTCGTCGAGCGCGCCCGAGGTCGCGCCGTGACCGCACTGCACGTCGTCGGCGAAGATTTCGAGCTCGGGCTTGTTGTCGGCCTCGGCGGTGTCCGAAAGCAGCAGCGCGTGGGTCGCCATCTTGGCATCGGTCTTTTGCGCGTGCGGCCGCACGATGATCTTGCCTTGGAAGACGCTGCGGCCCTCCTCGTCGAGAACCGATTTGAACACCTCGCGGCTGGTGCAGCTCGCCACCGCATGGTCCACGACCAACGTGGTGTCGGCGTGCTGACGGCCCTTGAGCAAGCTTGCGCCGCGGATGCCGGCGATGGTGCCTTCCCCGCCGAAATGCACGAAGACCTGATTGCGCACGACGCCCCCGCCGGTCGTGAACAGGAATTCGTTGAAGCGGGCATGCGCACCGACGGCGGCCATCAGCGTAGACACGTGCAGCGCGCCCGCGCCCTCGCCGGTGATCTTGACGTGATCGACGTGAGCCTCATCGCCGACCTTGAGTTCGAGCACCGCGTTCACTTGGTCCTCATTCGTGCTCGAACCGACATGGCTTTCGAGCAGCATGGCGCGCGCGCCGTTTTCAATCACGACGAGCGAGCGGACAAAAACGGCCGCCGGCTCGCGGCCGGCATTCACGAACACGAGATGGAGCGGCTGCGCCAGCGCGGCGCCTTGCGCCACGTGGATCAGCGCTCCGTCGCCCATGAAGGCGGTGTTGAGCGCAACCGCGACGTCGTCGGTCGGCACGACCTGGCCGAGATGAGTGAGCAGGTCGCAATCGCCGGCCGCCAGCGCCTGCGCCATGGAGCGAACGGTGAGGCCGGCCTCGAGGCCGCGAAGATCGGAGAGTTCCGGCACGAAAGCGCCGTCGACGAGCACGATACGGCGGGCATCGATGGCGGGAAGTTTTGCGAGTACGTCTTTGGCGCGGGCCTTGGCGGCCGCATCGGGCACCCCCGCGAGCGGCTTTGCCTCCCGCATGAGCGCGCGCAAGTCGGTATATTTCCATTCTTCGACGCGCCGATGCGGCAAACCCTCGGCCTCGAAACGGCGGAATGCGTCCTCGCGCAGCGTGCCGACCGCCGCGGCGCCCGGAAGCGCACGCTTGGCGGCGGCAAAGTTCGTCGCCAGCGCGGTCTCGGCCGCAGTCTTGATCGCACGCACCTCGGCGTTCATCGCAAGCTTCACGCCATCTCTTCTTGATATTGGGCGTAGCCGGTCGCTTCGAGATCGAGCGCCAGCTCTTTGTCTCCGGTTTTCACGATGCGGCCGCGCGAAAGCACATGCACCACATTAGGCACGATGTAGTTGAGCAGGCGCTGGTAGTGTGTGATCACCACGAAGGCGCGCTCGGGCGAGCGTAGGCCATTGACGCCGTCGGCGACGGTTTTGAGCGCGTCGATGTCGAGGCCGGAATCGGTCTCGTCGAGTACACACAAGCGCGGCTGCAGCAGCGCCATCTGCAGGATCTCGTTGCGTTTCTTCTCGCCACCGGAGAAACCGACATTGACCCCGCGCCGCAGCATCTCCTGTTCGATGCCGAGCTTGCCCGCGACTTCGCGCACGCGCTTGAGGAACTCGGGCGTGGAGAGCTCATCTTCGCCGCGCTTCTTGCGCTGCGCGTTGAGCGCGGTGCGAAGAAAGGTCATGGTGGCGACGCCGGGAATTTCGAACGGATACTGGAAGGCGAGGAAGAGGCCCCGTGCGGCGCGTTCCTCGGGCGGCAGCGCAAGAATGTCCTCGCCGTCGAGCAGGACCTCTCCCTGCGTGACCGCGTACTCCTCCTTGCCGGCGAGCACGTGTGCGAGCGTCGATTTGCCAGAGCCGTTCGGCCCCATGAGGGCGTGCACGCTGCCGCGGCCGACCGAGAGCTCGAGCCCGTTGAGTATCTTCCTGCCGTCGACCTCGACGTGCAGATTCTTCACTTCCAAGAGGTTCATTTTTATCCCACGCTGCCTTCGAGACTGATCGAGATCAGCTTCTGGGCCTCGACGGCGAATTCCATCGGCAGCTGCTGCAGCACATCCTTGACGAAGCCGTTGACCACCAGCGCCACTGCATCCTCCGCCGAGAGGCCGCGCTGGCGGCAATAGAACAGCGTGTCCTCGGAAATCTTCGAGGTGGTGGCTTCGTGCTCGAACACGGCGGAGGAATTCTTCGCCTCGATATAGGGCACGGTATGGGCGCCGCACTTGCCGCCAATGAGGAGCGAGTCGCAATTAGTGAAGTTGCGCGCGCCTTTCGCCCGGGGGTGCGCCATCACTAGGCCGCGATAGGTGTTGTTGGAGTACCCCGCCGCGATGCCCTTGGAGATGATCCGGCTCGTGGTGTTCTTGCCGAGATGCAGCATCTTGGTGCCGGAATCGACCTGCTGGTGACCATTGGAAATCGCGATCGAATAAAATTCGCCGCGCGCATTATCGCCGCGCAGGATGCAACTTGGATACTTCCAGGTGATGGCCGAGCCGGTCTCGAGCTGGGTCCAGGAAATCTTCGAGTTCTTGCCGCGGCAGTCGCCGCGCTTGGTCACGAAATTGTAGACGCCGCCGCGGCCGCTAGCGTCGCCCGGGTACCAGTTCTGGATGGTCGAATACTTGATCTCCGCGTCCTCGAGCGCGATGAGCTCGACCACTGCGGCATGGAGCTGGTTCTCGTCCCGCATCGGCGCGGTGCAGCCTTCGAGGTAGCTTACATAAGAGCCCTTGTCGGCGATGATGAGCGTGCGTTCGAACTGGCCGGTGTCGCGCTCGTTGATGCGGAAATAGGTGGACAGCTCCATCGGGCAGCGCACGCCCGGCGGCACGTAAACAAAAGAACCGTCGGAGAACACCGCCGAATTGAGTGTGGCGTAGAAGTTGTCGGAAATCGGCACCACGGTGCCGACATATTTCTTCACAAGATCGGGGTGCTTCTGCAGCGCCTCGGAAATCGGCATGAACAGGACGCCGGCCTTGGCGAGTTCCTGCTGGAAGGTGGTCGCCACCGACACCGAGTCGAACACCGCATCGACGGCGACACGGCCGTAGCCGTTTCCACCTTCGCTTTCGCCCTCGGGCTTCGCCACGCCCTCCAACACTGCCACCTCGCGCAGCGGAATGCCGAGCTTCTCGTAGGTCTTGAGGATTTCGGGATCGATCTCGTCGAGCGACTTCGGCCCTTCCTTCTTCTTGGGCGCGGCGTAGTAGTAGAGGTTCTGGTAATCGATCGGGCCGTAGCTCACGCGCGCCCAGCGCGGCTCGCGCATGGTGAGCCAACGGCTATAGGCGTCGAGCCGCCAGGCGAGCATCCACTCGGGCTCGTTCTTCTTGGCCGAAATGAAGCGGACGATGTCTTCGGAAAGGCCCTTGGGGGCCTTGTCGGATTCGATGTCCGTGACGAACCCGTATTTGTACTGGTCGACGTCGATACGGCGGACCTGATCGACGGTCTGTTGTACGGCCGGCATTCTTCCCTCCGCTGCGGCTTCAAGGACCGCGGGTTGGATCAGTCGGTTATGGTCGTTGCTTTCCGGGTTGCCTTGACCCTCGCGGCTGCTTCAGGCGGCGATGCCCTGTGACTCCCTAAGTAATGATCCGGACACCTTAATCCAAGCTTCAATAAAGCGGTCGATCTCCGATTCGGTGGTGCTCGGACCGAGGCTGACGCGCACGGCTGCCCCCGCGAGTTGCGGCGGAACACCCATGGCGGCCAGCACGTGCGAGGACTGGACCTTGCCGGAGGAGCAGGCCGCGCCCGCGGATACTGCAACCCCGGCAAGATCGAAGGCAATGACGGCAGTTTCAGCCCTCATTCCCGCGACGGCGAACAGGGTTGTATTGGGCAGCCGCTCGGACTGGGCGCCGAAAATGACGATTTGGGGCGAAGCGGCCTTCAGCCCCGCTTCGAGCCGGTCGCGCAGCGCGGCCATGCGCGCGCGGTCTGTCGCAAGGCCCGCGCGAGCCGCCGCTGCCGCGGCCCCAAAACCCGCGATTCCCGCCACATTCTCCGTGCCGCCGCGCAAGCCGCGCTCCTGGCCGCCGCCCTTAACGAGCGGATCGAGAGCGACCGCATTGCGCCCGACCAGCGCGCCCACCCCCTTGGGCGCGCCGATCTTATGCCCGGACAGGGTGAGGAAATCAGCGTCGAGCGCGTTGATGTCACACGGAATTCGCCCCCCCGCCTGGACCGCGTCAACGTGCAGGGTTCCACCTGCCGCATGGACCAGCCTCGCAGCTTCTGCCACCGGCTGGACGACACCGGTTTCGTTGTTGGCGAGCATGAGCGATACCAGTGCCCGGCCCCCGAGCGCAGCCATCCGCCGCTCGAGCGCATCAAGGTCGACTGCGCCGCTGTCGGTCACTGGCAGGCGCTCGATGCTTCCTGCTGGAAAGCGCCCGCCGGCGAGCACCGACGGATGCTCGATTGATGAAACTAAAAGCCGATCGCGTGCGGCCGTCGGCACGAGCGCCGACATGTTGGCCTCGGTGCCGCCAGAGGTGAACACCACGTCGCGCGGCGCGGCTCCCACGAGCGCCGCCACCTGTTCCCGCGCCTGCTCGATCCGATGGCGCGCGGCGCGGCCTTCGCCATGGACCGAGGACGGGTTACCCAAGAGGTCGAGCGCGGCAAACGCCGCGCCGCGCGCCTCCTTTCGCAGGGGCGCGGTTGCGTTCCAGTCGAGATAGATGCGCTCGTTCATGGCCTTCGGTCGGGGGGTTTGGCGGCGCCAAGCGTCAGGCGCGTCCAACGCGCTGCGAAACCCTTGCTTTTTGCCCCCACACCCATGCTAGAAAGCGCCCGCCGCAACCGCCGGTTGGCGTCGGCGACGCCGCTTGCGAAAATCTGAAGTGGTTCTAGATACTTACGTGTGCTCGCCGCAGCCGTCAAGCGCACTCTGAAAGCGCCGCCGCGAGTCGCGATCAACCGTCCAATCGAGGTCGTTCATGCCCGAGGTCATCTTCACCGGCGCCGCCGGGCGCATCGAGGGCCGTTACCACCCGGCGCGACAGCGCAACGCCCCGATCGGCATCGTGCTCCATCCCCATCCCCAGTTCGGGGGCACGATGAACCACCAGATCATCTATCAAGTCTATTATGCCTTCGTGCACCGGAGCTTTTCCGTGCTGCGCTTCAATTTCCGCGGGGTTGGGCGCAGCCAGGGCTCGTTCGATCACGGCCAAGGCGAGTTGTCGGATGCCGCCTCGGCGCTCGACTGGGCGCAGTCGATCAACCCGGAGGCGAGGAGCTGCTGGATCGCCGGCTTCTCCTTCGGCGCCTGGATCGGCATGCAGCTGCTCATGCGCCGGCCCGAGATCGAGGGATTCATCTCGATCGCCCCACCCGCCAATCTCTACGACTTTTCGTTCCTGGCGCCCTGCCCATCCTCCGGCATGATCGTTCATGGCGATAAGGATGTGGTGGTGCCGCACAAGGACGTGTGCGGCCTCGTCGAGAAGCTCAAAACGCAGAAGGGCATCGTGATCGAGCAGAAGGTGATCCCGGGCGCCAATCACTTTTTCGATGGAAAGGTCGATGCGTTGATGCAGGCGATCAGCGGCTACCTCGACAAGCGCCTCAAGCCTGACCGCAAGCCGAGCGCCGCTTGAGATCATATTCATCCGCCTAAAGTCTGCGCTCGCCCGCGATGGCGCGCCGGATGTCATTGCTCGCAGTTCTTCTCATTCTTGCGATCGCAGCCGCCGCCTACGGCGCGTTGCATTATATGACCTCCGTACCCGGCCGACCCCATCTTGGGGCGCTGCCGCCGCTCACGCCGGAAGAGGCGGCGCTGGCCCAATCCCTCAAGCAACATATCGCGACCATTGCCGCGCGCGAGCACAACGTGGCCCATTACGACGAACTCGAGAAGGTTGCCCGCTACATCGAGGCGACGCTCGCATCCTTCGGCTATGCCGTCGACCGCCAGGAATTTCTGGCCGACGGCAAAATGGTCCGCAACATCGACGTTACGGTCGAGCCGGCCGCGCAGAACGCGGATCCCGAGGTGATCGTGGTCGGCGCGCATTACGACAGCGTGTCCGGCTCGCCTGGCGCCAACGACAATGCGAGCGGCGCAGCCGCGGTCCTAGAGCTCGCGCGGCTCGCACGCGATCTCGACGCCGTCGGCGCCAGGCGCATCCGCTTCGCGTTTTTCGTCAACGAGGAGCCGCCTTATTTCAGGACCGAGGCGATGGGCAGCCTGCAATATGCGCGCGCCCTTGCGAAGCGCAACGAGCGGGTCGTCGCGATGTATTCGCTCGAGACCATCGGCTTTTATTCGAGCGAGCCGGGAAGCCAGGTTTATCCGGCACCGTTTGGTCTTGTATTTCCCGATCGCGGCGACTTCGTTGCATTCGTCGGCATGCTGGGCTCACGCGCGCTCGTGCGAAAGACGATGCGGTCATTCCGCTCCCACACCGCCTTCCCCACCATCGGCGGCGTGGCGCCAGGCTTCGTGCCAGGCATCGGTTGGTCGGATCATTGGGCCTTCGCCGAGCACGGCTTTCAGGCCGTGATGGTCACCGATACGGCACCGTTCCGTTATCCGCATTACCACCGGCCGAGCGACACGCCCGACAAGGTCGACGCGGCAAAGGTGGCGCGCGTGGTGAAAGGCATGGAGCGCGTGATCCGGGATTTGAGTAGATGAGCAATACGATCATTGCGACAAGCGCATAAGTCTGACTGTCATTCCGGGGCGCGGGTGAAGCCCGCGAACCCGGAATCCATAATCGCAGCCTGTGATCATGGATTCCGGGCTCTGACGAACTGAGGATTGCGGCACCTACGGCTGCACCAGAATGCCGCCGGTCAGCGGCCGCGGCACGCCGGTCGTACTTGGAAAGGTGAGCGGCAAGCCTTTGAGTGTGCGCACCGCGAGATAGGCGAAGGCCTGCGCCTCGAGCGCATCGGCCGACCAGCCGACGTCGCCGGCGGTCTCGATCGGCGCCGGCGCGAGGCGCTCTGCCAACATTCGCATCAAGGTCCGATTACGAATACCGCCGCCGGCGACGATCCATCGCGCCGGCGGCCGCGGCAGCACGGTAATGGCGCGCGCGACCGCAGCCGCGGTGATGGCTGTGAGCGTCGCAGCGCCATCCTGCGTGCTCTTGCCCGCAAGCCCACCCTCCTCCGCCACCCAGTGACGGAAGGCGTTGCGATCGAGCGATTTGGGTGGCGGCTTGGCAAAGAATGGATGTGCCAGCACGCGCTCAACCGCGGCCTCGTCGACGGTGCCGGCGGCCGCGGTACGCCCCTCGTCATCCTGCGGCTGACCGCTGCGCAGGCGCAAGAAATCGTCGATCAGCGCATTGCCGGGCCCGGTATCGCAGGCGACGAGCCCGTCGTTGCCGTCGATGAAGGTGACGTTGGCGACGCCGCCGAGATTGAGCACGCCGACGGGGTGCTCTCGCTTGAGCAGGCGCAGCATCGCGCGATGAAACACGGGCACCATCGGCGCGCCGTGTCCTCCGGCGGCAACATCGGCGGCGCGAAAGTCGTAGACCACCGGAATGCCGAGCCTGCCGGCCAGGGCCTTGCCGTTGCCGAGCTGGATGGTGAGCCCGCGGTCAGGCCGGTGCAGGACGGTCTGGCCGTGGAAGCCCACGACGGAGACTTCGCTCGGCGCCATCCCGTTCGCCGCGAGGAACGCCTCCACGGCCTCGGCGTGCATGTCAGTCACCAACTCTTCTGCGTCCGGCAGCATCGCCGGGCGTGCGTTGCGGTCGGTGAGATGGGCGGCGACCGCGATCGCGCACCGCACGATCTCGCGTTCCTGATCATTATAGGGGCGGTAGCCGGTCGGACCCAGCCGACCGATCCTCTCGCCGTCGGTTTCGATGAGGGCGACGTCCACCCCGTCATAGGAGGTGCCGCTCATCAATCCGATCGCAACAGCGCGCGCCATTGAGGCGTCCTTGGTTTCAATCCCGCGCTGGACCTGTTACACCACCGGCCGCAAACAGGCGATAAAAAGAGGCGAGGCGGCATGAGCGCCTACAAGTCCGATTTCCTGCGTATTCTCGCGGAACGCGGATTCATCCACCAACTTTCGGACGCCGAAGGCCTCGATGCCAAGGCGGCCGCCGGGCCGATCACAGCGTATGTCGGTTTCGATGCCACCGCGCCGAGCCTGCACATCGGCAACCTCCTGACGATCATGATGTTGCGGTGGCTGCAGAAGACCGGCCATCGCCCGATCGCGCTGATCGGCGGGGGCACGAGCAAGATCGGCGACCCTTCCGGCAAGGACGCGACCCGTGCGCTGCTGACGAGCGCGCAAATCGGGAGCAACATTGCCTCGATCCGCCGCGTATTTTCCTGTTTTCTCGATTTTGACGCCGGCGCCATCCTGGCCGACAACGCCGAGTGGCTCGACCAGCTGCAGTACATCCCCTTCCTGCGCGACGTCGGGCGCTATTTCACCATCAACAAGATGCTGACGTTCGACTCGGTGAAGCTTCGGCTCGAGCGCGAGCAGCCGCTAACCTTTCTCGAGTTCAATTACATGATCCTGCAAGCCTACGATTTCGTGGAGCTCTACAAGCGCCACGGCTGTGTTCTGCAAATGGGCGGATCCGACCAGTGGGGCAACATCGTCAACGGCATCGACCTCGGCCGCCGGCTGCTCAACGTTCAGCTGTTTGCGCTGACCACGCCGCTGCTGACGACGTCCTCTGGAGCCAAGATGGGCAAGACCGAAACCGGCGCGGTTTGGCTCAACGCCGACGTGATGAGTCCGTACGACTACTGGCAGTTCTGGCGCAACTGCGAAGACGGCGACGTGGGCCGCCTGCTCAAGCTCTTTACCGAACTGCCGCTCGAGGAGATCGCGCGTCTCACTCGGCTCAAGGGGCAAGAGCTCAACGAAGCCAAAAAGATCCTGGCGACCGAGGCAACGGCGCTGTTGCACGGCCGTGCCGCCGCCGAGCAGGCGGCGGAGACGGCGAGGCGCACATTCGAGGAAGGCGCGCTCGCCGAGACCTTGCCGACGGTGGAAATTCCGGGCGGCAAACTCGAACCCCTCAGCGTCCTCGATGCTGCTGTTCACGTCGGCTTGGTCTCCTCGAAGAGCGAGGCGCGCCGGCAGATCAAGGGCGGAGGCCTGAAGGTCAACGACGTCGCGGTCGCCGACGAGAAGATGGTGCTCACCGCGCGCGACCTCACACCGCAGGGCGTCATCAAGCTCTCGCTGGGCAAGAAGCGGCACGTCCTATTGCGGCCGGTGTAGGCCGACGGCAACCGTCCTCGGATCCGTCATGCGCGGGCAGAAGCGCGTTAAAGACGCGCATCCATCGTCTTTGTAGAAGCTTGTTTGAAGATCGATGGATTGCCAGATCAAGCCCGGCAATAACGGCTGATCGGTCAGCGCCAAGGGTCGCTTAGTTGCGACCGGCTAATACCGACCAGCGGGTTCCGCGTTGCTTTGCGCCGGCATGGGAGCATTGCCGCCCGGGAATTCGAAGAACTTGCGCAGCAAGCCTGGCGCGACCGCCGAGATCGGATTGACGCGCAAGACCGGCGTGCTTGGCGGGCCGACCACCTCATAGGTGACCCCGAGCAGGCCTTCGTTGCTGCCGCCGAGGAACGGCCCGACGATCGGGAGCTGGCCGAACATGTTGTTGAGGCCGTAGAGCGGAACGAAAGTGCCGCGCATGCGCACCTCGTCGCGATGGTAATCGATGTAGCCCTCTACCGTGCCGCCGATCGCCGGGCCCCTGAGCAGGCCGTCGCGGACGGTGAAGCGGCCGAGTGAGCGCGTGAACTCGACCCGCAGTCGAGAAAACTGGACGCCGGGCGATGCGCCGCCGGGCTGCTCCGGAGCGGCCGCGACGCGCTCGAGCGCCCCTTCGCCGCGCACCACGAAGTCGCGAATGTTGAGAAGACCTTCCTGCGGCGCGAGATCCGCGCTCTGCGGATCAAGCGCCACCCACATCTCGCCGCCGGCGATCTTCTGATAGATGTCGGTGAAACGGAAGAAGGCGCCGGCGTCGTTGGTCTCGACGACCACCTGGCGGCCGCTACTGCCGCGCCCGCGCAGATCGCCGGTGAGCGGCGCGTCGCGCCCGAGCTTGGCGTTCAACGCGAGGTGGGTGATGACGCCGGCGCGCCGCGACACGCGCAGATCGAGCCCGCGTAGCGTCTCGCCGTTGAAGCCGAGCACCGTGCCGATCTTGAGGTCGAGGTCGATGTCCTTGTCCGTTTTCTGTTTGCTGCTCGAAGGCCCGGTCAGGGTCGATTTGACGAAGCCGCGTCCGTCATAAACATCGCCGCGAACATTCACCCGCAGCGCGCCGTCGGCTCCGCGCTCGGCTTTGAGCGTGGCTTTGTCGCCGTCCGAAACGGAAAAGACGGGGAAATTTGCGGAAACGACATCTCCCGTGGCATCAACCTCGAGCGCGCCTTTGACCGAAGTCCCGGCGCCTTCGATCACCAAATCCTCGATCCGCGTTGTCGTTTGCTTGATGAGCGTGAAGGTTGCGCGACCGGGGCGGCCGGGAGGCTTCGACCATCCCGGCAACAGGCCGTCAACCTTGGACTGCGTGAGATCGGCCTCCACGGCCAAACGGCTGTCGCCGTCATTTGCGGCAACGCGTCCGCTGAGCTTGATGGGCACCGGTCCGGTAACAAAGGCGCCGAGATCGAACCCAAACTTGCTGCGCGCGGTCTCGTCGAGCGTGGCTTGGACGCGGACATCGGCATCGCCGTCGCGCGGCTTGCGGTAGTCGAGCACGGAGGGAACGCCGTTGATCTTGACGTCGCCCCTGATCCAATGGCCGAGATTGTTGGCGCTCACCTTGAGCAGCGCGGCCTCGACCTTTTGTCCCATGACCATGCGTTCGGCGGCGAAATTCGCGACATCCATGTTGATCGTGTAGAGCGAGGAGCCGGGCGCCAGATCCTCCTTGAGTGGGAGCGCGAGCGTCACCTGCGCAGTCAGCGTCCCGCGGCTGGTCGAAGCCTCAACCGGCGCGCCCGAATAGTCGCGCAGCCGTTGCATGCTCAACAATTCGACCGCGGCTGGCACCGAGCCATCGAGGCGGAAGCGGACCTTCGCCGGCGGCGCCTTGGGGAAGGTATCGGGCACCTCGAAGACGCCGTTGGTGATCGAGAGCTTGCGGCCAGGCGATATGTCCACGTTGCCGCGGCCGACATTGACCACCGCCGTGCGGCCGGAAATGTGCACGCTGACGTCGGCATCGCGGATGGCCGGCAGGCCTTCGACCGGGCGGATTTCGCCGCCATGCCCGGTGAGCTGGATCAATAAGCCGTCATCGGGAACAGGCGGGCCGCTCGACTTGAGGGTGGACCAGGGCGCGTTGGTCGAGACGTCGATGCGCTCGATCGTGCCCGCCTGCACATGATCGACGACCCACGCGCGCACCTTCGAGGCCACCGTGACCGGCCAGATCCGCTTCAAGGCCGCAACGGACATGCGCGTGCTCGCAAGTCCAAGCGTGACCCGCGGATCGTCGCCGGAGAAATCCAGGCTGCCGGTGAGCGCGATGCCGAGATCCGTGTTGCCTACTTCGCTCGGCTCGAGATCGATGCGCTGCTTGGCGGGATTGATCCGCAGCTGCAGCAGGACGCGGTTGAGGACTAGCGCGTGCGGATCGACCGGCGCGGACGCCAACACCGCGCCGCCGCCGGAGATTCGCAGCCCCCAGATGCCGCTCCCATCGCGCGGCGCATCGAACTGCGCCAGCAGCGTGATGCGCGTGCCGCCGGAGACGACCTGGAATGGCGCGACCAGGGCGTGTCGGTTCTTGTCCCAATCGAGGCTGATCTCGGCACGGTCGATCGGAATGCGAACGAGCGGATCGTCGAGATCGACGATGAGGCCCTTGTCCACCAGGATGCGCCCATCGAGCATGTGCGGAATGCCATCGGGGCCGACGTCGGCGCGGATGCGGCCGGACAGCGGCAGGTCGGCCTCGTATTGATCCGCGTTCAACCGCATGGCGAGCATCACGTCTTTGGTCGAAAGTTTTTGTGTTTCGATATCGATGGTCCGGTGGCCCTGTTGGCCCGGGGTCATCGCCGCGCGCAGGTGCCACGGCCGCTCGAGGCTATGCGAGCCGAGCGCGACCGCGATGCCTCCTCCCTTCGGCCGTGTCACGCTGAGATCGATGTTGGTGAACGTCCATTGTTTGCCATTGCGCTGGTCGTCGACGGTGAGGTTGCCGCCTTGCAATCCAATCTCCGTGAGGTCTCGACCGTCGAGCCCGCTGGCGTCGAGACTCTCGATCCAGGCGATAAGCGCGGCGAGATCGGGAACGCTGCGGACGGTTGCGGGCGCGGCTGGAGCGACGGGAGCGGCCGAGGCGCCTGGCTCAGGCGTGGCCGCTTGCGCCGCGCGGTCGACCTTCGCGGGCGAGCGGATCGGCTGCGCCAGCGCCGGTGCCGACGCGACCGAAGCGGTGACAAAGGGGCGCTTGTTGCTGCCGGCAAAAACGGTGACCTTGCTGTCCGATTCGATGCGCACCGCCATCTCGGCGCCGACCAAGCTCAAACGCTCGGCGCGGATGCGACCGAGGAAGAGGCTCACACCGGAGATGCCGACTTCGGCCTTCGGCGCGCTGGCGACGATGGTGCCGTCGGCGTCGCGCACGACGATGTCGCGAATGCGGAGCGACGTGCGCCCCTTCTTCGCGTCACGCTCGAGTTGGGTGCCGCCAATCTCGACCTCGTGCCCGGCGCCGAGGTTTTCCTTGATCGCCGCGGTCAGCCATGGAGTGGCCATATCGAGCTCGATCGGGCCGCTGGAGAGGCGCCACCACAGCGCGAACAGCGCGAGCATCACGGCGCCGCCGAGCGTGCCGCTCACAAGCGCAAATTTGCGCAGCCGCGGACACCATGCGCGCAACAGCATTCGGGCTTTGCCGCACGTGGCGGAACTCAGCGAGGGTGACAAGGCGCGAGGACTCTCGGTGTCAATCTGGGCCTGCGCGTCTTGCGCGCACAAGTGCCCCTTGAGGCTCGCCTCAAGCTTTCGGAGAGCCTCGAGACCAGGATAAGCTTGCCCGAGCGCCATGCCCCGACTTGGCGTCCCCTCGACCACCGATTCCGCCTGGCGTCTTCACGCGACGGTTGTGGCGAACCGGCCCCCTGCCGCGGTCGACAAGTCCCCGTGCAACGGTCGACTTGACGGCACTTTCCCGCGGTTCCTTCAAGCTCGCATTGAAAGCCGGGAAAGGGACGAAAGGAAGGCGCTTGCGGCCGCCGGACGTGTCGAATTTGGCCGTGCTCCGAACGGCCGCGACGCCATGCGCCCGCCAATTCCAACGCGCGCCTGTTAGCTCCCCCCCTCAGGAAGTAATTGATTTTTCGACATTTTTATCCTCCTGCGGCGAAACCTCGCAAAACCCCAAGCGACCACGTCGGCACGATCGCGGGTGGGACAAGACGGCACGAGGCACGATCTCGGGTTGTGCTCAGGTCACGTCCGTCCCTCGCGTGCTCGAAGCCGCATTCTCCTGCCCCGGTCCTGATTCCCTGAAAATTAACCGTGCCGCCTTGAAGTGAAACGAGTTAGCCCTGGCGTAAGAGGAGTGGACCTAAGGCAAGCGGCGGGGATGCGTGCATGCTTCGTCGGTCGCCTTCACAGTACCACGATGATTGCAGCCGGCCGCAGAGCGCGCGAGCGCCGCGGTGGCCTACGCAGTCGCGCCGCACCGATGCTCCGCGCCAGGTACGGCTCGGACCCATTGCCTTCTGGATCGTCACCGGCACGCTGGTGATTCTGGCGGTGTGGACCATCATCACCGCCACCTATTTCGCCTTCCGCGAAGACGTGCTCGCGAAGCTCGTCGTCCGGCAGGCAGAGATGCAATTCGCCTATGAAGATCGCATCGCCGAGCTCCGCGCCCAGATCGACCGGTTTTCGAGTCGTCAGTTGATCGACCAGGAGGCGTACGAAAAGAAGCTCGAGCAAATTCTGCGCCGGCAAGCGGCATTGGAGTCGCGTGCCGGCGCGCTCAACGACGTGACCGGCACCATCAAGCAGCCGGCACGCGGCGGCTCGAGCGGCGAGCCGCGTGCAAATGTTCCGAAGCCGGCGCGGGACCGGGGAGCCATGGTCATTCCGCTCGATCGGGGCAGCGATTCACGCACCGGCATTTTTGTCAAAAGCGGCGGCGGCCTCGGCGGCGCGATCGAGCGATTGCTCGCTTCCCTCGATCGGCTCGAGCAGCGCCAGGCGGCGATGGTCGGCTCGATGGCGGAGAATTACGATGCGAAGGCGCGGCGCATACGCGGCGTGCTAAGCGAGCTCGGGCTCGATCTCGGCAAAGCGGCCGGTGACGGCGTCGGCGCAGTCGGCGGTCCGTTCGTTCCCGCGCATGTCACCAGGGAGGCGGCCGCGTTCGAACCCCAGCTTCACCGCATCCACACCGCGCGCGCGCAGATCGCTCGGCTCACACGCACGCTCGGCACCATTCCCGTGCGAAAGCCCATCGAGGGCGAGATCGACCTCCAATCGGGCTTTGGCGTGCGCATCGATCCCTTCCTGGGCACGCCGGCGATGCACACGGGCCTCGATCTCCACGCCGAGACCGGCGACCCGGTGCGCGCCACCGCCGACGGCACCGTGGTCGCCGCGGGCTGGAGCGGCGGCTACGGCCGGGTGGTGGATGTCGACCACCACAATGGGCTTTCCACGCGCTACGCCCACCTCTCCTCGATCGAGGTTCGTGTCGGCCAGTCGGTGAAGAGCGGACAGATCGTGGGCAAGGTCGGCTCGACCGGACGCTCGACTGGTCCACACCTGCACTACGAGACGCGACTCAAAGGCGAGCCGGTCGATCCGCAAAAATTCCTGCGCGCGGGAGAACGGCTCGACGGCACGCTGTGAGGCGAGCTACTCCACGTCCTCCACCTCTTTCGGCCCGGTGCCGAACGCCTTCTGCGCCAGCGCGGCCTGCATGAACTGGTCGAGGTCGCCGTCGAGCACCGCGCCCGTGTTCGAGGTCTGCACGCCGGTGCGCAGATCCTTGACCATCTGGTAAGGCTGCAGCACGTAAGAGCGGATCTGATGGCCCCAGCCGATGTCGGTCTTGGCGGCCTGCTCGGCGGCGGCTTTCTCCTCGCGCCGCTTCAATTCGCGCTGGTAGAGCCGCGCGCGCAGCATCTGCCAGGCTTGCGCCCGATTGCGGTGCTGCGAGCGGTCGTTCTGGCAGACCACCGCGATGTTGGTCGGGATGTGGGTGAGCCGCACCGCCGACTCGGTCTTGTTGACGTGCTGCCCGCCGGCGCCGCCGGCCCGCATCGTGTCGACCCGAACGTCGGACTCTTTGATGTCGATGTTGATGCGGTCGTCGACAACCGGATAGATGTTGACGCTGGCGAATGAGGTGTGCCGTCGCGCGTTGGCATCGAATGGCGAGATGCGCACCAAACGGTGCACGCCGTTCTCGGTTTTGAGCCAGCCGAAAGCGTTGCGGCCCTTGATCTGAATGGTTGCCGATTTGATGCCGGCCCCCTCTCCTTCGGTCTCTTCCAGCCACTCGATCTTGTAGCCGTGCTGCTCGGCCCAGCGCGTATACATGCGAAGCAGCATGCTGGCCCAGTCCTGGCTTTCCGTTCCGCCGGCGCCGGCGTGGACTTCGACATAGGTATCGTTGGCGTCGGCTTCGCCCGACAACAGCGCCTCGAGTTCGCGGCGCTCGACCTGCGCCTTAAGCCTTTCCAGCGCCGCCTCGGCCTCGGCGACGACCTTCTGGTCTTTCTCGGCCTCGCCGAGCTCGATCATCGTGAGCTGGTCGTCGAGCTCCTGCTCGATGCGCCCGATGCCGGTGAGTTGGTCCTCGAGCGCGGTGCGTTCCTGCATCACGCGCTGTGCACGCTGCTGGTCGTTCCAAAGG
>Ga0209648_10000936_pt1 | contig 23221 bp, 26 predicted proteins | sample GraSoi2013_115cm_FD_185830 | JGI IMG/M metagenome (GOLD analysis project Ga0209648, IMG submission 185830) | Grasslands soil microbial communities from the Angelo Coastal Reserve, California, USA - Sample 9_17_2013_115cm (SPAdes) (version 2) | ecosystem: Environmental > Terrestrial > Soil >... | reverse complement strand
CGTTGCTGAAGGCCTTCGTGAGCCAAAGCGCGGACGTCGCGCCTGAATCGATTAAGAAGACACCGGAGACTTCTGTCCCATCTTGCGCCAATACCTGCGCCCGAACACTCGGTATGTTGTCCCAGATAAACTGGAGTGGCAAACGCTGACCCGAGCCGGAGTACGAGTAGGTTGTCGGATCGTGGAGATGGAGCACTTGGTTTGCGTAATCAATTTCAACAACATAGTTGCGGAATACATTGGAGCCGAGGAATCCATCAGTACTTCGGCCCACTTCACGCGAGAACCATTCTAGAGGCAGCGTCGCCACAGTTTGATCGCCGAGCTCTGCCCCAGCAAAACTGAGGGTAGCGTGGCTGGCGAATGCCAACTTTTGGGAGGACCCTTGCCCGGGTCCATAAGCATTCCCTTCGCCAAGGAACCGAATTCCCAGGGTCTTCGATACCGGCTCGTCGAAGACAGTGACACTCGAACCCGTGTCCAACATCATCCAGAGAGGCTGTGACCCGTTGAGGCTTGCCTGCATGTAGATGAGACTGTCCGCGAGCTGAAAATAAATCGGCGCGGAAATGGTGTCCGAGATCGAGTGGGAGTGCAGGATCCCTTCGCTGGCTGGGGAGTGGTCCGATGCGATATGTATTTGCAATTGGGCTTCGGAGGGGATTGTCTGGGAGCCGTCTCCCGAGCATTTGCTGTTGTTCGCATCGATCATAGCCTCAGGCCGCTCGCTAGCAGCCGCTAAAGCTAAAACAACCTTCTTGCCAGTTACGACTTGCCAGCCGTTCGCGTTTTGTGCATTGATTGCTGTTTCGTAGTGCCCCGGAAAAATCCGAGCTGATCCACTGGAATTCACGCCACGAGTGAAAATTGCTGCGTAGCGAAACAACGGTCTTATCTCTGCCGCTTTCAAAGAGAGCGGAAGCAATGTCAGGAACAGGCTGAACATCGAAACCACTCTAGGGAATGGGAGGCTTCTCTTCTTCATATGCTGTCTACCCTTGAGGGTCCTTTCGTTCGAACGTAATGGTCACGAGCAATCGCACGGGAACAGCCTCAACGCCTAAGATTGTTGGCGCATACTTCCATTGGCGGAGCGCCTCCATCGCGGCCAATGCAAGTATCGGCTGCCCAGATACCGTCCGCATTTCAACCACATTTCCCTGGGTGTCGATGACAGCATCAATCACAACCGCGCCGCTGACCCTGGCTTGTCGGGCCAGGAGGGGGTAGACGGGGTCGGGCCCAAAGATGAGTCGCGGTGCCTTCACTTTTCCACCGACACGAATCGGGCCCTTCGGCGCTGAATCGATTGGAGTTGGAGCTGGAGGAACAGCGCCGGACAGGGCTCCGCCGATCACGCCGACAAGCTGTCCTCCGGGCACCCCACCAGGAACGCCATCACCTGAGGCAATGGCAGCCGCCAAATCGCTGGCGTCTGGTTCTTCACTGAGACGCGCGACCTGATGCGGTATGACCGTTGGCGCCATCAACTTCCCTGCCACGGACAACGCCCTCCGTTTCGGCGCGACCGACCGTGCCGACGTGGGTGGCGGCGGTGGAGCTGGCGCGGGAGGAGGTGCCGCGAGCAGAGTCTTGTTGAACTGATGAATATCGATCGCTTCGCTGAAGTAAAGCGGAAGCAAAAGCAGCACGGCGAGAAAAAGGAGTTGTGCCGCTGCAGAAACAACAAAATCACCCACGCGGCGCGGTGGCTTAGTCAGACTATTCTCCAGCATTGCCTCCGCGAACAACTCCCTACGAAGCGCAAGACCAGCTTGCTTTGACTCACAAGCGAATATCGAGACCCCTTGTGTTGGACCATCCTTCAATATTTCTTGGACACTCGCGATGTCGGCCAACTTGACGTCGACAGGTACCAGAAGCCTTGGAACTATCACTTTCTCTCCTTTTTCAATATCAAGCGTTGTTGGTCGCACGTATACCGGATGGTGCCTGACTGCATCTTGATTGGCGTAACCAGTGTAGATACTGCGTTCGGTATCTAAGACGTTAGAGGGACCAAAGTCGCGCTGGATCGGGAACGCAGCTTAGCTGCTGCCAGGCGCTCATCGCGCGCCTTTTCTCGCTGAACTTCGTGGAGCAGTTCACGCAGCCGCATGCGGGCCTTGTGCAACTGCGACTTCGAGTCACCTACCGAGCGTCCAACTATCTCGGCAATCTCGTTGTGTTGGTACCCTTGGATATCGTGCAAGACAAATATTGTGCGGTAGCCCGCGGGCAACTGCGCGATGCAGCGTTCGAGATTTATTCGGTCAATCAATCCCCCGAGTAACAAGTCGGGGGCCCCGATATCGATGCTCGGCGAGCCGGTCTCATCGTCTGGATCGGTTGTCGCTTCGATCGAGACCGCCGGCAAGGACTTCTTGCGCAGGTGCATCAGCACGATGTTAACCGCCAGTCTGTGCAGCCAGGTAGAGAAGGCCGATTCGCCGCGAAAAGTGTGAATTTTGCGGAACAGGAGCAAAAAGGCTTCCTGAGTCAGATCTTCTGCTTCGGCCGTGTTTCCTACCATGCGAAGGCATACCGCATACACACGCCGGCTATGCAACCGGTAAAGGTATTCAAATGCAGCCGCATCGCCATGCCCGGCTCGCTGGAGGGCCTCTGCTTCGCTCAGCTTATCGCTGGCAATAGGAGAGACTCGTGGCGCAGCCTTCTTCGAGATGCATTCCGTGCTGGGACGCGCATCCCAGTTTAGGCGACGCCGCCTCTCTACAGCGTGCCTTGCCAGGGATCCAATCACTTGCTTTCTGCACTCGACATTTGCGGTGACTTGCATGACGTCCTTCCTTAGCGACCCGCAGAGTGGACTTCGATGGATGTTTTGTTTTCACTGACCTGCGATGCAGGCGCGGTCTGTGGCACCGTCTTTTGACGGGCTTCCTTGGGTCCCATGTGCTTTTGTGTGGGCCTCAAGTAGCTAAAGGTGACTCCTAGCTCCGGGGCGTCGAACGTCTGGACGGTGTACCCAACCGCGGTGTCCACCAGGTTCAACTGCGGGCGTTCAGAAACAACTCTCTGATCGGCCGTAGCCGCCGTGACGATGGCACCAACTCCCTGTCCCCAGATGTATAGCCTGTAAGGAGCGCTGTTGGATGGCAGTGCGAAAGTGTAATCGCCGGCCGGCAGCGTGACGCCCTCCCAGTGAGTCTCAACTGTCAGCGTGAACTTGCCTTGGTACGCATTCTGCGCGTTTCCGGCAGTGGCCAAAGCGCTCAGCGCAAGAGTAGACAAGCCTAACTTCGTAAATACTTTCAAATATCGAGCCCAGATCATCTCAAATCTCCTTGTTCGATGCGGTTTTGAATTGCGAAACATTTTATTGTCTTCAGCGTGTAAGACCACGCATGCTCTCGGATAATTCCCCGATCCAGGGATGTTTAGGAGGTGGGAATAAAATTGTGAGTACTTCAGTCGCCAAGTCATGACCGTTTTTCTCAGCGGACTCGGATGACAGCGCGCACACCTTCATGCGTTCACAGCCGCTATTCGCCGTGAACTTGGCATCGGATCTCTGTTCATAAGAGTTGTCAGAACTTGACGAAGGCGGCCGCGCGCACGCGATAAGCTCGACATCACGGTGCCGATAGGCATGCCCGTGATATCTGCAATCTCGTTGTAGGACATTCCCTCGAGTTCGCGCAGAATGAGGACTTCGCGGGAATTCGACGGGAGCATCTCGAGCGCTTTTCGTACCAGAGTGTCGCTGTCATTTTGGAGGACAACTTCTTCTGGGTTGGGGGCGTGAGAATCAGGTGGGAAAAAATTCTCGTCAAATTCGGCGGCGTCTTGCAGTGGCCGGTTTCCATGCAACCAGGTATAGAAAGTATTACGGACAATTTTCAGGAGCCAGGCACGCGCGTCGCCGCCACGGAAGCCGTGAAAGAATCGGAAAGCGCGTAAGTATGCTTCCTGGGTTACGTCCTGGGCATCCTGCTCATTGCGCGTCAGCCAGCGCGCGAGGTTGTAGGCGGCATCAATATGCGGCAGCACGTCCTGCTCAAAATTCGGAAGCTGGTTGTGCTCGAACATTGAAACCTCCCTGCGACGGAAAGCGGCCTAGCACTTCTCTTGACGGCATCACTATGGTTCGCACTTGAAATCGATTCAATGGACAGGCGGTTATTTCCTGAGGGAATGGGGGTCCCCTCGTAAGTTAGACTCTATAAAAGACTTACGCGAAGATATCCCCGTCTTGGATTCCCGCGAAGTCTGTCAGGTGGTACACTCAATTCCGCTGGGCAGTCATCTTTCCATGCAAGAAGACCTTCACCTGCACGGGCGGCTTCGTTTTGGGGTTTTCGAACTGGATCTTCGCGCCGGCGAATTGCGCAAGCACGGCCTCCGAGTTCGCCTTCAGGAACAGCCCTTCCAACTCCTGGCGATGCTGCTTGAGCACCCCGGCGAGGTCGTAACTCGCGAAGAGCTTCAGAAGAAACTCTGGCCCGCGGACACTTTCGTGGATTTCGACCACGGGCTTAACAAAGCGATCAGCAAAATCCGCGGGGCCCTCAGCGACTCCGCCGAGAGTCCCCGCTTTGTGGAAACCGTTGCTCGTCGCGGCTACCGCTTCCTTGCAGAGGTAAAAGTTGCCGATGCGGCCACTGTTCGCAGCCCGGAACTGGCCACTCTGCCTAATCCCGTGACAGAAGTTGGTGATCGCCCGGAACTCGCTGGCACACCCGCAATGCCCAAGCATCTTCTGTCGTCGCTTGCATGGAAGATATCGGCCTTAGTGCTCCTTCTACTGGTGGCCTCTCTTGCCGCCTGGAAGCTTCATTCATGGAACCGACCGTCCCTTGTCATTCGCTCCTTGGCCGTCCTTCCGCTCGAAAGCCTTTCAAGCGATGCGTCTCAGGATTACTTCGCTGATGGCATGACCGACGAATTGATTTCGGATCTCGGGCAGATCAGCGCGTTGCGCGTGATCTCGCGGACCTCAGTGATGGCCTACAAGCACGCGCGCAAGCCTCTGCCGCAGATTGCTCGCGAACTAAATGTGGACGCGGTGGTCGAAGGCACTGTGCTCCGTTCCGGCGACCAGGTCCGCATCACAGCGCAGTTGATCGAAGCCTCCACTGACAAGCACTTATGGTCCCAGAGCTATCAGGGTGAGTTCCAGGATACTCTGGCGCTCCAGAGCAACGTCGCAAGTACCATTGCAGATCAAATTCGGATCAATTTGAATCCACGGGAACAGGCTGCGCTGAAAAACGTAAAGGTTGTTAATCCGCAAGCTTACGAGTCATTTCTCAAAGGGCGCTACTTCTGGAATAAGCGAACTGCGGATGGTTTGAAGGTTGCCCTGGCTTATTTCAATCAGGCAATCGACGAGGACACGAAATACGCCCAAGCCTATTCTGGCTTGGCCGACACTTATGCTTTGTTGGGAGACTGGCAGTATGCGGTGATGACCCCCAAGGAGGCACTCCCAAAAGCCAAGGCCGCGGCGATCAAAGCTCTGGAATTGGACAGCACGCTCGGCGAAGCCCACAACTCGCTTGCATTCTGCTTGGACGGTTTCGACTGGGATTTTGACTCTGCCGGGAAAGAATTCCGGCGGGCTATTCAACTGAGCCCAAGCTACGCTACCGGTCACCATTGGTATGCTTGGCATTTGAGCTTGCTGGGCCGGTATGACGAAGCGATTGCGGAAATGAGAAAAGCGGAAAACTTGGATCCGCTGTCTCTCATCATTAACGCCGATTTGGCGGAGCTTCTTGTTCTTGCGCATTCTTATGACGAATCGATCCGACAGAGCCGCAAGACGATCGAAATGGATCCTAATTTTGCTCTTGCACGCAATCAACTCGCCCAGGCCTACCTCCAAAAGCACATGAACGACGAAGCGGTAGCAGAACTGCAAAAAGCGGCGCAGCTTTCCGGGGGAAGCCCCACGGTCATGGCGAATCTTGCTCGTGCCTACGTCGCATCCGGCAAGAGGGGTGAAGCGATAAAGCTCTTGACCGGTCTGAAGAAGCGATCAAACTCTATTTACTCGCATGGTTCGGAGATTGCCGTGATCTATGCAGCTCTCGGGGATAGAGAGCAAGCGTTGAATTGGCTAGAAAAAGGTTACGAAGAGCGATTTAACCCCGGAGTCCTGCTGCGGCCGGGCTTCGATCCTCTCCGCTCAGATCCGCGCTTTCAAGACCTTGTGCGCCAAATCGGCCTCCCACATTGAGCCAGGGAATTTGATGACGAGAACGAGGAAGCCTGCCGCTGGCAACACTCAAGATTCTCTTGCGGTCTGCGTTAGTCCGCCGGAAATTAAAGCTCAGTTTAGGGATCTTGAGCTCGGAGACACCCAGTTAGATGCCGATGCCGGTCCGCAAGTCCCGTAGTCCTTGATCAAGCTTTGTATTTGAAACTTTGGATTTCCAGATCCGTCGGCCGCCACTACAGTCCCCTTAAGTGTCATTCGCTCGCCTGCCTTAAGAGATTTGCCACCGGACGTCATCGAGTAGGTTTGATTGTCCTTCTCGTTTGTTAGACTGATTCCGTCCTGAACGGACTGCGTGCAGCCTGTGACATAGGTCTGTGTTTTGTTCGCAGCGTGATGATGGTGTCGGACGAGAAGAGCGATGCCGACAGCAGCGCCAGCCGCAGCGCCAACCCCAATTCCAATTGCTTTGCCGGAGCTGTATCCCGCTGGTGGCGCAGTGTATCCTCCAGTCCCGCCAGTGCCTCCGGAACCACCTGTTCCCCCGCCTCCACCATACTGGGCGGACGCAGCGGCGCACATGGCTAGGCAGAGTGTCGTAATTCCAGCGAACCGTACTATCCAACGTGAAAGCATAGTGTTCCCTCTTCCTATTTAGCTGGAGATTCAAAATCTCGGAATCAACGGCTCTGTTTCTATAACGACGACTGAACTTCCCTTTGTTCTATTCCACGATTCAGCCTGGTCATTTCGCGCACTCAAGCATTTATCTCCATCTTGGAATGCACCATCCTACTGCTCGACGATAATTTGGCCCTTCATGCCCCTGTGCCCGAGCCCGCAGGTATGGCAACACTTGAACGTATAAGTGCCCGCCGTTTGGGCCAAGAACTCAATCGTGGTCGTTTCTCCCTTCTTGAGCTGCCAACAGTCTTGTGCCGAAGTGAAAATCAGCCCAGCGGCGTCCTTCGGCATGGCGCCATCGGAAACAGTCCCAATTCTGAAACCATGGTCGTGGTCCGTGGCTGTGATCTTGAGCTGAACTTTGGTGCCGATCTTCACATGAACTGGTGAGCTTGAGTACTCGTACTTCGTTGCCGTAACTTCGATAACCTGCGCTGCCTGGACCTGGGCCCGAACCGACCCGGAAAGCGAAAGAAATATTGCGAGGCCCAGCAGAGACTTGGGAACGATGGATAACAGAAAACGCTTCGCAATCTTCTTCATTGATCCTCTCAGTCGTACGAATACTTAATTTCGATATTAAAACCTGCGGCGCGCCTCATCTGCTTCTTCTGCGAGGCGCATTAGCGCGTCCACGATCCCGGTGTTCTTGTTTGTTGCTGGGTCGAGGAAGAGCCCATCATCAGCGAAGCTGACCACGGAGGTCACTGCGCCACCCTGAGCCGTAGATGTCGGACGAATTATAGAGACGGGGCCCAGCTTCGCATTCAGGAACAACGTTGGCTCCGGCATGATCAGGTTGGTTTGGAAGTCGTCAGCTGGGTTGGCACTGGTTCCGCTTGGATTCGGGTCGACTCCGCTATTTAGGTTCGGAAACGAAAGATCACCGTCGGTGATATTGGTAGCATTGCCGGCCTTGTCGTGCCACGTTTGGAAGTGCATTATCTCGGATCCGCCGATACTCAACAGAATCCTCAAGACTTCCAGATTGGTCACTTTCTGAGCTAACGCTGGGTAGAGGCTGCTGCCGCCTTGCTCGATGAATGCAAAGTGGAAGCCCGCAGTGTTGGCAATGGCCTGCAGGTGGTTGGGGATGCTGCCGTCGCTGTTCAGGATCAGGTCGCCATCGTCCACCGGGATAGCGGGATGTTTTCCCTTCGCGAGATCCGGAACGGCGTTCTCGAAAATGCCTCCGAAATCCGGGTTTGCCGTCTCGCTGCGGTAGCGTGTCCACCACGTTGTGTCGACGGTGAGCTGCTTTAAGTTGGTCAGCCTCCCTCCCTGCGGGACTCCGCTGACTCTGCTAGGTGGCAGAGTGGCGAACTCGCTCAGGTCGATGGGCCTGGCACCCTTCGACGCGAGGTAATTATTGAGAAACCGGTGGTGGCTGATTTCGTCGTCGGTATTGTCCGCGATGTACTGCGGCATGTCGCCATCGAGAACCTCAAGAGCCGTAATGTAATTGGGAGCCAACCCGGTGACGATTTTCTTACCGTTGAGCTCCAGGTCGATCGTCGAGAGCCCTTGATTCGTGGCTCCACCAAGTTCCGCATATTGAATCCACAGATCGGCCTCGACTTGTTCCAAAGCGCTCAGGAACGTCAGAATTGCGATGTCGCCCTTTGTGATTGGCGCGTGGTCGTCCTCCTCTCTGCCGAAGGCCGCCGAGGTACCCGGCAACAGCGCGGCCCCCATCGTTGCGGCTCCGGCTGCCACCATTCCGGTCGTCAAAAACGCACGCCGGTTTGTTGCATGCTTTACACTGCTTTCTGACTTCTTCATCATTTTTCCCCTTTACCTAAAGAATCGAGTTCGAATCGTTTGCATCACACGTTTCGCTGGACTGACTTGAGCTCAATCCGCGTTTCAAGCTCCATCTCCCAGCAAGGTCAAGTCTCGGAAAACATGCGACAACCTTTGACGACTTTAAATCCTGTCATCAGTGGCGCATCGTCGCCGCATCCGATCATTTGTCGTCGGATTCGTCTTTCCCGTGTGCAGGAGTCAAAAAGTTATCCAGGACAAAGTCTGCTACGTCGCGGCCCAGCCGTTGTCCGGTGGTCAGGTCAAAGCGGAAATGCTGTCCACCGAAGGTACGGCTTAACGTCGCTTCTTCGGCGGCCGCGCTGATGCTTGTGAATGATCGTTCTACTCCAGGGAGGACCTCGGAAGTCACGTTGAACTCGGCATGGTCCCGCTCGGAAAAGGAAATCAGCACCTCTGCCCCGGAAGCGCTGATCACCGCATGGGCGCCCGGATAGGATGGGTCGGGGGCGGTCTTACCGACTTCCGGGAGCCAGTTCGGATCCGCCGCTGTTTCAGGGTTGATGCCGGTATCCGCGGCCCGAATCGCAGTTACTGGCCGCCAGAAATTGTATGTGTATTTGGCGTCGTAAAAAGCGATCACGTCGTCGGCAAAACTCAGGTTCAGCAGCGCGAACAACCGGGCACTTTGCGCCGTTGTCAATCTGTGCGCCACCGAGAACGTCTGCGAAATCTCGTTCCAATAGTTTTGTATGGCCCCGTTCCAAAACCGCCCTGTCAATGCCTCATCGGCAGTGGCGATGGTGCTGTTGACGATTCCAAGGGATTTGATTTGGCTGAAAGCATCACTATACGTATCACTGGCCAGCGCCGGGGGAGGGCCGGGGCGGAACTGGCTTGCACGTTCCAACGCGAACGGGGTCACGCGCGACCAATGCGTGAACTGCGGCTGGGCAGGAAAATTCGGAGGCGTTGATTGGTAATCTCCCGGGGCCGTCCCGAAAACATAGGGAATCGGCTTGGCATTCGAGCCGTCGTTGCTCCGCAGGGCCAGGATTCGATCCGCCACCGTCTGTCCTACGAGGATCCCTTCCACTTTGTCGTTGCCGTCCGGAATTTGCGCCAGCGATTGCTGGAGGGCGGTATCGAGGGCAGCCTGAAACCCCGGATACAGGGCCACCAGAACTTCATGCGCCGCCGCGGCGGCTGCCGCTTCCTGGGAGGCATCTCGCGGCACGCCGGAGAGGCGGACCAGGTATGGTCGGTGTGTCCTGTCAATGGCATTCACCGCGTCATAGATCGCTGCGTGCAGGATCGCAAAGCTCCGCGTCGGATGTACCGTGGCTGGCTGCGCTCCAGGAGTACGGACGATTACGAGGAGTGTTCTATTCCACTGAACAACGGCGGTCACCTGCTGAACAGAGGAGTCGTTTGCACCTTGATGCTCGTCATTAGACGAAGCATAAGAACCGAGGGTCAAAATCGAAAGACCGGCACACAGCAGAGCGAACACAATCAAGACTCTTGACATCAGTGGTTTCCTTTCGTTTCTGAATACAACTGTGGCGGTGCACGTCGTAATACAGAGAGAGCGGAGCCCGGATTCTAATTATCGTGATTGGAATCGGAGTCTTTGGCGAGGCCCGTGGCCGCGATCCACGGCCCTGGAGCCGGAAGCGGAGTGCCGTTAAAAGCGGCGGCACGAATCAGCACGATCGTGCCAAGGCACGGAGATGGCACTTGCAATTTTGCATGGATCTCGGCGTTGCCGTCGACACTGAGTGGTACGGAATCAGTGGTCCCAGCCACTGCGTCTCCGCATACAACACTCGCGGCAACTGCTGAGACTGGCCCAGGAGTTCCCAGATTCGGCAAGATGAGGCCGCGTAAGTCCGCGCGCAGACGCCCGTCATCATTCAAGACTGCTAACCCGTGGTTGACCACCCACGGTGCACTTCCGCTCTTCACCCCGGCGATCGTGACGCCGGGATTCGAGCCCACAATCGGAGACAAGAAGGCAATCTCATCCGCGACGGTGCCCACTGCAAATAGGCCAGAGACAAAGCACGACAAAATCACTGCCATTGCTGTTCTCATTCTTTGAAACCCCTCATTCATTCAAGATAGTTCGACGCTTTGCTTGACTCGGTGAGTCTGGCGCGCCGAGTTATTGCAGTAACCAAGTTCTAGTGCATTGTGTTTCTACGCTTCACGAACTACGAGCATCGCCGTCAGGATGCTCTGCTCGCACTAACTAAACTTCCTGCCGGTTTATTCCTCTTTCGAGCAGAGAAAAGGCACATGGAATATTTTCGCGTCCGGAGAGTCTATCTATGGTGTGGAGTTGGTGCCCAAACGAGCTGCAGTTTCTGTAGCGCTCGTTTTGTAGAAAGTCCATGGTTCACGTCGTTCTCTTGCTAGACCGGCTTACAATCTTGCGATGAGGGGTAAGCGTTTCAGGACATCTACGCTCCTGATGACGTGATCTGGTGAACCTTTCCGCTGCGAAGTACTGAATTCAAGTCGAGGGGCGCAGTACGCTGCGCCCCCCGAAGCTAAATCAATCCGCCGCGCTGGCCTGTTTTGCCTTCGCGACGATCGATTCGATGTTCAGCCCCAACCCCTTCGCCACGCCTGTTCCGTACGCCGGATCGGCCTTGTAGAAGTGCTGGATCTGCAGCTCCTGAATGCGTTGCGGCACGCCGTTGCCTAGGCTGGAGACGATGTTGTCAGTCAAACGCTGCTTGGCGTCCGCGGGCATCAGCCTGAAAAGATTTCCAGGCTGCGTGTAGTAGTCGCTATCGGTCCGATGATCGTGTCGTGCGACGGTTCCAGTGATCGCATGTGGTCGTTCGACATACAAGCGGTCCTGCGTTGGGCCGCCGAAGCTGTTCGGTTCATAGTTCACCGCTGGACCGCTGTTTCCATCGAACCGCATCGCGCCATCCTTGTTGTAAGTGTGATAAGGGCACTGCGGTTTGTTGACCGGCAGGGAATCGTAGTTCACACCCAAACGATAACGGTGCGCATCCGGATACGAAATCAATCGCGCCTGCAACATCTTGTCCGGCGAAAAACCCATGCCCGGCACAACATTGCGTGGTTCGAACGCGGCTTGCTCGACTTCTGCAAAATAATTCTCCGGATTGCGGTTCAACTCTAGTTCACCAACCTCATGCAAGGGGCAATCCTTGTGCGGCCAAACTTTGGTGAGGTCGAACGGATTAATGTGATGAGTCTCCGCATCTTTTTCCGGCATGATCTGCACGCACACTCGCCATTTCGGGAAGTCTCCCTTCTTAATCGCGTGAAAAAGATCGCGCTGCGAATAGTCCGGATCCGTTCCTTCCAGAGCCCCTGCCTGCTCGCGGAAAAAGTTCTTGATCCCTTGCTTGGTCTTGAAGTGCCACTTCACGTAGAACAGCTCATTCTTCGCGTTAATCAGGCTGAAGGTGTGGCTGCTGTAACCGTTCATGTGCCGGTAGCCGTCCGGTGTGCCGCGGTCGGAGAAAAGTATGGTCACCTGGTGCAACGATTCTGGTGAAAGCGACCAGAAGTCCCACATCATCGTCGGTGACTTCAGATTGGTCTCCGGATCGCGTTTTTGCGTATGGATGAAATCTCCAAACTTCAGCGGATCGCGGATGAAGAAGACGGGCGTGTTGTTTCCTGTCATGTCCCAGTTGCCTTCCTCGGTGTAAAACTTTAATGCAAAACCCCGCGGGTCACGCGCCGTGTCCGCCGAGCCCTTTTCACCACCCACCGTGGAAAACCGAATGAAAGTAGGCGTCTTCTTCCCGACGGCGTTGAATAGCTTTGCCGTCGTGTACTTGGTGATCTCCGCGCTCGTACAAACGAAATGCCCGTATGCGCCCGAACCCTTCGCGTGCACCACGCGCTCAGGGATTCTCTCCCGGTTGAAGTGCGCCATCTTTTCGAACAGCAGAAAATCTTCGAAGACCACCGGCCCGCGCGGCCCCACCGTGAGCGAATTCTGATTGTCGCCCACCGGACGGCCCGCGTCCGTGGTCATAATTCTCCTTTTTTCTTCCGCCATCTTTCCTCCTCAGTTGGATTACAGCGGCGGCCCAGAGCAAGTCGCCTGCGATCCCAACTGCAAAGGTAGCCAGCCGCGACCTATACATCCAATATATAGTTTGGATACGATAGATAGGTATAGCCTATGGAGCTCCATCAACTTCGTTACTTCTGCGCCGTGGCCGAAACCGGCAGCTTCAGTCGTGCCGCCGAGCAGTCTCACGTCTCTCAGCCGTCCCTCTCCCAGCAGATCATGAAGCTAGAAGATGAGCTCGGCGCGCGTCTCTTTGACCGCTTGGGCCGCTCGGTACGGATTACCGACGTTGGCAAGACATTTCTGCCTCGCGCCCGCTCCGTTCTCCGTGAACTGGAAGTCGCTAAAGGAGACGTCGTCGAGCGGAAGGATTCCATTAGCGGCCTCGTCACCGTTGGCGTCATTCCCACGGTTGCCCCGTACTTCCTCCCTTCGCGTCTTACTTCGTTCTCGCGCAAATTTCCTCAGGCCCTTCTGAGTGTTATGGAAGAAATTACGCCCGTCCTTCTAGACCGTCTCCGTGCGGGCGCCATTGACCTGGCCATCCTCGCGCTTCCCATCCGTGGCCACGAATTCGAAACTGCCCCGTTGCTCACTGAGCGCCTCTTCGCTGCGCTTCCTAAAAATCACAAACTTGCCAAGCGTCGCTCTCTCGTCCTAAAAGACCTTCGCTCCGAACCCTTCTTGCTGCTCCGCGACGGCCACTGCTTTCGCGACACCGCCGTCGCCGCCTGCGATCGTGCGCGCCTTCATCCCCAAATTGTTTTTGAAAGCGGCCAATTCAGTAGCCTCCTAAGCATGGTTGGCGCTGGCATGGGCGTCTCCATCGTTCCGGAAATGGCAGTCGAAAAGAATTTGCTGTGCCGCTACGTGCCCATCGCCGACGAACAAGCCGCCCGCACCATCGGCACGGTCGTTCTACGCGGTCGCTCTCTCACTCGTGCCCACCACGCCTTCCTCTCCCATCTCCGCGCCCTTCCCCTCGTTCGCCCCTAGTAGGCGTACTTATATCCCCCGTTTTTTTGGCGCCAGCCCTTGTTGTTCTTCTTTGGCAGGTAGACGTGCAACAGCCCTTCGACGGCCTTGACATCTGCCAGAGCTGGATCAATTTCTTCTGGCAAAATATGGACAGAAAGTACTTCCGGCCCGTTATCCCCTTCGCCGACATGCCGGGCATGACTTCGAAAAACGATTAAGCTGTGGGCTGTCATACTCAAAACAGTCGTCACCGCCGGATCTCGCGGGCACTCAATAAGAAAGCGAAATTTGGAAGTGTCCCCATCAAAGTCATCACGCAAGAGCTCCTTCTCCGCGGCCACCCAGTCCTCCAGGTCAAAGCCATGCTGGCAGCCGTGCTGCTCAAAAATCTCGTAGGCACGTCTGGCGACTGTCGACTGGATAATCTCCTGATGTCGCTCACTGCTGCTCTCGACCGTTATTACCCGGTTGTCCAGACACTTTCGGCACCGTCTATCCATTCGAGTACCTCGGTTCCGCCTTCGTTTTTGATTACCCATACTTGGACCGTTCTATTCCAGAGATTGAGAAGTCCCGGCGCTCAAAGATGAAACAAGGACACTCGGTTCCAAACGAACTACGAGGTGTGCGCTCCCCAGCGGAGGACATCACCGGGGAGCACTGCGGCTACCCGGCGATCAGCCGGTGGAGCTGCTCAAGCTCGGCAGAAGCTGCGTCGGAGACGGCGCAGAATTCCATTTTGCCTTTTTGCCAAGCAACCCATTGATAGCCCAGGCGTTCTCCCACGCGCGCAGACTCCTCCGGTTCGCTTGTGGGCCAGATGAATACGTTAATTAGATGTTCGTGGCGCGCATAGACGAGCACCGCGACGGTGCGGCCTTCCACAACGTCAAGGCGCCCACCCTGCAGCGCGAATCCGTCGTTCGCGAAATCGCGTGCCGGCAGCGCAAATGTGAGTTTGCCCTTGAACCATCCATTCACGGTCTGTTCATCGTTCGAACTGATGCCAGTCAGTTGGCCTGGCTGCAGCGAGTGCACATGCGCATCGACAATTTCCTCGGCAAGTTCGACTTGATAGTCGTCGGTGCCAAGGACAGGGCTCATTCTCCATCCCGCGATTGCGAGAACAAGGAGTGCGGCCGCCGCGGCCAGCCAGTGCCAAAGGAGGGGCTGGGGCTTGGCGGTCGTGGGCGCAACGGGGCGAAGATCGGCGCGAATCTTTTTCCTGAGCCAGGCCGGCGCGGCCTCATAGAGTTGCGCGAGCTGCAATCGCCCACTTAGCAAGTCCAAGTCCACGAGCTCAACTGTGCAGTGGACGCAATGTTGGAGGTGACGCTCGAATTCGGCAGCGCCAGCAGCAGTAAGCTCACCGTCGAAATAGCCCTGAAGGAGGGAGTCGGCGAAGTCACATTTCACGGACAGCCTCCTTACGAGGGGAGTTAACCAGCGCGGAATACAACTGGCGTCGGGCACGGGAGAGCGAGGACATGACGGTACCAATGGGAATCGAAGTGATCGCAGCGATCTCCTTGTAGGAACAGCCCTCGAGCTCTCGAAGGACAAGGATTTCGCGGAAACGGGGCGGCAGCATCTCGAGGGCGCGAGTGAGGCGCTCGCGATCATCGCCAGCGATGGCAATGGTTTCGGGTGTGGGGCAAGTCTGTAGATGCAATTCTTCGTTGAATTCGACCATCAGTTCCCTCGGGCGATTTTTTTCCAGCCAGGAGTAACACGTATTACGCACGATCTGCAGCAGCCATGCGCGCGCATCCCCACCGTGAAAACCACGAAAGAAGCGGCACGCGCGAAGTAAGGCTTCTTGCGCCACCTCTTCGGCATCTTCCCGCCTACGCAATAACCAGCGCGCGAGGTTGAAAGCAGCGTCGACATGGGGCACCACAAGCTGTTCGAAGCGCAGTCGGTCTTCAGCATCCAAATCGTTCAATGACTTCCCCCGATCAGTGATGCTTCATTTGTCAGAACCGTCCGACCGACGATTTTATTCTCGATGGCCGCTCTCTTCTGACAAACAAGTGAAAAAAGACAGGAAGCGGATGAATTTGGAATAAGACGGGCGCTGCCTCGGTCTGGATGAACGCAAGCACGTTCAAATGGCGGTGCGGACAACCCCCATCCCGCGCCGCCAGTCCCAACGGCACGTGCAGATTTCAGAAAAGGGGCAAGAATAATAGTAAGTAAGGAGACCAAGGATGTCCGAGAAGAAAAAAGATGAACTCCTGAATGACCACAACCACGACGGAGTTGACCGGCGAGGATTTCTGAAGTGCATGGCCTGGGCAGGTACCGGTGCCTTTTGCGTGATCAAAGGCGGGGTGCTGAACTCGTACAGCTTAAGTCGGGTTTCGGAGGTTAGCACGGCAGACATGATGGGCGAGCTGAGCTTCGTGCAGATAAGCGACAGCCACATGGGATTCAACAAGCCGGCGAATCCAGACGTCGCGGGGACGCTGAAGGCCGCGGTGGACAAGATCAATGGGTTGTCAGCAACGCCGGAATTTATGCTGCACACGGGCGACATCAGCCACCTTTCGAAGCCGGAAGAATTCGATACCGTCGACCAGATTCTGAAGAGCGCGAAACCCAAGGATGTGTTCTATGTGCCGGGCGAGCACGATGTGCTGAATGACGACGGGAAGCAATTCCTGGAGCGCTACGGAAAGGGCAGCAAGGGCGGCGGATGGTACAGCTTTGACAAGAAGGGCGTGCACTTCGTGGGGCTGGTGAACGTGATGAATTTGAAGGCGGGCGGGCTGGGGACGCTGGGCCACGACCAGCTTGAGTGGCTGGAAGACGATGTAAAACACTTGAAGCACAGCACACCGATTGTTGTCTTTGCACACATTCCACTCTGGTCGGTCTATCCGGAGTGGGGCTGGGGAACAGACGATAGCGTACAAGCACTGGCGTATTTGAAGAAATTCGGCTCGGTGACTGTGCTCAATGGGCATATCCACCAGACGATGCAGAAGGTCGAAGGAAACGTGACGTTTCATACCGCGGCGTCAACGGCGTTTCCACAGCCGGCGCCGGGCAAAGCCGATTCACCGGGCCCGATGAAGGTGCCAGCGGAGCAACTGAAAAGCGTCCTCGGCATCACCGATGTGAACTACATACAAGGGAAACACGCTCTGGCAGTGGTTGATTCTTCGCTCGCGTGAGCAAGAGCTAGCCAAACTCAGAAAACAATTCGAACTTGAAACACATAAGAAAAGGAGAAGAAGCATGAGGAGAAGTGTGTCTATTGCAGGTCTAGCAGCGGCACTGGTGTTGGGAACGCTAGGTTTCGGCGCAGGTCAGAGGGGTTATGTGGCAAACGCGCAGGAGAAGATGTCGACGATGGAGGTGAAGATCGACAACTTCAGCTTCGGCCCTGTAACGCTGACCGTTCCGGTTGGGACCACGGTGACGTGGATCAACCGCGACGATATCCCTCACACCGTAGTCAGCACGGATGATTCGAAGACGTTCAAATCCAAAGTGCTGGATACCGACGAAAAGTTTTCCTTCACCTTCAGCAAAGCGGGAACTTACCCCTACTTCTGTTCAATTCATCCGAAGATGACCGGCAAAGTCATCGTGCAGTGAGTAAGGAGCAACCTTGCATCCCTTCGACATAAAAACAGTAGTTTTCGCGAAGCACGCGCAGCACGTGGTGCTGATTCACTTCCCAATCGCGTTGTTTATCATCGGCGTCCTCTTTGATTTCCTTGCGCAATGGAAGAGGCAGCGCCTGCTGGCTGCGGCGGCCTATTACAACTTGCTCGTCGCGGCGATCGCAACCATACCCGTGGTAGTCACCGGAATTCTCGCGTGGCAGTGGGAACTTGAGGGCCAAAAACTGAAGGGCATCCTTTTGATGCATCTAGTGATGGGATGCTTGTCGAGCGTCCTGATCTGTGTGGTGTGGTTCATCCACATGAGAACCCGGCGGAAACAAGAAGAGATCCTGCCCGGATACCGCTTGCCGATCGAGGCTGTGGCCGTAGTCATTGTCGCGCTGACGGGACACCTCGGCGGCTTTCTCAGCGGAGTGAATGGACCAGGATAGAAGTGTTCCGAAACTACTGAACAACAGTCGGTTGATCCTACAACAGAACAATTTGACGCGTCGGGAGATTCGGCAAAAAGGCGAGTGCTGACGGCATTTTGCGACCAAATATTCGGAGAAGTCCCATGCGGAAAAGGAGCACGAAAATGAAAACTAAAGTTCTGTTGGCGATTGTGGCGCTGTCATACGCGCCGTTGGTGGTGACTGGGGATGAGGCCGCATATCCCAAAGAAAAGGTAGCGGCGTTCGTGGTCGAGAAACTGGATTTGACTTCACTGCCGTCCGCGCTCCGGCCGAAGAAGGAAAAAGGAAAAAAGACATTTGCGGATTACGGATTCACGGTGCAGACGGTGGACGAAAGCGAAGCCGTCCTCGAGGCGGCGGGTGGAGTGAGGAGGTTGGCGATCAAGGTTCTCGACCAGAAATCCGCAGGAATCTACGTGTGCGTTGCGGAGCCCGGAGAAAACGGCGGCTCAGCAAAGACGCAGAGCGTAATCCTTCTGAAAAGGAAGGATGCGAACGCATTGTTAAAGGGACGCGAATCCTTTCGAGAATTTACTGCATGCCCGGTGGTTGGCGGAAGCGACTCGCCTTCGAACTCGTACGGGGACTGAGGAATTACATCGAAAGACCGTGTTCCACAAAGTTTGAGGCTTTGGGTGTTGTCGCCGCAGTAGGTCAGAGGAGCTGTTCATGGGCGACATCGATGTGGGACCTTAGCACCTCCCTCTTAATTGCCAGAATGAATTCTGCCCGCTCTGCCACGCGAGATCCTTAGCTGAACAACGAACGGAACGCAGTCGTTATTCTGCGTGGAGACAATCTGTTGATAAAAGCTTTCCTTGAAACGGCCGCTCCGTCCGGCGCCAATGTAGTTCTCGTCCTCGAAATCGCCATGGGAGTAGGTCTGTTGGTCGGTGCTCGGCTTGCTCGCAAGCGGCGCTTTCGGCAACACGCCTGGTGCCAATCCATCATCGTGCTTCTGAACCTCGCTGTAGTTGCAGTGATGATGATTCCTTCATTCCGCGTTCATGTGCTTCCCAGGGTCCCGGCCAAGCTTGGCAAGGCTTACTACGCATTGGCCACGACGCACGGAGCGTTCGGGACCGTAACGGAACTCGCGGGACTCTACATCTTGCTGTCCGCGGGCACGAGCGTTTTGCCGGAAAGATTGCGAATCACCAAATATAGGGTGTGGATGCGAAGCGTCCTCGTGCTCTGGTGGGTCGTGCTGTTATTGGGAATAGCAACATATACGCGCTGGTACGTGCCGCATTTGTTTCGGAAATAGATTTGCCTTGTGTGATTCAGAGGAGGGAGATTGAAGGTCGCCCCAATTTGCTTGCTTTGCATCTTGAGCGTCTTTGCTCAACTCAGCCGGGCACAATCGGGGACGCCATCCGTGCCAGAGGCTAATCCGGGACGACCCACGGTATCGACGCCGGCGACGCTCACGCCCGTTGGATACCTACAGTTCGAGAATGGCGCGCTTTTCGCAGAAGACTCGGCAGAGTTTTCGAAGCGCATCGGGATTGGCCAAGTCACCAAACTGTCCGTACTTCCGCGGCTGGAGCTGTTCTTGCAGAGTGAGCCGGTCGCCATCAGTCAGGCAAAGGCCGGGACGGCGGTGCATGAAGGTGAGGTCTTCGCAGGTGTGCAAAGCGTGCTCTTTGTCGGCCATCAATCACGGCCCAGTGTTGCGATCAGCTATGTTCGGCGGGTTCACATCAGCGTCGCCCCGGAACTCGACGTTGGCACGTTTCGACAATCAACCTCGATTCTTCTGAGTGAAGATCTACACGGATTTCACCTCGATACGAACGGGATACTTGCCGAGCAGGTGCAGGGCGCTGTACGTCGAGCGCAGTTCGGACAAACGCTATCTATTTCCCATCCTCTGGGGAAGTTCACAATTTCGGGAGAGGTATGGCATTTCTCACAGCCGTTCGAAAAGGGCAACACCGTCGGTAATCTCTGGGCAGTTTCCCGTGCGCTTCGCAAGAACTTGGTACTCGACGCAGGATTCAATCATGGACTGACCAAAACGTCCACTCAGTGGGAAGCGTTCGTAGGATTCACATACCTACTGCCGCATCGCCTTTGGATGGTTCGTCATGGATTCCAACCGTGAGCCTGCCTCAGTTGTCTCCTTCGTTTTTCTCTGCATTGCTTCTTTGGATCCGTGTCGCTCGTTTGTGATCTCCAGCGAATGCTGTGTCGAAACAAGAGCGGAATAAAGTGTGATCAATTTGGTCTATGTAGTTGAATGCGACGGCGCCCATAAGGGCCTTCGCAAAACTCAGACCGAGGAAGACTGATGGCTGAATATCTAATGACGCTGATGGATCGGCAGAGAATTGCCAGGGACACGCTGGCGTTCTGGTTTCACACAAATGGTGCCCGCTACGAATTCCGGGCTGGGCAGCATGCCGACTTTGTCTTCGGAAGCGACGGGGACAATTCCCGGACCTTTTCGTTTGCAAGCTCTCCCCTTAACAAAGAGCCAATCATGATCGCGATGCGCATGCGCAACACTGCCTTCAAGAGCGCGTTGAAAGCTGCCGCGCTTGGCACGAAGTTCATCGTGAGCCGTCCCCGGGGATCATTCACTCTGCATAAAGATTTCACCCGGCCTGCGGTATTTCTCGCAGGTGGTATCGGGATTACACCGATTCGCAGCATCCTTCAGTGTGCCACTCAGGAACGTCTGCCACATAAACTGTATTTGTTTTATTCAAACCGGGAAGCGGACGATGCCGCGTTCATCCAAGAACTTCAAAGCATGACCGTGCAGAATCCTAATTTCACCTTCGTGCCAACGGTCACTGGCCGTAAAACTGTGGCTTGGCCTTACGAAAAAGGTTACGTCAATCGCGAGATGCTCACGCGTTACCTACTCGGGCTGAATGGGCCTATCTACTACATCGCAGGCCCGTCGGGAATGGTCACAGCAATGACCGGCCTTCTAAATGCTTCGGGCGTGAGTGATGACGATATGAAGACTGAAGAATTTGGGGACTACAAGTTGTATCAAAATTCCGCGCAGATCGATCAAGGCACGGGCAACAATCGCTCAGATTCATCTCTATGACACTCGGCACGACGGAGACCACGTGAAAAGTAGGCCAGTCGCGACTCGCATTTTATCCATCACGTTCATGTTTCTGCTGCTCATTGCCCTCGTTGTCTTGATCTTCCCCGCGCTGGGCTTCCCACAATCCAGCGTCGCCAACGATGTGAAGCATGACACACCGGGCCAAGTCATTAAGCAGGGCCAAACCGTCCATATCGATGTGGACCTGGCGCTTGTCAACGTCACTGTCACCGACCCGTATAACCGCCTGGTTACAGGCCTTGAGCCCGATAACTTCCGTGTCTTCGAAAACAGCGTCGAGCAGGAGATCCAGTATTTCTCTTCCGAAGACGTCCCCATTTCCATAGGTGTCATCTTCGATCTCAGCGGCAGCATGGCCAACAAAGTAGGTAAGGCCAAGGAAGCCGCCTTACAGTTTTTCAAGACTGCCAATCCGCAAGACGAGTTCTTCTTAGTCAGTTTCAACGACCGCGCGGAGCTCATGAGCGCCTTCACCAGCAGTGTTGAAGATCTGCAAAGCCGCATACTCTCGGCATCTGCGAAAGGCCGCACTGCGCTCCTCGACGCGATATATCTGGGCCTCACCGAGATGAGGACCGCTCGAAATGCCAAACGGGCCTTACTCATCATCTCCGACGGGGGAGACAACAATAGTCGGTACAACGAGAAGGATATCAAGCGGCTGGTCCGAGAGGCAGATACCCAGCTTTACTCGGTCGGCATATTTGACCCATTTGAGTATCGCAGTCGAACACCAGAGGAACTCAGCGGCCCCTCGTTGCTCACTGAAGTGACGGAACTGACCGGTGGGCGCGCTTTTAGCGTAGAGAATGTAAATGAACTGCCGGACATCGTCACAAAAATTGGCTCGGAGTTGCGCAACCAATATATTCTGGGATACCGCCCGAGTAATAAATCGCACGATGCGCGATGGCGAAAGATCAAGGTCAAGATGCGCGCCCCCAAGGGACTTCCGCCTCTCAGCATCTACGCAAAAACAGGCTACTACGCTCCCAGCCTCTAGATGGCGCTAGTCGCACGTGCAGTTCTTGTTCCGCATTGTGTGCGGGGTTCACAACAGCCGCAGTGCTCGCCTGCAGAATGTCACAAAGCATTCGGCCGAGAGCCGAATGCTTTATACTTAAAAAGGGGTCAAAGGGTTAGTGAGGGGAAAACTGGGGGGACCTTACGCACTTTTCGTTCATCATTTTGGTCACAAGGACGCGGGGGCGGACCTCGAGGTCGAACTCGATTTCGGTCGCGGCGTCAGCGGAGCGGTCGAAACCGAAATATTGCACGCGCCGGCACTAGACAGTCGCGAAGCGCACATCACAACCTCAACAAAAACCGACTCGCTCAAGCAGGGCAAGTGTTCCGTCATTGCTTCCCGTGCAACAGGACTTCGCCTTACGCTGACTTGAGATGCTGGCACATCCCATTCATCTGTGGGCCTGCTTGAAGTCGAAGTAAGCGAGGTTCATGTTGCCGCGGGTCAATATGTGTACGGTGAGAACGTTTTTCCCTTTGTTGAGGTGGACCTTGAAAAGTTGCGACGCCACATTCCAGTGGTGCCACTGACGCCAGGCCAGCGGGTCTGCAGGATCATTTGTAGACGTGATCTGCAGAGGTCCTGTCGCGTCCTTTCCATTCACATCGACGGATATTGTTCCGCCACGATTCGATGTGTACAGGAAATCGGCCGCGTATGTTGCCGCGTGCGTCACATCTACAGTGATGTTGAACCACTCTCCGGGTTCAGTCCAGCCAACATAGACCAGGTCTGCAGGAGGAATAACCTTGTCGAAGGGGTTGTCGTCAACCGGATCTGGCTTGCGGTGAAACTTCGTGTAGGAAGTATCCACTCCCTCGTGGATACGAAATTCGTTGAGGTAGGTCCCGTCGGCCAGGTTCAACTCTCCGCTGCCGTGATTCTGTGGATCGTTGTCGTGATACGCGACCCCTTCGCCGCCCAGGTCATAGTAAGCACACAATACTTGTCCCGGTATTTTTTGTGCGCCGCCCTGATAGCGGCTGTCGTGATAAGGCAGGCCTTTATACTGGCTCAAGAATGATTGGGAAAACGCAATTGCCGGTAGCATCGATGCCGCCACGAAGCATAAGGAAAACGCTCTCCGGCTCATCCTGCCTCCCTGAGTACCGATAACCTATCTGCAGTTGCGCAACTCCGGCAATCAGCGGCAGCCACGGCTCAAGTATGTTCCGCACTTCAGACTTGGAAAAGTTCGATCCCGTGCGCTTTTCCGAGATTGCGCGAGTACTTCTTATCTGTCCCATTGTTCCAATGTTCGTGTACGCCAAGGCTGCGGCATCGGATGCCGTCGCGTTCAGGATCATAGAAAGTCTTCGAAGGTGGGT
>Ga0209648_10000935_pt1 | contig 23229 bp, 16 predicted proteins | sample GraSoi2013_115cm_FD_185830 | JGI IMG/M metagenome (GOLD analysis project Ga0209648, IMG submission 185830) | Grasslands soil microbial communities from the Angelo Coastal Reserve, California, USA - Sample 9_17_2013_115cm (SPAdes) (version 2) | ecosystem: Environmental > Terrestrial > Soil >... | reverse complement strand
GGAAACTTTCGGAAGTCGCCGGCGAGTGACACTGCCAGGACACGCACATCGGAAGTCTTGAGTTTTTGCTCAATCTCTTGCAGCTTTTCCGCTGGCGAAGTATCGACGCCGGTCGAGAGAACAACAACCGTTTTCTTGCCGGGAAATGGCGCGAGCCAGTCGATGGCCGACGCCAAACTGGAAGACAAGTTCAGCTCCGCGAAGCCTACTGTGAAGTTTAGATTTTGCAGCGCGAACTCCGCCGTCGGTTTATCGGGAGTGAAGTCGAGCAGTAGTTCCGGCGCTCTCGAATAGCTGGCAATCGCAACGCGATCGTTGGGAGACAGGTTTCTTAAAAGCGTGTCCGAAGCACGAACGTGATTCTTGCCTAGCAAATGGACCGCGGGGCCAGATTCTATGAGAAGCAAAACTTGCGCCGGTTCCTCGATCGTGGCAAAGCCCGTGATAGGCTGCTCGATCCTATTGTCGTACACACGGAAATCTTCGCGCCGCAGCCCTTCCACGAAGTTGCCGCTGTGGTCGGTGACGATCACTCCGACGTTCACTCGGTCAACCTTGACTTGAATCGTTTGATTCGGTTGTTGCTGATTTTCCTGAGCCTTGGTGAAAAAACACACGCAGAGCACCACAGGGCATAGCAGTGCCGCTCTCCGAAGCCAAAAAAAATTCATCGCCCCGCTATTCAACCCACTGATCCCAATGGATGCCCTTCGAATCCTTCCACGAGACACTCGAAGAGTAATGGAGATGCCGCGCTACAACTTGCAAATTCATTTGCTCGAGCCAATCGGGAACCGTGGACGGCACGGTGTCTTTCGATGGGCTCACAGTCTTTGCCACGGAGCTTTTCTTCGCCTCTGCGATCCAGCGATCCTTCACTCCCTGCCAATCGACTTTTTGAAAGTCGAAATAACTCAGCCCGCTCACGCTTTCCGGGAATTGCCCGCGCCGGGCTTGAAACTGCGGCACGCTGGCCAGGCCGGCGGCCGTGGAAGCATGTGCACGGTTCGCAAGCACTTCGCGAAGTGTTTCAATGCGGCTGGACCCGAGAACCATGTCCTGCGTGACTGCTAGATTAAAGAAATTCCACTGCGCGACGCCAGCGGTCCCTTGTTTCCCCCCGAGGGAAATCTTCACGAAAGTGACCTCTCCTTCATTGCGCTCCGAAGTAATCTGATCGCTGAACACCGTGCGCATGAGCTTCAAAGTCTCCGGCTTCTTTCGGATCCCGAAAAAATAGACTTGTTTAGCGGAGTCCATTGACGGGCTCGTCTGCATCGAAGCAAATTCCCCACTCAGCAATCCAATCGCCTCCGGCACAGGCATTCCCAGCTTCTGCTGCGCGATGGTGTCAACTAAATCGACGTTGCCTTGCTGGCCCTGGGGAAACGCCGCGCGCGCCACGCGCTTCACCGTGTCGTAAATTCCCTGAAAATTCACTTGCATCGAGTTGTAGGAAATCGCATCCGCCGGCACAAAACCGAGCGAAGCAGGCGACGCCTGTCCAGCCGACCAAATGTCAAACGGCGTTCCGGGTGCCGCACTGCCCAGGATCGCTCCTTGCACGTGCGTTTTCGCCCCTTCAAACGTGATACGGCCGCTCAGAGAGTGCACCGCGTCGAGCTTCGCAGCTTCGAGAAGAGGTCCGACCTGCATGGCCCCAGCCTTCGAATCGGCCGCCAGATTCTTCAAGTCCGGAACGCGCAGAAAAAATTCCAGCAGGCCGCCGCCCAGGTTCCCCTTGGCTTCTTGATACGCTGCGGATTGTGCCAGCGACGCCGCCCCCGAAATTTTGCTATCGAGCCGCCCTAAAATATCTTCCATCACCGTTCGCTCACCCGCGCTCACCGCGTACTTGCCGTGCTCGGCCCAAAAGGTCGCTCCGTTCTTGCCTTCAGCCTTGAGGACCTGCACTCCTCCGATGTTGACTTGCGTAAGCTGCGGGGCATCTTTTTCTTGCATGCGCAAAAGCAGAATCGCTTTCGCCAGCACCATCTCTTTTCCGGTGCGGTCATACACAAAAAACATTCCGTTCCACGCCGGAGTTCTCGCCTCCGCCGAAACCGCCCCAGTCGAAAGCGTTCGTCTTACCGGCTCGCTCACATATCCAAGCGTGAATGAATTCTCCAACAGCCCGGCGAATTCTTGCACCTGCTCCGGCGTGAGTTTCGCCTGCGCCGGCTTTTCCGCCGAAGAATTCAGCATTCCCGCCGCCAGCGCCGACCGCACCGGTGCAAAATCCGCATCGTCCCACAGTGCCAGCAGCGCGTTGGCCTTTCTCGCTTCCGCGCCCGGCACACCGTGCCAGATCAAGTAGAACAGCGTGCGCGGCGACATTTGCGCCGGCTCTAGCGGAGCTTGCGCTCTCGCCGGATTCGCTGCGGACAAACAAAGCAGCGCCGCAATCGGCAATAGAATTCGAACGTTCAGCGTTTTCATCGGAGGGCTCCGTACAATGGGTCAGAGGAAAAGCTAACCTTTTAATGCTAGCGCGGTGCCTAGACGTGCAAAAGCCCTGTCGTGGGCTGAGTTTCCAGAACACGAAACAGGGCCTTTTTGCGTTTCAGTTCAATTGCGGCAAAAATCTAAACGAGCACGAGACTTTTCATTCGCTTCCGCTCGAAACGGCCGCTACGGTTTTGTCGGAGTCGCCGCCGGCGCCGCCTCAGCCGCTGGAGGAGCCGCCGCGCCGCCCTCCTTCGGCGTCGCCAGGTAGCCGGTAATCTGGCTCTTACCCACTTCGAAAACCACGATCTCGTAGGGCGCCATCCGCGCGCTGCCCTTCACGTAGAACTGCACTGGCTCGCCCGCTGTCCTATCTTTCTTCGGGATGGCCCTGTCGTCCGCGATGACGGTCAGCGTGTACGTTGCCTTTTTCGGATCCGTCTTGTTCAGCGACATCTGCACCGGCCCCACGCGCTGCGAATTCTTCGATTTCGTTAGCGTGAACTCGTAGTAATTGCGGTCGCCGCGCCGTCTCAAGCCTTCCAGGTCGTCCTTGTTGCGCGCGATCAGCCCGCTCATCACGTTCATGTCGCCCAAGCTGCGCTCCAGCTTGCCTTTCGTCGCTTCCAGGTCCGTCTTCGTCGCTTCGATGTCTTTCTTGGTCCCGCCGACTTCCGTGGCCACTGCGCCGATTTTTTCTTCACTTTCCTTCAGTTGCGCCGTCAGCTTCTGATCGGAGGTTTGCTGCTCCTGGCGGATCGTTTCCGCGCGGCTCTTGGCCTTCGCCAGCTCAGACTGCGTCAAGCCCATCCGCTGCGTGGTCACCTCCATCTGGCCTTTCAAATCCGCGATACGCGAATTTGCCTGGTCCAGTTGCGCGGTCAGAATCTTGTTCTGATCCTGCTGCTTCGCCAGGTCCGCGCTCATGCGCGTCTCCGTGGTATATCCCACGAAGCCCAGCACCGCCAGCGCGGCAATCACCACGCCGAATAGCACGGAGATCCACCGCGGCGTCCCCGTGGATTCGTAGCCGTACGATTCCTGCGGCGTCGGTATGTTTGGAGAAATGCTCATTTACTTCCTCCTCTGAAATAGCTGCCACCCTTGCCAATGTTGTAGACATGAAATTATCCCCTGCCTTCGCCCGTCTGTCCACCGCCCAGGGCGAGGAGACGGTTGAAAGGGGAAGAGGCAAGGAAGTAGCGACGCGGGGGAAGGAATAGAAAGAAGTGCGAGTTCCCTTCGCCCAAGTCTTTCCTGGTGAACCGAAATGGAAAGAATACCCCCACACCCCCGGTGTTTTCGTAAGAGTGGCAAGCAAAGGGTTTACTGGATACGGAACTTGGAAGTGTGTACGGAGAATGGAAGAAGGGTCAGCCACAGAGCCACAAAGGGACAAAGCCGAGGAAGAAATGGGGTGGCTCGTTTGTAACAAATGGTTAACCATAATCACCACCCCTCCCCCTGTTTTTCATAAGTGTTCATTCCAAAGGGTTTTAAGTTCTTTAGAAAGAACACTTGTAGAAGTGTTGATTCTAGATGGGTTATGGCAGAGGCGAGTTTGTATAAGAGTAATTGTCTTGGGATGGAAGATAGTGAGGGAGCTGGAGCGAGCGAGGACGTGAGAATGGTTGGCGGCGTCGAATTCACAACAAATGATAGTACAATTTACTTTATTTGTCAACTACTTTTGTGATACTGGTATCTAGCGAGAGGGTTCAAAAGTTCGAACGATTTTGTAAGCCACAGAAAACACAGGGGTAGACCTCACTGGGGATGGGAGAGGAAACTAGAAGGAAGAAACTATAAATCAGAAATGGGGGAATGGGAACGGGGAGGGGCAAGCCGAATCATGAGGCCGCAGCTCTGGTTCTGCTGGTGCGCCGGTATCCCGACACACACTGGAGCGGCTGGAAAAGGTGGCGGTCGGTTGATGCGATGTGGATGCGGAGAGCGAATGGAACGGGAAAAGTGAGACCAGAAAACAGTGAAGGGACAATCTTCCCTCATGTTGCGCAAGAACGGGGCACACCGGCGACTGGGTGCTCGACGATTTCCTAGAAGCCGCGAGGTGGTGGGTCTAGTTTCACGTACCGAGGAATAGATGCGATGCCCTGATCAACGTGGATGTGGTTTGGGTCCGGCCCCTTTCTAACTTGGTGACAGGATTCGTATTCTTCTCGAGTCTTGAACAGAACGTAGCCTTGTCCATCGAAGAGCACACCCGGAAACTCATTGAGAGGGTGATACCACATCCCATCTTCGCGATACCGTGACTGTGCGGCACCCAACCTGTAGACTAAGTTTAGTCGCTCTCCTGTGATCGCCTTCGGTTCTGTCATCGATGCCTTACTCCGTGACTGGGAAGGATTGTGGAGTTTCCATCTGTACCTCGCGAGCTGCGAATAGGCTCGACAGAATTGCTATCCGACAGCGCTCTTGACGTTCTCTCGCTTCTGCCAGGTCGGGGTCTTCTTGAACTCGTTCGGGGCCGCCTGCGGCGGCATCTGACGATTGTTGCTCGGCAGCCGGGATCTGATGGTCTTGATAGTAGAGCAAGGAATGGACCGCTAGCCATATCTCATACCGCTTGACGAAGGAAGAAGCAAGGGTGGGATCTCGATTTTCGAACGCGTGGCGCTGCCCCGCGAACTTTGGAAAAGCAGTCGAATAGTAGATCACCAGCGTTCCTTCCTCCATGTTGGCCTCGGATGCGGTGAGAGCCGGGTTGTCTGGCCAGCCGAGTTGAGTCCATTTCGGATCGTCGGGACCGTTCACTGCAACGGTCTTGAAAGGCGGTAAACTAGCCCGTCGGTCTGCGGGGCGTGATTCTGGAGCTGAAACGATTCGATACGGTCTCTCGTCTACTAGAACCGGAAGACCGGGACGAGTTAGTTCCACGCGCAGCACGCCCGTGTGACCGCTCTGCGCACCATTTGAACCCTCGACTATCGCCCTCATGCGTCCATTTTGCAAAGGAGTAGAGCCCCTGAGCACGAGTTGGTCACCCACGATGATGTTAATCCGGGAAGTTGTGGGAGCATTGGGATTGTGATAGGTGCTGTTGGCGTCGGTTATGATTCTCAGATACCGCCGCTGCTCAGGGTAAAAACTGATCACTTCGTCTTCGTCCCACAGAAATCGAATGAATGTAGGCGGCTCGTGAAGCTCGATTGGTTCGGGTTGTCGACTGGCTCTGCGACGTTCCGTAGGCCGAACATATCCCTGACCGCTGCCAGTTGCGCCTCCGACAGCCTGGCCAAGGTCGACGCCGTGAATCCGAAGAAGGCGGGCAACTTCGTTACGCATTTGCTGGATCGCGTTCTCGTCCTGTTCTTGGACACCCTGCTGTCGCGCTTCGTCGTTGAGCTTTCCGAGAATATCGTCCGATCTCAGGGCTTTGACCAATTCTTGCTGGATCAACTCGCGGACTTTTACGTCTCGCTGAACTTCGCGGTTGGACACGAATAATTGTCGCTTGGACGTAGGGCTAAGGTGGTTGCAATCGATGTGGCAAATGAGCCGCTGACTCAAAAATGGGAGTTCAGCGTCTTTACGTATCAATAGCTGTGAGAACTCGCCTTGATTCTGTCCATTTAGGGTGAGAACGATGGGCTTGTTGGGGTTGACGAACGATGCGCTCGGGTGTTTGTTCTCCCTAGTTGGTTGTTCAAGAACCCAGTATTCCATACCGATTCGACCGAAATCGCCAAGCGACACGCTGAATATCGGCACATTGTGAGACAGGGCGGGTCCAGTTCGATCATCTCCGTCATCCACCGCACCATTCAGAGCGTTCCTGGAGCCCTTAATCACACGACGATAGTTGTGAACGCGATTGTCCAACCAGATGGGCATGATCGGATCGAACAAAATCGTATTCAGACTTCCGTACAGGCTGTTTGGACCCAAGGGTGAAACATAACCGCCAAGGTCATAGCCAAAATGCTTTGCGATTGTGCCTTGAGGAAACTCAGGCATGGACAAATCGGCGCACGGAAGATTTCCATCTTGAAGGACCAGATAGACGTAGTGACCTGTCTTGTACTCCTCGGGAGGCAGATCAAGAAATTTCACCACCGTAAAACCCACAGGACGGTCAGCGTAACGCGATGCTATGAGCGAGTACCTGCTGAAAGCAAACGAGCTAGATCCACCCTGTCCGTAAGCTCCCGCCAAGTAATGTTTTTGAAGCTTGTTGCTCTCATTCAGACTCAGGATAGTTCTGGCCATTTCTTCCGGCGCGATCCCAATACCGCGGTCTCGAATATCTAAGGTTCTGCTTTCTCGGCCTTCACCGGTTTCCATTCGGATCGAGACGCGTTGTCCCAGCGCGCGCCGTTGCGCAGGCGTCATCGCGCTTAAACCGCTCTCGGGAACACCGAGCCAGGCGACAGCGGCTTCTCTAGGTGACCGACATTGCGGCAGTCCGCTATGGCGCTGGTATTCAAGCTCCAACACTCCATCCATACCGTTCGTGAGGCGCTCGACGGCCGATCGTGCGGGATCAGAGGACACCTCGATTGTGCCGCGATTATTTTCTCTTCCAACCGGGAGCCAGCGCGTTCGATTAGCCGCCTGAAATCGGCGAAGGGCTGCCTCCACTTCAGATATGGAAGCGGCGTCTTGCAATGCTTTGTAGAATTCCGTCGGAGTCACTATCGTTCACTCCTCGACGAACCGACCTATGGAGCTCAGGACGTAGTCGTGCCTGGCTTCGATGGCGATCCACCGGCGCTTTAGCCTCTCTGCAGCTGCGCCTGTGGTGTTGCTTCCGGCGAAAGGGTCGAGCACGAGATCGCCGGGTTTGGTCAATAATTTAATGAAGAATTCGGGCAGACCCATGTGCATCCGCGCTGGGTGCAGTTCGAGGCCTCGGTTTCGACAGTACCTCTGGTAAGGATCGCCGTTCCCGGTGTTTGAAAAGCACAAAACGTTCGATGGAATCGCGCCGCTGTTGTTCGTCAGGAAAGACTTCTTACCGATGCTGTGCTGAGATGGGCGCTTACCCGCGTTGTACTTCCCGGTCTTCAGGAGCCTGAGCATCGACGGGCTGTACGGTTTTAGGACGTTTCGGTTGTCCGCGTACGGGCGCTCGGTCGCCGCCATCCACCACAGGTGTGTATAGGAATCCTTTAGACGAATACGCTCTACGTTCACCCACTGCGCCGGGCTTGGCAGGCGCGCCGGATTGTAGCAAATGAATTGTTGCGCGAGCTTCAGATCGGCTTGTTTGAGAAACTTCAGCAAGCTTTCCAAAGCAAGTGTCGACATGACCGGCTGGCCGGCCTCCCAGGCGTTACCCATTTCCATCACAATGGAGCCGGTCGGGGTGAGCATCTGTTCGAATAACGGAGCAAATTCGGCGAGCCACTCGATGTATTGGTCCCCCTGCAGGTTTCCGTAGGCTTTCTTTGTGTTAAGGGGAAAAGGCGGAGATGTAAAAATGAGCTGTACTCTGCCGATGTATCGCTTTGCCCGGGAGGATCCGAAAAACTCCTCGGCCTTGCAGCAATAGATACTGCCGCGCCTTGTGCTGTACTCAGGATTAAGAGCAGAGCGTTTCCTGGGACCCTTTGCGGGTTTCGCCGCAAGTCCACGATTTCTGTGACTGGAGTCATGCCCTCGAGAACGACGCTCAGCGTTGCTTTGAGGATGAGTCACGATGAGAGCATACCACCATTGTAGTTCACCGGAGTGTCATAGAGTTCTTCACTCCCCGGTACCGTCCAAAAGTGGTACGCTCCCGGAATCCCATCTTCTTTGCGTCCCGTCGAAGGAAGCGAGCAAGATCGTTCCCAAGCAAAGGCTGCAAGGAGCCACCCAATGATGACCGATGAGGAATACAAGAAGTTCTTGACCGCATTGGCCGCCAAGTACGTCCGGCCAGGTGCAATGAGAGACGATAAAGACGTCGAGAGTCTGCAGAACAGCATGCGAAATATTTCTCGGGTCTCTCGTCACGTGCAAGAACTCCGTGAAGACTCGTATCGCATGAGAGGTCGTGACGGCGCTCATGCGCTGGAGGAACTCGCCCTCCAACTAAGCAAGACTCCGCTTTCCGATTGGTTTTACGCTATGGATCGTGTCGGCATCGCGGACGCACTCGAAGATGCGACGGATGCGGTCTTCTCGAATCTGCGGCGGTCGGCAATACCGGATGAGGATGTGCAATTCCTGTATCGCGCAGGTTTCGCGGATCCTGAACTGGAAATCACGATCCTGGTGGAGTACGCAAATCGGCGAATCAGTTCCTCGCGTGAGAGCCTCTCCCGAGAACTGCGACAAATCCCGGACATTCATCAGGAAGTAGCGAAACGCGTGGACAGGGAACTGAAAGAACTCCGCGATGAGTCTGAAAGGGAACGACAACCCAAGAAGCGCAAAATTTTGAACGGAATCGGCAAGATCCTTGGAGGCGCGATCGCCGGAACGGGGAATATGCTGCTCCTCCTCGGAACGATTGCTGCGCCCAATCCGGCGACAGGGGCCACTGCTATCGCATCCGCGGGGGTTGCGGTCACCGGCATCTTGGCGGGAGCTGGAGATCTGCGCGGTGAATAGAGGTGGCTGGGCGCGCTATTTACGCCCGCGCTTGGACTTGGAGCGGATCTCCGGCCAGCGGGCGAAGACGGAGGTGGTCAGGCCGCCGCGGGGAGTGAATTCGCCGCGGACGACGCACCATTCGGGCTTAACGGCGGCGACGATGTCGCGCAAAATTCTGTTGACGGCGTTTTCATAGAAGATGCCCAGGCTGCGGTAGGCGAGGAGATACATTTTCAGGGCTTTCAGCTCGATGCAGTCTTTCTTCGGCATGTATTGGATGGTGATGGTGCCGAAGTCGGGGAGACCGGTCTTGGGGCAGACGGAGGAGTACTCGGGAAAGCGCGTAGTAATAACGTAGCCGGGAAATTGATTGGGCCAGGTTTCGAGCGCGGGCAATTTGGCGTTGATGCCGGCGCGAGCGTGTTCTTCGGTGTAGTCGGGCATGAGTGCTCCTCGCGCTTATTGTATCGCGAGAGCTTGCCGGGGACGATGAGCCTCGTTGCTGAAGGCGCGAACTGGAACTTGTAGTGGCGGGTCTTTCGCGTTTGCTGCGGTCCGGCTCCTGCCGGACAGACCCGCGATTTTTCGTTTGGAGCAAGTGGCGGTATTTCCAGTGGCGTTGTCAGATGAACTAAAACCTCTTGCTGATGGCCGCACACTTCGCCTATGCTCTGCATGGAGAGAAGAGATCGGAAACAGCCCGACAAGCTGTCCGGTTTGTCATTGCGCGAACATCCGGCGTTCCAGACGCCGGTCAGTGCAGGACCATCTCTTCGGTTTCGTGGGAATCCTTCCCTGGCGATGTGAGACTTGCACTACGCGGTTTCGTGCGCGTTTGATGCCGTTTCGTACTTTCTTGCTTGCGCATTGCAAAATCTGCGGCAATCTGAAATTGCAGCGCATCTCTGCTGAGCGCATCACCGGAGTGACTTCCACCGTCGGACGCTTACTGGGAATCCAGGCGTTGCGCTGCGCCCCCTGCCGGCACAAATTTTTTTCCGTGCGCCCGCTTCTCCGTGAAGAGCGTTCAGTAGCCGCCGCGCCAAACGAATAGCCCGAACTGCTGCGGCGTTCGCGCTGAGCGAGTAAAACTTTTGTCGCGCCGGCCACGCGAACCGAGCCCAGTACCAAGAACGTACTTCGCGAGTCCCCGCACGCTCGGTACAATACTGCGTTTTTCCAGTACCCCTGCACCGTACCATTTCCAGCCTGTTCCCTTTTTCTTTTTCCCACTACTCTCCTCTTCCTCCGCGAAGGAGCACATGGACACAAGCATCCGAGTTCTGGTGGCCAACCGTCCGCGGCTCCTGCGCGAGCTGGTGCTGTCGACACTTTCCGAGCAAGAAGGGATCAGCGTGGTAGGAGAAACGGATAACGAGCAGGACGTGCCTTCGCTGGTGGCGGAAACAAGACCGGATTTCCTGCTGATTGCTTTCGACGAGCCGCAACGGCGTCCGGCGTTGTGCGATTTGCTGCTGCGGGAATTTCCCGCGCTTCGAATCATCGCGGTGGCGCCAAATACGAATGTAGGGATTTATTACTGGGCATCATTCGAAATCCATTCGTCGACGATGGAAGCAAGCGAAAAGGCGCTGCTCGAAATGCTGAGGAGAAAAGCGTTGCCGGCAAAGGGAGGTGTGGCATGAAACGCGCGGGAATGTTGCTGTGCTTCGCGATGTTTTTGAATGCGGAAGCCGCTCGCGCGCAGCAATCGTCGAGCCCGAAGGGAAGCGGTGGCGGAGAGCAGGCAGCTGGCGAATCCGCGGGACAGAAGTCAGCAGCGCGCGCGGAGCGGCACGGCAGCGGAATTGTGGCGGACAACCTGGACCGCGTGGCAGCGACGGCGGAACAAATTCTTGAAGTGCTGAATCGCGATGCGGGACTGATGGTGGAGCTGAAACGCGCGATTGCCGAGGATGCCGGAGAAAGCGGGCAGATCCTCGAAGAATCGGACTTGAGCGAGGGCGCGGTCACAGAGCGTTTGCACGAGGATTTGCGAACACGGGTCCTGGCTACGCGGCTTTTACAACGTTATGGCTATCTACTCCCGAAAGTGAATCCGGACTCGGAACTCGCGGCCGAGCACAATCTGGAGATGCGTGCAAGGGTGCAGCAACTTGAGCGGGCTTCGGAGTCCCATGATTCGAATCGTGCCGCACCGCAAACGGTGATCACCGTGGGAACACCGCCGCCGGCCGAACGTCCTCAGGGAGGCTCCGCGCGCGCTCCGCTTGCTGAAGTCGACGGCGCACTCGACACTTCACGTCCAGAGATGCTGGCAGCCCCTCCGGAGGCTCAGCTGGGTTTGGTCAAAGCTGGCTGGCGGCCATCGATGCAGACCGCGCCAGCGGAGCGCGTTGGCTATGCCGTGCCTGCCGAGACTCTTATTCCGGCAACTGACACTTCCTACGCACCGGCGTCACGGGCGCGGCGCAGCGCGGGAACGCCTGCCGCGGAATTTGAGCCGACGCGCATGGATCGGCGGCCGAATCCCTATGCGGATGCGCCTTCGCTCTACGATCTTTATGTACAGGCGAATTCACCGAATCGAAAGACGGAACGGTTCGGCCTGGAGGTTTTCCGCAACGGAACGGCCGACCCAGACATCTTGCCGATGGATCTTCCCGTCGGGCCTGACTATGTCGTCGGGCCGGGGGACAGTTTGTCCATCAATCTGTGGGGCGGTGTTTCTCAGCGGCTGTTGCGCGCGGTGGACCGCGAGGGGCGGCTGGCCTTGCCCGAGGCGGGGCCGCTGCTGGTTTCCGGCAAATCTCTTGGCGAAGTGCAGGACGCGGTGCAGCGGGTGCTGCGGACGCAGTTTCGGGACGTTTCCGCCGATGTTTCGTTACTAAAACTGCGCACCGTCCGCGTGTATGTGGTCGGTGAAGTTGCGGCTCCGGGCGCGTACGACGTCAGCTCACTTTCGACACCCCTGAACGCTCTTTTTGCCGCAGGAGGAATCACCTCGCGCGGCTCGCTGCGTCGGCTGGAACATTACCGCGGGAAACAACTCCTGGAAGAAGTGGATGCTTACGACCTGTTGTTGCACGGGATTCGCGGGGATCTGAGGCGGCTGGAGAACGGCGACTCTTTGCGTGTGCCGCCGCTAGAAACTTCGGTCACCATCGATGGCATGGTACGCCGCCCGGCGTTGTATGAGCTGCGCGACGAGAAAAACCTGAATGAAGTTCTGGAGCTGGCAGGAGGCATCCTGCCGGCGGCGGCGCTGCGCCACATTGAAGTGCAGCGGCTTACGGCGCACGAGAAGCGAAGCATGCTGAGCCTGGAAATCGGGGAAGGCAGCGACAAAGAAGCGTTGCGCGCGGCATTCGAGAAATTCATCGTGCAGGATGGCGACGAGATTCATATTTTTCCGATCGCACCCTACAACACCGGAGCAGTCTATTTAGAAGGACATGTTCTGCGTCCCGGCCAGTACTCCTACCGGGAGGGAATGAAACTCACCGACTTGATTCCGTCCTATAACGATCTGCTGCCTGAGCCTTCCGAGCGTTACGCGGAAATCATTCGAATTGCAGGGCCAGACAACCGCCCAGTCGTCGAGAGTTTCCATCTTGCGGAGGCGCTCGCGCACCCGGAAAACGCGCCGCGGCTTCAAGCACTCGACACTATTCGCATTTTCGGCCGTTACGATTTGGAGACCGCACCGGAATTTTCGGTTTTCGGAGAAGTACGCCATCCGGGGAGCTACCGCAGCTCCGGGCAAGCCCATTTGCGCGACGCGATCTATCAAGCGGGAGGGATGACGCCCGAAGCATGGGAAGAGTCGGCGCAACTGTTCCGGTCCGTTTCAGATGGTTCGACGAAAGTGTTCAGCATCTCGCTGCGCGAGGCGCTGGCCGGCGATCCATTGAACAACATTCTGATCGAGCCGCGCGACCGTATCCTGGTGCACCGCCAGCCGGGACGCGTCAATCCACCAAGCGTGAACGTGCGAGGAGAAGTGGCGCGGGCAGGCCGCTATCCGCTGGTGGCCAACATGCGGGTGTCGGATTTGGTGCGTTCCGCCGGAGGGCTGCTGCGCAGCGCGAATCCCACGAGTGCGGACTTGACGCACTACGCGGCGACAAGTGGCGCGTCGCCAGCACCACAGGTCCAAGAGTCTCATTTCGTAAATCTTAGCGCCGCGCTAACGAGAGAAGAAGCCGAAGACCTTCCGTTGCGCGACGGCGATGTTTTGACTGTGCCGCAACAAACCGGGTGGAAAAACATCGGCGCTTCCGTAACCATCCGCGGAGAAGTAGGCAAGCCCGCGGTTTATGGCATTCAGCCTGGCGAGAGGCTGAGTTCTGTGCTGCGCCGCGCGGGAGGCTTATTGCCGACAGCTTACCCCCAAGCGGCGGTATTCGAACGTATCGATGTACGCGAAATGCAGCAAAAGAGCAGGCAGGAATTGATCCAGCGGCTGGAGCAGGAATCGACGGTAGTGAAGACTTCGGTAACGACATCGGGAACGGATGAAGCAGCCCTACACCAAGCCGCGACGCAGCAACGGCAGCGAATTCTCGAAGCCTTGCGCCGGGCACCCATTTCCGGGCGCCTGGTCGTTCATGTCCGGCAAGGCCAGAAGGATTTCGCGGGGTCGCCGGACGACATCGAGCTTCGTGCGGGCGACACCCTGGAGATTCCAAAGCAGCCCGGCTTTGTGGTGGTTGTTGGGCAAGTGTACAACTCGAATGCTATCGCGCATTCGCCGGGGAAGAATGCCGGCTGGTATCTGTCGCGAGCCGGCGGCGCGACGGGGCTGGCCAACAAGAAAGCCATTTTCATCATTCGCGCGAATGGTTCCGTGACCAGCGGCAGCAGCGGGTTGTGGTCCGGGGGAGTGCTTTCTTCCGTGCTCGGACCCGGAGACATCATCGTGGTCCCGGAGAAAACAACGGTGGGCGGCTCGGCCTGGAAGAATGTGGTATCCATCGCGCAGATAGCACAAGCCGCCGCGCTGGCAGCAGCCGTGGCAATTCCCTGAACGCGATGACCGGACAACGCACACTTCGAACGCCCCGAACGATTGCGCTCTACGTTCTGGCGGGAAGTTTGGCTGGAACGGGGAATGGCGCCGCGCAGTCTCTCGCCGCAGCGGACAAGGCTTCTTCCGTGAACGAATTGGCAGAATCCGGAAGAACGGAATCCAGAGAATCCAGCATGACCGTGCAGAAAGAAAAAGGGATGGAGCGAAAGAACCTGGTCACGCGATTCGCGGAGGACCAGGGCCGGTTGTGGAGCAGTCCAGAGCGGATTCGTTTTTCGGATGCGGAGTGGCTAGTCCCCGCGGGAGGATTTGGCGCAGCGTTATTCGTGACCGACCGCGACGCCAGCCGGTATCTTTCTCGTGATCCGAAAACGATCAACCGCTACAACAATGTTTCGAACGCCGGAGTTGGAGCATTGATCGGAAGCGCGAGCGGGCTCTGGCTGCTGGGACACGTTCGCCATGACCAGCACTGGAGCGAGAGCGGATTCCTTGCAGGGGAAGCCGCGCTGAACAGTTTGGTGATGGTGGAGAGCTTGAAATACTCGCTGCGGCGCGAGCGTCCGTTCCAAGGCAACGGCAGCGGAGCGTTTTTTCAAGGCGGGACATCTTTCCCTTCCGAACATGCGGCGGCAGCCTGGGCAGTGGCGGGAGTCCTGGCACACGAGTATCCCGGTCCATTAACGAAAGTTTTGGTGTATGGCCTGGCGGGTGCGGTCAGCTATTCCCGTGTGCGTGGCCGGCAGCACTTTCCCTCCGACGTTTTCATTGGCGGCATGATGGGCGATCTGGTGGCACAAGAAATTTACACGCGTCATCACGACACGGAACTGGGCGGCGCGGCTTGGCGATCGATCGGTGAGATTGTGCGAGGTAGCGGGGAAGCTTCCCCAGCACGTTCGGGGTCTCCCTTCGTACCACTCGATAGCTGGGTGTATCCAGCATTGGACAGACTCGCGGCACTGGGAGTCATTCGCAACGAGTTTCTGGGAATGCGGCCGTGGACACGTCTGGAATGCGCGCGATTGGTGGAAGAAGCAGAGGACGGTTTAACAGAGAGATCGCTCGATGCCGCGGTGGCAAGCAGTTTGATGCAGATGCTGGAATCGGAATTTGCAAGGGAGAAGGAAGTACTGAGCGGAAGCTCAAACCAAGTGATGAAGCTGGAATCGTTGTACACCCGGGGAACGCAGATCAGTGGTCCGCCGCTCGCGGACAGCGCGCATTTTGGCCAAACGGTGATCAACGATTTCGGGCGCCCGTTTCAGGAAGGATTCAACAACGCGACAGGCTTTTCCGGGTACGCGGCCAAGGGCAAATACACCGTTTACGTTCGCGGAGAGTACCAACATGCGCCGGCGGGTCCGGCGTATTCGCTTCCGGTGCGCCAAGCAATCGCCTTCGTGGACGCCAATGCGGTTCAGCCAGCGCAACCTGTTGCCGCGGTAGACCAGTACCGGCTGGAGGAAGCCTACATTGGCGTAAACGTCGAGAACTGGCAAATGACGTTCGGGAAGCAAAGCCTTTGGTGGGGGCCTGGAGAAGGCGGCGCATTGCTGTTCAGCAACAATGCGGAACCGATTTACATGTTTCGCACCAGCCGCATTTCGCCATTAACGCTTCCCGGGCCTTTCCGGTTGATGGGTCCCGTGAAGTTCGACTTCTTTTTTGGCCAATTAGCAGGAAACGAATTTCCTCCGCGCCCGCTGATTCACGGAGAAAAAATCAGCTTCAAACCAACAGAGAATCTGGAACTCGGTTTCAGCCGCACGGTGGAAATGGGCGGAGTCGGCCGGCCGCTAACGCTGCGAGCGCTTTGGAACAGCTACACGAGTGTCACCAGCATCAGCAATGAGACTCCCGCTAGCGACCCAGGAAAGAGGACTGGCGGCTTTGATTTTTCGTATCGCGTTCCATTCTTGCGCAATTGGATGACGTTGTATGCCGACTCGCTGGCGACCGATGATCCTTCCCCGTTAGCTGCCCCTCGGCGGGCGGGCATCAGCCCAGGCATCTACTTTCCGCGGATTCCGGGAGCGCCCAAGCTGGATCTTCGCGTGGAGGCGGTTTATACGGATACACCGCAAAGCAGCCGGGGGCAGTTCATCTATTTCGATACGTTCTACCACGACCTTTACACCAACAAGAAAAACCTGATCGGCACCTGGATCGGAAGAGAAGGGCAAGGGTGGCAGGGGTGGAGCAAGTACGCTTTTAACGCGCGCAACAGTTTGCAGTTCGCCTACCGGCACGCCAAAGTCAGCTCCGATTTCATTCCTGGAGGCGGAACGCTGAACGACGCGAGCGTGCAAGCAGATTTTTTGGTGGGCCGCGAGTTCGGAGTAGCAAGCCGCGTACAGTACGAACATTGGAACTACCCGATTCTTTCGGCGCAACCACAGACAAACATTTCCGTTTCCGTGCAGATGACGTATTGGCCGCAGTGGCATTGGAAGTGAACGGGAGAATGCCGAAGCGAAGGCAAGTTCCCAACAGGTGAATTGACGAGTGGTACATACAGGCTCAAAAACGCAAATGGAAATCCCGCCATCCTCCACGAGGGAGGAGGCAGCCGAGGAGGACTTCGGCGCAGCCAAGGCGCCATCGGTGGTTGTGGGCATCCTTCGAAATGTGTGGGCAAAGCGGGGTTTCCTGGGAAAAGCGACTTTCGGCGGGCTAGCCGCGGGTGCGCTTGTAGCTTTGCTGATTCCTTCGCGTTACCAGTCGACGGCGCGGCTGATGCCTCCTGACTCCCAGGCCAACGCCAGTCTCGGAATGCTGGCAGCACTGACGGCAAAAAGCGGAAACGGCATGGGAAGCGTGGCCACCGATCTTCTGGGGGTGCGAGGTTCGGGAGCGTTGTTCACCGGGATTCTGCACAGTCGAACCGTCGAGGACCGGCTGATCAGGCGATTTCATTTGCACCAGGTATATGCAATTCGGCTGGAAGAAGATGCACGCGCCAAGCTGCTCGAAAACACGGAGATTTCCGAAGACCGCAAAAGCGGAATCATCACCATCTCCGTGACGGATCGCGATCCGAAGCGTGCCGCTGCCATTGCGCAAGCGTATGTGGAAGAACTCAACCAGCTGGTAGCCGAGCTATCCACCTCCGCAGCACATCGCGAGCGCGTTTTTCTGGAGGAGCGGCTGCGAAGCGTGAAGCAGGATCTCGACGACGCTTCGCAGAAATTCAGCCAATTCGAGAGCACCAACAAGACCATCGACATCAAGGAACAAGCGCGCGCGATGGTGCAGGGCGCAGCAGCAATTGAGGGCGAGCTGATCGCCACGGAGTCGGAATTGAAGGGCTTGGAAGAAATCTACACGACAAACAATGTGCGCGTCCGCGCGGTGCAAGCGCGGATTGGAGAGCTCCGCCGACAGCTCGACAAGCTGGGCGGAGGAACCGCGCCGGAGATGCGGCCGTCGCAAGCAATAGCGGATGCGGCCTATCCGACGATCCGCAGGCTTCCGCTTCTCGGGGTGGCTTACGCCGATCTGTTCCGGCGCATGCAGATACAAGAAGCCGTGTACGAAACACTGACGCAGCAGTTCGAACTCGCCAAAGTGCAGGAAGCCAAGGAAACACCCAGCGTAAAAGTTTTGGATGCGGCGAGTTTGCCAGAGCGGAAATCGTTTCCGCCAAGAACGCTGATCGCTGTGCTGGGCGCGTTTCTGGCGGCCAGCGCGGCGGTGATGATGGTGGTGGCGCGCTCGAACTGGGAGCGGACGGATTCGAATGATCCGGGCAAAGTATTCGCCCAGGAAGTGTTGCAGACAGTGCAGGCGCGCATGCCTTGGGCGGAGCCCAACGGTTCGCGGGTGCAAGCAGCGACGCACAAGGTTTGGAAGCGGTTGGTTCGGCGGACAGATTCGGAGAAGTCTTCGCATTTTTCCGCGAATTAGCCATACGCAGTAGAAAGCATTGCGGTTAGTTCCAAGTTGGCCTTGTGGCTGACGGGGCGAAGCTGTCTCCAGTGAATTGTGGAGTTGTAATGAGCATGATCCCCAGAGTTTCCGAATGTTTTGGTGGAGAGATGGCGAGGTTGCCTGCGGAGTTTGTCGAGCCGCGCTGGTACGCCGCTTACACTTGCGCGAAACATGAAAAGCGGGTGGCCGAGCAGTTTTCGCAGAGATCGCTGGAACATTTTCTTCCGCAGTATGAATCCATGCGGCGATGGAAAGACCGGCGGGTGAAGCTGCAACTGCCATTGTTCCCCGGATACGTTTTTGTGCGGCTCGCGCTCCGCGATCGTTTGCGGGTGCTGGAGACTCCCAGTGTGGTGCGGCTCGTGGGATTCAACGGCCATCCGGCGGCGCTCCCAGACAAAGAGATGGAAGCATTGCGGGCGTGTATGGCGGCGCAACTTGTGGCCGAACCGTATGCTTATTTGACGGTAGGGCGGCGCGTAAGGATTAAGTACGGCCCCTTGGCGGAACTGGGAGGCGTTCTGGTGCGCTGGAAGAATACGCTTCGCGTAGTGTTGTCTCTGGACCTGATTGCGCGTTCCGCGGCGGTGGAAGTGGATGCCGCGAACATCGAGAGCGTTCCATAAATTGTATCCGGCAGGGTAAGCGTTGGGACCGGCAGTATGTCTTCCTTAGCAGCAACGATCACGAAAAATGAGCCATGCAAGCCAATGGAGAGTGTTGTTTTCGTCTGGAGCGTTTTCCTGGGCGCGGATGCGTCAAATCGGGTTCAGTATTGCGGACCAGGGATTTTCCGTCGGCGGGATGTTTCTCGTGAATGTGGCGCTGGCGCGCACGCAAACGAAGGAAGAGTACGGAATATTCGCATTGTCCTATTCGGTGTTCACATTTCTGGCCGGGTTGCACAATGCGGCGGTTCTCGAAGCGTATACGATTTATGGTTCGGGGCGGTATCACCGGAGTTTTCCGGCTTATGCCTGGCTGTTGTGGCGCAGCAATCTTCTGCTGGGGCTTGGAGCGGCGGCAGTGCTGACGCTGTTGTGGGGCTTGCTGTCTTGGACTGCGCCTGCGCTGGCTTCGCGCACCGTTCTGGGACTGGCGCTGGCTTGCGGAATTCTGCTGACGGCTTCGTTTGCACGGCGAACGTTTTATATGCGGCGCAGACCGGACCTGGCGGCGAGATTTTCAGCGGCGTACTTCGTGTTTTGCGGGGGATTGTTGTGGCTGTCATTGCGGCTCGGAACGCTGAACGGTTTCTACGCGTTCGCAATCGCTGCCGTGGCGTGGTGCATTGCGGCGATATTCATCATGCGGGAATTGCCGGAGAGAGCGTCTGGGCCGGCGTTCCTGGAACTTGAGCCGAAGTATTGGGCGGAACACTGGAAATATTCGCGCTGGGTGCTGGTTACGGCGCTGGTTTTCCAACTGACGACGCAAGCGTATTACTGGCTGGCGGCGGGGTACCTTTCTGTGAAAGAAGTGGCGGACCTTCGCGCGATGTACAACCTGGTGACGCCGGTGGAGCAGCTCTTTGGTGCTCTAACGTTGCTTATCCTGCCAGTGATGTCCCTGCGATATGCGACGCGGCAGATGGCGGGAGTGGTCCCGTTGTGGAAGGGATACTGTTTCGGATGGCTTGCGGTTACCGGGGCCTTTGCGGGATTCATAAATGTTTTCGCCCGGCCGTTGATGCATGCGCTGTACGGCGGAAAATTCGATGACTTGGCATCACTCGTGGGCACATTGGCGCTGCTCCCGGTGGTTATGGGTATCGGCAACACCATGAACGCGGCGCTGAAGTCGATTGAAAAGCCGCAAGCGGTTTTCTACGCGTATGTTACGAGCGGCGTGGCGACGTTTCTCGTCGGCATTCCTCTGGTGACACGCCTCGGATTGTGCGGCGCGGTGTACGGGATGCTGGTGTCGGGCGGAGCGTACACCGTTGCGCTGGGAATCGCGTTCCTTTCCGCCATACATGCGGAACGGTATGTGGCGCCTCTGGAAGCCGCGGCAAAGGAAAGTCCGCTTCCGTAAGGGGCGCAGGAAATTCGGGCATGCGAGTCGTTCTGCTATCGGAAACGTTCACAAAGGGCATGGGGTACCTCGAAAACCTGCTGCCAAAGTACCTTGCGCGGCTGGGCGTCGAGATGCACGTGGTGGCGAGCGACCTTCCCTGCTACTACCGACAACAGGACATCAAGAAGGTTTACAACGGGTTTATCGAGCCCTTACAGCCGGGAAGCGTGGAAGCGCGCGACGGCTTCACCCTGCACATCCTGGGGCACCGGAAAACCTTCGGACACATGCGCATGACCGGCCTGCACGAGAAACTGTGCTCGATTCGTCCCGACGTGGTGCAGACCAGCACGCCCATCGGCTGGATCGCGCTGGACGCCGCGCGCTGTAAATTCGCTCTCGGATACAAGCTGTTCACCGGAAGCCATCATCATGCGTCGGTGTTTCCCCTCGCCACCAATCCAGCGTCGCTCTGGAGCGCCGAGCGGCTGAAGTGCCTGGCGCTAAGGACTATCCCCGGCCGGATGGTAAGCCAGGTGACGGAGAAGTGCCACGTCATCACCGACGATTGCGCCGACGTGGCCACGCGGTTCTTCGGCGTGCCGCGAAGCAAGATCGAGATTTGCCCGCTCGGCGTGGATACCGAACTCTTCCACGCGGCGGCCAGCGCCGTGGACGCTACGGATCGAGCGGCGAGGCGCGCGAGACTGGGATTCCGGGAAAACGAGATCGTGTGCATCTACACGGGCCGGTTCAGCGGCGAGAAGAGCCCGCTCTTGCTGGCGCGCGCGGTAGCGGAATTGCGGCAGCAAGGGGAGCCTTATGCCGGGCTGTTTGTCGGCAACGGGGAACAGGCGGAGGGGATCCGCCAGTGCGAAGGATGCGTAACCCACCCGTTCGTGAAGGTCGAGGAACTCGGCGCGGTGTACCGCGCCGCGGACATCGGGGTGTGGCCGGCGCAGGAGTCGCTTTCGATGCTGGACGCGGCCGCATGCGGCTTGCCAGTAGTGGCCAACGACACGATGACCGCGCGGGAGCGGCTGGACGGGAACGGCGTGCGGTACCGTTTGAACGACCAAGGCGATCTGGCTCGGACGCTGTTGGGCTTGCGCGACGCGCAGAAACGCAGAGCGATGGGCGAGCGTGGCGCGCGGAGAATGGCAGAACAATTCAGCTGGGAATCCATCGCTCGGCGCCGCATCGGGGATTACAAAGCGGCGCTGCGTTCACCGAAGCCGCTAACAGAGAAGCGGGCGTCGAAGGAACTGCTCGAAAGAATTGAGTAAGCGGCCAGCCGGGAATTTAAAGCAGTCCGGCAGCACCGTGACGGCATTCATGCCGACGGAGGAAACGGATGAAGAGCGGGAATGTTTCCGTTTCACAGCGGCAAGAAGGAGAACCAATTTTGATCAACTTTTCAGGGGTACGGCCCGGAACGCTCGCGGGAAAGATCGTGCGCCTGCCTTTCCGCGTGCTACCCCAAGGAATGGTCGTGCCGGTGCTGCAGGGGCCGCTGCGCGGAAAGAAATGGATTGTGGGATCGCATCTGCACGGCTGCTGGCTGGGCAGCTATGAATGGACGATGCAGAGACGTATGGCCGGGGAATTGAAACCTGGCAGCGTGTTTTATGACGTTGGCGCGAACGTGGGTCTTTACACTTTGCTAGCCGCCACTCTGGTCGCCCCTGGACGGGTCTATGCGATAGAGCCGTTGGCCGCGAACGTCGGCTATCTGCGGAAACATCTCGCGTTGAATGGAATTCAAAACGCGGAAGTGCTGGAAATGGCGGTTTCCGATCAAGTTGGGACCGCTCGGTTTGAGGCGGAGGAGACCCGAGCGATGGGGCGGATCGGAACCGGCGGGAGCGTACGCGTGCAGACGTCCACGCTGGATGCCCTGCTGCAAGAGGGCCGAATTGCACCGCCGGATTTCATCAAGATGGATATCGAAGGCGCGGAGTTCCTCGCGCTTCGGGGCGCAAGCGCCTGTTTTGCGCGATATCAGCCGAAACTGTTTCTCGCCACGCACGGCCGGGATGTTCACGATAACTGCTGCAAACTCCTGAAATCGTGGGGCTACCAGTATCAATATACGAGTCGCGAGTCCGAGAACCGCGCCGAGTTATTTGCCTTCCAGCGAGCAGATGAAAACTAGCCCGCCGCCACAGGTATGCCGCAGCCCTTTCAGCAGTTGTGATTGCGCCCTGCCGCCGACAATCCACTCGAGCCTCGATCGATGAGAAGCGAAACCGATCTCACGTTGATCCACCAGGAACACACGGTGAAGCAGCGAGCCTTGCTGGTCTCCGCCATCAGCGCGTATGTGGCGCTCTTTCAGTGGATGTACGAGAACTATTCGTATCCGTCGTGGGGCTATTTCGGATTCCACTTTGAGCCACCGCCGTGGCCCTATCTTGCGCTGGCATGGGTCCTGAGTGTGACGCCGAGCTTGTGGATGCCAATGAGGCTCACGCGTCCTTCTCAGTTGGCGTACTGGGTGCTGTACATTACGGTGTTCATTCCCTCGATGTTTGTGCCACTTTACGCCGGGCTTGACGATCCCGGCGAAGTGAGCTTGCTGATTCTGACGCTCTACGCAGGCTTTGCGATCATGGGCGGCTGTTACCGGATACCGTTGCTGAGGATGCGGCCTGCTCGCATTTCGCGACGAGCATTCTGGGAAGGGTTCGGTTTCATAGCGGGCGCCCTTGCGATTTGGATGATCGTAGTATTTCGCGGACACATGCAGTTTCTTTCCTTTAACAATATCTACGACCTGCGGGACATCCAGAACGATGTATCCGAGGGAACACTCGTGAATTACGCATTCATGCTGCTGACCGGGGCGTTCAGTCCCTTCCTGATGGCCTGCGGGTTGTTCTACCAAAAGAAATGGCTGTTCCTCGGCGGAGTTCTCGGACAACTTCTCGTGTACGGCGTCGGAGGGACAAAAGGCTCCATTCTTTCCATCGCGTTTATTTTTGGTTTTTACGTTCTCTTCAGGGCCGGCCGTCACCCTTTTGCACTCAAGCTGACGTTTGGGGCGCTCGCACTGGTGGGTGGGCTTTGCGTATCTTACGCGCTTGCGGGATACGAACCCGAGCCGCTGCAATTGCACTGGGTTGCTTTGTTTGTTGTTCTCGTGCGCACATTGAGCATGAATGGTCTGATGACCGCGTGGTACTTCAATTTTTTTCAAAGCAACCCGCATACGTTCTACTCGCACGTTCGAGGGGTGAACTGGTTCGTGCACTTCCCTTATGAGAGGACCGCGGCGCTGGAAATCGGCTCGGTCT
>Ga0209648_10000934_pt1 | contig 23238 bp, 22 predicted proteins | sample GraSoi2013_115cm_FD_185830 | JGI IMG/M metagenome (GOLD analysis project Ga0209648, IMG submission 185830) | Grasslands soil microbial communities from the Angelo Coastal Reserve, California, USA - Sample 9_17_2013_115cm (SPAdes) (version 2) | ecosystem: Environmental > Terrestrial > Soil >... | reverse complement strand
TTAGTGCTGTATGAACAGGAACAAACGGTGTTTCAGCGTTTACGCGAGTGGTAGTCTTCATGCGGGGCAGAAGAGTGGGAAAAAGCGGCGTGAGCTGGAGGTGTCCACGTGTTTTGCTCCTTTGCTGGGATGGGTGTTACGTTTGTGGCAAAGCGAGAAGCGGCACTTACCGCTGGTGATGGATGCGACTTCGCTTGGCAATCGGTGGACGATTTTGGCGGTGAGCGTGGTTCTGAGGGGGTGTGCGATCCCGGTGGCCTGGAAAGTGCTCCCAGCAGAACAGGCAGGGTCCTGGCGTCCGTATTGGGAAGGACTGCTCAACGCGTTAGGGAAAGCGGTGCCGCCCGAGTGGGAAGTGATCGTGCTGGCCGATCGGGGATTGTACGCCCGGTGGCTGTGGGACGTCATTGTGGCGTGGGGCTGGCATCCGTTCTTACGGATCAATGTGGGATCCAAAGCACGCTTGCCCGGAGAGGAGCACTTTGAGTGGATCAGTCGATGGGTTCCCACGCCGGGAACGAGTTGGCAGGGCAAAGTGGAATGCTTTGCCAGCAAAAAGGGGCGGGTGAATGGGACGAGGCTTTTGCATTGGGAACCTGGATATGAATCAGCTTGGGTCATCCTGACCGACCTTGAACCCGAAAAGGCCATGATCAGTTGGTATGGGCTACGAACGTGGATTGAGGGTGGGTTCAAAGATTTCAAACGGGGGCTTTGGGGATGGCACCATAGCAAAATGGAGCGAGCAAGTAGTGTGGAACGGCTCTGGTTGGCGATGGCCGTCGCGCAGTTATGGTGCGTGAGCCTGGGATGCCAAGCTGAGGCGGAGCTCGAAGTTGAGTTTCGGCAAAACGAGCCGGGCGCATCCTTGCCTGAGCGGCATATTGCTCATCGACGGCGCAAGCGAGCGGCGGGTCAACTGCCCGCTCGCCGCTTGAGTTGTGTCGTGCGCGGAAGACTGGTGCTGCTTGCCATGCAGTATCAGTCCCAACCGGTCCCTGTGGGAATCTTGTGGGCGGGACCCTGGCCTGGGACCATCACCGCGCCCCAGAAACAGCCCAAATCTTCAGCGCTGAACAAGAAGAAAACACAAAAGGAAAAGGAACGTCGAAAAAGACAAAAACGCCGAGCGCGCGAACATGCCCGCGCCCAGGGGTAAAAAACCTATACTTGTAAGGGGGCTCACCCAGCCCCAGGAGGTGCACTGCCTTGCGCAAGCAGCTATGCCCCTCTTCGGAGATATAGAGCACAAGCCTGGGGTGCTGGCCCTGCAGTCCCTCCTCGTGCATGTTCCAGCCGTGTTGTGCTGATGCCCAGTGGCGCGCCACGGCCAGGCAGGTGAGCGAGGCCACCGAGCCGCCGCCCACCAACAGACCAGCGCTGCCCTCGGTCGGGAAGTCGATCAGCTCCATCAGCCAGCGCACCACGCAGTGTTCCAGGTAGATGGCGGCGTGATCGCCTCCGGCGGCGCTCGGATTCATCACCGCCGCCAGGAACTCGGCCAGCATCCCGATGGGCGCGGCCGCCGGGTTGACCCAGGCGGCGAAGCGCGGGTGCTGGTTGCCCATGGCGTGCGGCAGGATGTGCTGCTCGAAGAAGTCGAAGAGCGCTTCGGGTGAGCGCCCAAACTTAGGGAGCGGCTGGTGGAGCAGCATCTGGCGTTCGGAGGGCGTCATCGGACGGTAGACCGGCTTATCTGACAGGACCTCCAAGTAGTCCGCGGCCAGTTCGACCGCGTGCATGCCCAGGTGGTAGAACGTATCGGCATCCATAGAGAGTGGCGATGGGTCGCGCGTCGATGCCAGGGCCTCCGACGGAAAGGCATCATTTGTGATTTCGTCTGCATTCATGGGTGATCTCGTCCTTTCGTTTTATACCTGTGTTGCTTCAAGCACCGTCTGGCTCCAGCTCTGCAGGAGCAGGAAGCGGAAACGAGGGCAGGATGGCGCCAATGAGGGTATCCCCTCGCAGCGCCGAGACGACATTCCTGGCAATTTCCGTCGCCACTCGTGCCTGTGCCTCTCTGGTCGAGGCCCCCAAATGCGGGGTAACAATCACGCGCTCGTGTGCGAGGAGACGCCGCAAGACGCGATCGTCCCCGATGGGTTCCTGACTGAAGACATCGAGCGCTGCTCCTGCCAGACGGCCCTGATCAAGCGCCGCGAGGAGAGCCGCCTCGTCGATCAGGCCGCCACGTGCGCAGTTCACCAGAAAGGCGCCCGGTTTGAGCAGATTCAGTTCCTGTGCACTGATGAGTCTGGCTGGTCCATCTGAGGTTGAAGTAAGCGCGGCGTGCAGCGTCACGAAGTCGGCATGTCGCAACACCTCCGCAAGGCTTCGCATCCTCACCCCTGCCAGCTCGGCCTGCTCGACGGCGACAAAGGGGTCAAACGCCACCACGCGCATCGAGAACGCCCGCGCGAGTCCGGCCACTTCCCTGCCGATTTTTCCCAGGCCCAGGATGCCGAGTACCTTGCCCGACAGCTCGACTCCCACCAGGCGGCTTTTCTCCCACCTGACTGCTTTGAGACTGTTGTTTGCAGCCGGAATGTGTCGCGCCAGCGCGAGGAGCAGGGCCATCGTATATTCAGCCGCCGCCAGCACATTACTTACAGGAGCATGTACCACCAGGACTCCTCGCCTGCCCGCTGCCTGCAGGTCGATATTGTCCACGCCCGATCCGGCGCGACCAATCACCTGCAGGAGGGGCGCTGCCGCGAGCAGGTCGTCGGTGACGCGGGTCTCGCTGCGGATAATCAGAGCGGTATAGCCGCCGATCACGGCGCGAAGCTGCGCAAGCGCTAACCCGAAGCGCTGGTCGATCAGCGCCTCCGGCAGTTCGCGGCGCAGCAAATCAACCCCCACTTCCGCAAGCCGCCCCGTAATCAGGATGCGCGGCGCATTCCTGTCCTCCACTTGAAAAACGGCCATGGCGATCTCTCTCCTTTCATTCTGCCGATACTATCAGGGCGAGAAGCCCTTTGAGAAGCGAACTGTGCTCTCCTGGGTGATACTCAGCGATTCTCCGAGTTGGCGAGAGTACTGCGCGTACAACCGCATGGGAACCAGGCGGCGAGTAAAGACTCAACACGAAACGCAAGACCTACGCTGATGGGCACCCGGGTGATGCAGCGCCCACCGTCTCGCATTCTTCTGGGGTGAACCCCTGCAAGGCGGTCGCGACGCGCTCGATCTCCTCTTCCTCCAGCTCTGGATAGAGCGGGATATGGGTGAGCAAGCCTGTTACTGCTCTTGCCACCTCCAGCGCCTCTACCTGGCAAGGCAGCCTCCCCGTCCGATACGGTCGCTGATCCGAGACCAGCGTATAGGCTTCGGCCACCTCAATGCCCACCGATCTCAAACAACGTTCGAACTGCTCCCGCACCTCTCCCGAAGGAGATCGCGCGGCATAGTTGAAGAACACGTGCGAGCGTCCCGGAGCGGTGACGGGAGCGTGGACGACCGAGTGGGTTAGCGCCGCGCTATAACGGGCCGCGATCGCGCGCCGGCGCGCGTTCCAGGCGTCCAGTTCAGCCAGTTCCAGCAGGCATTCCGCCGCCATGAATTCATCCATGCGCGCACGCAGTCCCCAGTCGTCGTGCAGGTAGCGTGCGTTTGAGTAGCGACCCAGATCACGCAGGCCACGCAGGCGGTCCGCCACCGCGCGATCTCGCGCCAACAGACGTGCCGAGACGGTCACCATCCCGCCATCAAAGAGCCCTCCCATATTCTTGACCCCGTTCAAGGAGAAACAGCCCAGATCCCCCATACTCCCTGCATAGCTGCTGGACGAAGAGGAGTAGGTATAGGTAGCGCCGTGTGCCTGCGCGGCATCCTCGACGACGTAGAGGCCGTAGGTATCGGCCAGGTCCAGCAGGGGAAGCATATCTGCCATCTGCCCGTGTAAATGCACGGGAACGATGACGGCGGTCTTTTTCGTGACAGCCGCCTGCGCTGCCCTGGGATGGATGGTGAGCGTCTGCGGGTCCACATCCACGAAAACGGGAACCAGACCCGCGTCACTGATGGCGTAGGCGGTCGAAATAAAGGTCGGGACCGGGACGAGCACCTCACGTCCGGCTTCTATGCACAATGACTCAAAGGCCAGACGCAGGGCGGAGCTTCCGGAGTTCACCGCGATGGCAGCCGCCATGTTCCAGCGCTCCTCAATCTGCTTTTCCAGGGCGGCGACACACGCGCCTTGCACATATCGCCCCGTCGTGGCTCCCCGCTCGATCACCGCTTCCAGGGCAGCGAGCAGGCGCCTCTTGCGATGAAAAAAGCGCCGGCCATGTCCCTGGGCGGGGATGAGGTTCACTGTTGCCGCAGGTGAGTGTGTTGATTTCCCCAACATGTCCTTCTCCTTCTGAAATGAGCACTACTAGGCTTCCAGAGCCACGGCGAGACGGCTGGTGGTTCTCTGCGTCCGCGCGGCTTGCTGAAAGCTCGCGCCGAGCGCGAGCAAAGAGCACGCCAGACACAGCGCAAACACCAGGCCGACGATGACCAGGACGGTATCGACGCTCCGGCTCTCATCGATCAGCCACCCGAGAAGCGGCGTGAAGAGGGCCATGAGCACGCCTTCAGCCGTCGCGAACAGGCGGTTGACACACGCCTCGCGCGCGCTCCCATGTGCGAGGTGTAAAGAATCCAGTAGCCTCGCGCTTTGTGCGAGCGAGAGGTGACGTTGTGCCGCTTGCGCCACAGCAAACGGAGGCCTCAGTCGTGGCAGGAGGATGCCCCACACCGCGCCGGCCAGCGTGTACCCCGCCAGGCTCACGGCAAGCCACCAGGGAGCCTGGAGGAACGGCAGGCCGAGGGCGACCAGGCCACCGGCCATCGCCACCGGCATGAATAGTAACAGGGTGCGTACACGCGACCGCACCGAGACCGGCACCAGTCGCCCGGGAAACCCGATGACATTGCGGGCGGCAACGAGCCACCCCGTAGCCAGTACCAGGATCACGAGTTGCCCTCCAAGCAGCCAGGCCAGCTTGTCCAGGGTATGCGTCGCGCCGAGGCTGGCCGCGAAAGGCGTCGGCACCGCTCCCCAGACGCCTCCCAGGATCACTCCAACGCTACTGGCGAGCAGGCTGAGCGGCAGATACCCCTGGGAGTCCTGGGAGCGTTCGCGCAAGAAGGACCACCACCAGCGCCAGGGCCTCGTGCGCTGGTCCAGTTGCAGTTGCCAGCGGTCCGCAGTCCAGTACCTGCCAATCCAGGACGCAGCCACACTCCCCGACCTGGGCAGGGGAGCGCAACCGGAGAGGAAGAAGTCGAGCGCCACCAAGGGGAGGCAGCAGGTGAGCGCGATGAGACCGGCAACGGCGGGAAGCATCCAGGCGACCACGAGTCCGACGGTGAGTCCTACCAGGCTCCGCGCCAGAGCGAGACGCTCCCCCACCCCAGGCCAGGAGCGCTGCTGCGCGAGCCAGGCAGTGCTGCTGGCCCCAAGCAACACTGCAAGAGTTGCCAGCACTGCCTGGCTCGCCAGGGCAGGCGACACCAGACCCAGAGACAGGTGCCACGGCATCGGCGCGGGACCGATCAACCAGAGTAGGATACAGCCAAGAGCACTGCTCCCCCACGAGCGTGGAGCACCCGGCAAGCGCATCCCGAAAAGCGAGCCGAGGATCCAGGCGCTCATCAGGCAGGCGGGCGCGAGCGCGTGAGGGAGAACCAGCCAGGCCTGGGCGAGCAAGCGCATCTGGACGATCGAGATGCCCAGACTCGCGCTCAACCAGCAGGGAGTAAATATTCGCCTCCCAATTACGACATCCAGGGCGTGTTGGATGGAAGAGATATGCTTCATCGAAAGTGGCTCCTTCCTGCAAAGCAGCTATGATGCTGCATGGATTCTTTTCGTTAGGCGCATCGAGATGAGACGACTATACCGCCTCCTTGAGAGGGGGAAGCAGGGTCGAAGGATGTCTGGTGACAGGAGTGAGCGAGGTGTCGATACCCAACGGCGATGTCGCTCCGCGTGGAGGCAAGGAGCGGTCGCGCTGGCGCAGCCAGTCTCGCATCTCTGCGCGTAACGGCTCCATCTCCTCACGGGGAACCAAGCTGTAGGCGCGGCTGGCATCGACAAAGGCAGTGAACAGGCCCATCACCCAGGACAGATGCGTACTCCACTCCGGGTGAAACTGCATCGCCACCCACCAGCGGGAGGGAGACACGTCTTCGAAGGCCTCGATCACTCCATCAGGGGCCGCTGCGGACACCTCCAGACCTGGGGCCAGCATCTCGACCGCCTGGTGGTGCATGGAGAGCACGGCATCGAGCACGGGCCGGCCCAGTTCGCTTCTCCCTTTCAAGGCCCTCGCCAGCCGACTGTCCGGTCGAACCAGTTGCACTGGATGCGTGACCCAGTTCGAGGAGGAGACCCGCCCTCTGGCGCGATGGCGCACCAGCTTCGTGCGCTCTCTGGGCCACTGGGCAGGCAGATGCTGGTAGCTCGTCCCGCCCAGCGCCACGTTCATGAGTTGCATACCCCGGCAAATACCCAGTGTTGGCAGGCAGAGCAGCCAGGACAACAGCACCAGGTAGCGCTCCCACACATCGCGCCAGAGATCGGGGGTCTCCGCCTGTGGATGGGGAGGCTTTCCATACAGGCAGGAGGAGACATCGCCTCCTCCGCTCAAGATGAGCCCATCGAGGCTGCGCACTACCGGCCAGAACACGTCAAAGAGCAGCGCGAAGGTGTGATCATCGCTGAGGATCTGCAAGGGGTCGTAGCCCTCCAGCAAGGGGAGTGCGGGGATGAGGCAGGGGAGGCCGCCCGCCTCCAGGATGGCATGCGCGGTTGGCGCATCGCTGCCATAGACTGGCCACCCGCCATCGCGCAACGTGCCACCGACAGCCAGAACACCGATGCGTGGCCGAGGGCCTCTGGCAGCATCACGCCGCCCCAGTTGTTCACCGATCCACTGCTCGAGTAGCTCGCTGACGGACGTATCCGCCAGCGCCTGCACCCCGGTTCGCATAGGTAAGACCATTTCTCTCTCCTCCTGAACAGCAAAATACTGGCGGCGCCTTCACGCACACAGAAGCCAGGGGCCCCGCTTCTCTTCTCGCCGTGAGCAGCCGTCGTGACAAAACCTGCTTCACGACAGGATGATTGCGCAACCTTGAACAAATGTACCTGAACATGGCGGGAAAAATCGTCGTTTCTTAGCCGAATTCGAGGGAGACATTGACCGTGTTTTCGCGTGACATCAACCGATTCAGCAGGGACAGATGATGGCGCTGCTGCTGCGCATGTGACCAGAAAAACTCGGTCAAAGTGACGGGGAAACCGGCCACAACATCACACCATGCGAGGGCAATGGAGCGTACAGTTGTTCCAGGCAGCGTATTTCACCGTTTGGCTTGAAGCATCGGTCCGCTGCCAGGCAAAGGAAGCGGAAGCAGCCAGCCTGAAGCGAATACATCATCATGTTACGGCCTGCACAGAGACGCTTGGTACTGAGGCCATCATTCCGATGCACAGGTTGCCTCCTGCTTCCCACTTATCTATGGTGAGTCACTATGGAAACAGGACAGGAGATTACAACGGCGAAGCGCAAAAGGCTGCTCAAAACCTTTGGCGCATGCCCGGCAGGCTATACCCACGACGACCTGGAGCGGTTCCTCGACCTGCTCTACGGCATGTTCAGCGATGTCTACACGATGACAGAACTGCGCCAGATTGTAGTGAGCGACCCCTTTGATCGCTCCGAACACCTGTGCCAGCTCAAGCTTGTGGAGCTAACAGACTGGCTGGAGGCGGTCGTCGCCTGAGATGGACGCCCACTCTTGCAAGCCGGACGAGGCTACACGACTGCCTTCCCACCGACAGTGCAAAGGGCGACGACCCTGCTCTCAACGGCAAAGAGGCGTTGGGAACAGGGTACACTGCTCTTAGTTCACTCCTCGCGTTTCTACCGGCTCTGCCCTCTGGGGCGATAGCCCCGTCGCCGTGTCTTCCTCGGCCCCGGCATGCGCGTCGGCAGGTGATCCCCAGGGCTGTACTTGCGCTTCTGGGACTGGATGGTCTCGTCGTTCATGTGCATGTAGTTCTTGGAGGCAATGCATGCCATACAGAGAGTTCTGATCTTTCTGTGGGCAAGAAAACCCTACGAAAAAAGATACGAGATAAGGAAAGGATATTCACCATGGAGAAGCAAAATGAACTAACCCAGCAGCCGTTGTTGCTCACCGTTCCTCAAGTCGCAAAAGAACTTAGCCTGAGCCGTACAATGGTCTATATTCTCATCAATAGAGAGGGTCTACCCGTCGTCCGTTTCGGAAGAGCAGTACGCATCTCAGCACCATCTTTGCAGAAATGGGTAGAGGAGCGCGAACGAGCATCGATGAGCGCCGCTTCTTCCTGGGATAGAGACCTGTAGATTCAAATAAAGGGCATCCATAATGAGTGCCGTAAATTGGATCGCTTTTGCCGCGCAGATCATGGAATTTCCTATAGACATATGCTCCAATTCCGCTGGCTTGCATGAGGTCACTGAAAAGTGAAGACATTACAAGTGATATCCCATAGAGAAGCAATAAGGCCTTTAAGCCTCTTGGCTGAACACCGTCCGTATAGACATTTGATGAGGGCGATACTACACCTGCAAAATTTTGAGTAATTCGTCTCTTATGAGGCAGTACATATGTTCACAAATTGCCTCATTTACTGTACTATAAGAAATGATACCGCTGTGCAAATCTTGTAGTACGAACGTCAACTTCTATCAATAGAAAGAACGGAAGACTCAATGGTGCTAAGCGGAAACGGCGAAGATTTCATTTATCAGCATCGTGTTGGGATCCTATTTTTTAGGATTAGTCCAGGAGAAGGAGCGATGATCTATGGCTAAACGCGGTAATGGTGAGGGTTCAGTTTACAAGCAGAGGAATGGTCTGTGGGCTGCCAGTATCACTATAGAGGGAAGCGGAAGTACTTCTATGGAAAGATGCGTAAAGAAGTTCAAGAAAAACTGGCGACTGCGGTGCAACAACAGAAACAGGGCATACTGGTTGCTACTCCTCAACAGACAGTTGGCCAATTTTTAACAGACTGGTTGGAGAATACACATAAACAGAGCGTGCGTCCTCGTACCTATGAACGGTATGAGGAGGCTATACGCTTGCATCTCGTACCTGTTCTCGGTAAGCATCAACTCCAGAAGTTATCGGCTCAACACGTACAGGCATTTTATGCGAGGAAGCTGAAAGAAGGTCTCTCTCCGTCAACGGTAATCTACTATCATAGTGTTTTGCATAATGCTTTGAATACTGCCGTGAAATGGGGGCTTGTTGCTCGCAATGTCTGTGATCTGGTAACGCCTCCTCGTAAGGCTCGCTTTGAGATACAGCCTTTCACGGCAGAGCAAGTACAACGTTTCCTTGCTGCAATTCGAGGACATAAGTGGGAAGCTCTCTTTACACTTGCTCTAGCTACCGGAATGAGACAGGGTGAGTTGCTAGGTCTTAAGTGGCAAGATATTAATTTCTCGACCGGAACGCTTCAGGTACACCGCAACCTCACTCGTGTCCCGCCCGGAGAGTCAGGGAAGAGAGAGTTTCGTGAGACAGAACCAAAAACAGAGAAAAGCCGTCGTAGTATAACGATTGCTTCCATTGCTCTTGAGGCGCTCAGGCAGCATCGTGTGCGTCAACTAGAGATCAAGCTGCGGGCCGGCCCCCTCTGGCAAGATCATGATTACGTCTTCTGTACGCTGACTGGCACGTATCTCAGACCTAACCACGTGGTCGATGAATTCAAAAAGCTTTTGAAGAAGGCGGGTCTGCCGGATATTCGATTTCACGATTTACGCCATAGCGCTGCTACACTCTTGCTCAGCCTCGGCGTCCACGCCAAGGTCGTCCAGGAGATGCTCGGCCATACGCAGATCAGCATGACGATGGATATCTACTCACACGTGTTGCCGAGTATGCAGCAAGATGCGGTGAGTCGGCTAAATGAACTGCTGATCAAGCGCAGTGAGGATGATGCTGGAGGGATTAATAAAAGCGTATAGCCTTATAGTTTCTTCTTTATACTCGGTGATGAAACCGACCTAAAGGATGCTGCCTCTTCCGCAGGCTTTCTGATGAAGAGCCAGCATGCTTGAGGCCTACCTGGCGTCTCACTTGTCCAAGTGACTCGCATGTGACACGATATCGGTATCTCTCCCACGAGGGGGAGACAAGTGTCCGAGCGTCCTCTGGCGTCTCCGGGGCGTGAAACCAGTCCGGCGAAAGGAACCCGATGAAAGCGCTTCGTCTTGCGCTGCTTGGCTTTGGCACCGTCGGCCAATGGCTGGCAGAGGCGCTGCACACCCGACGAGCCTGGTTGCAGCAAGAGTATGGCGTGGCCGTGACCCTCACCAGTGTCGGGACGCGCCGCTATGGCTTGATTTCCCGGCGCGAGGGGCTGGATATCCCCACCTTACTCGATCTGGTCGCGACACGACAACCGCTCACCGCTCATCCAGCGGTCACCCACTGGACGAATATCCTGGAAGGATTGCAGGCGACTTCCGGCGATGTCCTGGCCGAGGCCACCGGGGCCACGCTCCGCAGTGGAGGAGAACCTGGCCTCTCGTATATTCGCGCGGCGCTTGCGCAAGGCATGCATGTGGTGACCGCCAGTAAAGGCCCCATGGCTCTGGCCGGACTGGAACTGCTCTCCCTCGCACGAAAGCAGGGGGTTCAGCTGCGCATGGAGTCAACGGTGATGTCGGGCACGCCCGTGCTCAGTACCATGCGCGAAGGGATGGCAGGTACCAGCATCCGCGCACTGCGCGGCATCCTCAACGGCACGGCGAACTCGATCCTCAGCGCCATGGCGCTGGGTCAGACGTACGCCGAAGCACTCGCGCAGGCGCAGGCGCAAGGCTATGCCGAAGCCGACCCAAGCGATGATGTGGAAGGGGATGATGCGGTCGCCAAAACCCTCATCCTGGCGGCAGCCGTCTTTGGTAGTGCCCTCGCGCCCTCGCAAGTCGTGCGAGAGGGTATCACCACAATCACCAGCGAGCAGATACAACGAGCGGTTGACCAGGGAAGCCGCATCAAACACGTGGCCTCCTTGCGTCTCCTGTCACCGGATGGCAGGGAAGTCTCACGAGCAACAGCTGATAGCGGCACCGTCCACACGCACTTAGAAGCGCGGGTCGAGCCCATCGCTCTTCCACTCAGCGACCCACTAGCCCGCATTGAGGGGCTACTCAATGCTATCCACATCCAAACCGATACGCCCCTGGAGGTGACGGTGATTGGACCAGGAGCAGGGCGCTTCCAGGCAGGCCAGGGGATGTTGGCCGATCTCATCGCGATAGCCAAAGCACTCTGAAAGCACTCCCCGTCTCCAGCAGTGAGCTTAGAAGCCTGGGTCAATCAGGACACGGTGGGAGTGGCGTGAGTGGAGATACTAGCTTGAATCAGTGCTGTTTGGCGAAATAATTACAACGAGGGCATTGTGCATGAATGCGCCAAGCGTCACGCTGAAGCGACGCCTATTCATGACTCACACCAAGCGTTTAAGAGGGCGCTTTTTTTCCGCTTTTTGTGGTAGCCTAGAAACAAAGCAGAAAAACAGGAGGCAAGCTCATGACGGATCACAGCGGAAACAGCACCGGACCCATCAGCAAAAAGCAGCTCCTCGCCGAGATGCAGAGCGAGCAGGCGGCGTGGCTGGCATTGCTCGACGAGATTGGTGAGGAGAACATGACGCAGCCGGAGGTCGCAGGAGGCTGGTCGATCAAGGATATCGTTGCCCACATAACCGGGTGGCGCAGGCGAACGGTGCTGCGCTTCCGGGCAGCTCTCGATCCCACGGTGGACATGACACCTGACTACCCAGCGGAATTGGATGAGGACGACGAGGTTGACGAGATCAACGCCTGGATTTACCAGGCCAACCGGGATCGCCCTCTCGCCGACGTCCTCAACGATTCGCGCGAGGTCTTCCAGCAACTGGTCGCCGAAGTCTCCGCCTTGAGCGATGAGCAGCTCAATGATCCCCAACGCTTCCCCTGGCTAGAGGGCGAGCGGCTCACCGGGGCCTTCATCTTCGGCCACTTCCACCAAGAGCATGAGCCCGACATGCGCGCCTGGCTCTCCAGAGTGAAGCAGACAAGATAAAAGACGAAGCTTTGCTCATGATCCTAACCGAAACAAGTAAAGGGAGGGGACGGAAAACCTCCGCGAAGCAAGCGGGCATCATCAGAAGTGAGCCAGAACCAATAATTTCCATATTCGAACAATAACTTTTCGCAGCATGTTATTCTTTAAGATGCAAAACAGGCATTCTCGGACATATATATTTTCCGCACCTATATACTTGAGAGACCCTAACAGATTACCGATACTTGCAAATTCAAGAAAAGATTCGCCCTCGGGGTGAAACAGGCTTTAGCTTTTACCAAGGCAAAACTTCTATTACGATTCGGCAGGGGATTGACAGGAGGGGGCTTTAGCCCGCCGCAAGCCCCTGCGGTTTCAACCCACGAGGTTAGGCGTGTCTCGGCTTTAGCCCTGGCATGACCGCTTTTTGTTCGTTGGAAAAGAAGAGATTGATAGTACCTTGCGAACTGAATAACTACGGGTTCGACAGCGAAGGGCTGTCGGTAAAAATGTTACCGTGTTGCCAAAGACCACGGCCACTTGCTAGAGAGAGCAATGCAACGTGTAGGCCTTCCAACAAGCGTACAAAAGTATCTGGGGACAATTCGATCTCCCCAGTAGTTGGCGGTATGGCACCGCCCACGGGATGGTGGGGACGTTCCAAGGTCTGCGCGTAGCTCGTCCAGGTGAAATCGGGACGAGAAGCCCCGAGGCTTTAGCCCTGAGGAGTGTCACAGTATCCTGATGAATGTGTTTTTCGTCCTATGGCCAGGACGAGCCAATTTCTCGGCAGATGGCGGAGGAAGAGCATCCCTTCCCCACCAGAGGAACCATTTTAGCAGTGACTGGACAATTCTGAAATGATGAGAGGAGCACCGGTTCTTCTATGAAGATCTACCTGGTGGATGGGACCTACGAGCTGTTTCGCAACCACTTCGGCGCGCCGCCGCGCAAGGCACCGGATGGGCGCGAGGTCGGCGCAACGCTGGGCCTGTTACGCAGCCTGCTGATGCTTTTGACCACGCCGGGCATCACCCACGTGGCCTGCGCGTTCGATCACGTGATCGAGTCCTTCCGGAACGGCCTCTACCCCGGCTACAAGACCGGCGCGGGCGTTGACCCCAACCTGCTCGCCCAGTTCGAGCTTTCCGAAGAGGCCGTTTCCGCGCTTGGGCTGGTGGTCTGGCCGATGGTGGAGTTCGAGGCCGACGATGCCCTGTCCAGCGCGACCGCCCGTTTCAAGAACGAAGCTGGGGTCGAACAGATCGTGATCTGCTCGCCGGATAAGGATCTGGCCCAGCTGGTCTCGGGAAGCCGCATTGTTGGCTGGGACCGCCGCCGCAATACGCTCATCGATGAAGCAGGCGTGGTGGAGAAATTTGGCGTGCACCCGCAGTCGATCCCCGACTGGCTGGGGCTGGTGGGCGATGCGGCCGACGGCTTCCCCGGCATCGCGGGCTGGGGGGAAAAATCCGCGGCGGCCGTGCTGGCCAAATACGCGCATCTCGAGGCCATCCCCGCCGATCCGCACACCTGGGGGCTCTCGGCCAGCCGGGCAGCGCGGCTGGCCGAGAGCCTGGCGCAGCACCGGGCTGAGGCGCTGCTGTTCCGCACACTAGCGACACTGCGCGAGGATGTGCCACTACAGGAAACGCTCGCCGATCTGGAATGGCAAGGCGCAGACGCGCGGCTGAAAGAGGTCTGCCACCGGCTGGGTGATGAAAAGTTCCCCGGGCGGGTTCCGAGGTGGCGCGAGAGATGAATGTGGCAGCGCAAATGGTAAATGCCCTACCATGTGGCTCTGTCTCACATTTGGTGAGTGGTAAATGGCGTGAATGTTCGACGATTTTTGAGGTGAAAAGGAGGAAATCGGCGCGAATGTTTGGAACGGGTGGCCGCTCTCAACCAGAATCCGCGCGAGAAGCAGGCTGTTGCACGTACATGTTGTAAATTCGTAGAAGAGAGACTTCCGCAACACCCAAGCTAGGCTTTCGTCAAGCCAGGTTAGGCACGGTGGCTGATTTTGCGCAGGCGAGAACCGGGCCAAGGATTAAAGCAAAATCCGCATAGCCGTTTTCTTTCTCGGCTCGTAGAATAGATACACGTGCAAATTGCAAGAAAATCTACGCTCTCCATCAGTCATCCCGAAGGCAAGAAGGGGAGAAAAGAAAGGAACCACCGATGAACACACGTGATCAGCACCAAAGATCGCCAGATGTTGGAGGAACTCGGTCATGAGAAAAGTTATTGTACTTGAATTCATCACCCTTGATGGTGTCATACAAGCCGGCGGCGGACCAGAGGAAGATACCAGTGGTGGCTTCGCGTATGGCGGGTGGCAAGCTCCCTATACCGACGATGTTCTTGGAACAGTCATGAAGAGGCAGATGAACATGCCGTTTGATCTGTTGTTAGGGCGCAAAACCTTTGAAATTTGGGCACCGTACTGGCCGCACCACGCGGACGTATGGCCGGGCGTCAATCCAGCAACCAAGTACGTCGCCTCGAATACCATAACTTCTCACGAATGGCAGCCCTCCGTGTTTTTAGGCGGAGACATTGTGGAAAAAGTCAACAACATCAAGCAAACGCCAGGGCCGGATTTGCACGTGTACGGAAGTGCACATCTCGTTCAGACACTCATGAAGCATGATGTGGTCGATGCGTTCTGGCTCAAGATCTATCCGCTGACGTTGGGCAGGGGAAAACGGTTGTTTGCCGAGGGCACCATCCCGGCGGCGTTCAAGGTGACGGATTGTAAAGTCTCCCCAAGTGGCGTCATTCTCGTGAATTACGAGCGTGCCGGCGCGATTACCACCAACACGGTGTCAGGAAGCAGACATCCCTGAGGTCGCGAGGAGCATTCCCAGACCGACACGTGCTTCGACCGCGCATCACGCGCGAACGGGGGAATATCGGCAGATTGGTGAACAGCAATTCGAGGAGGCGCGCCTGTGCCGATTTTCCACGTCGCTTTTTCGAGCCGTGAGATGCTGGTCAAGCCTCAGATACTCTTTGTGCTGATGGCCTGAATGACCAGAAATGGCGTCCCGTCACCCGCTGACTTTCGCCATTGTATGGAGGCCTGCGAGGTCGCTTCCCATGTTTCGCGCCGATTTCCTACCATTCACCTCAAAAATGGGTCTTGCTCATTTCCGGTGGAAAACCTCAACAGATCTCAGGGAACCAAGAGGAAACGCTCAAAAGAAGCCGATTCATCTCCCATCATTGTTTTTAAACACATCAGTTCCACCGAAAGTGAGCAAGACCCTCAAAAATCGTCGAACATTCACGCCATTTACCACTCACCAAATGTGAGCCAGAACCGAAGGTTGAGCAGTTCAGCCATTGATAGCGGATCAAGCCGCACCACAAGCCAACATGTGTGGAGCGTTTTTGTCAATTCGAGCAGCAGGAGCGTCCCCCTCATTCGGCCTGCTCCCGCTCCGGGGGCGGCCCGCTGCCCTGACTAAAGGGGGAATCAGGGCACATGAAAACCATCAGTGACCAGGCCGAGGCCTCGACTATCACCCCCGCCAGCTCCCCCGCGTGCGTGGCGACGCGACGCGAGCAGTTAGAACTGGTAGCGGGTTTGGCTGAGGCCTATGGCGAAGGCGAAGACCTTGGTGGGTGTGACGGAGAACACGAGGTTCGACTCGGTGAGCACTCGTTGTTCGTCTTCATCGTAGAGGTAAAAATACCCGTTGCGTACCTGGTAGGGCCAGCTTCCATCCCACTTGGTCGCCCACACCGAGGCTAAGCGTTCGAGCGCGTCCTGGTCGGTGATCCGCACGGCGTCGCCCTCAACCACCACGTTGAGTCCTTCTTTCTGGTTGCAGCCGGTCGTCAGAATGACGTGCGGGTTTCCACGCAGGTTGACCGTCTTCTGTGCGGTGGCGGTAGCGGTAAAGTGGATGGCCCCCTCGTGCCACACGGCCACGAGCGGCGTGACGTGAGGGCGACCGTCGGCCCGCACTGTTGAGAGCCAGAACAGCTCGGCCGTTTCCAGCACCCGGCGCGTCTCCTCCCATGGCATGACCCCTCCGCGTGGTACGCCGTGTCGGGTGTCGAGTGTTGTGATGGGTTCGTTCATCCTCAGAACTCCTTTCAATCGTTCTGTTTCTCTCGCAGGAAGCGAGAAGATAGCAGTCCATTCTCTTTGCGCGAAGGAAAACCGGAAAGGCCAAAAACGACGCACGCCCGCGTCACGCCATTTTGCACAATGAAGCGACCATCCATGTACTGCCTTATCCGGTTTAGGAAAACTATTGATAGTCGTTTTTTGCGGTTCAACAAGTATGCAGTGTTGAGCGATAATTATTCTTGCCGCGCATTGCCTCATGGGAGAATCTTACTTTAGCAAGGTTCGTTCGACCCATTGACTCATGGAATAGGGGCGTTACCTCATAGAATATCTTACCCACAAGAAAACATTTCCGCAAGTACTGTTTCCCAGCCATCGGAGGCGAGTCTGAGGGACTATGTCCCGAAGCCTGGTCCAGGGGCTGGCCCCTGGTCACAGCGAAGCGCGCCCCCAGCCCTAGCGCGGAGGGTTGGAGAGAGGTTCGGAGAGAGGATCAGAACGCATCGCAATGCATGGTTCCCTTCCTTTCTCCGAGAATCAGACACCCACGACGACCTGGGCACGCAGTTCTGGAGCTGGAGCCTGCCCGTTGACGACTTCTTCGCCCCATTGGTCCTCAAACGTTACCAGCAAACGAGTACGCAGCCTGTTTAGGCCCCTTTGCAAGGTTCGTACCTGGGTTGGTCGATAACGTCCTGGGGAAACCTGTTCCAACCTGTGAAAGATATCTACGCCTGTGAGTTCTGGATGAGCGAGCAGCCAGGACGTAATCTGTTCCCATTCCCCCTCGAAAGGGTCCTTGCGCGTGCGCCAATCATGAGGTCGCCCGGTCTTTTGATACTTTTTCTTTCGCTCTCTTTTGAGCAAGGACGGAGGTGTATGAGGAAGCCCATCGACAGGAACCTTTTCTTCGGTACACTGCTGCACGGAAAACTGAAGCGGAGCAGGAGATGCAGCCGGTTCTGAGGCAGATGTGGCAGCGTGCCGCCAGAGCGCTTTCTGTAAGTGTTCGAGCTGCGTAAGCAAGCGTAGCGGGTCCAGCGCTTCAGTGATCCGAAGCAGTTCTTGCTGCTTTTGGGACGACAAGATCGAAGACGCAAGGAGTCGTTGCATCGGCGTTTGGGCCTGATCGTAGGTGCGCCGCACTTCGACTTTCCTCTCGTTCTTTCGCTTGGAGTTTCATGGAGGGTTGAAAACAATTCACATAGACCCGCAGCGCCCGATAGAGTTCGGTGAGTTGTCGATAGGCGAGCAGGCCCTCGAAGCGGTCATAGCCAACCACCTGCCGGACAATCTGCCCGTTTTTCTGCTCGACATAGCACTGATCGTTGCTGCGTCGAGGACGCCCTCTGGTGAAGGTAATCTGTTCTTGTTCACAAAAAGCCAGCAGCTCCACATTGATAAACTCGGCGCCGTTGTCCGTGTCGATCCCCAGGAGCGCAAAAGGGAGCAACTGCTGTACTCGCTTGAGAGCAGCGACGACGGCTTCCTGACCTCGGTTGAGAAGTGGAAGGCACTCGGTCCACCCGGTGGTAATATCGGTCAGCGTTAAGGTGTAGAGGAGGGCATTTCATAACCTGACAGAGTAGAGTAAGCTGATCCAAACCGAGACTGATAACCTCGTGATGGAGATCAGTTTATGAAATGTCCTTCCTCATCTCACAAAACGGCACGTTCGTCGGAAACGCCCGGTACATGTTCGTAGGAAACAAACACCTTGATCGGGTGAATGTCACCTTCGGCCAGCTGTTCAAACGTCGAGATCAGCTCATCGCGAGTCATCCGCAACTCAAAGAGCTGCTCCAGACATGTCGAGTGCTGTTGCACCTGGCGAAAATACCACGCGGCATGCTGGTGGTAATCCCAACCGTCACTCGATCCAATGATCTGCAATTCCTTCTCATGAAAATCAGAGGTGAGCACAAGCGGCTCGATATTCCCATCGGCAGTGATGCAGATGCGCCCTTGAGGCTCCACTTGCTTCTGTAGAAGAGCAAATGCCCTGTTCCGGCTGGAACACTCGAAAGCCACCGCGTATGCTGTGCCCTCGCTGGGTATATCCTGTGGACGCCAAACATTGCGCGCTCCTAACAGGCGAGCCAGGGCGTGCCTCTCTGCAAGTGGTTCTACCACATCGACCTGAGCTACGCCATAGGCACGCAAAATAAAGAGGGTCAGCAGCCCAATCGCGCCAGCGCCAGTGATCAGTGCTGTTTCCTCCGGCTTGGGAGCGATTTTGCGCACACCTTTGGCGGTATCGCAGGTTAAGATGCTCAAAATCGCGAGTGCATCAGAGATCCCATCGGGCACCACGATGACCCGCGTTTCTGGTACAACCGCGTGAGTCCACTGTCCATAAAAGGCCACAACGCGATCTCCGCACTGCACCCTCCGCACTGCGGACCCACACGCTACCACTCTCCCCACGCACTCATAGCCCATGCTCCCCGGATACTGGGGAGGATGACCTGCGCGCGAAGTGCCACCATACTGGGGCAACTCACTGCCAATGCTAATGGCTGCCGTGCGGGTCTGCACTAGCACGTCTTGCGGGCCTACGGGTGGCAGTTCTTCGCTGATCCATGCCAGCCTCCTGGGCGCGATGAGGCAAAGGTGCTCAGTCAAGCGCTCTCTGTTCATTGATACCATGAAGCTGTTTTTTCCTCTTTGTCTCTTTCGATCATGCTTTTGCCGGAAAGCGGTTTTCTGCAAAGAAAAACCGCTTTCCGGTAGTGCAATGCCAACTGTCTTCTCTCGGGGCGAGGGCATTTGCCAACGGTGAAAAAGAGGGTACACTGATCTCTCAGACGAGGCTCGTTCCCTCATCCAGGAGATCAGTTTATGATGCCTACGATCGTCAACGAAGCGGCACCCGTGCCCCCACCAGCATACTACCGTGCGCAAGATCGGCTCGGCCCGGCCTTGCACATTGATGCCCTCACCTTGGTCACCACGTTGCATCTGCTCGCTCTCTGCCGTTTGGCCGTCCGTTTGGCGCATCATCGGTGCCCACCACCTTTACCCAGTGGCCCAGGAGGAGCACCCAGAACCTATCGGGAGGAGTCCCTCCTGCTCATTGCACTCTTGCGGACGCTGTGGCGGCTCTCGTATCAGGATATGCGCGACTGGTTGCGTGATTGGCCTGCTCTGGCTCTAGCGTGCGCCTTGCCGGTAGGCAAGGATGGCCGTCCCCGCATCCCTTCTCCTTCTCAGCAGTGCAAACGTGGGCGTCAGGCTGGAGCGCCGCTCCCAGAGGCATTGTTTGTCCTCACGGTCCTGACCGCTCTGCGTCGTCGGCTCATTGGTGCCCGTGATCTCATCATCGATAGTGTTCCCATCCTCGCCTGGCGTCGCGCAGATCCTGATGCTGCTTTCGGTCATGCTCCGGCTCAGCATCCCCGTCCGCTCTTACGAGGCTACCGAGTTCATACGCTGATTTGTCGCGGTTCGGGTTTGCCACTCTTCTTTCTCCTCTCCCCTGCCAACACCCATGATGCTCCCTTTGCTCAACCACTGTTGGCATGGGCAGTGCGTTTGTATCGCATCCGCCCACGCGTCATCCGTTTGGATGCTGCCTATTGGGGCTTGAAGCTCATTACCTGGATTCACTCCGTTTTAGGTGCAGTGGCAGTCATTCCTTGGAATCCCAAACGTCAGAAAAATCGCTCCTGTTTGCCTCCCACTTGGACGAAAGAGGAATTGGGCAAACGCAGTGCCATCGAACGCTTCTTTGGCCGCGTCTTCCTGTTCTTTCATCTGCAACGCCCTCCTCTCTCTGGCTGGTCCACCATCGCTCGGCAGGTCGCTCTGACCTACACCGCTACCATCATTGTCGCTTTGGCTGCTCAACAAGCCGGTCGTCCCGATCTCATCCGCTCTCCTAAACGCGTTTTAGCTCATACCTGGGAGGGTTTCTGAGTTAGGAAACGCTCTCGTAGAGGTATGATCCGCCGGCATGGGTGCCACAATGAGCGACCAGGTCAGCTTCCATGAAGCCAGGTTTGGTCTCATTCCAATCGTTAAAGGTGCGCACCGGGATCTGCTTTTTGAGCAGGGTTCCTGATCTGGTCGTCGAGATTCCATGTCGCTCCTGTTTGCGATACGGTTGCAAGATCCGATCAGCCGTGGCTGGACTCATCGAAAGCAGATCAGCACGACACTGCTCGCTCAGGTGCACATGTCCATGCCGTTCTAAGGACGTCACGAGTGTTGGTAAAAAGGGAACCAGCCGCTTGGCACAGATATGATTGGCTGCCGTCCACGCTAGATGCAAGGCGTGCTGAACTTCTGGCCCGTAGTGTGGTGGACGTGGACGTGCGATGGTCAGTTTCTGATCGGCAGGATGGTTCAGAAGTCGAATCGCATATTTGCGTGCATATCCAGTCGCTGCGACAAACTCATCAAGGATCACCTCTTTGAGCCTTGAGGATGCCTCTCGATAGCGAGGGGCTATTTGCAGTAACAATTCTCGTTTGGCTTGATAACTCAAGTGGGACCTCATGTCTTTCCCCCTTCGCTCTATAGATAAACAGGCGTTGGGTTACATTACTCATGAGGCAAGTACCCTGTCAAGAGTAAGATTTTCGGTGAGGCAATTCGCCGGCAAAAACTATTGACTTTTAACAATGCAGATTCCTCCCGTTTCATGAGTCTGGCATACTCTCGATGAAAGCTCTTGTGGAAAGAAAGAAAAGCCCGTTTCTTTGCGCTCAAAGAGTCTGGGCTTTTCTCAAAGCAAGCTCATCCTTCACCTAAAGTGGGACAGACCCACTTCGTAAGTCATTTACCAGCAAAGAAGCGCAGAAGAAGCTTTAACACGCATGAACTTTTCATGGGGTAGTGATCCTGATTCGTTTTCGTGAAGTCAGAGAACGTGGAAGCAAGGTGACCTCATCTGGAACTGCTCACGAACGATGAAGCAAGACGACACAAGAGAGAGAACAATCGTATCGATACGTTCCATTTTTGCAAAAATGATGACCTATCATAAGGTTAGCGCCATACAAAAATGAAGGCAAGATTTTCCTTTAGTTTCAGGAATCACGGCAGAACTTTCCCTGTGTTTTCTGCTATTCCATATGGATCACGAGTGCCAAAAGCGGCAAAGCTTCAATGAGAAACCGGCAAAACTTATCTTAAATCCGCACTACTGTATGTATGAGCCTCTTCGCCTTCCAGCAACAATTTCCCGACGAAGCCGCTTGTCTGCATGAGAAGAAAACCTGATGCGAGCAGTTCTGCGGGATAAGCAGCTAAAAGATAGGTCAAAAGCAAATTAACCCTCTTTAGATGAGAGCCGTCGTTTATGACGACTTTTTAGAGTGTCTGTTGAGCACATATTGTACCGAAGGGCTTACCGGCTTATCCGCGCGGTGAATACAGCCCATCCAACAGCAAGGTCGACGCATTCCCTCTTTCAGTTCCGTGCACACTCTCTCAACATGCTGCTTTCTGGTTTCCGGCTTTTTCACGGAGATTGTCCAGCATATCCATTCATTGCGAGCAAGAGGAGTGAGGTCCTCCCATGCTGCGAGCGCCTTGGGGTCAGAAGTTAATGCATCCCGTAAGTCCGCTGGCACTTCGTGCACTGTACCGCTGGAAATATCTTTGTTAGCCATACAGCTATTATAACAAATCTTCTCTGGATATGCCTAATGCTCTGACGATTTTCGCTATAACTTGCAGGGCTAGCTGGTTTTTCCTGCTACCTCTGTTTGTAAAGCGAAGCGCAAACCTTGCTGGTTTCACAATTACATTATCAAAAACACCCTTCGACAAGAGTGTGCGATGCGGACATGGTACACAAGTGCAAGGCTGTGATAGAATAGCGTTATGATTTTTTCTGAACCGCGCGATCCCAGATTTATCACCATTCGACGAGGCGGTAGTTTGACCGATGATCAGCACCATCTCCTCGCCCTGTGGGCAGCCACCTGTGCGGAGCACGTCCTGCACCTCTTCGAGTCGGCGAAGCCTGCGGACTCGCGGCCGCGTCACGCCATTGAGCAGGCTCGGGCATGGACGCGCGGCGAGATCACGATGTCCCAGGCCCGCGCGGCGGCCGGCCATGCGATGGCGGCGGCCAGGGATCTGAGCGGAGCGGCGCGCCATGCCGCGTATGCTGCCGGTCAGGCCGCGGCCGTCGCTCACGTCGCCGCGCACGAGCTCGGCGCCGCAGCCTACGCGATCAAGGCCGCGCAAGCTGCAGCCCCTGAAGATGAACGCGAGCAGGCCGGCCGTCAGGAGTGCCGCTGGCAGCGCGACCAGCTCCCCGATGCAATTCGCGAACTTGTGCTTGATGATCAACGACGACGCAATGACGTGTGCTGGTCTGTATTTACTTGTTAACCAACCTGCTGAACGCAGAACGCCTCTCCTACTTGGCCTCACGTGTGTACAGATACAGGCGCCACAGGAGAGAGTGCATCAAGCTGCTCTCAGAGGTATAGGAGTCAGAAGAAGCTAGAGAAGGAAAAGGACTCGATACCACCAAAAGGAAATGGTGATGTTGCTGAAATGGTAAAAATACTGGCAAACACCCAACCAGTCAGCAACACGAAGCTCGTCAAACGTCAAGAGAAACCGAAAGGGTAAGCACGAGCCGACAGTCCATTGATCATCCTGGGTCTGTAAAGAATAGAGGCGCGATTTTTTAATCCCTAGCGAAGAATAATTGAAAGCGCGTTGCTGTACAATTGCTGTACAGGGGGAGAAACGCCAAAAAGCGAACCGTCCCAAGCCGCTTCTCTGCTGGCTTGAGACGCTTCGAAATGCGTGTTCGGTAGCGCATACGGGATTCGAACCCGTGATCTTCGCCTTGAGAGGGCGATGTCCTAGGCCGCTAGACGAATGCGCCCTACTGGTGACCTAATAATAGCGTTTCTTCTATCAACTTGTCAATAGCGTCTTTTGAAAGACCGGCCGGCAGGTGTTCATGTGATTGCTACAGCGGCGATGCCCGTCAGGGTTCCGATGAAGATGCTTTGCTGGGAGAGCGCCGGCGTCGCGAAGTGCGAGGTTGTGCCGACGGAGAGTGTGGC
>Ga0209648_10000932_pt1 | contig 23256 bp, 17 predicted proteins | sample GraSoi2013_115cm_FD_185830 | JGI IMG/M metagenome (GOLD analysis project Ga0209648, IMG submission 185830) | Grasslands soil microbial communities from the Angelo Coastal Reserve, California, USA - Sample 9_17_2013_115cm (SPAdes) (version 2) | ecosystem: Environmental > Terrestrial > Soil >... | reverse complement strand
ATCGCGCAACACAACACCGACCCGAAGCCGTTCGTTTGGACCGCCAAAGCTTCCGACATCTTGGAGAAAGTGAAACGTGCTCGCGCCGCCAGCAATAAGTTATGATCTGTTTGACGCACTACACTAGTAATGTTTTGCCGCCCGCTACGCGGGCTTGGACATCTTGAGGGGACTTGATCCCCGGGCTTACGCCCGGGGCTACATTCTGCCGCCATCTTCGATGGCTCGTTGAGTGGCTCAGCCTTGGCAAAAAACTGTTTCATCCAGAAACCGAACCCGATACTGTTCGTTTCGATTCTTCGCAAATGAAGATCATGCAAATGGAACTCACGCAAACGGAGCTCGTGACAAAGAGCAAGACTTTCCGCGATGCCCGGAGAGAGCAGACGAGTATTTTAGCTCCGCTCGAAAGAGCGGCCCTTCGGGGACTTGCGCGCCGCATGCCTTCCTGGGTGAATTCGGACCACCTCTCGATCCTCGGGCTTGTGGGCATGATCGGGGCCGGTGCGTTTTATGCCGCCAGCAAGCACAATCCGCCGCTGCTGCACTTAGTAAATCTATTCATATTCCTCAATTGGTTTGGCGACAGTCTGGACGGAACGCTGGCGCGGTACCGAAATCGGCAGCGCCCGCGCTATGGGTTCTATGTAGACCACATCATAGATACTTTCGGCGCGCTGTTCCTGCTCTTCGGACTGGCGCGCTCGGGATATATGAGCGAGCGGGTCGCCGCAGCGGTGCTGATCGTCTTTTTCATGCTGGCCATCAACTCGTACTTAGCGGCCTATGCGCTCGGCGTGTTCAAGCTTTCCCAATGGAAACTGGGTCCCACTGAGATGCGTCTGCTTCTTATGATCGGCAATGTGTTCCTGATCTACCATCCGCGCGTATACCATCGGCGCTATCTGCTCTTCGACGTCGGCGGCGTGATCGCGGTAATCGGGATGTCATTGATACTCGTCGTCTTGTCCATTCAGCATACGCACACCCTCTATAAATTGGAGCGCCTGCCTAAGCGTTGAAGGCGAGTGTTTGCGAAGTCGGACCAGCGGATTAGCGTTCAATGATTCACTTCATAAGGTTCAATGTAGTCGGCGTGCTTGGGTTTGCTCTACAATCCGGCGCCCTTTTTGTTCTCACTCACAGCGCGCATCCTGTCGGTTATCTGGCGGCGACCGCCGCCGCAGTCGAGCTGGCAATATTAAATAATTTTTTCTGGCATCAAAGGTGGACCTGGAAAGACCGGCCTGCTTCCACAAGGCGGGAGACCCTGCGCCGGCTGGCGAAGTTCAACGTCACGAATGGCGCGGTCTCAATAACCGGCAATCTGGTGCTGATGAGCATTCTGGTAGGACGTCTGGGCCTGCCGATCGCGGGCGCCAATTTTGCCAGCGTTGCGGCGTGCTCAGTATGCAATTTCTTTCTCGCCGACCGGATCGCGTTTTATGTGCCTGCGGGCAAGCGCGATGAATCGGGCTTAGAACAAGAGGATTCAATCCACAGATTACCCAGATTACACCGATAGAGATTCAGGCCTTTAGTAGACGGCAGGAGGTAACCGGGCACAGACTAAATATGTTCACCAGTTCTGCGTAATCTGTGCAATCTGCGGATGACAATTCACCGCGCCATCATCGCCGCGAGTCTCGCCAGCGGAATGTTCCCGCCCGTCAGGATACCGACGACTTTCTGGCCGCGTAATTGGTCCCGCAGTTTGAGTGCGGCGGCGAGTGACGCGGCGCCGGCGCCCTCGGCGACCTGTTTGGCGTGACGGGCGAGCAGCCGAATCGCGTCGTTGATTTCTTCATCGCTTACTAAAACAAAATCGTCGAGCAACTCCCAAAGAATCCTGTTCGTCATTTCAAAAGGCACACGGGTAGCCAGGCCTTCGTGCTCTGTCTTCATGGTGGGATAAGGATCCAGGGAACGGTTCTTCCAGGCATGCCACATCGCGGGCGCTCGTTCAGACTGTGCGGCGATGATCCGAGTACCGGGTTTGACCTGTTTCGCGACGATGCAGTTGCCCGAGGCGCAACTACCACCGCCTGCCGGACAGATGATCACGTTGACGTCGGGGAGGTCTTCGAATATTTCCAACGCCATCGTGCCGACACCCGCAATCAGTTTCGGTTCATTTGCCGAATGCACAAAACGGAAACCTTCTGCTTGTGCCACCCTCTCAGCTTCCAGACGTGTTTCGTCAAAGTCGCGGCCATACAGGCGGACTTCGGCGCCCAGGTCGCGCATGGCCTGCATCTTTGATTCGTTTATGTTCTGCTCGGGCGCGTAAATGATTACCTTCGCGCCAAAGAGCCGGCCGGCGTAAGCGATCGATTGCCCATGATTGCCCGTACTCGCTGAGACCAGCACGGGATGTTTCTCTTCGCCAGCGGTAACCCATCCGCTACCGGAGGTGTTACTGACAATATCGCTCGCGGTTCCCACGAGGTTTACTCCGCCTCGTACTTTGAACGCGCCTACCGGTTGCAGGTTCTCCAACTTTGCGTAGTAATCACAGCCGAGGAGTTGGGAAAGTTTCTCGACGCGCACGAGGGGCGTCTTTGGAAGATACGGAGCGATGAATTCGCGGGCGCCCAGGATGTCGGCAAAGTTTGGGGAAAGCATAGCTTGTTAAGAAGCCGCGCAGAGCATTACACGCAAAGGCGCAGAGACGCAAAAACGACCAGTGCGCGCCTGTCCGTCGCGGTTGACCGCAGCGCCGGCCAACAGCCCTTCATTGCGGAACGTGCCGTTCTTTTGATTTATTCACAGTTGGTTCGGATCGCCATCGTTGGCGACATAGATGTCCATCCACCCGTCGCCGTCGAAGTCGGCCGTTACTATTCCCAATCCGTGGCCAAATTCTTTCGCGACGCCCGCACTAACGGTCACATCTTCGAACGTTCCGTCACGCTTGTTATGAAAGAGCCGATTGCCCGGTGGTCTAAACACGCGCGGCGTGCAATAGTCCCGGGCGCTCGTAGCTGCGTAACAGTTGGGACCGTTGGCCACGGTAAAGTCAGCGTAGTTCACCAACATCAAATCCAGCCAGCCATCCCGATCGTAATCGAAAAAGGCGGCGCTGGTGCTCCAGCGCGGGTCGTCGGTCCCGGATTTCCTGGTGACATCAATAAAGGTCCCGTCACCTTTGTTGAGATACATCTGGTTTGAGCCGAGATTGGTAAGGTAAAGGTCCGGCCAGCCATCGTTGTTGATGTCGCCAACCGCCACGCCCATCCCGTAACCGCCGGCCATGATTCCGCTCTTCTCAGTGACATCAGTGAAATGGAGAGTGCGTGTTCCGTCTTTGCCAACCACAAGATCGTTGCGGAAAAGCCGGCCGCGGGGTGGCTCTGTTCGGCGCCAGGGAAACTGTGTGCTCTCTGGATTGCTGTTCGGTTCAAGCAAATTGCCTTGTACCAGAAAGACATCCAGGTCGCCATCATTATCAAAATCGAACAGGGCCGCTCCGCTCCCGGTGATCTCCGGCAAATAGAACTTCCCCGTCATTCCGTTATAGTGCTGGAACTTGAGTCCTGCCTGTTCCGCAACTTCTTTGAATATAGATGAAGCCGATCGTGCGGTTTGTTTTTCGGCCGCGAATTGTTTCTGAGCTGCGAGTTCGAACGGAACCCAACCCTGCGCGATAAGAATTGCCAGAAGGATTGTGAAGCTCTTCGCCATAAATGGTGGGGAAATTATTATCGCGATCGATTGCGTGAGCAATCCGGCTTGGGCGTCACCTGGCAGGAACACCAGACTCGGCGACGAACCATATTATTATGACGCCGAAGGCCAAAGCCTCAGTGTGCGCCATCGCGACGAGTGGGAACTTCGAGAGTCAGATCTTATGAACGACTCGCTTACTATCCGGTTATTTGGTCTGCAAATCCTTCAGCATGTTCTCGATAAACTTATCGAAGGCAATTTTCCATTCACCGTTTTCTTTGACAAAGGGCAGACTGTCCCACTTACCTGTCTTTTCATTCTTGACTTCGAGCGTTGCCGTATCGCCGTCTATTTTCTCGTTGCGCGTCTCAGGCATCGCTTCGGACTTACTATCCTTGTCGACATCTTTCAGCATGTCGTCGGTCGTTTTGTTCTGCTCTTTCGCGATCTTGTCAAACATTTCCAGGGAGCCCTTGGAAAGTGTCTTCCTTATGCCGGCGACATCCTTTTTCTTAGAGGCCTCAAAGAATTTCTTAAAGGTGGCGGTGGGTGATGACCCGCTGAGCAGGCTGCAGGCCGATACGACCAGAACGAAGATGGCCAGCGCGAGACACATGTTGCTAATGCGACGGAGTTTCATTTTAGTCTCCTCGTTGGTTTGCATGTAGGTGGAACTGACTCACTACATCATAACAGTTTCATGCTGTCCGTGACACGGTGATCTCGGGTCCTGCCCACACTTCGTTCAAGTCTTCTCTAAACGATTCGACCCTTAGCTTCGAGGAGGTTAGGGAAAACTAAAAAACGGGGCTATGTCGGTGAATGGCAGCCAACATAGCCCCAGCCCTTGTTCCGGATAGTCTTTCCTTCAGGACGAAATGATATTCGCCGGTTGCTACATTTCGGTTAAGCGCATCTTAATTGTTGGTTAAATCTCCGACTGCACTCTCGCCGCCTTTTAGCACCCGAGGCGACCCAATTTCTAATGCGACTCTGCTTTGCCGCGCACGTTTGAGATGTCAGTCCGAATCGTAAGCTTGCTTCGCGGGAACGCTAATGAACTCCTCGGTCTCGATCACGTATGCGGTGAGCGCATGGCCGTAAACACATCCGGTATCCAGACCAATCGCCTTAGGCCCACGCCGCGGCTCCGGCGCACTCCAGTGCCCAAAGATGACGGTCTTCTCACCATTGTAAACGTGATACCAGGGCGTGCCTTCATCGCTTTCGCGGTCGGGCCCCAAGGTGCGCAGTCGCGTTAGATCACCGGTAGTCTGGGAATGGAGTTCAACATTTGGTCGCAAACCGGCATGAACCACCAGATGAGTGCCGAGGTCGATCACAAACGGCAAGGCATTCAAAAACAGGCAGTACCTGTCTTTCTCATCTTTGAGTTCTTTGTGAGTTTGTTTTTGAGCTGCTTTTAACTCGATATCCTCGCCGTTCCAACGACGACGCAATATCAGATCGTGATTGCCGATGACCGTCGACAATCTTTCGTCGCTCATAAAGAGTTCGAGGACCTCACGGCTCTTCGGTCCTTTAGCAATGAGATCGCCCACCGATACCAGGCGATCTTTCTTTGCGAAGCCCACCTTGTCCAGCAATTCCATGAGCTCATCGTAACAGCCATGGATATCCCCGACTACGATCGTGCGACCTTCGGACTTCGATGGCATTTTGATGTTATAGATCATGTACTAAAGAAAAGCGAGAGGATGAGAGACATTGGCAAAGTGATTAGCGCTGACCGCTCGGGTGTTTGCTTCAACGACTACTTGTTCTTGAGTTTCTTCGGCGTTATTCGCCACTTCAAACGCCCGATACCAGCCCGTACTTTGCTCCATTTTTGCGTGCGAAGCCCGATGCAGGAAAGCGCTGCTGTCGGTAACCTGTGTGCTTCACCTGTGAGACTCTCGCACAACTCTTCAAACTCAGGATTATGCCCAACCAGAACGACCGTGGTTACGGTGTCCTGCACCTCCGTCAGGACTTCCAGCAGCCGGCGAACGCTGGACTCGTAAATGCGCTGATCGTACGTCGGCTCAATCTTCAACCCTGACGCCAGCGCAAATAATTCGGCCGTCTGCCTGGCCCTTTTTGCAGGCGAACTCAGGACTAAACCCGGCGAGATTTTCTTTTTTTTGACAAATTTTCCGATTAACTTGGCGTCATTTGTACCTCTCTCGTTAAGAGGCCGATCGATATCTTTCAAAAGTGGATCGTCTTTACTCGACTTTGCATGTCGCAGCAGTAACAGAGTCTTCATTTGTTTTTCCTGGGCTGGGAATGGTTAAATGCTGAAATACTTTAGTTGATCAGCACCCACATCGCCAAGTCGAACTAGTTGGAGGCGATGTGCCAGATAGCCCTGATTCATGTGTCTGTAACATGACTGTGTAAGAATTTGCGCGAATGATTTCATACGGCCATCATCGCTATCCTGGGCGACTCTTTGTCGTCGAAGGGACGGACGGCAGCGGAAAGTCGACCCAACTTTCACTGCTTTATCAGTGGCTCAAGTCAGAAGGGTATTCCGTTTTCTTCTCTGAATGGAACTCCTCGCCCCTGGTCAAAGACACGACGAAACGCGCCAAGAGGCGTCGCCTATTCACACCCACTACATTTTCCTTGTTGCATGCCACTGACTTCGCCGATCGGACTGAGCGAGACATCGTCCCGCCGCTCAAAGCGGGAGCGATTGTTCTTGCCGATCGCTACATCTACACGGCCTTTGCGCGGGACGTGGCGCGAGGTTGCGATCGCACCTGGGTCCGTGAAACCTATAAGTTCGCCGTCAAGCCAACGGCGGCATTCTACTTTCGCGCGCCGCTTGATGTAGCGATAGATCGCATTGCGTCCGCTCGTCCCCAATTGAAATTTTACGAAGCCGGGATGGACATGGATTGGGCCGATGATGAAGACGAAAGCTTCAAAATCTTTCAGGGTAAGATCCTCAACGAGTACGATCACATGGTAAATGAGTTTGGCCTGACTGTGATTGACGGCACGCAACCAATTCGCACGCAACAACGCCAGATGCGCGAGATCGTCAGTCGCTACTTGAAAGAAAAACTGAAAGAGAAGGCGGTGCTGGCCAAATGAAGGAGATGAAGTTCTACGGCACGGCGCTCCCTGGTATTGAGGTTGAGCCATACAGCGGAAAGTTAATTGTGATCGAAGGAACCGATGGCGTGGGACGCTCGACCCACGTGGGCCTGCTCCGCACATGGTTGGAGTCGGCAGGTTACGCTGTTCTCGATACCGGCATGACGAGATCCATCCTGGCCGGACGAGGGATCAAGAATGCCAGAGCAGGACACACCCTCGGCCGCTTGACCATGCAGCTTTATTACGCGACAGACTTCGCTGACCGGCTTGAGAATCAGATGCTGCCGGCACTGCGCGCCGGCTTCATAGTTCTCACGGACCGTTACATCTATTCAGCTATTGCGCGCGCGGTCGTCCGGGGCGCTGATCCGGAATGGATTCGGGCGATCTATGGAATTGCCTTAGTGCCGGACGCGGTTTTCTATCTCCGCATACGTTCAGCGGAAGAATTGGCCGGACGCGTACTTGCCTCCGGGCGTGGCTTTGATTACTGGGAATCGGGAATGGATCTGGGACTTGAAAACGATTACTACGATAGCTTCATTGCCTATCAGAAGTTGCTACTCAAGAAATTCGATCGAATGAGCGGCGAGTATGGCTTTGAAGTGATAGACGCCTCACGACCTGTTCGACGAGTCGCCAGCAGATTGCGCAGGTCAATCTCTCGTCTGATTGGGGACGAGCCCATAGCGGGACCGTCCCACACCCCGGAAGTTAAGACGGAAGCAGCAGCACGGGCAGCGTCCGGGGCTGCTAACGTCGCCATGGAGAGCAGGACTGACGGACTGAAAAAAGTGAAGGCCGCATGAAGATCGCCGCCATTGATGTTGGCTCAAATTCGATCAAGTTAGTAGTCGTTGACGCTGCGGCGAGTGACTCTCTGGCTGTGCTCGCTCGCGAAAAGGAAACGGTGCGGCTGGGCCACGATACGCTTCAACAGGAGCGTTTGTCTCCTGATGCAATTGGGCGCGCGGTCGATTGCATCAAGCGTTTTCGTTCGATTGCCGAAGCCAGGGGCGCAGAACGAGTCTTTGCCGTAGCTACAGCGTCGGTTCGCGAAGCCTGCAATTCCGCTCAGTTCATCAAAGAAGTTGAGCGCAAGGCCGGAGTCTCTGTCGAGGTTCTTTCAGCGATCGAGGAAGGGCGATTGATTGGACTGGCGGCGTCCCAGGGCTGTACCGGACCGGGTACTTCGATGCTCAACGTCGATATTGGCGGCGGCTCGACGGAGATCTCGCTAATGCGCGACGGCGCGCCGACCAGCCTGTTTTCCGTCAAGCTCGGAGCCATCGGACTCAGCGAGCAATTCATTTTCAACGACCCTCCCAAGTCCAAAGAGTTGAAAGCGTTGAAAGAGGAAGTGCGCGCCGCGCTTGAGCGTCCAGCGCGCGAGCTGCGAGGCGCGCGCTGGCAACAGGCGACCGGCACGTCAGGAACTATCCTGGCAATCGGGACCTCTCTGCGCCTGCGCGCTTTGCGCCAGGACGATCGGCAGATCGAAGGCGCGCGTCCCGCTGGGGATGAAATCGAAACCGAGAAGCTCACTCGATTCAATGCTCGGACGGCGGCAATGAATTTCGCCGAGCGACGCTCGCTGCCCGGCATCAGCAGCCAACGCTCCCAGATCATTATTGCCGGAGGACAAATCCTCGAAGGCGCAATGCGCGCGTTTGGTATCAATACTCTGCGCACCTGTAGCTGGGCGCTGCGCGAAGGAGTCCTGATTGAACGACTGCGAGAGATCGAAGCTGAGTCACATCCGCCGCTTAACGATCTGGCTGATTCCAGGCTGCGCGGCGTTCATGCCGTGGGCCGGCGATTCGGATATGAAGAAACGCACGCACATCAGGTGGCGCGTTTAGCCGAACGAATCTTTGACTATCTGGCAAGATCCGGCTTGCCTACCAGTCTCGATCGGCATCGTCGCACGATGCTTTCAGCCGCCGCCCTGCTTCATGATGTTGGTTATCATATCGCGCACGAATCTCATCATAAACATTCACTCTATCTGATAAAGAATTCCGAGCTGACCGGCTTTTCCGAAGCCGAACGCGACGTGATAGCAAATGTTGCCCGATACCACCGCGGATCAGAACCGCGGGAGCGTCACGAATATTACGCAGCGCTAAACCAGGCCGATCGGGAAACCGTGTACGCATTGGCTGCGATTCTGCGCATTGCTGACGCAATCGACCGGCGCCACGACAGTCGTGTCAACGACGTTCGCTGTGTTCGCAACGGGCGTCTGGTCCACATCGAGCTGCAAAGCTCAGGCAACTGCGACCGAGAGATCTTTGCCGCGGAGCAGAAGCGCGGAATGTTCCAACACGTCTTCAATTGTCGGCTGGCATTTAGCCGTCGCGCTGCTTTAAAGCGCGCTTGATTCAATCCTGTATTGTTATCCCTCTCTGATGTTGAGTTAGTGGAAATTTCTCCGGGCTGCACACATCATGGCGAGAGCTAAGCGCATTTCGGGACTCGATTGCTCGGCTCCGGCCGACAATATGGTTCGGCTGGTGCTGCGAACGCAACTGAAGGCAATGTGCGATCTGCGAGACAAAGCGCTTAAGTGGCACGATCCTGAAGGTGTTCACGACATGCGCGTCGGATCGCGCAGGCTGCGCAGCACTATAAGCGACTTTAGGCCTTACCTGCACAAAGCGAGCCTGCCGCGCATAAAACTGAACGAGATTGCTAAGCGCCTCGGCGACGTGCGTGACGAGGATGTGGCCCTCTTGGCGCTCGAGGAATTGAAAGCGAAAGCAACGGAGCAGGCTGCCGAGGGTATCGAAATGCTGGCGGAGGAGCGCCGGGAAAAACGCAAGCAGGCGCGGTCCGCACTGCAAAAAGCTATCCAGCGGTCCACCCTGGACGAATTTCGCAAAGAGTTTTTGAGCAAACTTCGCGCAATTGCAATAGTGCCTAAGAAATCGGGCCGGAAACGAGTTAACGATGAGCCCCTGACCTTTAGCCGCATGGAGATTGAGGTGATCGGTTCCCGGCTGAAAGAACTTAAAGCTGCGCGCCGTCATATCTATTTTCCTTTTCAAATCAAAGAACTTCACGAGATGCGCATTCTCGCGAAAAGGCTGCGGTATGCGATCGAACTATTCGCGTTCTGTGGGGGCGAGGAGTTGGGCGAAATCGCAGAAGAAGTTGCTCTCATGCAAACGTCTCTGGGAGAAATGCACGACTGTGATGTGTGGATTAAGAGTCTCGGTACGCGGCTAAAGCAAACTGCCGGGAAAGATAAGAGCGGTGAAGAGCACGCCCGATTACGGGCGGGCGCCGCCTGGCTGGTCAGGCATTTTGCCGGGGAACGCATGGAGCATTACGGCGACGCGCTCGCCCGCTGGCAACAGTGGGAAATCGAAGGATTCCTGGATAAATTGAAATCGATCCTTGCTCCTCATCCAATTCCGGCGTCACCCGAAGATAAAGCCCACTCAAGTCCACCTTGACCGGCCCGTAAATCCCATGGCTACAATGTTGGCTCCGCAGCAGACTGGGCTCCAATGAAGGGGCAATGCCTGCTCCTATTGCAACCTGGTCGAATTTTGTGGCTCTGCCAGAAGCAGCCGGTAACCAACGTTGACCATCGTGTCGATGTGAAGCCCATAAGGCGTAAGCTTACCGCGCAGCCGGTACATAAAAACATGCAGACTCTCTGAGTTGAACGGCTTCTCGTTACCTCTGGCGTAATGCCAGAGCTCCTCCGCCGAAACGGCGCGCTCAACAGAACGCGCCAGGCGCGAGATGAGCAGGAACTCAGTGCGCGGCAAATAGACGGTATGGCCCCCGCAGGCGAGGTAATAGTTCTTATGCTCGATTCGTAGATATCCGTCGTCGTACACGTCTTCGCTGAGTTGATCCAGTGGCGACAGATCCGGCAATACAGTTTCGGCTGTGGACATGATCTCTCAATCGGACGATCAAATGCTATATGAACGCGCGCGACTGGGGGCCAACAAACTCAGCTCCTCAGTTGCGCTGCTGGCCTTCCTGGCCATCTGTTAGAAGTTCAGTCTTAACGCGAACTGAATCTGACGGCTGGTGCCGAGACCGACATCGCGCACTACCGTCTGGCGAAGCAAACCGAAGGTTCCACCCGCGGCGCCCTGATTGTAGGCTTGTCCCGGTTGCACGACGTTCGTTGCACTAACAGCGTAAACACCGCCGGCTTGGGTGACTGTCGGTAACGCAAGATTGAGACGCGAACCTGGTATGTCAAAGTTCGTGCGATTGAAGATGTTGAAAATCTCAGTTCTGAACTCCAGGTTCGTGGTCTCGGAGAACCTGAAGCGCTTATTGAAGACGAGATCGAATTGTTGGAAGTCGGGTCCGCGCAGAAAATTCCTTGGTACGTTGCCGAACGTTCCGGGACGTGGAACGGTAAAGGCAGCCGGATTCAGAATGTTCCGATCGTTGTTAAGGTAAGGGTTTACCCCGGGAATAAGATCCGGTCGCCGCACATTGCGGGAAGCACCGCCGCCCGGAGTATTCACGACCGCGATGAAACCCGGTGGCAGCGGATTGGTGCCGTTGATTGTGCCCGGCAGTTGAGCCACAAAACCATTTGCGAATGTTGTCGTCACTCCGCCTGCCCCTGTCGGGACAACACATCCCGACCCGCTCATACACTGAATCACGACATCCGGACGAACGATTCCAACCTCAAGCGGCAATCCTGAACGCGCGTTGATGATCGTCCCAATCGTCCAGTTCCCGAGAATCGCGTTGCCGACGTTGCCGAAATCATACTTCTTGCCTTTGCCGAAAGGCAGATCATAAAGAGCGCTCAGGTTGAAGGTATGCCGTACGTCAAAGTTGTTGTAGCCGATGTCGTAATCATACTCGCTGAGCGCCCGCGCATTATTCGCAGCCGTGCGTGCTTCGTTTGATCCGGACGTATTACCAAAGCTGCGTGACCAGGAATATTGGGAATTCAACGTGACTCCGGTGCTGAAGCGACGGCCAAGGGACATTTGCAGGGCGCGATAGTTGTCGTGCCCGCCGCTGGTCTTATAGTCGACTTCAGCGTATGGATTCAGCGGTGCTCCAATACCGTTGAGGATCGAGAACTCGCGCACCGTGCGGACGGCGACAACGTTCCCTCCCGCGTCCGTAACGTTGACGACTCCGAATCCCGCAGGCAGGGTCGTCGCGCTGGGCCCGATGGTGGTTTGACCGGGTAAAATCCGATTGGCAACACTCCGCAGGAACAAGTTACGTCCTTGCGAGCCCACAAATGCGGTGGTGAGCTGCAGTTTATACGGCAACTCCTGCTCCCACGAAAAGCTGTACGAATAGACCTTCTCGGGAATTGAATAATCAGGTGCATAGGCACGCGGCTGGTATGAGCGGTTGTTTGGATTGTTAACGAAGTTGCCGGCAATCACGTTCGGGTCCTGGGGAAAGCTGCCGCCATTCAGTGTCGAACTGATGCGGTTAGATTCAATCGGCTGAACTTGATCTTCTGTTTGACCGGGACCGTAGTAGATGCCAACGCCTCCGCGCAAAACAGTATGGCCGCCACTGAAGAATCCGTTGCCGGCAGGGTTCGGCGACCAAGTCAGCGCAACTCGTGGTCCAAAATTATTCTTCTTCATAATCAACGGGTCTCCGCTGGGATCACGCAAGACCCCGTTGACGATGTCGAAGTAGATCTGTCGATTGTTAGCCTCTTTGAGTGGCGAGTAGTATTCGTAGCGCAAACCATAGTTCAAGGTCAGGTTTGGTTTGATCTTCCACTCATCTTGACCATATCCGATGTAGTACGCTTGTTTGGCCAGGGCCACGCCAGTGGAGTTGTTGAAGAATGGCGAAGGCGCCGAGACATCGCCCAGGAATTGCGTGGACTGGAGAGTATTGGTTAGAAAGTTATTAATGTTGGACCAGGTGTAAGTGATGCCGCCCTGCCGATCCGTGTAAAGACGAACCGGACGAAGTTCTCCACCGAATTTGATGGCATGATTGCCATGTGTCCAGTTCAAGTTATCAACGAACGAGAGCGAGTAGGGCGTGTAAGGCTGGCCGCGCCCGTTCTGCGCGCTGTTGGCACGAATCAAACCACCCGGCGTGGCAACGCCGGCGTTCGCACCCTGACCCGGCAGTGCAAAGCCCGCGACACTTCCCGAAATGTTGAATGAAAGGTTTGACAGGTCAATGCCGTTTACCGTTGGCGTGTTGGCAAGAATGCGCGAGTACGCCCCGTTATAGCCGAACTTGAATTCATTAAGCAGGGTCGGCCGCAGCACGGACTGAAAGGCGATAACTCCGTTCTGTGGTATCTGGCGGATTACAATCCGTCGGCCAGTCACGCCATCAGGTTGACTGTTGAAAGCCTGATCGCGGAAGAAACGAAAATATGTCGAGTGCCTCTGATTGATTTTGTAATCAAATCGAAAAGCTGCCGAAGTCTCATTGACAATGTTGTTGGCCTGAAGCTGCACTATGTCGAACAAATCGGTGCCGGTACCAGTGCGCAAGGTCAACGCCCCCGATGCGCGGAAAGCCGGGATTAGCGCGACCGTCGCCGCACTGCAAGGCGTCGTCGTTCCGTTGGAGTTCTGGATCGGACAGATGCGCGAAGCTAACCCAGGAACGGCTTCAATCGCATTAATGCCTCCCCGCAGCTTGTAACCTTCGTACGAGAAAAAGAAGAATGCTTTGTCCTTCTTGATCAGACCACCGATAGAACCGCCGTATTGGTTTAGCCGGAGCTTGCTCTTCTGTCCGATGATGTTGTCGAAGAAATTGGCGGCGTCAAGTTTGTCATTCCTTAAATACTCGAACCCCGAGCCGTGAAATTTATTGCCTCCGGATTTAGTGACCACGCTAATTTGACCACCCGTGCCGGTGCCGAACTCAGCAGGATAGTTGCTTGAATCAACGCGGAATTCCTGAACGTTCTCAAGTGAAGATTGAAGACGAAAGGGCGTCGGAATCTCGCCGTTCAAATTCCCGGGATTGGTATCGATGATCGCCGTTCCTTCGATGCCGTCATAGCGGATGATGTTCTGTTCCGTTGCGCGGCCTGAGAAACGAATGTCGCCATAGGTGCCGGAACCGCTATTCATCGCTCCCGGCGCTTGCAGGTAAAGCTGCGAAAGCTGGCGGCCGTTAATCGGGAGTCCTTCGACCTCGCGCGGATTGACGTTCGCGCCCATCGAAGCCGACCCTGTTGTCACGGTGGCCTCGTCAGTGGCGACAACGTTGACTGAAGCGGTGACGTCTCCGAGCTTCATCCCGATGTTCAGACTCGTTTCTCTGCCAACGTTAACTGCCACGTCTTTTACGGTGGCGCCGAGGCCTGTGGTTGTGGCCGTTACCGTATAGGCGGCGGCTCGCAACGCTGGAATCGAAAACATTCCATCAGTGTTGCTGGTCGTGGCTCGCTCATCGCCAGTGCTCTGGTTTCTGGCAGTAACTGCGGCGCCAGGAACTACAGCGCCATTCTGATCGCGCACAGTGCCGCTTAAGCCGCCCGTGTCTGATTGGCCAAACGCAGCGATAGATGCAAATAGCAATGCCGCGACCGCAGCAATGGTGTATCGGAAAAAGCCTTTGACTAGTCGTGTTTGCCTCATGGGATTCTCCTTATTTATCTGAGAGCTGTTTTTGGGTGCACCCGTGATTTAAGAAAACTTTCGCCGCTCGATACAACGCAACGCAAAACTGAATTGAAGTTCAAAACCCACAGGACCCTTATGAAAACTGGAAAGTGATGTAAGGACCAAAGGCTACAGCACAGCAGTTACAGGTAAGTAAACATGGCGTTAAATCGAAATGAATTCTTGCCAACGCTCAGATGAGCCTCGATACACGCGTGATAGATTCAGCTGCTTGTGAATAGCCTGGCCCCGGATTTTCATGAGGACCTTTGCGATGTTGTTCGCGGGTACGGCGCGATTGTCACTAATGAAGTAAGTGCGGGCTTGGAGGCTTTGCTAGCGGGTCCGGTCTCAGAAGTGTCGATGACGACTATCAATCGCTCAACTCGATTGATTTAACATCTTGTTAACACCAACGTAACATGTTCAGTATAGGATGCCAGCCTCTTCAAGATAGCCTAACTCTTTCAAGTGTATTTCCAGAAGGTGTGTCCTTATGGCAATTGACCACGAACTCAGCAGCGAGATCGCGGCAGCTCTCCTGATCGGCAAAGGAAGAACGCCCCAGGAACGAGACCATCTGAAAGAAACCGTGCTAAGGGTTCACTCGACGTTACAACAGCTGACGGCAGAATCGCGCAGGAAATGGATTGTTTGCAATGCAAGTGAGGACGGGGAGAACAACAAACACTAGTTTCTTTTGCGAATGGTTGCTCCCGAAGGTAAGCATTTGATAGCGCTAAGCTGAACCTGTTAAGAGAGAATGCCTATCTCAACTCGGCCACTTGCTCTCGTGTATTTAGGCCGCCGACGACTGTTGCGTCCCAGATAAGCCAGAACCGCCGAGGCTTCGCGCTCGTGATGTCTTCTTGATCGAAGGCGAGCCGAACGAGTCTTGTGTGAAAAGCGCTGTCTTCCGCATGAGGAAAGAACGTGAAGAAATAGTCTGATCGTAGCGGCAGATTACATTCGCGCCTCATAAGATTTATGTGGTCTTCACAGTCTCCGGCTATACCCACAGTCGCCGGATCTGATGAGTCATTGATCACATGATCAATTTCGTGCAAAAAGCCCCACCCGACATCGAAGGCCTTGAGTGCTTCCGCGTCTCCCCTTAGGTGATCGAAGTCAGCAAAATCGATCAGCACTACGTAAGCTGGCGGGTTGCTGACAGAGTTATTCTTCCATCGTCCGGGAATAACGCGGCAGAAAACTACATCCTGGCGCTTGCTGGCATCCTCGACGATTAGAACGTTAGCACCTGAAACAGCCTTATCAAGGAGATCTCTCGCGCTTTGTGATCCGCCAACTGCTCGCGCAGAGCCCAGTTGAAGCGTACCGCTCTCATCAAAATGTAGATCCGGCCAACCGGTAATCGCACGCAGTTTATCTGACAGTTCAACCCTTCTGACTAGTGAGAGGTCCTCGCGGCACACGATTCGGTTCGGATTTCTTTCGTCGCTGAAGAGCGGAAGAGGACAGAGTACCAGGGCGACGCAGAGCCGAATAACCCTGACAAATGAGGAGACGACTGTACCTTGAAGTCCGGACTTCACTCCTGCTCCTTCAAGAATTAAACCGGCTTAAGGACAGCAAGCGCCGGCTTCAGGTTGATGTTTCGCGCTGAGGGGCAGCGCAACTGCGGGCATGTTACTAAAATGTTAACAACTTGGAAATAGAAATTTGCCTCGGCCAAGTCAGGTGAACGGCGTCTGAATAACGTCTGAAAAAAAGGCTCAAATAACTGAGCGGTCTTTAGTCTCCTTTCTCGTCTGCGCATCGAGAGCGGAGGTGGTCTTCTTTATCTAAGTGATTGGGTTTTGGCCTTTTTCAAGAGGGGGCGCGGGGATGCTCCTCCCGAGATCTACCGCGAATTGAGCATTCAAAACTCTTGCTGCCGGAGGCCCGTGGGTCCGTTCCCTCTCAAGTCTTGCCAATCGCAGAACTGCCGCTACCCGATCGGACGCACTGCTTTAGATAGGACACCACCCACGAGTTTCGGTTGGGTGTGAACGATTCAAAGCCTAACCGCGAAGGACGGCAGTCGCTGCCTCGTAACTCTAAGGCTGGTCGGAAATCGGAACGCGAACACTAACCTCTCCGGCAATACAGTTCCACACTTTGAGATTACGCTCCTGGTGATTATCCTGAATTTTGCTTAGAGATGGGTGGCGAATCGTCGCCCTCTGATGAGATTGCGCGGGACAATTTGTCACCGAAGAAATTCGTTTCCTGAATTGCTTCAGTTTCACTCAGCATGAACAGTGCTTTCAGTCGTCAGTCTGAAGCACTTCAATGCGGCATTGTCGTTGCCTAAGCAAAAATGGATTCCGTCATAGCCTGATCGAGCTAGATCGGTGCTGCCACAGTAACTATGAAAGAACGATCCCTCATGTTGCGCCATTCCAACCGGGCAGCATGGCTCATAGCGATCATCGTCGTATCGACGACGGTAGCGATGATTCTTTCGTGGCGCGCGCCGGGTCTAAACTTCTATGCGCGCGATAGGTTGATGCAGGCGCGTGGGCCAGTACCCGCGCCTGACGATATTGTCCTCGTGGTGATCGATGAGGCAAGCATCGCGCGCTATGGACGATTTCCGTGGCAACGCAGTTTGACCGCGCGCGCTCTCGATATCATCTCTTCGGCGCAGCCAAAGGCCATCGGTCTCGATGTGCTATATAGCGAACCCACTGTTGCCGCGGACGACGCTGCCCTGGCCGATTCAATCAAACATGCCGGAAACACCGTCGTCGCGGCCCAACTTGCTGAGGCAACTGATCAGTCAGGAGCGCCGTCAATACGCTGGCTTCGCCCTCTGCCTCTAATCGAGGATGCCGCGGCCGGCGTCGGTCATGCGAATGTTTCAACCGAAGCAGATGGAGAAGCGCGAGAATTATCTTTACGTAAAGCTGATGACCAGGCGCAAGCACTGTGGTCAATTGCAATCGAGACGATCCGAGTTGGCGAGGGCATCCGGGCCACTAGTGTGCGTGATGTGCGCGGCGGAGTGACTCTCGGAGTGCGCACAATTCCCGTCGAGCCGGACGTTTCTGCTCCCCACTTCGCGTCCAAAAACCCGACCAACCCAGTCGACACCTTACGGTCAGACAGAATGGCGATTGACTACGTCGGGCCACCTGGATCATTTTCACATCTGACCTTCAGCTTCGCGGAGGTACTTGATGGTCAAGTGCCGCCTCAAAGCTTTCGAAGTAAATACGTACTGATTGGGGCGACTGCCGCCACGCTGGGAGACCATGTCGCAACTCCGTTCGTACATACTGCCGGACCCGCAGGCGAACAGCATGGCGAGTTGATGCCGGGCGTGGAAGTCCTGGCCAATTCCATGAATACAATCTTGCGGTCACGTTTCTATCATGAAACTTCGGACTGGCTTGCGGTGTTGTTAGCCGCACTGGTTGCAGCGGCGGTTGTGGGTTTACTCGCGGTCGCGCAAGGGCAATTCGAAAGCGTCAAGCAAATCCTGGTTCTCTTTGGATTGCTCGCGATAATTCTCTCCGTTTCCTACTTCATGTTTGTCCGTTGGCTGATTGTGCCGCCCCTGGTCCCCGCACTCCTTTCATTTGCCACTGCGGCGCCGCTCGCGCTGCTGCGGCGTTCACTCCGGACGAGCGCCGATCTGGACGCGCGAATTGCGGAATTGACTAGCGCCAACGAATTGCTTCTCTTATCAACCGAACGGCCGGCGAGTAGCCTCGGGTCAAATCCGGCGACGCTCATCGCCCATTTGACGGGAAGTGATGCGGTCGGTGTTTATCTTGACAGCGACCGAGCCGGCGGCCGATACCGCCTGGTCGCCTCACACGGGACAAGCATTGCGCCTTCGCTTACCGAGGACGAAGTTTCGCTGGCTGTTTCCGGCGCCCAAGTCGGCGCACATTACGCAATCACTGAAGGTAGCGATTTAGTAAGAACAGAATCTGCGGCGACTATTCCTGCGCACGACTCAGAGCAAGACGATTCGCGCCGAATTGGGCAATTAAGTCTGCGACTGGGAGACGATGACCGTTTCCGTGGAGTCCTGATTCTGCGGCAACTTCCTCAGGACGTGCGCAGTGAGATATTGCGTCTATGTGTTGAGATCGCGACAAGTTGCATCTCGAACGTCGCAGATGAAACAAGCACTGACACTTCAGGCCTGGCTTCATCATCTCGCTGGCGGTTTCCGCGCGGAGTCGAGTGGAAGGCCCGGGCCCTCGGTGTATTGAATCGGCGACTGCTGTCACGGGCTCGCTTTGTTGATCGAGCGCTACGCGCCGTCGAGGATGGTTTGGTGGTCGCTGACATCAACGGCCGCATTGCTTTCGCCAACCGGCGAGCTGCGGAAATTCTTCGCATTCCCGAGCGAGCGCTGGTTGGCAGTGACCTTTTTCAACTACTGGCGGAAACAGAACATCAAGGAGCTGCGGAGAATCTTGAAGTTTGGCGTATGGCGCGCGAGACGCTGCTACACTTGATTATTGGACGAGCGTCAGTCGAGCGTGAAATCACGGTCGGTGAAGCTCCGCGGCGCTATTACACGCTGCGCCTTTCTACGGTGACTTCCGGAGATGACGGCGAGATCCTCGGTCTGGTCGCGGCCTTTTCTAACGTAACCCAACAGCATGAGCTGCAGGAGATGAAGACCGACGTGATGGCTCTCGTGACGCACGAGCTGCTTACACCGCTGACCGCGATTCAGGGGATGAGCGAAGTGCTGGCGCAGTTTGACGTGCAGGAAGAACGCCGGCGCGAGATGCACCGGGTAATCAATGACGAAGCGAAGCGACTGTCGCGCCTGATCACCGAGTATATGGACATCACGAAACTCGAATCCGGCGCGCATCGATTACGGCTGGCGCCGGTGCGGATGATGCCTTTGATCGAAAGGGTCCTGCTTTTGCTGAGCCCGCTGGCGGCCCGACGCGATATCAGAATCGTGCGCCACCTCGCGCCCGACTTGCCCGCGCTATCAGTCGACGTCGATTTATTAGCCCGGGCGCTCACCAACCTCCTCGCTAATGCCATAAAGTACAGCCCTGCCAGGACTGAAATCATCGTCACGGCCCGCGACGCCGGCGATAGCTTACTTGTCGAAGTGAGCGACCACGGCTATGGAATTTCGGCGGACGCCCTTCCACACATCTTCGAGAAATTCTACCGAGTACCCAGCGTCGAGGACACCGATGTGCCCGGGACCGGTCTTGGCCTCGCGCTCGTCCGTGAAATCGTTGAATTGCATGGTGGTCGGGTGACGGTTCGCAGTGACCCGGGGGTCGGTTCAACTTTCTCAATAAGACTGCCAGTGGCACCCAAAGAAACTTCCCCAGATAAACAGTCCTAGATCGAGCCAGCGAATTAGTTCCGTATTAACCTTTCAAGTGATAGGCTTAACTACTTGAGTACGCTTTGCGATCAGGTGGGCTGGCAACGATAATGTAGCGCGAAGATGTCCAGACATTCTCCACACATTCTCGTAGCGGATGACGAACGGTCAATCCGGCTAACGTTGGAGACTGGCCTCACCCTTAATGGCTTTCGTGTGACGTGCGCGCGCACCGGCCGGGAAGCGCTGCAAGCCGCGCGGGCCTCCAGCTTCGACGCCGTCGTGAGCGATATCTTTATGCCGGACGGTGACGGATTGGACGTCGTGCGGGAATTGCGCGCGATCTCGCCGGCAACGCCAATCATCTTGATCACGGCACAGGGTTCACTTGAATTAGCCGTGCGCGCTGTCTCAGAAGGAGCCAGCGACTTCATAGCCAAGCCCTTCGAGGTCGCCGCTTTGGCGGCCCTGGTTCGTCGTCACCTGGATTCGCGCATCGAGGCCGAGGCGGACACGTCGCCCAGTGACGTCTCTTTTATCAACGAGTTTTCCAACTCAGGATTAGTCGGGCGCAGCGCGGCAATGGTCAACATCTATAAGTTGATTGCCCACGCCGCACGAGCGGATGCGACGGTCCTGATCCTGGGAGAATCCGGCACGGGAAAAGAGTTGGTCGCGCGCGCCATCCATGACTTCAGTCCACGGGCGAGCAAACCTTTCATCGCGGTCAACTGTTCGGGATTGACCGATACCCTGTTGGAGGCGGAGCTGTTTGGTCACACGCGGGGCGCGTTTACCGGGGCAACCGCAGACCGGGCCGGACTTTTCGAGGCAGCTGATGGGGGAACACTCTTTCTTGATGAATTGGCTTCGACGAGTGCTACCTTTCAGGCAAGTTTGTTGCGCGTGCTCCAATTGGGTGAAGTGCGTCGCGTGGGATCGACCCAGGCGCACCGAGTAAGTGTTCGAGTCATCGGCGCGAGCAACGCCCCTTTACCCGAACTGGTAGCGGCAGGAACTTTCCGGCCTGATCTGTTTTATCGTTTGAGCGTCCTGACTATCCAACTCCCACCCCTGAGAGAGCGGACCGGTGACGTCGAATTGTTGGCGCGACATTTCCTGCGCCGGATGAGCGCCCAGGGCGAAGCGGAGCTGCGACTTTCAAATGAAGCGGCCGAGGCTCTCAACGCGTATGCTTTCCCCGGTAATGTACGCGAGTTGGAGAACGCCATGACACGCGCCGTTGCGCTCTGCTCGGGAGGAATAGTTACCCTCGATTGTTTACCGCCGAACATCTCAGCCCGGTATGGCGAGTCATTATCGAGCGCTGACGCCGCTTCTTCAATTGTTGCAGATCGGCCGACAATCGAAGAACTTGAGCGCCGTTACCTTAAACTCACACTGACCGAAGTGAACGGTAATAGGCGCCGCGCCGCCGCGGTTCTGGGGGTCAATCGACGCACTATTCAGCGGCTTATCGCCCGCTATGACCTTTTGGCGCTGACCGAGAAGGAAATCAGATCAGAAGCTGATGACAATCCTGACTCTGAAGAACGGTTTGGCTGAATAACACGAATTTCAAGGTGAAACCAGTCACTCACATTGAAGCCGAAAGCATACGAGCGCGTGTGTCGCCCATCACTCTGTTGATGCGCGGGTTGCTTTTGATAGCGGCTCTTCAGGGCATGCACGATATCGCGAACGCGCAGGGTGGGACCATGGAAGCTCGGGTAACCAGCGTGCGCGGTCACCCACTTATCTCCAGCCAGGCGAGTAGGCCATCCCCCGTTGCGCAAGGACTTGTGATACTTCCCGGTGATGAAATCGACACCCGCGCCGGGGGTCGCGTTGCGGTCGAACTGGGCGACGGTAGCCTGGTCATCGTGCTGCCAGGTTCGCTGGTAGTGATGCAGGACTATCGTAACGCGGGTTCTCTACGCGAGCTGTTGCAGATCACTGTTGGGCGTGTGCGTATTCGTATAAATCATTTTGGCGGCCGACCCAACCCCTACCGCATCAATAGCCCAACGGCTTCGATAGCTGTGCGCGGTACTGAATTCAGCGTAGCGGTCGAGCCACGCGGGGACACTCAGGTTGTCGTCTATGAAGGAATCGTGGAGGTATCCAGTTTCGCGAATCCTCGGCACCGGGTCCTGGTCCAGCCCGGACATGGAGTCATCGTTCGACCAAACGAGGATATTCAATTCTTTGTGCCCGGTCCCAATAACGAGATAAGCACCCGGAGCAAAGGAAAGGGCGCTTCGGGGGGAGACGATGGCGATGCCTCCGGTGAGCAGGTCAGCAGTTCCAGAGAATCTTTACGCGGCGCCGCAGGCGTTCATGAACGATATCTTCAAAGCGTCGTCGAGAGTGGCGAGCTGCCACTGCCGTCCCGGTTCACAGCTTTTCCGGATTCTTACTTTGATAGCGTGGAAAATCCATCTTACGCGACTGAGTTCACGACTACACAGGGACGATTATTTTTAGTCCCCTCTATCGGCGGGACTCAGGAGAAGGAAGGGGCGCGTGCACTCCTGGGATTTGGCGATTCGCGGCTGGTCGATTACAGCTTCTCCCCGCAGGCTTCGGTATTCGTTGCCCTGCCAGAGTATCGGTCGGTGGTTGGAGGGCGCGTCGCTTTCTCTCGCGACGGTTTCAATTCGTTCACCGTGGATGAAAACGTCAGGTTAACGAGCGGAATCTTTCCAGGCGGAACGACCGGCGCGCGTTCAATCGACGGTTCAACTAAAAATAAGCTCTCCACGATATCGCTGATCGCAGCACGAAGATTCGGCAGCGACGGTCGGACCAGTTTCGGCGTCGGTCTTGATTACTTGAAAACCACCGGCACCCTTCTGAACACGACGATCCAAACTGACACGACGGGACTTACCTCCCGCGAAATTGTCGACACAGGCTCTTTTGCCAGACGCACGCGGTTCACATTCGGAGTGACCCGCGAGTTAAGTAGCGGCACGAAACTCGGACTCTTCTATCGCTTTGGATTCGTGACCGCGGAGGATCGCGACCATTCACGGACACTCAATGGAGCAAAACGATTACTTAACCGCACGAGTGTCAGCGGCCGTTCGTCGGAGATCGGGCTGCGCGTAAGAGGGGCGATTAATCGTCGGCTCTTCTATGGTGTCGAAGGCTCGTACCTGTTCACGAATAATGATGGCCGGACGCGGCGCGCCCGTGTCGTAGACTCGGATTTATTTGGGGGCTCGGCGCGCGCAACCATTGGTCTTGGTGTAGGCTATGTCCCGTGGCGCGGTACCGTTCTTAGCCTTGATGTGGCCGGAGGAATCACACACATCAATGACCGGAGGCTTGAGCGCGCGACCGGCAATCTCCTTGAGAGCGAAAAAGAGAGAGCACGCTTTGTTTCATTGCATGCAGCGGTGCAGGCGGACGTTTGGCGACGCTCGTTCCTCAGTGCGTCCGTACTTTCGGTTACTCGAAGACAAGTCACCGACCTGGTCCTTTTCCCGGACCGTTTTGGTCGTCGGGTGACGAGCGATGGAGGGTTCA
>Ga0209648_10000931_pt1 | contig 23261 bp, 24 predicted proteins | sample GraSoi2013_115cm_FD_185830 | JGI IMG/M metagenome (GOLD analysis project Ga0209648, IMG submission 185830) | Grasslands soil microbial communities from the Angelo Coastal Reserve, California, USA - Sample 9_17_2013_115cm (SPAdes) (version 2) | ecosystem: Environmental > Terrestrial > Soil >... | reverse complement strand
GTAGATGTGATCGATGTCGGCACGCGCTTGGAGGGCGTAGCGAACCCTCATGGTTCGCACTTTTTCCAGAGCGCATGCATTTCTTCGTCGGTTGAGAAACGCGTTTTCCCCTCTCGCAATTCCTGTTGCCGGCGCTTGACTTCTTCAACCTGATCATCGGTCAATCGAAATTCTGCACCCGCCATGTGAGCGAACAGCGCTTCGGCTATTTGATCCTGCTCCTCTTCCGGTAACTCGCGCGCTTGCGCAATGGCATCTTCAAGCAGCTTTGTCATTGTCGCCTCACTCCGCCGCCGTGCGCTCGTGCCCGAGCCGGCGATTGAGCTTCTGCACCAGCTCGACGGCCGCCTCGGCGATCACCGTGCCGGGCGGAAAGATCGCCTCGGCGCCGGCGGTGCGCAACGCGTCGTAATCCTGCGGCGGGACGACGCCCCCGACCACGATCATGATGTCGCCGCGGCCCTGCTTTTCCAGCTCCGCCTTGAGCTCCGGCACGAGGGTCAGATGGGCCGCCGCGAGCGAAGACACGCCGACGATGTGCACGTCGTTCTCGACCGCCTGGCGCGCGGCCTCCGTCGGCGTCGCGAACAGCGGTCCGATATCGACGTCGAAGCCGAGATCGGCGAACGCCGAAGCGATCACCTTTTGGCCGCGGTCATGGCCGTCCTGTCCGATCTTCGCAACCAGGATGCGCGGGCGCCGGCCCTCGTTGCGCTCGAAGCTCGCTACCAGCCGCTGCACGCGTTCGATGCTATCCGACATGGCACCGGCCTCTTTCCTGTAGACCCCCGAGATCGCCTTCACTTCCGCCCGGTGGCGGCCGAACACTTTTTCGAGCGCCGACGACATCTCGCCGACGGTCGCCTTGGCGCGGGCGGCATCGACCGCGAATGCCAGCAGATTGCCTTCACCGGACCGTGCGCACTGCGTCAACGCGTCGAGCTTCGTCTCGACTTCGCGCGCATTGCGCTCGCGCTTGAGCCGCGCGAGCTTGTCGATCTGCAGGCGGCGAACCGCGGAATTGTCGACTTTCAGCACCTCGACCGACCGCTCGGTTTCCGGCCGATACTTGTTGACCCCGATCACCGATTGGACACCGGCATCGATCCGCGCCTGGGTCTTGGCGGCGGCTTCCTCGATGCGCAGCTTGGGGACCCCGGCCCCGATGGCTTTGGCCATGCCGCCGAGCGTCTCGACCTCTTCGATGTGTCCCCAAGCGCGGCGCGCGAGCTCGTAGGTGAGGCGCTCGACATAGAACGAGCCGCCCCACGGATCGATCACCCGCGCGGTCCCGGTTTCCTGCTGCAGGAACAGCTGAGTGTTGCGCGCGATCCGGGCGGAAAAATCCGTCGGCAGCGCCAGCGCCTCGTCGAGCGCATTGGTATGCAGCGATTGGGTATGGCCCTGGGTCGCCGCCATCGCCTCGATCGCGGTGCGCATCACGTTGTTGAATGCGTCCTGCGCGGTGAGCGACCAGCCCGACGTTTGGCAATGGGTGCGTAGCGAGAGCGAGCGCGCGTCCTTCGGGTCGAACGGCTGCATCAGCTTCGCCCACAGCAGACGCGCGGCCCGCAGCTTCGCCACCTCCATGAAGAAATTCATGCCGATCGCCCAGAAGAACGACAACCGCGGCGCGAACCGGTCGATCGTGAGCCCGGCGCCGAGGCCGGCACGCACGTATTCGACGCCGTCCGCGAGCGTGTAGGCGAGCTCGAGGTCCTGGGTCGCCCCGGCCTCCTGCATGTGATAGCCGGAGATCGAGATCGAGTTGAACTTCGGCATGTTCGCCGACGTGTAGGCAAAGATATCGGAGATGATCCGCATCGAGGGTGCTGGCGGATAGATGTAGGTGTTGCGCACCATGAACTCTTTGAGGATATCGTTCTGGATGGTGCCGGCGAGCTTTTGCGGCGCCACGCCCTGCTCCTCGGCGGCGACGATGAACAGCGCCAGCACCGGCAGCACCGCGCCGTTCATCGTCATCGACACCGTCATCTGCTCGAGCGGGATGCCCGAAAACAGCGTGCGCATGTCGTGGATCGAATCGATGGCGACGCCCGCCATGCCCACGTCACCGGCGACCCGCGGATGGTCGCTGTCGTAGCCGCGATGGGTCGCGAGATCGAACGCGACGGAGAGGCCCCTCTGGCCCGCCGCGAGGTTGCGCCGGTAGAACGCATTGGAATCTTCCGCGGTGGAGAAGCCGGCATATTGCCGGATCGTCCACGGCTGGGTGACGTACATGGTGGGATAGGGACCGCGCAGGTACGGCGGAATGCCCGGATAGGTATCGAGGAAATCGAGTCCGGCCACGTCGCTCGGCCCGTAGAGGGGCGCGACCGCGATCGCCTCCGGCGTGATCCACGGCTCCGCCGCGCCGGGCGCGGCCGCTACCGGCTCGGCGGCAAAATCGACCCTGGCAAAATCCGGGATCCGGGTCATGAACCTTCGCTTCGCACGTGCTGCGAACAATTAACCACCGTCGAACATAGCATGCGCTGCCTGCAGCGTCGCGATCACGTCGCAGCCGGCGTAAAGGAAGGTTTTCACGCCGGAATCTCGCAACTTTGTCTCCGCCTCTCGCGGCCTGCCTGCCAGATAGATATGCCGCGCGCCGGCGTTTGCGAGCGCCCGCGCCGCCGCTTGCGCCTGCTTAAGGTAGACCTCGTCGGAGGAGCAGATGCAGGCGAGCTTCGCCCCGGATGCGCGAAAGGCGGCGATCAGCGCGTCCAAATCCGTCGCGCCGTCGGCCGCCTTGCCGGGCAAGCCATCGTTGGTCACCGCCTCGATCCCGCCGGCCTCGAACAAATTTTTCGCCCACATCGCCCGCGCGGTGAACGCAGCGGGGGGGCCGAGGTTGGCGAGAAAGATGTTCGGCCGCGCCCCGGTGTCGCGCAGCAGGCGATCCGATCTTTCACGCAGCCGCTCATAGGGTTCTGAAAGCCGGACGCGCGGCAGCGGCTCGAACCGGATGGCCGCGCCAGCCGGCGGCGGGAGCTGTACGGGCGCAACGTCGAGCACGGCAACCGGGACTTCGCCGATGTCGGGAAACTCGCTGGTCCCGGTGAGCACGTCTTCGCGCGTCGCGACGGCCTTCTCGCGTTCGGCACGCACCCGCGCGATTTTTTGCTGGATCAGGCCTTGCTCGAGCGCGGCGGCGAGCCCGCCGCCGGCCTCGATTTCCTGAAACAAGCTCCAGGCACTGCGGCACAGTTTCCCGGTCAGATCCTCGAGCGCGCCGGATCCCGCCGCCGGATCTGCCACCTTGGCGAGATTTGCTTCCTCGAGCACAACGAGCTGCGTGTTGCGCGCGATCCGCCGCGCAAAACCGTCGGGCAGCCCCAGCGCCGCGGTGAACGGCAGCAGGCTCACCGCATTGGCGCCGCCGAGGCCCGCGGAGAATACCGCAACGGTTGCCCGCAGCAGGTTCACCCAAGGGTCTTGCTTCGTCATCATGCGCCAGGCGGTCTCCGCCGAGACGAAAGCCGGCTCGGGCCGCAGCCCGCACGCGGCCTCGACGCGCGCCCAAAGCCGCCGCACCGCGCGGAACTTGGCGATGGTCAAGAACTCATCGGCATCGGCCGCGAGGCGGAAGAAGATCATCCGCCGCGCGTCCTCGAGCGCAACGCCGGCGGTTTCGAGCGTGCGCAGATAGGCGACGGCGCTCGCCAGCGCGAACGCGAGCTCCGGCGCTTCCGAGCCTGCGGCCGCATGCACCGGGCGGCCGTCCGCTGCCACGAATGGTCCCTGGAAGCCTTGGCGGGCCAGATCTTTGACCCAATCGGCAAAGGCCGCGGCAAGCTCGTTCCATGGTTTGGCGCTCGAGCCGCGCGTCGCCATCAGCCCGAGCGGATCGAGGCCGAAGCGCAGGTCGACGGCGGCCGGCGCGACGCCATGCTTGCGCACCACGGCCGCAACGGCTTGCGTGATATCCCCGGCCTGCGGTCCGAGATCGAGCTCGACCGCGATGCCGGCGTCCCAATGCACGCCCTCGAACACGTGCGTGATGGCAATTTCTGACGCCTGGATGCCATATCCGTTCGCGCCGATCGAGCCGGCAAACACCACGCTGAGGCCGGTCGCGCCATTCTCGAGATCCTGGCGGGCCTGCGCGTTCGCGGCGGCCGGATCCGGATGATCGACGCGCTGCAAGATCTGCCAGGGCGCTCCGGGCGCGCGCGCCGGCACCGGTTGCGCGTCCGCCTTGCGGGAATAAAGCGGCTCGATCGCGAGCCCGTCGTAAGTCGTGGCGACGAGCTGCTCGAATGGCGCGCCTTTGAGCGCGGCCGAGACGAGCTTGAGCCAATCTTCGCGCCGGGCCGGGGGAAACTCGCCGGCGAGCGAAAACTCGGCTTGGCTCATCGCCGCTCTCCGAACTGGTTCGGCTTCATCGCCGGCAAAATGCCATGCCGAGATCGGGGAGCCAATCGATCATTGGCCGGCCGTCGGCGGCAGCCGCTCGATTCCGCTGGCATCGACCCGGGCGAGCGCGTCGCGCACCGAAACTCCGCCGATCACCCGGTCGGCTGCGATTTCGGCGAGCGGCACCAGCACGAAGGCGCGTTGCGCCCAACGCGGGTGCGGCAACGTCAAGCCCGGCTCAGCGATGACAAGGTCGGCATAGCTCAGGAGATCGATGTCGACCGGGCGCGGTCCCCAGCGCCGCTCGCGAGCGCGGTCACGCCCGAGTGACCGCTCGACCGCGAGCGCCCGCTCGAGCAAGGCCCGCGGCCCGAGGTCGGTTTCGAGGATGACGCAGCGGTTGATGTACGCGGGCTGGTCCTCCACGCCCCATGGCGGCGTGCGGAAATCGGAGGATTGCGCCCGAACCTTCGCCCGGCGGTCCTCGCAGAGGAGCTCGACCGCGCGGTCGAGGTTCCTGCGCACGTCGCCGAGATTGCCGCCAAGCCCTAGGAGCGCCTCAGCCATCGTCGATACCCGAGCCAGAATTGCGGCCGTCACTCAATCGGGAAAGCCCCACGATCTCCGCCGGAACACCGGCCGGAAGCTTCGGGATCCTCCACCATAACGCGGAGCTTTTGCGGCTATGGCGCCGAAAGCGGAGAATCGCGGGGTCAACGTCGCCGACGAGATTGAGACTACGCTCGAGCTGTTGCGCAAGCGCGCGCCCAGTCGACAACGTGATCTGACAAGGATTCCGGCAAGAGCCGGGATAAAGTGAGGACGGCCGGCTGCAGCAACAGCCAACAAACCGCAATTGCCGGACCTCACTCGATCGCCAGGTTCGACGACCAGTCCCAGAACGGACGAGGCTGAGCGCCGGATGACGGCCTCGGATCAATTTCGGAAGGAACGATCGCCTCGAATCCCTGCTGCGTCGTTCGCTCCCGGTCATCCGGCGCTACATTTTTCGGCTGAAATCAGCCAATTCCTCGCTGCCACTCGAACGGACGCGCTTCTCGATACGCGTAACGAACGTGCGACGGACCCAGCGATTGATCTCCGGTGCATACCAAGTGACGACATCGCTCTCTGAGTTCTTCGTCTGGTCGGAGGTATTGTGCTGCCTCAGGTGCCGCTCGATCTTGAAGGTCTCGAACGTGCCGGCTGGCGTCGTCACGGTCTCCTTGGCCACGACCTTGGCCACGCCCGTCGTTTGCAGGACGGCGCCGTTCTGCATGTTGCGGGCGTCGTATTGAAATCGCCACGTTTTGCCGACGGTCAGAGGCAGGCGGACGCCCTGCGCGTCGTTGGGCTTGTATTTCCAGATCGAATCGTCCAGGCGGTTCAAGTCGTGATCGAGCACGACGAGCTGGGATCCGTTCTTGCCGCGGAAGCTGACCGTGTTCACGATCTCCTTGTCCGACATCTCGGTCACGACCACGACATACGTGCCCTTGGGCTCGCCGGTGAGCTCGTCTTTGGTCTCGTATGTCCACCGATCGCCGACGCGGACCGGGCCGTTGGCCTCGTCCGGAGACTGGGCTGAAAGCGATTGCGGCCACAGCGCCCCCAATCCCAGCAAGACCACCATCCAAATGCGTACCACCTGACCCTCCTCTTTCCGAGCATCCGTGATTTTCGTCGCTGCACTCCGGTGCCAGCACCATGGGCCGGATGCGTGACCCCGCATTGATTGAGCCGGGATTCTTCCAATGACTCGCGAATTGGCGCAAATGGTGGTGGTCCTCCCGACTCGAAAGCAGTACGGGGCCGCGGTGGCCGGTGTGCTGCCGCGGCTCTTTCGTTGCTGGGAACGGGTCCGGAACACTCGCCGGCGCAAGTTGGTTCCAGAGCCCTTCCTCATTCCCATTCCGTTCGCGTCGTCGTTGATTTTGTTGGCGAAAATGGAGGGCTTCGAGTCTCAAAACACCGGTTGGAAGCATCGGGATCCGCCGCTATAACGCGGAGCTTTCGCGGCTATGGCGCCGAAAGCGCCTCGAACTCCAGCCCAGCCCGCAGGGGGAACCCCATGAGCGTGCTCGATAAGGTCCTCGATCGGATCGACCAGGATCTCGACCGCAGCCTGGATCGGCTGTTCGGCTTGCTGCGTATTCGCTCGATCTCGACCGATCCGGCCTATCGGGACGAGTGTCGGCTGGCGGCCGAACATCTCGCGAAAGATCTCGGGACGCTCGGTTTCGACGTCAGCATCCGACCGACCGCCGGTCACCCGGTCGTGGTCGGCAAGGGCGGAAACGGAGGAGGCCCGCGGGCGCTGTTCTATGGCCATTACGACGTGCAGCCGGTCGATCCGCTCGACCTGTGGGAGACCTCGCCGTTCGAGCCGCGCATCAAGAATCTCGGAGCGGGACGCAAGGCCATCGTCGCCCGCGGGGCCTGCGACGACAAAGGGCAGCTGATGACCTTCGTCGAGGCTTGCCGGGCCTGGAAGGCGGTAACCGGAGGCTTGCCGTTGCCGATCACGTTCATGGTCGAGGGCGAGGAGGAATGCGGATCGAAGCACCTGTTCGGGTTCGTTCGCGAGCATGCCGCCGAGCTTCGCCTCGATCTGGCGCTGGTCTGCGACACCGGCATGTGGAACGCGCAGACGCCCGCGGTGACCACCTCGCTGCGCGGTCTCGTCTACGAGGAAGTGAGAATTCGCTGCGCCGACCGCGATCTGCACTCGGGCCTGTTCGGCGGGGCCGCGCAGAACCCCATCCGCGTGCTCGCGAACGTGCTGGCCGCAATTCATGACCAGAACGGCCGGATTACCATTCCGGGCTTCTATGACGGCGTCCCCGAATTGCCCGCGGACGTTCGCGCCGATCTCGCGGCGCTCGATCTCACCGCGGAGGAATTTTTGGGCCAGGTCGGGTTGAAGATTCCGGCCGGCGAGAAGGATCGCATGTTGATCGAGCAGATCTCGACCCGCCCGACCTGCGACGTGAATGGAATTGTCGGCGGCTATACGGGAGAGGGGGCCAAAACCGTAATTCCGGCCTCGGCCTCGGCCAAGGTGTCGTTTCGCCTGGTCGGGGATCAGGAACCGGAAAAGATCTCGCAAGCCTTCCGTGCGTTCGTGCGCGAGCGCTTGCCGGCCGATTGCTCCGTCGAATTCTCGAACTTTACCAGCGCGGCGGCGATCCGGCTCGCCTACGACAATCCGGCGCTCGCCAAGGCACGGGCCGCGCTCGCGGCCGAATGGGGCAAGAAGGCGGTGGCCATCGGCTCGGGCGGCTCGATCCCGATCGTGGGCGAGTTCCGCGACGTGCTCGGCATGGATTCGCTGCTCGTCGGCTTCGCGCTCGATGACGACCGCGTGCACTCGCCCAACGAGAAATACGATCTCACGTCCTTTCACAAAGGTACGCGGAGCTGGGCGCGCATCCTGGCGGAGCTTGCCGGCGCGTAGGGAGCCGTACGGATTAAACGATTGTCAGCAACGCGGTGAGATCCCGGAGCACCAAGGCCGGCGGCCAGTCGGCATATTCGTCCGGCAGGCCGGCGCGATTGATCCAGGCCGCCCGGAAGCCGAACGAAGCCGCGCCCATCACGTCCCATCGGTTCGAGGACACGAACACGACGTTGCCGGGTTCGACCTGTATCGCCGCGGGAACGAGCGCATAGACCTCGCGGCGCGGCTTGTACATCCGGATGCTGTCGACCGAGAGCACGCAGTCGAGAACGGCGCCGAGACCGGCTGCGGCGACGGCGGCCGCGAGCATGTCCGGCGAGCCGTTGGAGAGAATCGCCGTTTGATGTCCGCGGCGCTTGAGCTCCTGGAGCGTCGCGCGCGCATCCGGAAAGGCGTCGAGCGCCTGATAGGCCTCGAGCAATTTCGCCCTGAGCCGGCGATCCGCCGACGGCACGCGCGCGAATGCGTAATCGAGCGCTTGCTGGGTCAGCGACCAGAAATCCAGATAACGACCGGCGAGCGTCAGCGTCCAGCTGTATTCGAGCTGCTTGCTACGCCACAGTTCCGACAGACGATCCGCATCGGGCCCCATCTCGTCGCGGTGGCGCGCGATGGCGGCGTGCACGTCGAACAGCGTGCCGTAGGCGTCGAACACGAACGCAGGACTGGGCATCGCGGGTGCGCTCCGAAAGCGTTGCGCTGGCGCCGCGGGCTCAAGGCGGGGGCAGGGTGAAGATGCTCGAGACGGCCCGCTCGCGGATGTCGTAGACGCGCGCGTAGACGACGCCCTCGCGCTCGATCTCGACCAGGATCGGCGCCTTGAGGTCGGCGCAATAGAACTCGCCGAGCACCAGGGCGAAATCCGCGCCCTTGGTCTGCCAGTTGGTCACGAAGTCGGGTCCGAGCTCGACGGCAGCCGGCACGTTGGGACCGCATACGGCGACGCGCCATGGTCGGCGCCCGGCCGTTGCCTGGCGCCCTGGTTTCAGCTTCTCGCGAAGCTCCTCGGCTGCCTGTTTGAACGCCAGCCCCCAATAATCCAGCATATAGCGCTCGTCCGCCGCGCGGATCCCGCCGGCGAGATGGTTGAAATGGGTGTATTGATACGGATGCAGACGGACCATCTCGATGGCGGGCGCGGCGACCGCTCCGACCAGCAGCGCGGCGCCGGCGAAGAGCGCGGCCGGCCCGTACCGCTGCAGGCGTTCCAGCACGAACACTGCGGCGAGCCCGCCGAGCGCGGCAAGCGGCGGGGTCACGAACACGAAGTGGCGGATGCCGTTGTACATCGCCGGCCGCAGCACCACGGCGAGAGCGACCGGCAGCGTTGCCGCGAGCGCGAGGAGCAGCAGCGCTGCCCGTTGCGACGCGGCGATCCCACGCCGGGTTGCCGCCACGACAGCGCCGGCAATGCCGCCGATTCCGAGCAGCAACAGCACCTCCGGCTCCTTGAGCGCGAACAGCGTCGGCACGTACGAACGCGGCATGTCCGGAACCGCCAGCAGCAGGCCATCGAAGCGCTCTTTCCACGGGCGCTCGAAGAAGTGCGAAAAATATTCCACGGCTCCGAGCGGATTGAGCGGCTTGACCACGGACCATGGCCACACCAGCCCCATCACCAGGTAGGCGAGCACGAGCGCGGGCAGGAATGTCAGCAGGAATTGGCCCAGGTGCCGGGTTGCGGTGCGCGGCCCCGACGCGCGCAGCTCCGCCGCATAGAGCAAGACCAGTGCAGCGAGCCCATAGGCGCCGGCGATGACACCGATCACCCGCGTCCCGATGCACAGCCCGATCCCGATCCCGCAAAGCGCGATGGTGGACGGCATCGGCCGCGGGTATTCCTGGAACGCGCGAACCAGGCCCAGCAGCAGCAGCGCCATGGCGACCGCGAACGGCGCGTCCTTCGGGTTCATGAACATATGCCCGTAGTAGAGCGGGCTGATGGCGAGCAGCACGAGCGCACATAGCCCAGCGAACGGTCCGCCGATCCGCCTGCCGATCCGCCAGGTGATGAACAGTCCCACGAGCCCGATTGCGGCGCCGACCAGTCGTCGTGTTTCGAACAGATCGAAGGGAAGAATTTTCGCCATCAATGCGGCCGCCATGTCGAAGCCGCCGCCGTACATGTACAGATTGACGAAAGTGAATGCTCTCAAGTCCGTGAAGCCCGATCCGTACAGCGACAGCAACAGGTCGCCGTATTCCGAATGGGCGTAATCGTCCCATCCGAGCCCGTAATCCCGGAACGTAAGCGCGACGATCACGGCGAGCGCGCCGAGCAACGCGATGGCGACGCCGTCGAACATACGAGCGAACGATCGTTCGTCGGGAGAGGACGCGGACATGGATGTTGCGTTTCGCGCTGAGCGGATGCGGGAGCGTTCCGGTTTCCCCTGGGCACTTATTGATTATTGTGGCGTAATTTCTGCCCCGCCGGCGTGCCTTGCGCAAGAACTTTCGTCACCGCGAGCGCTCTGCCGCAGTGCAATCATGAACAGCGGTTAATATAGCGAGTCCGTCGCTGGCGCAGGCGGGCACCCGGAGCACCCGGCTGCGCCGATGCGATGCGGCGAGGCCTATTTGCTGGCGCCCTGGAACAGCTCCGCGACGTGGTCCCAGTTCACCAGATGATCGACGAACGCCTTGAGATAGTCCGGGCGGCGATTGCGGTAGTCGATGTAATACGAGTGCTCCCAGACGTCGCAGCCGAGAATCGGCTTTCCGCCGTGGACCAGCGGGTTCTCGCCGTTCGGCGTCTTCATGACGACGATCTTTCCGTCCTTGACCGCCAGCCAGCACCAGCCCGAGCCGAACTGGGTGACGCCGGCCTGGATGAATTCCTCCTTCATCTTCGCGACCGATCCAAGGTCGGAGGTAATTCTCTTCTCCAGCGCGCCCGGGATCTTGTCGCCGCCACCGCCAGCCTTCATCCATTTCCAAAAATGCCCGTGGTTGAAGTGCTGGCCGGCATTGTTGAACAGCGCCTGGTTTTTTCCGTAAACCCCTTTGACCACTTCCTCGACCGATTTGCCCTCCCACTCCGTGCCCTTCATCAGATTGTTCGCGGTGTTCACGTACGCGAGGTGATGCTTGTCGTGATGGTATTCGAGCGTCTCGCGAGACATATAGGGGGCGAGCGCGTCGTAGGGATAAGGAAGATCGGGCAGGGTGAAGGACATGGGGGCTTCCTCCTCGATGGGATTTGCAGAACCAGAACGCGACCCGCCGATGCCGGGGCGGTCGGCAGGGATGCAGGCTACATAGGCCGGTATGCCGCTACGGGCAATGTTCGACCTACCCCGATACAACGCCAGTCGCGCGCCGGGTGTGCCATTTGCATGTTGCGCGAATCCCGATTTGCCTCGATGGTTCCCCCGCCGCGAGCTTGGTTTTGTGGCAGAACCCCGGCCGCCGAGTGCACCGGCGGTCTGCTGGCGACGTACCGATCGCACCGGCAGGGGTCGTAGAGTGGCCTGGCATTAGGGCGGATATCTCGCCGCCGAATGCGGCGATCTGGTAGAGTGCCTTGATTTTCCTGGGTTTCGCGGGGACTCACGGAGCGAGTGTCCGCCAACCTTTCGGCAAAGGGCCGCGATAGGCATGCACCTGGTTCCATTGGCGCTCGGCGTTCTGGCGATCTCGATCGGCATCGCCATGGTCGCTTTCGGCATTCCGATCAATGAGTTCGGCACCGGCAACACGCTGATTGCCGCCGGCACGACCGCGATCGTCGGAGGCTTCATTCTCCTCGGGCTGTGGGTTGCGGTGCTGCAGCTGCAGCGCCTGCTTGGGGCGCTGGAACCGCATTCGACGAGGACGGCACTCGGGCGCGGTGCGGCGGCGGCGCCGGATTCGCAGCGCCTCCGCCGCCAGGTTCAGGCAGAAAGCGCCGGATTTGCGCCGTTCCGGGAACCCCGGCTTGCGCCCGAGCAAGCGCCCGATCGCGAACCGGCGTCGGCCCCGGAATCGGAACAGCCGGAGGAGCGCACTGGTTGGCTGCCGCCGCAAACGGAGCCCGAACCTACGGTTCGCGCGCGTGCGTCCGGCGATGAGCCGCTTGCGACTCGCGAAGAGGAATCTTCATGGGAGTTGTTCGCGCCATCGCGGCCTGGGAGTCCCGCCCGTGAGCGCAGTTTCGACGCGATCTGGCCCTCGGAGCGTCCCGCCCGGGAGGGGCGAGAAGTGGTGCAGCCCGGCGATCGGGGTAGGGCCGAAGAGCGCAGTCCCGAGCAAGCCCCCGCGTCCGCCGCCGGATCGCAACCGGCAACGATCCTGAAATCCGGGGTCATCAACGGCATGGCCTACACGCTCTATACCGACGGGTCGATCGAGGCGGAACTGCCGCAAGGGACGCTCCGGTTCGGCTCGCTCGACGAGTTGCGGGACTATCTCGGCGGCAACACCTGATCGACTACCGGGGAATGCAGCTGCGCGTTGCCCGGGACGCGGACAAGATCAGCGCAGCCCAAAGCCGAGTAAATGCGCCAAGACCGGTCCGATCCCCGGCGTTGCTGACGGCAGGTCCCGCTCCCGCACAGAATTCCGGCGCTGAATTCTGAAATTCCGACCCGGAACGACTTGGTCTTGCAGGTTGTGTCTGCAAAAGTTATGTATTTTTACAGTAAAGACCCGTTTTGAGCCCCGCTGCCGGGAAGGCGGCGGCCCAATATCCGGCGGGCACGAGATCTTGCGCTGCAGGGGTCGAAAGTGCAAAGAATTGCAACCGCAATCGGGAAACTGGCGTAATGGCCGATACTCCGACCTCGACCCCCGTCATCGAGCTGACCGCCGACATCGTCTCCGCCTACGTCAGCAACAACACCGTGGCGGCGAGCGACATACCGGACCTGATCAATCAGGTGCATCTGGCTCTGGTGCGGGTCTCCGGCGGGGCGGTGGAGATTCAAGCGGAGCCGGTGAAGCCGGCGGTCTCCGTCAAGCGCTCCGTCACTCCGGAATACATCGTGTGCCTGGAGGACGGCAAAAAGTTCAAGTCGCTCAAGCGCCACCTGCGGACGCAATACAACATGACCCCGGAACAATATCGGGAAAAGTGGGGCCTGCTGCCCGATTACCCCATGGTGGCGCCGAATTATGCCGCCGCGCGCTCGCAGCTCGCCAAACAAATGGGATTGGGGCAGCAGCGCGGGCGACGCAGATAAGCTGCGGCACCTAAGCTGCGGCACCTAAGCTGCGGGACCGGCTGGCCTGCGCCGGAAGCAGGCCCCCGGTTCGCTGCGCCGAGGGTTGAGGTCAAGCAGCGACCAGTGCGCCCCGTGCATCCGCTTTGATGCGCTCGACCATGGAGCGGAAGCCGTTCGAGCGCTGCGGCGTGAGATGTTCGCGCAACGCCAGCCGCTCGAACACGGCGATGGCGTCGGTTTCGAGAATGTCGCGCGCCGGCTTGCCCGAGTAGAGCGCCAGCAGGATGGCGATGAGTCCGCGCACGATATGCGCGTCGCTGTCGCCACGAAACGTCAGCACCGGGCCGGCCTTGCCGTTCGCCTCGATCTTGGTGTCGAGCCAGACCTGGCTGGCGCAGCCCTGCACCTTGTTGACGTCGTTCCTCGCCTGCTCCGGAAGCGGATTCAAGTTCCGCCCGAGCTCGATGACATAGCGGTAGCGATCGTCCCAATCATCGAGAAGCGAGAAATTGTCGATGATTTCCTCGATCGTCATGGGTGGTTCGTCTCCGGAGCCTGGTGCCGGCGATGCTATTGCATATGCAAGAATCGCGCAGCATCGCGCGCCCGGACTTCATATAGGCATATAGGCGCAGCCCCGCTCGCCGTACAGGCGATGCTGCGGTGCCCGAAAAAGGCGTCCGCGCGACCGGGATGGGATGCCCCGGGCCAGGGTCGAAGCCTAGATCTCTCGGGGTCAGGCCGGACGCTTGTGGGGTCAGGCGGGGCGCTTTGCCTCCGCCTCCTTGCGCGCCGGCGATCCACGCCAGGGTGCCGCAAGGTCGGGCGGCGACAGCGTATGTTGCGGCGGCTTGCCGACGGTTCGCCCTGTGTCCGCGGTGCCCGGCTGTCCGCCGAAATGCTCGGTGAGGAAGCCGTAGAGCATTTTGGCTCCCGCCCGGGCTTTCTGACCGAAGCTGGTCAGCGCCTGGGAGCCCACCACGCAGGCGTCAGGCTGACGGGCGCAGAACCGGCGCATGTCGGAGACGGCGGCGCTCGCCGCCGAGACCGCTTCGCCGGTGCTGACTTGTGACGCCGACCCGGTGCGCTGCGAGGGCGACAACGGCAGCAGCAACACGACGACGGTCAGCCAGAATGCCGTTCGCAGCAGGAACTTCATGGCCCTGTCCTCTCGCCTGCGGCAATTTTTGCCGCCACTCGAATACCCTAGCAGAGAGCACTGAAGCTCGGGTTCGCGGCATGTTCGGCATTTGATGCGCTTTCGATGGAAATGCGCCGAGGTTTTGAAGAAAAACCGCTGAAAATTTTCCCGAATGTGCTCCCTTGGCGGTAACCTTGGGTTTGCGCTTGCCTGCGCTGATGCCGCCGGACGAGCCTCGGACTCCTTGCCCCAAGCTCGGCAGCGGCCGGCGTCGACAGTCGAGCCGGCCGGCAACCCGCTATTCACCATAATGGGCGAATTCCACCGGGTGGGGTGCCGTCGGATCGTCTACGCGGCCGACCTCCGCCTGGGTACGGCGGGCCTTAGCGTTCGTTTAAGCGAGCTTTGTCACCATCCTGCCGGTTTCGGGGAGCGCGTCCGGGAAGTGGCGTGCGTGGGGTCGATGAGCGTTCTCGCGCCGGTTCGCGACTATATCCATTCGCTGGTGCATCCATCGGCGCGTTGCCATGCTCCGACGGCCGCCCGGCATTACGCTTTCATGGCTCCGCGGCTGATCGGCGGCTTGAGCGCCGTTGCCGGGCTGCCGGTGTATTTGGCGCTGCGCGGCGCTCCCAGCGCGATCGAGGCGTTGGCACTCGGTTGGCTGATCACGCCGCTTCTCCTTGTCTACGATCTGTCCCGAACCGGTCAGCTCGAGCGCGCGCATTTCTTGTGCTCGCTTTCGCTGACCGGACTGGTCACGCTGCTTGCGGCCTGGACCGGAGGAATTCTGTCGCTTGCTGCGATCTGGTTTGCCTTGGTGCCGCTCGAGGCGGCGCTCTCCGCTTCGCGCCGGACGGTCCTGGCGGCGTGCACCATGGTGGTTGTCGCGGCGTGCTTCCTGGCGATCCTCGGCGCTTGCGGCCTGCTGAATTCCGAGCGCGCACCCGAGGCGCAGCGCTCGGTCTTGGCCGCCGGCTCGCAACGCGTTTCAGCGGCGTTTGCGCAATTTGAGCAAGGGGGATGAGCAACGTGGAGAGGGCCGGGTTTCGAGCCGACCTCGGTCCCGCCGATCTCGGCGGGGAGGCGATGTCCGAAGGCGCAAGGATGGCGCGCTCGCTCCTGTTACATACCCTCGGCGGTCGTCCTCGGGATGCGATCGGCATGGTCTTGGCGATCGGCGGCGTGGCCGGGGTCCTGATCAATGCCTTGTGTCTGCAGCCCGGCCCGCATCCGGCCCCGATCTTCACCATCAAGCCGCGGCCGGTGAGCGCCGCGAATGCGACTGGCGCCGTGCACGTCCCGCGGCCGCGTCCGGGCGATCTTGTCAAGAGCGAATCCGGCGCCCGCTCTCAGACCGACATCGTCGCGGACATCCAGCGCGAGCTCGAGCGCCGCGGCTTCTACGACGGGCCGATCGACGGGTTCCATGGCTCGAGGACCGATGCCGCGATCCGCGATTTCGAGCAGGCCGCGGGTCTCAAGCCGGCCGCCCAGCCGAGCGAGGAGCTGCTGCAGATCATGTTGCGCTCTTCGGCCAAGCCTGCCCCCGCATCGCAGCAACGCGCGGTTCAGAACGCCAACGCTTCGGTGCGCGGCGACGCGATCGGCGATCTCATCGCAGGCTCCTCGCGGCGCGTGCTCGCCGTACAGCGGGCGCTCGGCGATTTCGGCTATGGTCCGGTCAAGCCGACCGGAGTTCTTGGCGCCGACACGCGAGCCGCGATCGAGAAGTTCGAACGCGACCGCAGGCTGCCGGTCACCGGGCAGCTCTCCGATCGGCTCGTGCGCGAGCTTGCCGCAACAACCGGACGTCCCCTGGAATAATGGCTCCGTCCGGGGCGGGCAGGAAACGCCACGCCGCCGGCGGACCGGCGAGACCCGGGGCTTTATTGACGCGACGGGCGGACCTGCCGCTCGTATGGAATCGGCACGGTGAACAAGCTTCCATGCGTCTCAAATCGGCGATCTGGGTGGCGGCCTATCTGCGCCGGCGGCATATCGACGGGACGTTGGCCGTGGTGCGGCGGCGGGGCGCGGAAGAAGCCGGCGCGATATTCATCAAGATCAGTCGGCTCGACGGCACGGCCGAGCTTTACGGCCCGGCTCCGCAGACGGCATTCGAGGAGTCCCGTCCGGCAGATCGGGCGTTCGCCGCGTGTTTCACAGCGCAGCCCGTCCCCGAAGCCGAGGTGGAGGCATATCTGGCGCGCGAGATCCGCTTCGATTCCGACCTGTGGATCGTCGAAGTCGAGGATCGCTCCGGCTCACATCTGCTCGATCTTGTCGTTCCGTGAGGGCGGGAGGCCCACCCCCGGACGCTGGTCCTGCGCGTCGGGCCCGGCACGGCCCGCGGCGCGACGCGCGGTCTCGTTCGCCAAGCCGCGTCGCGGTTCGTCCTTCGCCAGCACCGGACGGTAGCTCGCCCAGCGCCTGGTGGCGCTGGCGCTGCGCAGGCTGGCGACGAGGCGCAACGCGGCCTCGCGCGTCATTGCATCGTAGAGCTTGGCGAGATCGAACACGCGGGTCACGGACTGGCCGATCACCGGATTGAGAAACAACAGGATTCGCAGCACCACGTCCGGACCCATCCCGAGCGCCTTCGCCGCGACCAGGAGGGGCTCGCCGCCTTCGTCCATCACCATGCGGTGCGCGTGTTGAGCAGAAATCCCGAGTGCGCGTTCGAGCGCGCGCATGAACTCCGCGGGCTTGCGCTGTAACGCCGCGGTTTCCAGGCGGCGGGCCGCATCGCTCGACTGCGCCGTCGGGCAGGCCAAGCGGGGGTTGGTCGCCCCGTCCAGATTGCTCAAGATGAGCCGGCGTTCCGCGGGCGCTGCCGCCAGGAACAGATCACCGAGACGCAGGTCGCTGTCGAGACCCGCCAGTCTCACGGCCGCGCCGGACAGCGTCTCGGTTGGCGCGGGAGCATCCGCGTCCGGTGACGAACCCGATCCGCCACCATGGCTCGGGCGAGACGCAGCCTCGCTTGCGGATGCGACGGAAGCCTGCTCCGCGGCGCGTTTGGCTTGCTGACCGATCTGCAGCCGACGAGCGATGACGGCGGCGTATTGCGGCCCGAGCTCGGCGACGATCGCCAACAGCTCGGAACCGGTGAGCCGCGGCGAATGCTCGAGGATCGGTTGGGCTACTTCGAGGACGTCGCGCGCGAGCCGGCGCACGACCGCAACAGGAGCCGACGCATAATTGGCAAGTTTCGCAGCCACGATCTTGCGCGTGCCCACGTCGACGCGGTCGATGAACCGCAACACCAGCTCGGTGTAATGACGCTCTTCTTCGGGCGTGTGCGCCGGTTTTTGCAGGTAGAGATCGGTCAGCACGCGCACCAGCGTAGGGCGGATATCGACCCCGCTGCGCAACGCGAGCCTATCGAGTCCTTCGAGGTTGGGATACGCAGGCGACTTCGACACGACTGCTCCGAAACGCAACATGGAGGCGGCGAGCCGTGAGCATAGGTCGGTGCTCGTTAGCGGAGCGTTAACCGCAACGATTCCGTAACACGTTCGTTAAACTGCAAAGGGATATGTTTCCGCAGGTTGCGTCGGGCGCAGCTGAGCGCCATCGCATGCCCGGGTCCGCGCCGCCTCGATCGCTTGGCTTCGCTCCCGGGGTAACCGAGCGTTAACCTTGTCGGACCCTAATCAGGATCGGGGCATGCCGGAATTCGGCGTTGGGCGCGATTGGTGCGCGGGGAGAGGGGCATGGGAACATTGGTCCAGTTTCCGCAGGATCGGCGCGTTGAGCGCGCCGGGACCGGAGTCGACATAGGCGAATCCGCAGTTGTGCTGGTTCTCCCCGTGATCCGCATCGAGCGCGCTCCCGACCATCCCGGCAGCGAGCCCGATGCCGACAGTGCCGCCGGCCGCAAACGCCGCCGCCGCGGGCCGCGGGGCTGAGCCGGCGCGCTCGCGCGCTATTGCGCCTGCACCCGGCACTGCGCTTTGGCGAGCACGCTTTGCGCGGCCGGCATCAGGCCCGGCTCCGGCGCCAGCGCCCGGATGACGATCAGACCGGTCGGCGTCGGCGAATCCACGATCAGCCGGTCGGCTGCCGTCACGTCCTCTTCCTCGGGCATTTGGTTGTGCTGCTCCGTCGTCATCAGGTCGAGCTCGATCACGCGTCGGCCCGCCGCGCGGTCGTTGATGGCATAATAGGCGACCCCGTATCGCGTGTAGAACGACACCGACGTGTATGCTTGACTGACCGGCGTCGTGAGCTTCAACGGCCCGTTGCTCAGATCGTAGCGACACACGTCCGCGGAAAACGCGGGATCCATGAAGGGCAACATGGCCTTTTCCGGCGTGGGCGCGGGGAGTTGCGCGATCGAATTGACGGGCGCGATCGGGAGCAGCCGATCATAGGCGTCCCGCGTGGCCGTGCCCGGCAACAGCAGCACCGTCGCCAAATGCACGATCCCGCCCAGCACGATACCCCCCAGGACCCAGAGCAGCCCGCGGATCATGGGCAGGCTCCGCGCGTGATCGAGGGCATCGGCGCCTCGCGTCCGATACGCGTGGCGGCACCGACGGGCGTGTCGTAGAGCCTGAGCACCAGGACGTAGCGATCCGCCCCGCCACTCGGCAGCCAGTTGCCCGGCCGTGCGCGGGGCGCAACCACGATCTGAAAGCTGCCGTCGGAAAACCGGGTGATCTCCTGGCTGGTGAATCCGTAACGGCTGGCGGAATTGGCGACCGGCCGACCCTCGGGATCGTACAGCGTCAGCGTCCAAAATCGCGCCGCCGGGGTAACGCCGCGGAGCAGCGTTTCGCAACGCCCGTCGAGGGCATAGCCGGCGTCGTCGCGCCGAGCATGGAACGCGATGCCGTCGCCGGAGCCGATCGGCAATTCGCCGCTGCGCGCGATTGCCGCGCGCGCATAAGGATCGATATCCGCAGTGCCGGTCTTGGGCCAGGCGGTCCAGGCTCCGATGGTGATCGCACCGAACGTGGTGCCGCGCGTCAACGCCAGCCAGGTCGTGCCGAGGCCGGTGGCAGCCGCGATCAGCAAAGCGAGGAACGCCCCGATGAGAAGTCGCATGAAGACCGGTCGAGTGGCGGGACCGGCGTTCCGAGTTCTCCGTGCCCGTGGATCGGAACGCCAGGGGGTGCAAACGGGCGTCCTGTAGTGCCAACGCGGTCACGGATAATCAAGCCGTGACGCCGTCGGCGCGGTCGCCTTGGGGCGGCAGCCGGCGGGCTGCAGCGGGTCCGGGTTCGATCCCGCACCTCGATGCCATGTGGCCTAGTTGCCGCGCGAAACGGCGGATCCCTCCGCGGCCTTCGCGATCGTATTCGGCTGCTCCAGCTTGGTGCCGCGCCGCTCGCCGGGGCCGGGGCTCGACGCCATGGCGCGGCTGGCGTTCTCCAGCAGGTGCTCGAGCCGCTGCAGGATGTCGGCGCCGCGCTTGGTCAGCAGGGTGGGACGCAACGCCTGCTCGGAACCCGCGCCCTTGTTTTCGGCGACCGCCGCCGATGGCGCCGCCTGGGCAGGCGGCAGGCCCGGCAGATTCTTCACTTCGATGCCCTGGTGCGCATAGGCCATGATCTCGTGCCAGGTCATGGCCGGCAGCGAACCGCCGGTCATGCGGTTGGTGGGATCGTAATTGTCGTTGCCGAACCATATGCCGCAGACGTAATTCCCGGTGTAGCCCATGAACCATGCATCGCGGTAGGCGTTGGTCGTGCCGGTCTTGCCCGCGGCGCGCACCCCGCCGAGAATCGCGCGCTTGCCGGTGCCCTCCTCCACGACCTTGTTCATCATGAAGATCATTTGCGTGGCCACCTGCTGCGAGATCGCCTGCTCGGGCTTCCTGCCGTCGCGGTCGAAGCGCCACACCACCTGTCCGTTCGGGCTCCGCACCTCGAGCACCGCGTGCGGCGCCACGGCCTTGCCGAGATTCGGAAACGTCGCATAGGCCGCCGTGTGGTCGAGCACCGTTACCTCGTCGGCTCCGATCGGGAGCGAGGGGGTATCGGGCAAGGGCGTGCGCAGCCCCATTTTCCGCGCCGTGTCCACGATTTTTGCGCGCCCGACCTTGGGGTTGCCTTTTCCGATCATGATCGAGAGCCGCACCGCCACGGTGTTGATCGAATGCGTGAGCGCCGATGTCAGCGTCATCGATCCGCCGTACGAATGGCCGTAGTTCTGCGGACACCAATTGCCGATGCAGATCGGCGCGTCGACCACGACCGAGGTCGGCTTCATGCCGTTGGCGAGCGCAGTGGCGTAGACGTACGGCTTGAACGAGGAGCCCGGCTGGCGCAACGCGTCGACCGCCCGATTGAACTGGCTTTGGCCGTAATCGCGACCGCCCACCATGGCGCGAACGCCGCCGTCGAGATCCATCAGCACCGACGCGGATTGCGACGCGTGGTATTCGTGGCCGTACTGCCGCAGCGAAGTTTCGATGGCGCTCTCCATCGCGCGCTGCACGTTCATGTCGATCGCGGTTCGCACCACGAACGCGCGCTCGCTCATCGATTTCGGGAAGGTATCGACCAGCTTCTTCATCTCGTCGAAGGCCCAATCGAGATAATAATTGGGCGAGTGCTCGTCGCGGCGATCGACCGGGGTCGCCGGATTGCGCCGCGCGCCGAACACCTGGCCTTCGGTCATGAATCCGGCTTCGACGAGATTGTCGAGCACCACATTGGCTCTGGCGCGTGCCGCGGGAAGATTGATGTGCGGAGCGAACCGGGTCGGCGCCTTGAACAGGCCCGCCAGCATTGCCGCCTCGGCGAGGCTCACGTCGCGCGCCGATTTGCCGAAATAATATTGCGCGGCGGCATCGACGCCGAACGCGCCGCCCCCCATGTAAGCGCGGTCCAGATAAAGCTTGAGGATCTCGTTTTTCGATAGCCGGGTCTCCAGCCAGACCGCGAGGAATGCCTCCTTGACCTTGCGTTCGATGGTGCGTTCGTTGCTGAGGAACAGGTTCTTGGCGAGCTGCTGCGTGATCGAGGAGCCACCCTGCACGACGCCGCCGGCTCTCGCGTTGGCGGTTAGCGCGCGCCCGGTGCCTGCGACGTCGATGCCGAAATGCTCGTAGAAGCGCCGGTCTTCGGTTGCGAGCACCGCCTTGATCAGATGGTCGGGATATTCCTCGAGCGGGATCGAATCGTTGTGGCGAATGCCGCGCGACCCGATCTCGTTACCGTAGCGGTCGAGGAAGGTGACGGCGAGTTCCGATTTCTTCAGCCAGTCGTCGTCCGAGGTCTCATTGAAGGCCGGGATCGCCAGCGCCAGCATCAGGATCAGGCCGCCGGTGCCCAGCGTCGCGACTTCCGAGAGGAATTCGACGGACAGGCGCCGCCACCCGGAAACATGGAAGCGGTCCATGAAGGTGGAGAACCGCTCATAATACTCCCGCAGCCAGGCTCCGGAATGGAACACCGTCGAATCCAGCCGCGAATCGAGGTCGAGCAGGAACCGCCTGAGCCTCGGCCTCCAGTCGTTCGGCAACAGATCGGGCAACGGCAGCTTCCTTCAGGGCACCGGCTCGGTCGGCCGGGTCCGGACCTCGAGCGCGTTCGCTTCGTTCGCTTTCTTAGCCCAATCGGGAGACCGGAGCCAATGGGGCCGAAGCCCCGAGGCCGGACACTAGAACGTGACAATCCGCTTGAGGGTTCCGGCAAAGCTGCGAGGATGCGTCGAGCCGCAGCATCCTCGGAAAGATGGCTGCAGCGAGGCGGCAAACGAGGCGGCAAACGAGGCGGGCACGCCCGGCAGTGGCAGCATGGCCGATACAATTCCGTTCTGGCGCGCAAAGCGCCTGGAAGAGATGAACGAGGCGGAGTGGGAAAGCCTCTGCGACGGCTGCGGCCGTTGCTGCCTCGTCAAGCTGGAGGAGGAGGAGACCGAAAACATCTATTTCACCGACGTCGGCTGCCGCCTGCTCGACACCGGGACGTGCCGCTGCCGGGATTACCGGCATCGCACCGAACGCGTCGACGATTGCGTCCGGCTCACCCCGGAGACCATCGCGGAGATCAACTGGCTGCCGCCGACCTGCGGCTACCGCCTGGTCGAGGAGGGCAAGGATTTATACTGGTGGCATCCGCTCGTCTCCGGCGATCCGGAGACGGTGCATCAAGCCGGAATCTCGATCCGCGGCCGGGTCAAGGACCTCGAGGACGACGTGCCGGCCGACGCGCTGGAGCGGCGGATCGTGGATTGGCCGCTGCGAACGCCGAAGCGCGCACGCAAAGGCAGTTCGGGTTCCGCGGGCGGGCGGCGGACGACGGAGGACGGAAAAGCCACTTCGGCCGGCACGCGGCCGTCGGGGAAGAATCGATAAGCCGCCGGCCCGAATTCCGGTCGTCCAGGTCGACGCCTGCGATCGCCCGACCTCTATCCTCCGCCTTTGTCGTCGGGGCGGTCCCCGCCGGGCCGGCCCGTTCACGCTGCGTTCACGAACCTCGGCCTAAGACGCAACGTCTTGAGAGGCCACGATGATGTTGGCGAGATGCGTATTCGCCCTGCTGCTCGCCGGTGCCGGATCGGCGGTTGCGGGCGAGCTCGATGGCTGCCTCAGTCCGGAGCAACGCCGCGCGGCCATTGCCAGTCGGCAAGCCATTCCGCTCGGCAAGGTTCTGCGGGCCGCCAAGGCGCACCTCGGGGGTGAGGTCGTGCGCGCCCGGCTGTGCAAAGAGGGCAACGAGCTCGTCTACGTGCTGACTGTGCTCGCGCATGATGGCAAAGTGACCTTGGCCACGATAGACGGAACTTCGGGCGCCTTCATCGACGGGCGCTGAGCGGGAGGTGAAGGTGCGTCTCCTCGTGATCGAGGACGATCCCGATCTCAATCGACAGCTGGCAGGCGCGCTGACCGACGCGGGTTATGTCGTCGATCGCGCCTTCGACGGCGAGGAAGGCCATTACCTCGGCGAGACCGAGCCCTACGATGCGGTCATTCTCGACATCGGTCTGCCGAAGATGGACGGCCTGTCGGTGCTGGAATCGTGGCGCCGCGCCGGCCGCGCCATGCCGGTCCTGATTCTCACTGCGCGCGATCGCTGGAGCGACAAGGTCCAGGGCTTCGATGCGGGTGCCGACGACTACGTGCCCAAACCCTTCCATCTCGAGGAAGTGCTGGCGCGCGTTCGAGCGCTGTTGCGGCGCTCGGCGGGGCACGCCA
>Ga0209648_10000930_pt1 | contig 23265 bp, 16 predicted proteins | sample GraSoi2013_115cm_FD_185830 | JGI IMG/M metagenome (GOLD analysis project Ga0209648, IMG submission 185830) | Grasslands soil microbial communities from the Angelo Coastal Reserve, California, USA - Sample 9_17_2013_115cm (SPAdes) (version 2) | ecosystem: Environmental > Terrestrial > Soil >... | reverse complement strand
CGATCCGACGGCGATCGAGCTGGCGCTGACATATTGCCAGGGCAAGGCGATCATCAATTCGATCAACCTGGAGGACGGCGAAGAAAAATTCGAACGCGTGGTACCGATCGCGCATGAGTTCGGCGCGGCGGTGGTGGTGGGCTGCATCGATGAGGACAAGCTGCAGGCGCAAGCGTTTACGCGCGAGCGAAAGCTGGCGATTGCGCAGCGCTCGTACAAATTGCTGACGGAAAAATACGGGCTGGGGCCGGAGGATATCATTTTCGATCCTCTGGTATTTCCCTGCGCGACGGGTGATGAAAACTATATCGGCGGGGCGGTCGAGACGGTGGAAGGCATCCGCCTGATCAAGCAGGCGCTGCCGGACGTTCGAACGATCCTGGGTATTTCGAATGTTTCCTTCGGCCTGCCGGCAGGCGCGCGGGAAGTCGTGAATTCGGTTTTCCTTTATTACTGCACAAAGGCGGGGCTGGATCTCGCCATCGTTAATACGGAGAAGCTGGAGCGGTTTGCGTCGATCCCTGCGCAGGAGCGAGAGCTAGCGGAAAACCTTCTGTTTTCACATCCGCCGAAGGATGTGCCTGCCGATCATTCGAATGCGGCGTTGTTGCGGGACGTCCCCGCCGACTGGCGCAAGCAGACCAAGGAACAACGCGCGGCGGTCAATCAGCTTTACATCGCAGCGATTGCCGAACACTTCCGCACGACGAAAAAGAAAGAGAAGGCTCGCGCGGCAGACGTGCCCCTGGATGAGCGACTGGCAAACTACATTATTGAAGGCACGAGGGACGGGCTGGTCGAAGATCTGGAGAAAAAACGCGGGGAGGGTGCGGCGCCGCTGGACATCGTGAACGGGCCACTGATGGCGGGCATGGCGGAAGTCGGGCGGCTGTTCAATGCGAATGAATTGATCGTCGCGGAAGTGTTGCAGTCCGCGGAAGCCATGAAAGCGGCAGTGAGCCACCTCGAGCAATTCATGGAGAAGGCGGACACGGCAAAGCGCGGCAAAGTGGTGCTGGCAACAGTGAAGGGCGACGTCCACGACATTGGGAAAAACCTCGTCGAAATCATTTTGAAGAATAACGGCTACGACGTGGTGAACCTCGGGATCAAGGTGCCGCCCGAGGAATTGATCAAGGCTTACCAGGAGCACAAACCGGATGCGATTGGATTGTCCGGGCTGCTGGTGAAGAGCGCGCAGCAGATGGTGATCACCGCGAATGACTTGAAGGACGCGGGCATCGAGATTCCTATGCTGGTGGGCGGCGCGGCGCTCTCGGCAAAATTCACGCAGACGAAGATTGCGCCAAGCTACGGGAAAGCCGTGTGCTACGCGAAAGATGCGATGACCGGGCTGCGGCTGATGAACGAATTGATGGATCCGGCAACGCGCGAGACGGTGCTGCGGAATCACACGGCAAGCGGAAATGGCGCGAGCGTGTCCACGATCGTCACTGTGCAGGAGATCCCGGCAGAGAAGCGCTCGCCGCGGGTTCGCGCCGACCTGCCGATTCCGGCGGTAAAAGATCTGGACCGCAAAGTGCGGCTCGTGCCGGATTTGCGCGAAGTCTGGGGCTACATCAACCCGTTTATGCTTTTCGGGCGGCACATGGGGTTCCGCGGCGACTTCGAAAAGCGTTTGGCGGAACGCGATCCAAAGGCCGTTGAGCTATTCGAGGACATGGAAGAGGTGAAGAAGGAAGCCGCCGAGTTCATGAAGATCCGAGCGGCGTGGCAGTTTTTCGAAGCGGAAGCGGAGGGGGATTGCCTGCACCTATTTGCGCCGGGAGCGACGGCGCCGTTGCACACATTTCGATTTGGGCGGCAACGGCAGGGCGATTTTCTGTGCTTGGCCGATTATGTCTTGCCGGCGGAAGGTGGGAAGCGCGATCACCTTGCGCTCTTCGTCGTGACGGCGGGTGAGGGCGTCCGCGGCCGTTCCGAAGAAGCAAAAAACGAGGGCTACTATTTCAAGAGCCATGGGTTGCAAGCGCTGGCGATCGAGACTGCGGAAGCCTGTGCGGAATGGCTGCACCGGCGCATTCGCGAGGATTGGGGCTTCGCGGATCTACCGGAGATGACGATGGCACAAAGATTCACTTCGCGATACCGCGGAAAGCGTTACAGCTTCGGGTATCCGGCGTGCCCGAACCTGGAAGATCAGGCGGGGCTGTGGAGACTCCTGCGTCCGGAAGAGATAGGAGTGCAGCTAACGGAAGGCATGATGATGGATCCCGAAGCAAGCGTGAGCGCGTTGGTGTTTCACCACCCGGATTGTACGTACTTCTCCGTGGGTGAAAGCGAAATCTAGGACCGGTAGCGGTTAGAAGAAATTGCTGGTTCGATTTGGGTTTACTTTTCGTGCGCTCCGCACCTTTCTTCATCAGCTAAGCAAAGGATCGGGCCGTGCAGGAAGCCTTACGAGAACACCAGCGCACGGGCAAGGTGGACGAGAAGTATAAGCACAGGTTTGAATCGGCCGGCACTGCGTCGCTCTATTTCGTCTAGGAGGGTTTGACGCGCCAGCCAAGAGAAAAATGACGGCAGAACCAGACCAAAACGGCGAATTGATTGCGACGAAGCAGACTAGTTCGAGGTTCAGCGTTTGCGGCGAAGGCCAAGGCCCACTAGGCCAAAGGCGAGTAGCAGAAGCGTAGAAGGCTCGGGCACAGCCGTCGCCGTCACATTCTCCGTGACCGAGTCAGAGTCAGAGTCAGAATCTAAAAAGTCAGTCTCCGAAGAAAAAATCGGCGCTGCTTCGGACTCGGTAAACATTTGAGCGTCTTTTAGGAAATCGTTCCCGGCGGTAAAGGATGTGAGCTTCGGATTTTGCAGAAGATTGAACGTTGCCAAGTCTGCCTGATCGGATTCCACGAATTGCAGCGAGTCAGCCCTTGCAACGCCCGCCGACACCAACAGCATGATTGCCGTCAAGCCTGCTATCTGGATAGCCGTTTTCATCGAAGCCCCTTCCAGGACATTGTCGTTAGAATACTCTATTCTCTCTGAGCATTACAAGCAAAACTCGCTATTTAGCTGGCGTTAACAACCCGCCCAAACCGAGGCACACCGACGTACGATGCTAATACCTAGCAGGGGTTAAACAGGCGCGTTTAGCTCCACTTTGAATCCACACTTAACAAAGCGCTTAAGGGCGAACGCGGACCAAACTTGTGAAATGCTTTGCATACATTCGGGAATCATATTCCAGCGAAAGTACTAGTATCCTTAGGGCTTTCCTTACGTGCCCTCGGCTGCGAATCTGAGCATGGTCTTTTCATTGGCCGTCGCCGTTACTGAGTTAACAAAAGATATAACAAATCGCAAAGTTATACCGATTTTCGGCGTGAGCCGTATTGTGGATGATCGCGCTCGTCCCGCCGAGGAGTGTTGCTGAAATTCTCGCGCACGGAGTGTAGAATCTGTAGCGGCCGATGTAGACGGATATGGGGCCGTCAGCCGTCACCGCATCAAATGACGGAATCTCGCAAGTCCGTTAGAGAATCGCCGAGGAATTTGCTCTTGAGATTTCGAGCCAGCGTAACCGCTATCATGGCCCTTCAAACGGTGCTGTACTTTTTTGCAGGCGGATGCGGCTCGTCGAGCGCTACCGACCCGAAAATCTTCCCACCTTCAATTGTATCTCAGCCAGAGAGCAAGACGGTGACGGCGAACCAGACGGCCACCTTCACGGTGGCCGTCACGGGGACACCCCCGTTGAGTTACCAATGGCGGAAGAACGGGGCGAACATTGCTGGAGCTACCGCCGCGAGCTACATGACGCCGTCAACGACGATGTCAGACAGCGGTTCGACCTTCGATGTGGTCGTCAGCAATACGGCGGGGACGGTGACGAGCGCGGCGGCGACGCTGACGGTGAATGCGGCCCCAGTGGCACCCACAATCACGAATCCGCCAGCGAATCAGACAGTGATGGCAGGGCAGGCAGCGACGTTCGCAGTGGTGGCGGGCGGGACAGCGCCGCTCGCTTACCAATGGCGGAAGAACGGGGCGAACATTGCTGGAGCCACCGCCGCGAGCTACATGACGCCGCCAACAACGACGTCAGACAACGGTTCGACCTTCGATGTGGTCGTGAGCAACACGGCGGGGACAGTGACGAGCGCGGCGGCGACGCTGACGGTTGTCTCCGCGTTCGCAATCTTGAACGTGAATGTGGCCAACGCTACGAAAAGTACGGCCCAGATCACCTGGACGACCGGCCGGCCATCGGACTCACAGGTGCAGTATGGCACGAATGCTGCTTACGGATCGACAACGCCGCTCGACTCGGCTTTAGTCGTTTCGCATTCGGTGCTGCTTTCCTCGTTGAATCAAGATACCCTCTATCACTTTCGAGTGATGTCCCGTGACGCCTCGCAGGCTGTTAGTACATCGGCCGATTACACGTTCGCCACCGCAGGGGCCACGACCGGTGCGATCGACTCGCACACGGTAGTGCTAGATTCGAACGGCCGAATCCTACCTTGGACCACGTACGACCAAATTGTGAAGCTCAATGTCGCGATGCTGGAAAACGGGCTTCCTCTCGACAGCCGGACGGGGCTGCCGCTCTATTACTTCTACCCGTACTTTGATTCGAACACGCTCCAGGGGATTTCGTGGTTCCATAACCCGGCGGGGCTGTTTGCCATGTTCGTCGAAACGGCCCTCGGATACTATCCTTATTCTCAAGATATTCGCATCATGACTATCGCAGAGGGCGTGTTGACCTACGATTTGCAAAACGGTCTCACGCCGAGCGATGCCTCGTGGGCCAGTGTACCTTATGCGAGCAGCGATGGCGGCTCTACCACTTATTCCGGGGCGAGCGGCGGAGGCGCCTCGGGGGCCGGCGACGGCCCGGGTGTCATCGAACCCGACAAAGTCGGAGAGCTCGGCTACGGGTTCCTGAAGATGTATGAGTTCTCCGGGAACCCCCAGTATCGAGACGAAGCCATCCAATGCGCGAATATGCTGGCAATGGCAAGTCATATCCGTGCGGGCACTGCGACCAGCTCTCCTTGGCCCTTCCGAGTGAATGCGACGACGCTTGCCGTCCTGGAGGACTACACGGCGGACGTGACCGGGCCCATCCGGTTGTTCGATGAGCTCATCCGGCTAAATGTGGGAAACGTGCCTAGCTACCAGTCCGCGCGGCAGACCGCATGGACTTGGCTGATGACCTACCCGATGGTGAACAACGTCTGGTCGAATTATTTCGAGGATAGGCCGATCGAGCCGGACCTCAGCGGCACCAATGCGTATACGGCCCTGCAAACCGCTCGATACTTGCTCCTGCATCCGGAATTCGATCCGAACTGGCAGACCCATGTGGCGGGAATCATCCAGTGGGTCGAAACGGTCTTCGCATTTCCGCGATTCGGGGCGCTCGCCATTGGCGAACAATTGAAATACAACTACGTCATGTGCAGTCACACGTCGCGCTATGCCTCCGTCCTCGCTCTCTGGTACGAAAAGACCGGGGATCTGACGGCCTGGGAAAAGGCTTATCGCTCCTTCAATTGGGCGTCCTACCTGACCAGAGCGACCGGCGTGACCGTCACGGGTTTAGATGCGGGACTTGATTCGCAATCCTGGTTCTCCGACAGTTACGCTGATTTTATCCCTCACGTCGTTGCTGGAATGGGAGCGGTTCCTCAGTGGTCTCCGCCGCAGGAAAACCATCTGTTGCGATCCACGTCAGTCATTCGAAGTGTGTCGTATCTTTCCGGCGAGATTGATTATGAGACGTTCGACACCACTTCCGCCGAGGTACTGCATCTGACCTTTGTTCCCGCGCAGGTCACGGCGAATGGGGTGGCTCTGCCGAGGCAGACCGTGCCCTCGCAGGCAGGATGGACATTTGACCAGCTTACCGGGGTGTTGCGCATCTTCCATACGAATTCCACTGCTCCCACTGCTCTCAAGATACTGAGCACTCCAGCGCCGTGAAAGTGATGTGATGAGGGGGCGTTCCCGATTAAGACCCAAATGGATGCAGATCCTCCGCAACCTCATAAGGCTACAAAACCACGGGATCGAAATTGACTCGCCATCAGCAGGGTGGCAAAACCTGCCAACGCTTTGATGAATCCCGAGAGAAGTTCAAGCCAATTTAGATCTTTGCAGGAACGACGCCGCGGTCAAACGGTAGGTCGGACATGCCTAAACGCGCTTCTCTTCTATTTGCGATCACGGTCACCCCTTCTGAGTCAGGCACTCGTGGGGGAAGCGCGTTTGCCTGTCCCGGAGTGTGGCGATCTTCTCGAAGATAAGCTTTCCGTTATCAGCGGGTGGGAGGGGGGACTGCGCACTATCCCATCTGACTAAAGAGAACCATTTTCAGCAGCATCTGTTCCAACCTTGTCAAAGACCGTGTGCAATTGCGTCCGCCAGTCTGGCAACTCGATCCCAAACACCCGACGCAGTTTGGCGTTGGAAAGCAGGGAGTAGGGCGGGCGACGCGCCGGAGTCGGATAGTCGCTTGTGGCAATAGGAAGCACCCGTTGGCAAACGAGCGGCTTCCCTGCAGTGGCCAAAGGCAGCCACGGATCAGGGTCTTTAGCGGCGGCGCATTCCTCCAGAATAGCCTGAGCGAAACCACACCATGTGGTCTGGCCAGTAGCTGTTAGATGGTATATGCCGCTGAGACGCGAAATTTCCAGTCCTTGCGAATAGATTTGGTCAAGAATGCGGATCGTGGCCAAAGCGATCGTCCGGCTCCAAGTGGGCGCTCCCACTTGATCGCCCACGATGCGCAACTCTTCCCTCTGGGTTGCCAATCGTAGAATCGTGAGAAGGAAATTCTTGCCGCGGGTCGCGTACACCCACTCGAGACGAAAGATAAGGTGCGGAAGACCCACTTTTTGAATCGCCTGTTCCCCGGCCAACTTTGTCCTCCCGTAGACATTTATCGGATTGGGAGAGTCGGCTTCTTCATAGGGACGTTTCTTATCGCCGTCAAAAACGTAATCCGTCGAATAATGAACCAGAGCGGCTGCGAGCTTTTTCGCTTCTTCGGCTATTACAGCGGGAGCGTCGGTGTTGATGGCGGAAGCAGTTTCATGATTCGATTCGGCTTGGTCCACAGCGGTATAAGCGGCTGCATTGACGACGAGATTCGGGCGCAGCTCGCGCAAAACGCGACGAACCGCAAGCGAATCTGTCAGATCAAGTTCTTGACGACCGAGCGATACTGTCTCGCCCAGATGGGGTAGGAGCCTCCGGAGCTCCCCGCCCACTTGGCCGTTTTTGCCGATTAGTAAGATCCTGGGCCGCATCACGGCTCGTAGTGCGGCAGAAACTCTCGCGGAATGTCCGACAAAGGCGGGTTTTGCTTGTCCTTCTCGGAGACGGTGGGACACTCAATTCCCCAGGCGATATTCAGATCGAGGTCATTCCAGAGAACGCCACGGTCGTCGGCAGGATCAAAGAAGTTACTACATTTATAGAGAAACTGCGCCCAATCCGAGAGGACCAGGAAGCCATGTGCGAACCCGGCTGGAATGTAAATTTGATTGTGATTCTCCGCGCAAAGGGGCACCGTGACCGACTTGCCAAAGGTAGGCGACCCGACCCGGATGTCTACCGCAACGTCCAAGACCTCACCTTCAATCACGCGACAGAGCTTTGCCTGAGGGCGATGGAGCTGGTAATGCAGACCGCGCAGAACTCCCTTTTGGGAGCGAGAGTGGTTGTCCTGAACAAAGTGGTCTGTTATTCCGAGTTCAGCGAACTTAGCCTGGTGATAAACCTCTAGAAAAAAGCCCCTCTTGTCTTGCCGTAGCTCAGACTGAATCAAAAAGACGCCGGGCAAAGTTGTTTCGACGCGGTTCAAGACAGCCGTTCTCCGTTCGCCGACATCGGTGGTGAGTTCCTAAAGCAGCATTCGCAAGGCATTTCGCCGGATGATGTTACCGGGGAATGATGGCCGCGACAACCGGGGCCTTTTAGGCCTTCGAACCCTCGTTAACCGAGGCGATAGCCTGCAATGAAGCGTCCCGATTCTCGTAGTATTTTTCATAATAAGAGCGGTAAACGCCGTCGCGTACCGAGGCAACCCATGCGGAATTGCCTCTATACCAATCGACTGTCTTCTGTAGTCCCTCCTCGAGAGAAATGAGAGGGCGCCAGCCGAGTTCCGCCATGATTTTCGAAGAATCTAAAGCGTAGCGTCGATCGTGGCCCGGCCGGTCGGTTACGTATCGGATAAGCGATTCCGGTTTACCCGTTAGACGAAGCACAAAGCGAACGATTTCCAGGTTCTCGAGAACATCAACTCCGCCAATGTTGTAAACTTCTCCGTCGCCACCACGCTCAAGAACCGCCAAGATCCCTCTGCAATTGTCTTCGACGTCGACCCAGTTTCTCACCTGCCGACCATCGCCGTAGATTGGAAGCGGCTTGTCCTCAAGTGCATTGGTAATCAAGAGAGGAAGAAACTTCTCAGGAAATTGATATGGGCCGTAGTTATTCGAGGAACGCGTGATGAGGGCGGGAAAACCATAGGTTCTGACGAAGGAGCGAACGAGAAGGTCGGCGCTAGCCTTTGAGGCGGAATAGGGGCTGTTGGGCTGCAGCAACGCGTTTTCGTCCGAAGCTGTTCCGGCAGCCAGATCGCCGTACACTTCGTCGGTGGAAATATGAACGAACCGCGGAATGTTCAATTTACGAGCAACCTGCAAGAGTATGAAGGTACCGGTTACGTTGGTTTCAATAACCGGCATGGGTTCGTAAATGCTGCGGTCCACATGCGATTCGGCAGCGAAATGCACCACGGCGTCACACCCGCGCATCGCTTCGCCCATGGCTACTGCATCGCAAATATCGGCTTTCACAAAGGTGTACAGAGGGTTAGAGGCGACCACGGCCAAATTGGCCAGGTTGCCTGCGTAGGTCAACGCGTCCACGTTCACTACGTCGTATCCCTTACCTAGGGAGAGCACGTAGCGAATAAAGTTCGAGCCGATAAAGCCGGCTCCCCCGGTGACAAGAATTTTCATCGGTGGGATCCCACGCCTATTACGCTGTTGGACACCGCCTCAGATACCATCTTGTTGGCTCCGCTTGCTGCCACCATGTTATTTGCCCGCAGCAAAGACTCGAAGGTGCCGGCGTCCGTCCACCAGCCCTCGAGAATTTCGTACGTGAGAGTCCCTTCCTCAATATAGAAGTTGTTGACATCGGTGATTTCAAGCTCGCCGCGATTGGATGGTTTCAAACGATGGATCTTTTCGAAGACGCTTCCATCATATAAGTAAACGCCAATAACGGCGTAATCCGATTTGGGCGCCTTCGGTTTCTCCTCGATCCCCACTACGTGGTCACCGGAGATCTCGGCGACACCAAACCGCTGTGCGTCCGGAACTTGTTTCAGTATAATTTTGGCGCCGCTGGCCTGCTTCTGGAATTCTTGGACCGCCGCACGAATATTGTATTCGATCAGGTTGTCGCCGAGGATCACGCAGATTGGGCCGCCATCCGCAAAGAATTCAGCAAGGGACAGCGCGTGGGCGATGCCTCCCTCTCCTTCCTGATAGGTATAATTGAAGTGTTTGAGGCCAAATTCTTTGCCATTGCCCAGTAGTCGGAGAAACTCTCCGGCATTCTTCCCGCCCGTGACCAGAAGAATGTCCTGAATACCCGCGTTCACAAGGGTCTGAATCGGATAATAAATCATAGGCTTGTCATAGATGGGAAGCAAATGCTTATTGGTCACCTTCGTGAGAGGACTGAGCCGACTACCCGTCCCACCTGCCAAAACGATGCCTTTCATAGTTCTCTCTCCAATCCTTTCCATCCTGGGCGTGTCGACGTGATCGAGGCGGCGAGCTACGGACTTGCCCCGATATTGGGTCGATCCTCCCAAGACGGCTTCAAGGCCGCGTCTCAAGGTAGGCGGAACCGATCCAGCGGTCGAAGCGCAAGCTAGCCGGAATCTGCGTTTCCTGGAGCAATTGTCTTACCATTTAGCTTCAGGTTGAGAGACTGAGGGTAGAGTCGTGTCACATAAATAAGACTCGTTTGTTCTTAGGTCTGGAGCCTTAGGTCTGACAGCAAGGCACTGAACCATCAGGGGTTGCGATCCTAGGGGCCTGCAGAACTCATGAATTGAATCTACAGGACAAAGTACGAGATAAGCTTTTCTTTTTCAGCTATTTAGCATCGCTTCCAACGAAATTGAAGACCGCGATCAGGCGGGAAAACCATTTTCCCATTTGCCCTGAGAATTTCCGTACCTCGATGGAACCCGCCGAGAGGGGAAGTGCGTCTGAATTCGGTGGATTTTATTGCTGAAGGTTGATCCCGTCGCGCTTGCAAATTCCTTGCGTGTCTCCTTTAGTCCGTTCAAAGAGTCCAAGCGCACGCTCGGGCCGTTACCGGAATGGGCAGCTCGCCTCCGAAGTAGTCCCAGTCTCAGTTGAAAGCAGCAGCTCTCGGAGGACTGCAAGTTACGCGCCTCGGACCTGTTGGATCAACGACGAGGTCGTTCCCCGATGCTCGTGGCAGCGGTCGCAGAAGCAGTGCGGATTCATCAGGCGATGCAGAGCTGCCAATTCCCGATAGTCTCTCACGCGCCTGAATTTCTTCTGCGCTTCGAGCGAGCCCGTGGCTCTCCAGCACAGCGGCTGATCTCCTCCCGGCCGGCGTTTCACAGTTCGCGCCATCGGTTGCACCGTCGAGAGACACGACTCGATCTGGTTGGTCGAGCAGAACGTTTGCCGCAACGGTCAGCCGACGCCCAGCCGGTGCGCCCGCGTGAGCACCCGGTTTTGTGTGATCGGTACCTGTTCTCGCGAAACTCCAGATCACCGGATTGGCGAGCCCAACTCGACACCGGATGGGCGGCCGTTCCTCCATGTCAATTCGTTGTCGACAAGCGCCGGAAGATTTTCAATCACGCCAGCGCTCCACGCGCTCAAGCTCGGGTTGCAGTTCTTCTGACACCTCCATCAGCGGCAAGAACGCCAACTCCACCAACAACTCTCGGATTTCGATTACCTCAAGCTTCTGCTCGGGCTTGCTTAAGGTCCCTGATCAAAGTGACCCACACAGCACAGGTGACGGCCAAGGTTCATGGAACCGCCTAGGCCAATTTGGGGAACTTTATTTCAGTGCGCCCTCGGATCAGGGAGCGTAGGAAGCAAGTTGCTTGCCCGATCTTCGTATCCAATTGAAAATGCACGCCTTTCTGCGTGCCTCAGGATGGTTCTAAAATAGAGTTGGTCCATTAAATGCAGCAAATCTTCGAAACGTGGTGGAATGACGGGGCTGAAAAGGCTTCGTTGCAGAGGGATGGCTCGCCCTGCCGACCGCGCTTTATGAGTCGGACCGGACCGCCATAAGGCTCCGAACACGTCAACTATGCTGCCGAGTGGCCTCGCTCTATGTGTCGGGCCGCCGAATATGCTGTTAACGTAACAGAGATTACGGTGACATCCTCGTGTTCGAGGCGTTTGTTTATCATCCATACGCGCCCAATCACGGTCGCGCTTAAACGGGAGGGGGAGAGTGTACACTTGCATTTAAGCTATCGAGGTCTCACTCGTCAGCGGATAACCACCCATGCTTAAGTCCATTCAGATAGGTGTCGATGACCACAGACGAACCAGCCTCTACGCTAGAGCAATCCTGATTCGAAGCGTGGAGCAACGCCTGCTACAACTGTTTTCGGAGGGCAAGCTTTTTGGCACCGTCCACACTTGTATCGGTCAGGAATGGACCGGAATAGCTATCGCAGAGGCGCTGCAAGCGGGTGACTTGATCTATAGCAACCACCGCGGGCATGGCCATTACCTTGCGCGAACAGATGATGTTTATGGCTTGATTGCTGAGGTTATGGGCAAGAAGACGGGTGTCTGTGGCGGACGTGGAGGCAGCCAAAATATATGCTCTCGGGAGTTTTTTAGCAGTGGGGTCCAAGGCGGAATCGTGCCGATTTCCGCGGGTCTGGCTTTCGCACAGAGGCTGCGCGAGAGCGCAAACATAACAGTGGTCTTTATCGGCGATGGGACACTAGGCGAAGGCGTTGTCTACGAATCGTTTAACATCGCATCTAAATGGGGTCTGCCACTGCTGATTGTGCTGGAGAATAACAATTATGCTCAGAGTACCGCGCAAGGGCAAACGCTCGCGGGAAATATTTGTGCTCGAGCCGATGCTTTTGGAATCAAAACGGCGTGCGGCAACACATGGAACCCGGAAGAATTGCTTGACCTGGCAACCGATTGTGTCTCGTTCGTTCGCAAGCAGCGCAAGCCTATGTTTCTGCAGATTGATACCTACCGCTTGATGGCGCACTCCAAAGGCGATGACAATCGAGACCGTAAAGAGGTGCAGCGCTATTGGGACAAGGACCCCATCACGATTTTTGCGGAGAAATATCCCGACGATTCGAGAAAAATTCAAGCGGACGTTGAAGAAAGGATCACCAAAGTCGTCGCACAGGCAGATAAGGACGACTTCGCCGGACCCATCGTGGGGGATGAGACTGTGCCACCCTATCACAACACGGTGTGGCGCTCGGTATCCAATGAATCGTCGGATCGCATCGTTAGCCGGATTCATGCGGCCCTACAGCGCAATATGCGTCGTGACGAGCGTATTCTCGTACTCGGTGAGGATATTGAAGGCCCTTACGGAGGTGCGTTTAAAGTCACCAAAGATTTAAGTCTTGAGTTCCCCGGCCGGGTACGCAACACGCCAATCAGCGAAGGAGCTATCGTCGGGGTGGGAAACGGCCTCGCGCTCAATGGGTTTTTGCCCGTCTGTGAAATCATGTTTGGCGATTTCCTGATGCTGGCTTCCGACCAATTAATTAATCATTCCACTAAGTTTCGCTACTTGCTCAACGACCGCGTTGACCTCCCCCTGATCGTCCGGACTCCCATGGGAGGTAGGCGGGGATACGGTGTGACCCACAGCCAAAGCCTCGAAAAGCATTTTCTTGGAATGTCAGGTACTCTCATGCTTGCCATTAATCATCGGTACGATCCGGCACTGGTTTTCGATACCTTGTTTTCTTCTATCAATCGCCCCGCCATTGTCATCGAAAACAAAGTCCTCTATGGCTTTCGGGTATCCAACTCTGCGCCCGAAGGTTTTAGTTGGGAGCAAAGCGATGAGCAATACCCGACCTTGCGGTTGCGCCCCGAGGCAAGGGCAGACGTAACTCTGCTTTGCTATGGTGGGATGCTACCTGAGGTAGAAGCAGCCGCCGACAAACTCCTCGATGAACATGAAATTATCTGTGAAGTGGTATGTCCGATACAGCTTTACCCGCTCAATCCATGGCCAATTGTCGATTCGATCCGTGAAAGCGGTCGTCTATTGATCGTTGAAGAAGGAGAGAATTTTGCCGCATTTGGCGCAGAGGTGATCGCACAGATTCAAGAGTCCGCTCCCGGTATCTTGAAGTGCGTGCGAAGGTTGGGACCACCCCGGCATCCGATACCATCGTGCGGCGTGCTCGAGAAGAATTTCTTGCCGGGTGAAAGACATATTATTGAAGCCGCGTTGGAAATGATGAAGCATGAGTGAACCCACGCCGATCTTGGTGCTCCGGGAGAACCTTAGCGACGATTCAGTCTGTATCAATAAGTGGCTGGTCGCCGAGCGCAGCAGGGTCGAAATAGGACAGCCGATTGTCGAAGTCGAGACCAGCAAGGTGAATATGGAGGTCTCGGCCCCGGCCAGCGGTTTCCTTCGGTATGTGTACAAAGAGGGACAAGACGTGCCGGTCGGCAAGGTCTTGGGGTACATTTGCGACCAAGCTGAAGCGCACCTCCCAAATGTTTCCCCTCTTTTCGACCGTATTCAAGGAGACCAGGCCGATCAACGAGTGGCGGACATAGCGGCTTCCCATCCTGGCCTGCGTCCAACCACAGCTAAAGAACGAACGACGAGATTTAGCCAACAGGCTTTGCAGCTGATCAAAGAATGGAGGTTAGACGCAAGCCAATTCAACAATATTGGCCTCGTTCGCTCACAGGATGTACTTAAACGTATTGGGGAGGATATTGCACGCCAGAAGGAACGCGCGTCCCCCAAAACACCGGATTCTGACCACAGCTGGGAAGCGCCTGTCCCAGCTGCAGGAGTTACGTTCAGGACCGAAAAACTGCCCCGAAGCAAACGGCTCGAGGCGAAATATCTGCGATCTGCCTGTCAAAACACGCTTCCCTCTGCCGTTACCGTTCCCTGTTCCGCTGACGGGCTCCACGCAGCAGCCGAAAGGGAAACGGGCGTTCGGGCCGATGTGGCGGCTTTGATTGTATTTGAGGTCGCTCGGCTTCTCCGGAAATACCCGGTCTTCAACGCTCATTACGCAGACGGGTGCGTAAATTATTACGACGAAATTAACATCGGATTTGCGATCGATGCTGGGCGCGGTTTGATGGTTCCCGTCATTCGTGACGCGGACAAGAAGAGCGTCGCCGAGATCGCTGGCAATATGCGGGAACTCTTGGTGCAGTATCTCAGCGATGAAATTTCGGTCAAGTCGCTGCTGGGGGGTACCTTCACGCTCACCGATTTATCGAGCGAAGGCGTCTACTCGTTTCAGCCGCTTATCAACCGGGGACAATCGGCCATCCTCGCTGTTTGCAGTGAGTTCCCCCCGGCCGCAGATCAAGAAGGTGTGTTCAACTTGGTCTTGGTATTCGACCATCAGCTGTCCGAGGGACGCGAAGCAGCACGTTTCCTCAATGAGCTTCGACATCGTCTTGAAGGATATGGAAGTGCGCAGGATAAACAGCAGAGTAAGCAAAGCGAACTTGCACCGCCCCAGACTACGGGAAATCTCGCACCGCCGCGGACCCCCACTGAAGAGATCCTCGCGGGAATTTGGGCTGAAGTATTCGGCCTTCGACGGGTCGGTGTCCACGATAGTTTTTTGGAGTTAGGTGGGCATTCCTTACTTGCCACGAAGCTCATCTTCCAGGTGGAAGAGACGTTCCACGTCAAGTTACCTCTGCGCTCTCTATTTGAGACTCCTACTGTCGCGGGCCTTGCCGTTTCTATTGAACAGAGGAAATCGGGGCGTGAAGAACGTGTCCCGCCTCCGATTATAATGGCTGAGCCTGATCATCGATACGAGCCATTTGTCCTCACCGACGTTCAGCAAGCCTACTGGATTGGACGGGGCAATTCCATCGAGTTGGGTAATGTTGCGTGTCATATCTACACGGAAGTGGAGCTTGCTGAATTTGATCGTCAGCGATTCGAGCTTGTCTTGCAGCGCTTGATCGAGCGCCACGACATGCTGCGGGCCGTAGTGTTGCCGGATGGCCAGCAACAGATTCTCGAAAAAGTTCCTCACTATAGCCTTGAGGTCTTAGACCTGCGCGGCCAAGACCCTGAGGCGGCGGACTCCCAGGTCGAAGCCGTTCGCGACCTCATGTCCCACCAAGTGCTCCAAGCCGATCAGTGGCCTTTGTTCGAGATTCGCGTTTCTCTTCTAGGTGATCAGCGCATACGGCTCCACCTCAGTTTGGATCTCTTGATCCTTGATGCAAGGAGTATTCAGATTCTTATTCAGGAATTTTCGGAGCTCTACCGGAGCCCGGAAGCTTCTCTACCCTGTCTCACGGTGTCTTTTCGTGATTACGTCCAGACGGAAACCGCCTTGCAGAATTCAGATGCCTACAGGCGCTCTCAAGATTATTGGATGCGTCGTCTGCCGTTGCTGCCATCCCCGCCCAAGTTACCGTTGGCGAAGAATCCTAACACTGTGATACGCCCTCGCTTCGTTCGGAGAAGCGCAAGGTTGGAACCGGAAACTTGGAGTCGGTTGAAGAAGCGAGCTCTCCGATCAGGACTCACACCAGCGGGTGCATTGCTGGCTTCTTTCGCCGAGGTTCTTAGCATCTGGAGCAAAAGCCCCAAATTTACCCTCAATTTAACGCTCTTCAATCGACTTCCAATTCATCCACAAATCAATGACGTCGTGGGCGACTTCACGTCGCTGAATATGCTTGCGGTGGATAACTCGCTACAGGACACTTTCGAAGCTCGCGCGCGGCGCATTCAGGAGCAGGTTTGGAGTGATCTCGATCATCGACATTTTAGTGGTATTAGAGTTCTTCGGGAGCTGGGCCGGACCCAAGGAGAAGCACTGCGGACAACCATGCCTGTGGTTTTTACAAGCTTCCTGAACCTCGATATGTCGCGCCAGGATGCGCGCCTGCCGCTACCGTTAGGAAACATAACCTACGGTATTACCCAGACTCCGCAGGTCTGGTTAGACAATCTGGTCCGCGAGGAAGCCGGAGCGCTTGTCTCTAACTGGGACGCAGTCGAGGAACTCTTTCCTGACACTTTATTGGATGACCTTCTCAATGGTTACCAAGTCTTGCTGGAGCAATTAGCGACCGACGACTCGAGCTGGAATTGCAGCCTCGCTGAGAACACGCGAAGATTGATACCTGCAGCCCAGATGGAATTGCGCAAGGAGGTTAATAACACGGGCGCGCCGTTGCCCTGTGAAATGTTGCATACACTTTTCCTCAAGCAAGTCGCCGAACGTCCCAATCAGATCGCAGTCTCTACACCAGCGCGCGAGCTCACCTATGAAGCGGTGTATCGACTCGCCTGCCAAATCGAAGATCGATTACTTCTTCGAGGCGTGAAACCGAACCAACTGGTTGCGGTACTGATGGAAAAAGGCTGGGAGCAAGTGGTCGCCGTTCTCGGCATCCACTTTGCGGGTGGCGCTTACTTGCCCATTGACGCGGAGCTACCAGCAGAGCGCCAGCGCTACCTCATCGAACATGGGCAGGTGAAACTTGTTCTGACTCAGTCCGCCGTGCAACACCGCCTGAGTGTGCCCGCCGGAGTGGAAGTCTTGACGGTTGATTCGTTGAAACCGGGCAATGCCGGGGCGCCTGTTCCGCGCCAACGGCAAAAACCAGAAGACCTCGCGTATGTTATCTACACTTCGGGCTCGACCGGTCAGCCCAAGGGAGTCATGATTGATCACCGCGGCGCCGCAAACACGGTGCTCGATATAAATCAGCGCTTCGGAATCGGTCCACAGGATCGCGTGTTGGCGCTGTCGCGATTGAGCTTTGACCTATCCGTTTATGACATCTTTGGCCTGCTGGCAGCGGGTGGAACGATCGTAATGCCGTCGGCCGATCTTGCGCAGGATGTAGCGTACTGGGCTCAGCTAATATCCTCGGAGAAAGTCACGATATGGAATAGCGTGCCCGCCTTAATGCAGTTGCTAGTCGACCAAGTTGGGCATGCAAATGATGTGGGTCGATCCGTGCGATTGATCATGATGAGCGGTGACTGGATCCCGGTGAGCCTGCCTGGGCAGATTGGGCGGATTCTGCCTAATGCGAACGTTGTTAGCTTGGGAGGCGCTACCGAAGCCTCCATTTGGTCGATTTTATACCCGATAGAGAGCGTGGATCCGAATTGGAAGAGCATCCCATACGGCAAGCCGATGCTCAATCAGAGCTTTCAGGTACTGAATCAAATGCAAGCGCCTTGTCCGGTATGGGTGCCCGGCCAGCTTTACATTGGAGGATTCGGCCTGGCAAAAGGATATTGGCGGGACGAGCAGAAGACGAATGCAAGTTTCATTCAGGATCCGGAATCCGGGCGACGCCTCTATAGGACAGGAGATTTGGGGCGCTACATGCCCGATGGCAACATCGAATTCCTGGGACGCGAGGATCTCCAGGTGAAAGTGCAGGGCTACCGGATCGAGTTGGGCGAGATTGAAGTTCGCTTACAAGAACACGAGGGGATAGAAAATTGTGTCGTGGGTGTGCGAGAGGATAACCCGGGAGAAAAACGTCTAGTCGGATATGCGCTCGTGAAGCCGGGAGTGCGTTTGGAGCCTGATGCGTTACGGAAGTATCTCCGTGCGAAGTTGCCGGAATATATGGTGCCATCAGTATTTGTATTCTTAGACCGATTACCGCTAACGCCAAATGGTAAGGTGGATCGGAAAGCGTTGCCCGCGCCGGTGCGCTCGATCATCCAAACGGAATCCAGACCAGCCGCGCCGCGAGACGCGCTGGAGCTACATTTGACCAAGCTCTGGGAGAAAACATTGGGTGTTCAAGGCGTGAACCTCGGAGACAATTTCTTTGATCTTGGCGGAAATTCGCTTATGGCTGTCCGCCTCTTCTCCGAACTAAGAAAACTCACGGGCCGAATTCTGCCGCTGTCCACCCTGTTTCAAGCGCCGACCGTGGAGAAGCTCGCCGACATCCTCCGGCAAGATGGCTGGTCTCCATCTTGGTCCTCCTTGGTCCCCATTCAGCCTGGGGGAAGTAAGCCGCCGTTTTATTGCGTCCACGGCGCGGGCGGCAACGTACTCTTGTTCCGCGATTTGGCGCGTTATTTTGGAGCAGACTACCCCTTCTATGGGCTGCAAGCCAAAGGCGTGGACGGCAGCAAGAATTATTTGACGTCCGTCGAGGAAATGGCCTCGCACTACCTGAAAGAGATTCAGCAATTTCAGCCCGAGGGCCCATACTATCTCGGCGGTTTCTGCATGGGAGGCCAGGTGGCCTACGAAATGGCCCAGAGGCTTCGCAAGAACGGTGAGGAGGTAAAGCTCCTAATTTTGATCAATACATATAATCTAAATGGCAATCCAATGCGCATGTCTTTTCCTGAGAACCTATATCATTTTCGGCAAAGGGCAGGGTTTCAATGGTCTAATCTCGCGCGGCTGAGTTCGAAGGAAAAGGTCGACTACCTGAAGAAAATCGCAGAGATCGGATACGAAAGGCACGTAGAAAAGATTTCCCTTAAGGTATCGGATCTTCTTAGAAAGACCTTTCATCGCAACGGGAGAGAAAAGGGCGAAGTCCTTTTAGAGCATCTCAATGATCAGGCTTATTTTACTTACGTGCCCGAGGTTTACCCGGGAAAAGTGACGATCTTCAAACCCCAGAAAAACTATGCGCATTTAAGAGACTCGCACATGGGGTGGCACGGACTGGCTGCGGGTGGGCTTGAAATGATCGAACTGCCAGTCAATCCGGGCGGGATCTTTGCCGAACCATACGTACGGAGTCTCGCCGAAAAGCTCAGGGCGCGAATCGATGAGTCAATCTTCAGTGAAGAAGACCATGCAAGGACAAGTTAGCTTGTTGAAAGCGATCGAAGTACAATGACTGATGAGGCTTCGAGCAGCTGGGAAACACGGCAGCTGAGCGATACGGCATCTGCGGTTCCTTTAACCCTCTCCTGTCCTTCGCTGCCCGAATCTGTCCGTCTCGAGAACAACGAGATCCACATATGGTGCGCGGCTCTAAGCGACTTTGACAGCGAGTTACCTAGGTTTCAAGCGATACTATCCCCTGCCGAACAAACAAGGGCTGAGAGATTCCGATTTTCCAAAGACCGCATTAATTACGCCACTCGCCAGGGAGTGCGCCGACTGATCCTCGCTCGATATTTGGAGCAACATCCCGCTAAGATTGTTTTTTGCCAAGGGCGATTTGGAAAGCCCGAAATCAAGGCATGTCCTCTTCCGAGCGCTCTGCATTTCAATGATTCACATTCCGGCGATCTGGCGATCTATGCGGTGACACAGGATGGCCCGATTGGCGTGGATGTCGAGCACCTTCGGCCAATTCCGAATTTCGAAGCGATCGCCTCGCGATTCTTCTCTCCTCGTGAAACGGAGATGCTGAGGAGCTTGCCGGCCGAATCTCGCATAGAAGGCTTCTTCGCTTGCTGGACTCGCAAGGAGGCTTTTCTGAAAGCCACCGGTGAGGGAATCGGCGAGGGCCTGGCAAGAGTAGAAGTGACGGTTGCGCCGCGGGAAGAGCCCCAAGTCCTACATTTTGCAGGAGACTTTCGCACCCAAACCGGGTGGCAACTGCGATCCTTCTCTCCTGCCCCAGAATATCTCGCCGCTATCGCATTTAAAAACCGCAATGTCAGCTTGAGCCAGTGGAGAATTCACGCTTCTTTGTACTGAGGGACATCGACACGTCAGAAGAGTTGTCGCCGTGGTGAAGGCCCAAGTCGGCCCGCTGACCATATCGTGCATAGCAAAAGTTGCAAAGCGTTCCGTGCGCAGAGGGACGATTCACGCGGCTAGGATGTCACATCGCAAGGGTGCGCTGATCCTTTCAATGACGAAAAAGTTTGGCTCCGATGAGGAAGCCGAATTCAATCTCGGTAAGGCGGGACAGGCCTTTCCATCTGACCTTTGTTGCGTGGCGGAGAATCATCCGCGCGGGCAAGACAGCCTCCCAGCCGAGCGAGTTTGAACGAGATACGAGGAAACCGAGGTTCTCTGGACTCGCTGTCTTTTTCCTTTTGCTAGGTGATTGAGCAGGCGCAATTCCAGGGCGCTAAATGCCAGTGTTGGTGGAGCATCCGGCAGCGCGATTCATCGTCGTCAGCCAGAAAATCATCCATCTGAGGATGCGGAATACCGCGATCAGATTAGCCACTCGCGTCACTGTTCTCAGCCGAGACTCCTCTGCTTTGCAGCCCGATTTCAGGATCTTGTGAAGATCTCAATCTTTCAGCGCATGGCGTGCGGGATACCTGGACCTGTTCGTACCCGAGTTTCTAGTACTGCGGATTAATATTCACAATTTCGCTAACAAGATTTTCCTTGACACGAACGGAAGACTGGCAGTAGTTTGCACGCCGGTGCACATTCCCCTGTACCTGTGGTTCCCAATTTTATTTCGACGGTTGACTTTGTCAGCGGATAACCTGGGCGCATTTTGGCGCGCTCTGGCGCTTTCTGGTGCCGGCAGCTTCAGGAAGTCAGGCCGTCAAGATTGGCAGACTCGGAATTTACAAAGGAGAGAAGATATGAAAATGAGTTGGTCCCGTGTGTTCTTATACTCGGCGCTTCTGACTTTGATCTATCAGTTGAATGTCACAGCACAAGAGGCCCCGCAGGTACTTATCCACAGTGAAAACCGAGACGTCCGTGCCGCTACACTCGCATACTGGACGCCTGAAAGAATGCAGACCGCGATTCCGATGGAGCTACAGTCGCGTGATTCGAATAACCTTCCAGCAGCGGCCTACTTTCCTACGGATCCCGGAAGCGCCGGATCCAGCCCGGGCCAACCCCCTGCCGCCTCGGCTGCTCGCTTTGCGGCCGGACTTGGGGCACTCCCAGCACCGACCGCTTCCGCCGACCCGACAGGGTTCACGCAGACGTTCTATGGTTACCCTGAACCCTTTTCCCGCGCGGACGTTCCGAGGTATTCTTATGACGAATCAACGCTCTTGTACCCTTCCTACCCGCAGAGCACCATAGGAAAACTCTTCTTCACCATAGGGACGCAAAATTTTGTGTGCAGTGCGTCGGTGATCAGGCCTCATCTGCTTCTCACCGCAAGGCACTGCGTCTATGACGGCCAGTTCTTCTCTAACTGGGTTTTCTACCCCGGTTACCACGCTGGCGCAAATACTCAACTCGGCGGGGCATGGTTCGCAAGGACTGAGATTACCTGGGGGTGCCCCTGCAACCTCGACGGGCTGGATATAGCCTTTATCCAGACCTTCGATGACGACGCAATCGGTTGCAATGGCAGTACCGGCGGGTTCCCAATCGAGAGCTACACTGGCTTCCTGGGATATGCGTACGCTGGCAATTCTGGGAATGAACCCGTCTTTCACTACACGGAGGTGGGCTACCCCCAGGCCTCTCCCTTCTCCGGAAATTGGATGGTCCGATCAGATTCGAGCACCGCTGATTTTGACCTCTTTGGCAACCCCGATACAGTCGAAGTAGGAAGCGACTTGACCGGAGGTTCGAGCGGTGGCCCGTGGATTTGGGCCTGGGACGAGGGGAGCAACCCTTTTCCTTACCCAAGCTCGAATCTTGTCAATGGCCTCAACTCGTTCAAATGGACCAATCCTGCTCGTCCACTGGAGATGGGCGGACCGCAATTCAAGGACTACAATTTCAACCAACTCCTAATCGCTGCTGTAAATATACCTTGTTTGTAAAAAAATGACATGGCTTGTCGATATACCGGCCTCGCCGAGGCCGGTATATCTTCTGCCGTGGGGCGACGAAACCGGTTATGGCTTTCCCGATAGTGCGGAAACGCGGGTCGGCAAGCGCAGTCCTTTTTTTCGCCGTATTCATGTTCGGCTCCGTGCCAATTGGGCTCGGAGACGGCTCTGGATCAAGTCCGCAAGGCCAGGAAACTCCACCCGTAAAAGGAAAAAGCAAGCTTGGCGCGGGCGCACGCTCTCCCCAGAAATCCAGGAAAAAGGATGATCGCCTCCATTTGCAAGGAGTATTGGTCGCAGGCGGCGCAGAATGCCAGCGCTTCCGCGCAGACAACGGCACTTTCTACACTCTGGAAGGCGACCTTCATGGGTTTCGCACGGGTGATCGTGTCGAGATCACCGGTGTGATTCCGCAATTGTCGCACTGTATGCAGGACACCCCCCTTCGAGTGATCTCCATCGAGCACGCGAAACCCTCTTCTGGCGGCGCCCGTAAGGACTAGATGTTGCGTGCTTCCCAGGCTTATGTTGCGCGTGTCGATGGTCCATATGCTGCCTTCGGTGCTGGGCAACAACTCGGCGCACCGCGATCTTCTAACTTTCGAGGCTGTACTGCCCGCATCCCGCATGACTCCTTTCTACTCTTTAGACCTGGCGTTGCCACGTCGTCATCGAAGACTCGGTCCCAGAATGTCCACTCCGACTTTGATCGGACACGTCGCTCGCCTGCAAGCTTTGCACGGTTTGACCGTCGTACTCCCCGCCCTAGCTAGTTGATTGCGGCTGCCCTCGGCTTGCTGCCGGATACGCGGTTTCGGCTACGCGTGGGGCAACTTCGTGGGCAAATGGTGGCAAGGGTTTTCCGCAGGAGAGCGTAACCCTCGTCAACCTTTGTCACCTCGCCAAAGCCACCTTATTCTATGTCCTGGCAAGCCTATTAGTTTCAGATACTTACGTCGAAGATGCCTTAAGAACGGTGTTTCGATCCGTGAGAAGTCTGGCAGGCTGATTGCGATGTTCCAAGAAGAACGGTTGCTGCACCAACTGCGGAAGCTCATTTAAAGCAAGTGTAGACCAGACTTCACACGAGAGGGACACTAAGAGTGACTCCAAATTCAGACGGCGATCGCTGGTACGCTCTCCAAGTAAGAACGCGGTGGGAGTTTTCGGCCTCTTCTCTTCTTCACGGGAAAGGCTTCGAGACATTTCTCCCAACGTACCTCAGCAAGCGCCAGAGCAGTGGTCGGCCAAAACAAACCGCTCTTCCACTTTTTCCGGGATACGTGTTCTGCCGCT